>Ga0194132_10000505_pt1 | contig 79653 bp, 71 predicted proteins | sample TA2KigOf80mmetaG_FD_148612 | JGI IMG/M metagenome (GOLD analysis project Ga0194132, IMG submission 148612) | Freshwater microbial communities from Lake Tanganyika, Tanzania - TA2015054 Kigoma Offshore 80m | ecosystem: Environmental > Aquatic > Freshwater > Lake | place: Tanzania: Lake... | reverse complement strand
CGCTTGCCCTCCTATTCTGTTTGGGGGCGCTGCTCGGCCTGTCCTCCCCGGGCCAGGTCGGGGCCCAAGTTCGTCCGGAAGGCCCCGCTGCCGGCCGCGCCGCCGGCGCGGGCCGCGAGGCGCGGCCGTACGACCATGCCGCCGCGCCCACGGCTCGAGCCGTCCGTACGACGGCGCGTATGTCGGTCGACGGCCGCATGAACGAGCCTGCGTGGACGAGTGCCCCGGCGGTGACCGACTTCTACCAGGTCGTCCCCAACGAGGGCGAGCCGATCACGCAGCCCACGGAGGTCCGCTTCCTCTACGACGACACCTTCCTCTACATCGGCGGATGGATGTGGGACGACGGCCAGATCCTTTCGCGCCTGGCCCGCCGAGACCAGGGCGTGGGAGACATCGACATCTTCGCGGTCCACCTGGACGGATACCACGACCACCGCACCGCGGTGCGCGTCGCCACGACCCCGGGAGCCGGATGGATCCGCGACGAGTTCATCGTGGGCGCTCGAGGCGGCGGACCGGGCACCGGAGGTACGTCCGACGCCTCGTGGGACCCGGTCTACGACGTGGCCTCCACCGTCACCGAGGAGGGGTGGTTCGTCGAGTTCGCGATTCCGTTCAGCCAGCTCCGCTTCGGTAGCGCGCCTTCGCAGACGTGGGGGCTGCAGATCGAAAGGAAGATCCGCCGCCACGGCGAGGACACCATGTGGGCGTTCCTCCCACGTGATGAGCCGCAGGGCGTAGCGCGCTACGGGCACCTCGAGGGTTTCGAGGGTCTGCGTCCCGGCAGGGGACTGGAGATTCTCCCCTACACGACCGCGCGCGCAGAGTACAAGCAGATTCCACGGGCCACCGGGACCAGCTTCGACAATCCGTTCCGGAGCGGCAGCGACTACTTCGCCAATGCGGGCGCGGATCTGAAGTACCGCCTCGGCACGAACTTCACGCTCGACGGAACCGTGAATCCGGACTTCGGCCAGGTCGAGGCCGACCCCGCGGTCATCAACCTGACCGCGTTCGAGACACGCGTGAACGAGCGTCGGCCGTTCTTCGTGGAAGGCGCGGACATCTTCCGCTTCGGTGAAGGCGCGGGCGGTGGCTCGGAGCTCGTGAACACGCGGCGCATCGGTCGGCCTCCGCAGGGCTCGCTTCCGAGCGCGTCCAAGTACGCCGACGTGCCGACGTCCACGACGATTCTCGGGGCGGCCCGGCTCACGGGTCGTCCTACGGGCGGATGGTCCGTTGGTTTGCTGGAGGCGGTCAGCAATCGTGCGCGCGTGCCATGGGTCGACGTGAACGCGGCGCGCTCGGAGACGGAGATCGAGCCGCTCACCAACTACTTCGCAGGCCGGGTCAGGCGCGATCTCGACCAAGGCACCAAAGCGTTCGGCGTGCTCGCCACCGCGGTGAATCGGAATCTCTCGGCGGCCGCGCTGCGAAACGAGCTGCACGCGGCCGGCTACTCGGCCGGGCTCGACGGCCAGCTGCAGTGGGGGAACCGGTCGTGGGCGCTGAGCGGGGCTCTGGCCGGGAGCCGCGTGACGGGCGACGAAGCCGCGATCGCGCGTACCCAGCGCAGCTCGGCTCGCTACTTCCGGCGGGTCGATGCAGACCATCTCACCTACGACTCGACCGCGACGTCGCTCTCGGGATACTTCGCGACGATCAGCGGCGGGAGGCAACGCGGCGCCTGGACCGGCGGCGTCACGGTCGATGCTACGAGCCCCGGCTACGAGGTGAACGACTTCGGTTTCCAGAACGCGGCGGATCGCATCAACTACGGCGCGGACTTCGGCTACCGCATGCCGACCACCGGGCGTCGCTTCCGCAACTTCAATGTCTCGGCGTCGACGGATCTGACGCAGAACTTCGGCCGCGAGACGCTCGCCAAGAACTTGGGTCTTTCCGTGGGCGCCACGCACGTCTCGCAGTACGGATTCAACGCGAGGCTCAACAAGCGCTTCGACGCGTTCGACGACCGACTGACCCGTGGAGGGCCACTGGCCCGTGCGCCGGGGGGATGGTCGTCGAGCCTGAGCTTCAACACGCCACCCCAGAAGCCCGTACAACCCCGTCTCGGCTTCAACTACTCGCGAGACGATGCAGGAGGTTGGCGTAAGTCCGTGGACGTTGGTCTCACCATGCGCTTTCGCGGCGTTTCGGAGGTGGTCCTCGGCGCGAACTTGAGTCGGAGCCGATCGGCGGCGCAGTACGTGACGACGCTCACCGACGCGCGGGCTTCGGCGACGTTCGGGAGCCGGTACGTCTTCGCGCCCATCGATCAGACGACGCTGGATACGGACGTGCGCGTGAACTTGACGTTCACGCGTCGCCTCTCGCTCGAGGTCTACATGCAGCCCTTCCTCTCGAGCGGCGATTACGGACCGCTCGGCGAGCTCGCGGCTCCACGAACGTTCGACTTCCTGCGGTACGGGTCCGATTCGGGAACGATTTCGCGCGGAACCGACGGGCGGTACACGATCGATCCGGTGGGTGACGCCGTGCAGACCTTCACGATCGCCGACCGGGACTTCAACGTCCGTTCGCTCATCGGCAACGCGGTGCTGCGGTGGGAGTGGCGCCCCGGCAGCACGCTGTATCTGGTTTGGCAGCAGCTGCGCTCGGAGCGCCCGACGTCCACCGGGTTTTCCGAGGGGACGTATGGCGGCTTCGAGTTCGGCCGCGATGCCGAACGGCTCCTGCGGATCAAGCCCGCAAACACATTCATGATCAAGGTGAGCTACTGGCTCAACCCTTGAGGATGGGTGGCCGCGGCCCACGTCGCGGGCGCAGGGGCGCGTGAGCCTCCCGCTGGACACACCCGGCCGGGGCCGCCCAAGATGGCTCAGGTACCCGTCGTGGCAGGAGGCATCCATGCGAGCCCTCGTCCTTGGTTCAGTTCTCGCCCTCGTCGCCTGCGGGCGGGCGGAGAGGGAGCGCGCAGCCGCCGTCGAGGCCGCTCAGGCTGCGACGCTCGGTGAGATAGAGCGCGTGCTGGCAGGGGCGATCGGCCGAGCGGATCGTCTCGCCGACGGCGCTGATCGCATCCTGAGCCCGCGTCCGGTGATGACGCCCGGGGAGGAGGACGCGCTTCGCCGCTACCAGAATGGCGTGCATGTCGCCCGCGCCCGGGCGCTGGGCGTGCGTGTGACTAGCGAGCCGATGGTGGACTCGTTGGTGGCGGCGGGGCGCCTTGTGGCGCTGGAGGACAGCACTGAGCACTGGATCGTGCGGCGGGGGTCGTCGCCGGCGTACGTCCTACCCGACGTGCGCGAGCTGCTGACGATCCTGGGGGAGCGCTTCCACGAGCGGCTCGGAGCCCTCGACCTGCCCGCGTATCGCCTCGAGATCACGAGCTCGTTGCGGACCTCGGAGCGGCAGCAGGAGCTGCGCGAGGACAACGCCAACGCGGCGGCCGGGGTCAGCTCCCACGAGTTCGGCGCCACCGTGGACGTGTCCTACGCAGCCTTCGCCCCACCCGCCGCACGCCCGGAGGAGGTCTTTGGCGGCGTGCCTCCCGAGCTGCGCCCTCACATGGAGCGACTCGTCGACCTGGCGTTCGAGTCCGTGTCAGCGCGTAAGTCGCGTGAGTTGGGGCAGATCTTCGGCCGCCTGCTCGACGAGGCTCAGGAGGAGGGGATCGCGCTCGTGCTCTTCGAGCGACAGCAGACGGTATACCACCTCACCGTTGCGAGGCGACTTCCGGCGTCCTGAGGGTCGCGAGCAGCGGCACTGAAGCCCTGAAGGAAACGCCCGTCTCTCGAGGGTCTCGAAGGCCCGGCGTCTCGCGGCGCTACCGCGAGCTCCGCCAGCTCGCCGACTGTGTGCGCACGAGGTCGACCAAGTTCCCCATCGCGAGGTTCGCATCGACGAGGTGAAGACCCCACGGGGGAGTGAGATCGCCGCGGATGTCGTCGACACGGGGGTCGGCGGGATCGCCGTGCACGGTGATCTCGAGGTACGTCGCGAACTCGTTCGACGTGCAGCGTGCGGTCAACAGGCCGGGGACACTGACGAACGGCGTGGTCACTTGTGCGCTCGAGCTCGTCCACGCAGAACCGCCCCCGCGCCCGCTCACGATGGTGAAGCCAGGTCCCGACAGGTACGCGTGCAGCTCTCCGCTGCCACCCTCGAGCGCAGCCGGGTTGGTGCACGCGGCGGCCATCGATGGGTCGGCCACGCGCCCGAAGAGCGTGCCCCCGGGCGGTGGTGCCGTCGAGCGGAAAGCCGAGTAGGCGACCACGCAACCGGTCTGCGTGGTCGAGCAGCAGAGCGGGACGCGTTGGAACGCGCCGCCCACGACTTGGCCCCGCGCCACGGGAACCGTGGCGCCCAGGAGGAGTGCGGACACCATGCGATCCTGGAGGGGCTTGCCGTCGATCTCCTGCGCGACGAGGGAGGTCAGGACATACGAGCCCTGCGAGTGGCCGATGAGCACGAACCCGCGCCCCGCGTTGTCGTCCTCCAGGTAGTGATGGAAGGCACTCCGCACGTCGTCGTAGGCGAGCCCCTGACTGAGGTTCGTGGCACCGCCGGCGCGGCGCTCCCGAAGACCGGCGAGCGTCACCTGCCGATAGCTGGGCGCGTATACGCGACACACCGACGCGAAGCGCGCGAGCTGTTGGTGCACCACGCGCAGCTCGGCCTCGTTGGGCGTCATGTCGCTGTTCATCCCTGGATCCGTCGACACCGTCGGGTATGCGTAGAAGCAGTCGATCGGCGCGTTCGGGGCTGCGCGCCACTCCTCCCGCGACATGGTTCCGTCGGCGCGCACGACGGTCGTGGACCGCTGGATCGGGCGGGGGGCCATCATCGGCGCCCACCTTTGGTCGATGGGGTGAGGCGAACAAGCGACGCCCTGCAGTGTCCAACTCGGTGTCGCCAAGTCCACGCCGAGCAAAGAGCGCCCATGACGTTCCGCCGCACTCCGACGATCGCAAGGACCACTCTGCACGTGCTCCTCGGTGCCGCACTCGCCGCGCCGGGTGTCTCGGCGCAGCGCGCCGATCCTCCCCGGGTGTGGCCGGACGAGGGTCCGTTCTCGTGGCCGCCGAGGCCCACGCAGCCCTCGATCATCGCCGACGACCTGCGCACGCACGTCTATCAGCTAGCGGCGGACTCGATGGCGGGACGGGCGGCGGGGACGCGCGGCAACTTCATGGCGACCACGTACGTCGCCTCGGTGTTTCAGCGCCTCGGGCTCCGGCCGGCCGGCGACAACGGCACGTTCTTCCAGAGCGTTCCCGTCGATGGCGCAGATCCGAGCACTCCAGCCCGCAATGTAATCGCAATCTTGCCCGGGTCGGATCCGGCTCTGCGCGGCCAATACGTGCTCGTCGGTGCGCACAACGACCACGAGGGTCTGCTCGAGCAGGCGATCGACCACGACGCCCTGCGCGCCTACAACCGGGTCATGCGGCCCCAGGGCGCCAACGACCGTCCCGGGCCGCCGACGCCCGAGCAGCAGGCCCGCATCGATTCCCTGATCGCGTACGCGCGCTCGATTCGACCGCCGCGCCCCGACACGGTGATGAACGGCGCCGATGACGACGCTTCGGGTACCGGCGTGCTCCTCGAGATCGCGGAGCGCTTCGCCAGCGGGCCTGCGCCACGTCGCTCGGTCATCTTCATCTCGCACGCCGCCGAGGAAGCCGGACTGGTCGGATCGCGGCACTTCGTCGCCAATCCGACCGTTCCGCTCGACTCGATCGTCGCGGCGCACAACATGGACATGCTCGGGAACGGCGGCGTCGCCGACGTACGCTTCGGCGGTCCCGCGCAGGTGCAGATGCTCGGGGCGCGCCGGCTCTCGGCCGAGTTCGGCGACGTGATCGACTCGCTGAACGCCGTTCGCGACGAGACCATGGCGATCGACTACTACTGGGACCGCACCAACGCGCTCAATCGCTTCTGCCGGAGCGACCAGGTCAGCTACTTCCGGCGTACGATTCCGGTCACCTACTTCTCGACCGGGTACTCGATCGACTACCACATGCCGACCGACGAGCCCCAGTACATCGACTACGAGCACTCCGCTCGGGTGGGGCGCTTCGTGCACGAGATCATGAGCACGGTCGCCAATCGGCCTACCCGGCTCGCCATTCTCCCGCCCGAGCAGCGCGACATGAGCGCCAGCTGCTCGCGCTAGTGTCCTGATTCGGAAGGTCGCTGTCGCAAGCGAACTCCCGATTCAGGATACTGGGGAAGCTCGGAGGGAGCTCCTCTCGGCCGTCCACCGGCTCAGGCCGCGGGCGGCACTCCCCGTCCCGACGTCCGCCCGCCCCACTCCATCGGCTTTCTTGCCGCGAGCTTGGAGCGACAGCTGGGGCACTCGCCGATCGCGAGCACGCCCTCGGGCCACGGGCGGAGATTGGTGAGCTCCACGTGCTTTTGGCACTCGTCACACCACGCGGAGATCGGGGCGGGCTTGGCTATCGTCGCTTGGAGTCGCATGTGCGTCGAGCGCTCCGGACCGCGTGAACAGTCCGGAGCGCTCGCCTCCTCGGTGGTCAGATGGTGGCCCTCACCGCACCGTCACGGGCAAGAAGGCGCTGGACCAGCAGCACTGGTTGTCGAAGCGACTGTCCGGTGCACCGAAGTTGTCCACGCGGAGCCGGATCACGTATTCGCCAGGCACGGGGAACGTCGCCTGGGTCGTGGCTTGACCCCACCCCTCCGTGTCGAGCTGGCTCGTTTCGGGCCCGAACTGCACCCGCGCTCCGACCGGACCCTGATGCAGGATCCACGTCGCGTTCACGGGATAGAATTCCTGCTCGGACAGGCCGTAGCGCTCGCCGCGGTCCTGAACCATTGCGGACAAGGTCACGGGTGTCCCGACGCGCGCGCTCACGCGCGGTGCGGTCGTCCCTTCGGGCCCGAAGCTGATGGGGCCTTCCGGCGTGAAGCGGATGCCAGGGTGGAGAGAGCCGTTGGCCGCGGTCTGAGTGAAGCTGCCCATGTCGTACGCCGTCGACGTCGCGCGGCCGGGCACGGAGTAGCTGCGCCCGGCGTGGGTGAGCGTCCAGACGACCTCGGTGTCCTTCGGCACCGTGACGCCGAACACCTGGCGCTCACGCTTGCCGACGAGTCCCCGACGATCGTAGACCGGGAAGTGCGTGGGCTGGCGGCCATCGAATTGGACCGGCTCGATGTGGTTGTTCTCGCCGAGCGGGATGTCGACGATCTCCTCGGTGTTCCGGTTCATGAACCCGAAGGTGTACGTGACCGTGCCGTCGCCGTTGTCGAACCAGCCGTCGAAGAAGGGCGCGACCAGGTCGCCCGACTTGTGGAGCGTGCCGAGGGGGTATTCCCTCAGCTCGGGGGGCAGCTGCGCCTCGAGCGAGCCACCGGCCAAACCCACCAGCGCCAGCGCCAGGCTCCCTGTTCCTACCATCCGCGCGGCGTTCATCGGGCACCTCCCGCGTCCACTACGGGCCGCGACTCGCGCTCCGCCAGGAGCCGCTGATAGCCCTCTTCATCGAGGTGCGTCACGGCGATCCAGGAGTGCGACATCTCGTCCGTCGTCCGCTGACCCATGCCGACCCACTGGTCGGGATCCGGATTGCGTGGGTTGTCGGCCGTGTTGTCGTACCACGCCTTCTGGATGATGACCGCGCCGGCGGGGAGCAGAGGCTGATGGCCGTCGGCGTAGATGTGGCTGTGGTTCCAGCCTGCGTTGAAGTTGGACGCCGAGCTGATCATCTCCGTGCGGCCGGTCTCCGGGTAGAAGACCTCGATCGACATCGCCACGCCGCGCAGGTGCAGGTGCGGCTGCCAGCTGTCGAGGCGCACCGGGTGATCGAACGTTTGGAAGCCCTGCGTCATGAGCTTGCCGTTTGGCGGGATGTCGAAGTCACCGCCCTGCAGCGCGTACGAGCGCAGATCCTGACGATAGGCCTTGGAGCGGTCGAAGTCCTCGTCGTGGTACCAGATGCCGACCTGGACCTGGTCGCCCGGAACCGCGGTGCCGTCGGGGTAGTAGTGGATGCTCCAGCCGACCTTGGAGTTCGTCGGCGCGACGCGGCACGCATCCAGCGGGACTTCTTCACCCAGCTTCCCGAACGCGAACTCGGAGAGGCGCGTGTTCTGCACCCACTTACCTTCCTCGTCTTGCTTGTAGAACATCGAGTTCGCGTGGTGCGTCGAGCCATGCGCCGCGGCAGAGGGCAGCGTCTCGATCGCCTTGATGCAAAGCTCCTCCGTAATGCCGGTGTCGACGAGCGGCTCCCACCACAGGTCCGTGCCTTCGGCCGGGACGTCCCACGGCGTCGAGCTGATGATGTGGTCGGGCGGGCCGTACTTGCTCGCGAGGCGCCATTCGCCGATCACCGGGAACTCGACCGGAGCAGGGAGGTCGGCGGGGTTACCCTCCGGCGCTCCTTGGTCCACCCACGAGACTACCGTTTTGATGTCTTCGGCGGACATGCGCCAGTCGTTGTAGAGCTCCTGTATGCCGACGTCCGTGTCGTATTGGTAGGGCGGCATCTCGCGGGTGGCCACCAGGTTGCGAATACGGGTGGCGTACCGGCGGACTTCCTGGTACGTCATGAGGGACATCGGCCCGATGTTGCCAGGCTGGTGGCAGATCTGGCAGTTCGACTGGAAGATCCGCGAAACCTGATTTGAGTACGTGATGTGTTGCGCGCCTTCGCTCTGCGCGGCGACCTCGCCCTGCAGCACCAGCGTCGTGGCAGCAACTGCGGCGCAAAGTCCCAGCGAGGACAGTGTGGTTCGACGCATGATCTCTCTCCGTGTGCGTAGCCGAACGGACCAAACGACCGATGAGGCCCAAGATGAAGTGACCCTCGGACCTGCGAGAGAGAGGAGATTGCCGCGGCTTATTGTGGGGAATTCCCCTACAGTGGACGGCTGGCAGCGTCGCTCGGTGGCCGCGATGCACGGCCCGTCCCACTTTCCATGACATGGAGATGAGCTGGGACGACGCTGAGTCGAACGAGGGCGGGCTCGTCGAGCACGCGTTCGCTTGCCCCTACTGCGGCGAATCGATCTCGATGCTCCTCGACCTGAGCGAGCCCGACCAGGAGTACGTCGAGGACTGCGAGGTCTGCTGCAACCCCATCGGGTTGCATGTGCGTGCGAGCCGGGGTGCCCTCGTCCGTCTGGACGTGACCGACCTGTCCTGAGCCCCTTTGCTGCGAGTGGTTCGTCCCCGAAGTCCGTGGCGGAACCGAGGGCCGCACCAGACGAGCCGCTAGGATCGCGCGTCTACGGCGGCGGCGACGAACGCGGTGAGCAGGTTGAGCTGGAGCCATGGGTGACGAAAGAGCAAGCTCCTCGGCCAGGGTGTCACGAGCCGCTCTTCCTTTCCCACGCCGACCATTCGTCCAGGCTGGGCGCTGATCTCGAAGGTCTGCTCCTGGAACATCGCCTGCCCGCGCACGAGCCCTATGAGCACTCCTTGGTCGTCGCACACCGGGTAGATCGGGTAGTGTCGGTAGACGACCGAGTTCATCGCGTCGGTTAGGCTCGTCGTTGGGCTCAGGTAGAACGGCTCCTTGAGCATCACGTCGGCGAGTCGGGCGGCGCCGTCCGAGACCAGCAGGTCTCGCATGGTCACGATGCCGACGAGCTTCCCGCCCGCGTCCGTGACGAAGCAGTATGTGACGAAGACCTTCTTGACGAGAACCCGCACCCTCTCCGACGCCTCGGCGACCGTCTCGTCGGGGTGGAACACCGCGGTGGGGGGCTCCATCAGCCGGCCGATACAGTCTTCCGGGAAGGCCTGATTCAGCGACCACTGGTGGGTCAACGCCGACGGGCCCGCGGCGAAGAGCCGACCGCGACGATCGTCGCCCAGATGGGGGATGATGTCGCCCACGACCCCGGGGGCGAGACGCTCGAGGACCTTCAGCGCCAAGTCGTCTTCGAGGGCTTCCAACGCCTGCGCCGCCTCGCCTGCTCCCATGCGGGAGATCTGTCCGGCTAGCTCCTCGAGGGACGTGTTCGTTGTCGGGGTGTTCTCTGCCACGGCGAAGCTCCGCGGGGTTATGGCCTCGTGCGTCTCGATCGGCGCGCAAGGTAGATCCCTGGGTCTCGCTCCAGCAACGAAAAGAGGTGGGGTCGGAGCCGAAGGCGGGGTAGGCTCCGGACCGCGGCCCCGGTCATGCCACTTCGGCGTGGCGACTGGCCTGCCGCGTCAGATCCTGAGCAGCCGGTTGATCTTGAGCACGAAGCCGCGGTTGCGGAGCGTCGACCACCTGGCCGTCACGTCGGGGTTCCTGTCCTCGGTGTAGACGAGGAAGAGCTCGCTACCGGGCGCCCATTCCCAGCGGAAGCGGAAGTTCGCGCTGAGCGCGTCGTTGCCACTGATGCCGACGTCGCTGCCCGTGAAGTTGTACTGGAGCAGGCCGCTCACGTATGCGCGGGGCGTCATGGTGTAGGTGACGCGCGTCACCGCCAGGTGCTGGTCGAACTGACCCTGCGGCAGATCGATGAAATTGAGTGAGACGCTCGGCTCCACGGAGATCTGCGGCGAAACCTCAATGCGGCCGCGGATGGAGGGCGAGGTGATGGTGCCCAGGAAATAGTCGCCGCGCCGGACGGAGAGATTGCCCTGGAAGCGGCGCTGCGGGCCCATGTTGTAGCTCGCCTGCCACTCGGGGTTCTCGTACCGCCCCGCGGGAATGAGCGCGCCGGAAATCCGCTCGGCTGCGAGAAAGCCCTCGTAGTTGTACCCCCAGCTCAAGCTGAACTGATCGCTGTTCTCGAACTCGAGCCCGAATCGGCCGCCGTATCCTTTGCTCTCGACGTAGCCGGTCTGCTCGTTCTCGATGTACTCGCCGTCCACGCTGAAGGTGAGCTGGCGAATCCAGGAGACGTCCGGGCGGGGGCGGAAGCCCATGTTGCCCGAGGTCTGGCGGAAATCCTTCCTGCGGACGAAGCCCACCTCGGGGTTGAAGTCGTCTCCGACCACCAGGTGCTCGACGCTGGCGCCGAACAGGTCACCGCTGTATCCCACCTGGCCGCGATAGGCGGCGTCGAGGCCATTCAGGTTGTCGGTGCGACTCTGCGCGTAATATCCGGAGACGTTGAACTCCTGCGTGATGCCGAAGGTGCCGTCGACGCCATAGGCTTGATTGTCGCCCGTACCGAGCGTCGACTGCGAGCGGTTGGTGAAGAGCGCGCCGACGGAGCTGCGAGCGAACACATCGCGCCGGACGCGAACGACGGAGAAGTTCGTCGCCCGCGGTCCATCGATGTCGAAGAAGCCGTCAGGTCCTTGTGTCTGGATGTTGAGGACCCCGACGTCGAAGGCGCCGACTTTACCGGTGATCTTGCCGCCGCCGATGATCGGCACTTCGGCGTTGTTCTGGAGGCCGATCTGCCGGCTGTAGAAGAGCTGCGGACCCGCACCTCCACCGAACGGACCGCCGCCTCCACCACCGCCACCGCCTCCGAAACCGCCACCCCCTCCTAAACCACCACCGCCGAAGTTACCACTCGCGCCGAAGCTGAAGATGCCGCGTCCCTCGAGGAAGAACTCGCGCTTTTCCGGGAACGAGATGTTGAAGCGGGTCAGGTTCACCTGCTGCTCGTCGACCTCGACCTGCGCGAAGTCGGTGTTGAACGTGAGGTCCGCCGTGAGGTTCTCCGTGATGCCGTACTTCACGTCGAGGCCAGCGTCGGCGTAGCCGTCGTTGGTGAACGCCGGGTTGGCCAGCCGATCCGTGCGTGCACCGCTGATGCCGTAGGGCTTCACCTCGAGGTTGCGGCTCGGCTCGGGTGCCTCGATACCGACCAGCGTTCCGTACATCGAGACGCGGAAGATCCCCTGCGACCCCTGGCCCGCGACCGAGAGCGGGAGCGCGGCGATGTGCTCCCACTCGTTCCTGCGCAGCACGGAGCGGCGCAGCTGGATCCCCCAGACCTGCTCACGCCCGGGCCGATACCGGAGCGACTTGAAGGGGATGGCGATCTCGATCGACCAGCCGCCGTCGAAGAGGGCCGTCTTCGTCTCGCGCACGGGGTTCCAGTCGAAGTTCGGATTCCCCTCGTTGGTGATCTGCAGATCCGAGAACCCGCCCACCGCGTTGCCGTAGAAGCCCACTGCATTGCGTCGGTCGTAGAACGTGTCGAACCAGACGCCGAAGTTGTCGTTGGTGCGGATTTGTGGCGAATCGCGCCGCATCTCGTTCGCGATCCACCCGTCGGGGCCTTCCGTGTCGTAGATCTTGGCCGACACATAGACGTTGTCGTCATCGAACCCGATCCAAGCCTCGGTCCGCTGCGAAGGCTGTCCGTTGTTCTCTGGCACCGTCTGGACGAACTCGCTGATCGCGGGTGTGTTGCGGTAGAACGGCTCGTCGATCACCCCGTCGACGGAGATGGGCTCGCTGACGCGGACCGCGCGGATGGTCACTCCGTCCCCCAGGGCTTGATTGACGACCGCGTTGCCCGTGGGGGCAGGAGGGCCGTCGATCTCGATCGTCGCACCGGCCTCGCGAGTGTCTGCCGCGGCTCCCTGCGGGGCGGGGCGCGGCGCCGGTGCCGGACGGACGGGCGGGGCGGGCTCGCGGCCTTCCGGGACCGCAGGTGCGCCGGCCGGCGGCGTCGGACTTGTGGCCACGACGTCGAGCGCCGTGATCACCTGCTGCGAGATACTCCATGAGTCACCGCTCCGTATGCGCGAATCGGAGTATCGGAACCTGCCTTGTAACGTCACGCCGTCGGGCAGTCTCAGGGTGCCGTTCGCCTGTGCGGTCGTCACCGCCATCGCGCCGAGCACGCGGCTCTCGACCTGTGATGTCGTCCATGCCGACCCGGCTGCCGCCTCGAGCCACTCATCGATCTGCAGCTCGATGAGCTCGCCGCGCTCGATGAAGACGGTAGCGCCGGGTGCATACTCTGCGCGGGCGGCACCAACGTCCCCGGAGCGGAGCGTGGCGAACGTGCGCTCCACCGCCCCCGCGACCGCGGGCTCCTGAGCCCGAGCCGAAGCGCTGGGAACGGGGAGCGCGAGGGTGAGGAGGGCGAGTCCGGACCCCAGCGCCCGGGAAGCAAGCCGGCGCGACGACGGGTGGTGCGAGGACATGGACTCGGGGGCAGAGGCGAGGTCGAAGGCTCGACAGGTCGCAAGGAGACACGCGCGCCTGCTGCTTTGCTGACAGAGGCGGCAGGGAAAAAGAGCGGGGGGTCGCCCTTGGCGACCCCCCGCTGTACCTAACGCGTCGACGCGAAACCGCGAGGCGGAGTCAGCCGCCGAACATGACACCGGCCTGGATCACCAGCGCGGTGTTGTCGTAGTCGGGGACTCCGGTCGGGATGTCTTCGCCGATCTCGAAGGTGCCTTCGACGAAGATCGGGATCGCCAGGCCCAGTTGGATGCCGGCGCCGGCGGTGATGCCGTTCTCGGTCACCGTCGAGCCGCCGCCCCCGCTCCGGCGCCACTGCCAGCCGCCGATCACGTACGGGTTGATGACGGGCAGGCTGAGGCCGAACTTCGCCCCGATCCCGTACGACATGTAGTCGCCGTTCTCGGGGAAGTAGTAGACGCCCTGCCCGACCAGCGCGAGAGACAGCACCGGGATCGGGGGCGAGAACGTGACCCTGCCACCGAGGCCGTAGGTCGCGTCGAGGTCCGCGACGGTCGTGCCGGTGCCGCTTCCCACGACGGTTTGCAGACCGGTCAGGGCCGCACCCTGAATTCCTTAGCCCAGCTGGGCCTCCACGGGACGTGCGAGTGTGGCGCCCACGAGCGCCAGCGATGCCGTCAGAAGCAGACGACGCATGTGATCACCTCCGAAATGATAGTTCCCCCCAGAAAACATCTGTTTACAGCGTAAAAGATGCTCCCGGGGAGCCCGGAAACGCAATGAAAACGTTCCGGCCCTTGGCTTTCGGGGTCAGGCGCTGGGAAGGCTCTCCACCAGCCGAATCATACGCTGGACGTGCTCGGGCGTGGGCAGACGGCCTCGGCCACCCCCGATGTTGTCGAGCATGTGCTCCGCGTCGCTGGTGCCGGGCGTGGCCACCGTCACGGCGGGATGGGCGAGCACGAACTTGAGCATGAGCTGGGCCCAAGTATGCGCGTCGAACTCTGCCGCCCAGTCCGGGACGGGCCGGCTCCCGATGCGCGCCCACATGCGGCTACGTCCGAAGGGCAGGTACACGAGCACGGCGATCCGCCGCTCCAAGGCGAGCGGGAAGATCACCTCTTCCGGGCCGCGGTTGTCGACCGCGTAGTCGATGCCGATGAAGTCGATCGGCTCATTGCGCATCACTTCGGCGAGCTGGCCGTACTGGTTCTCGCTCGTGGTCGTGATGCCGAGGTAGCGGATCCTGCCGGCTTGCTTGAACTCGCGAAGTACGCCGAGCTGTGTGGGCGGATCGCCCATATTGTGCACGTTGATCACGTCGATCACGGGTCTGCGAAGGCGCTGGAACGATCGCTCGACCTGCGCGCGCGCCGCGGCCACGTCTGCCCGGCCACCTCCGCCACCGCGCCCGCCCGCGACGTTCATCTTCGTCGCCCAGAAGATCCGGTCGGCAATCCCCGCCTCCTGTGCGACCCGACCCGAGACCTCCTCGGACGCCCCGTACCCGGCCGCCGTATCGAACACGATGGCGCCCCCATCCACCAGCGCACGCAGCACCGAACCGATCTGGCCGAACTCCTCGCGCCCTGCGGTCTCGGAGAACGTATTCGCCCCTCCCAGCCCGATCACCGGGAGTCGCTCACCCGAAGACGGGATGGATCGCGTGATGAGCGGCTGCGCCTGGAGGGCGGCGAGAAAGTCGTGATCGAGTCCGATCGCTGCGCTCGCACCGGCAGTGACCCGGAGCCAGTCGCGTCGAGTGAGCATGGTACATCCTTAATTAGGGGCCGCAGCGAACTACACTCGAACTGTCGTCTTCTATTGACTGCCGAGCGCCTCGTTTCGCTAGCCCCCTTACGGGACCTTTACTGCAGAGTCACGGCACCCCGAAGCAGAGGAAGGGGCCACGGGGCGTGAAGTCGCCCCCGTCCAGCTGAGAGCCTAGCGGAATCGCGAAGCCCTGTGGTGCATATTCGCCGGTCACGGTGACGGCCGACTCCGCCCACAGGTTGTTGTCGTCACTGTGCAACTGAGCCAGGCTCTCCGCGATCGGCACTCCATAGTAGTTGTACCACGGCCCCGATCCGATCCGGCTGCGCGCGACCTGGCTGCCCTCGTTCAGGTAGGCTCTCCACTGCAGGTGACCGAAGCCCTGAGCGTACGCGAGCGTTCCGCAGAGCTGATCCGCGAGCGGCAGCGCGGCCTGGCCCGCGCGGACGTTCGGTCCGGTCGGCGCCACGAAGAAGTTCATGTTCGGACTCGGCTGTCCCTGCGCAACGAGCTCGTAGGGAGCGAGCGCGGACAGCACGAAGAGCGCGGTCAGGACGCCGAGGCCCGGCATGGAGGAAGAACGTGGCGAGGCCGTTGCGGTGCTCATCGATTCCTTGGATCGTCGGCGGGGCGGACGTGCCCCTCGAACTGACGAGGATACGGGCGGCGAACCGAGGAGTTCCGCCGGCGCGCTGCCTGGACGGGCGCCGGCACGTCACGTACCATTTCCGTCCTCCGTGGTCAGGGGGACTTCTTTTTTTTGGGAGATGGCCGATGAAGAGGCTGATCGTCCGGGGGGCGGCCGCCGCGGTAGTGGCCGGATCGCTCGCCGGCTGTGGGATCAGTGACGACGGGACCGTTCCCCTCCTCGAGGTGGACGCCCTGTGGCCGCAGCCGCTCGAGTACCCGACCATCTTGGGGCCGGTATCGGGAGTCACCGTAGCGCCCGATCGCAACATCCTGATCGTGACAATCACGAGCCTGGATCAGTTCAGCGCCGCCAACGAGATCAACGTCGACACCGGCACGGGCGAGTGCTGCACGCCCACCGAGGCCGTGCTCGAGTTCGCTCCGGACGGCTCGCTCGTGCGCCAGTGGGGCGGACCGGACCAGGGATACCCCTGGCCGTCGCGGCCGCACGGCATCGGCGTCGACCCGGATGGCAACATTTGGATCGGCGGAGCTTGGTACCAGCCGGCTCCGGCGGGTGGCCGCGGTGGCCGCGGCCGTGGCGCCGCGGCCGACCCGAACGCGCCTCCTCCGACGCCCCCGGCCCCGGTCTACGACAGCCACATCCTGAAGTTCTCGCGCACGGGTGAGCATCTGGCGACCATCGGAACGCCGGGCAGCGCGCCGAACAGCTCCAGCACGAACAGCTTCGGCGGCCCGGCCGACTTCTCGTTCGACGCCGATGCCGGCGAGGTGTTCGTCGCCGACGGGTACACGAACCACCGCGTGGTCGTGCTCGACGTCGCTACGGGCGCCGTGAAGCGCTCATGGGGCGCCTACGGCAACGCGCCCGACGACGCGCCGCAGGGGCCGTACGATCCGTCGGCCGCGCCTTCGCAGCAGTTCCGCACCGTCACCTGTGCCGAGCTCTCCAATGACGGCCTGGTGTACGTCTGCGACCAGGGCAACAACCGCATTCAGGTGTTCGAGACCGATGGCACCTTCGTGAGCGAGGTCGTGCTCAAGGGCTCGACGCGGGGCAACGGTGCGGTGCGCGACATCGCGTTCTCGAGCGACCCCGACCAGCGCTGGATCTACGTCACGGACGGCATGAACGAGCGCGTGCACATCCTCTTCCGCCCGACGCTGACGCTGAAGACGTCGTTCGGCATCGGCGGTCGCTACCCCGGCAACTTCCGTCAGCTCGGCGGCGTCGCCGTCGACCAGCAGGGCAACGTGTACACGGCCGAAGACGGTCAGGGTCGAAAGGTGCAGAAGTTCCGGTACATCGGCGTCGGACCGGTGGCCGGTCCCGAGCTCGGTCCTCTCCATCCGCAAGCCACAGGAGGCATGTGATGAACCGGCGGAATATTCTCATCGGCGGGGGGCTGATTGCCTCGATCGTGGTGGTCGGGCTCGCCCAGTCCAAGCTCGATGCGATTGCGGCCACGCAGATGGTGCGGGCTCCGAAGTTCGAGGTCGACCCCTACTGGCCGAAGCCGCTCCCCAACAATTGGGTGTACGGGACCGTGATCGGCGTGGCCACCGACCCGCAGGACAACGTGTACATCGTGCACCGCGGTGTGACTGGTGCGGAGGCGGGTGCCGAGGGTGACACCCCCATTGCCGAGTGCTGTCGCTCGGCGCCCCCGCTCGTCCAGTTCGACGCCGACGGAAACTTGATTCGCGCGTGGGGCCATCCGCCGGGACCGGTCACGGTCGGCCAGGCGAGCTTCGTATGGCCGGCCTCGAATCACGGGCTCGGCATCGACCAGGAAGGCAACGTCTGGATCGGCGGCAACGGCGGGGGTGACTCGCACGTGCTCAAGTTCACCGTGGATGGCACGTACCTCGGGACGTACGGCGAGCCGGGCAACGCGCCGAACAGCAGGGCTCGGAATCACTTCAGCCAGGTGGCCGACATCTCGTTCAACTTCGCAGCGAACGAAGCCATCTTCGCAGACGGATACGGCAACAAGCGTGTAGCCGTGGTGGACATCACGTCCAGGCAGATCAAGCGATTCTGGGGCGCGTACGGCAATCAGCCCATCGACCAGCCGACCTACCGTGGCACCCGCGCGGCCGGGCAGACCCCGCCTTGGTCGGCGGAGCGCTTCAACGAGCAGCAGTACCGCAACCCGGTGCACTGCGCCGATCCGTCGAACGACGGCCTGCTCTACGTCTGCGATCGTCCGAACAACCGGGTGCAGGTCTTCCGTCTCGACGGCACGTACGTGCGCGAGGCGTATTTCGCTCCGGCGACACTCGGTGACGGGGCGGTGTGGGACATCGGGTTCTCGCCCGACCCCGAGCAGAGCTTCCTCTACATCGCGGATGGCAAGAACGCGCGCATCCGCATCGTCGACCGGCAGTCGATGCAGGAGGTCTCGACCCTCGGAACGGGTGGCCGTTACGCGGGTGAGTTCCAGGCCGTGCACAGCCTCACGACGGACTCGCAGGGCAACATCTATGCGACCGAGACCTACGAGGGTCGCCGGCTGCACAAGTTCGTCTACCTCGGGATCACCGACGTGCCGCGGCACCAGGGCGCGGCGTGGCCGGCCCGCTAAGTAGCCTCGTGTAGGTAGTACTGGCCGGGAGCCCGCACATGCGGGCTCCCGGCTCTTTCTTTGGGAGGTCCACGCCATGGTGGATTTCGCGAAGGAACGACGGCTGTCGCCGCCGCCACGGCGCGTTCCCCTCACGCTCTCGATCCGGGTCGTCCTCGGGCCGCTCTCCCAGGTCGGGTGGTTCCTCGTCGGCTTCGGTCTGATCTTCGTGTGGGCTTTCGGTGCCGATCGCGCAGTCGTGTCCGCGATCCAGTTCGCCGGCGATCTCGAGGTCGTCGAAGGCACGACCACTGCGTGGCGCGAGCTGAGCCTCAGCATCAACGACGTGAGCGTCTACGAGACGTCGTACGCGTTCGAGGTGGGAGGGCAGACCTACACCGGCGCGTCGTATGAGACGGGGTACTACGTGCCGGAAGGTACGCGCCTCCCCGTCGAGTATCGGCCTTCGAATCCGACGGTCTCGCGCCTGAAGGACATGCGCGCGAGCCCGGTCGGGCTCGTGATCGCGTTCGTATTCATCATCCCCCTCATCGGGCTGGCGCTCGCACGCGGCGGACTGCGCGGCGGATTTCGTGCGCGCCGTCTGCTGTCCGAGGGGCAGCTCGCGCTCGGGACGCTGAAGACGGACGAGTCCACGAGCATGCAGGTGAACAACAAGCAGGTGCACCGCCTCACGTTCCAGTTCGTCGCCGAGGGCGGCGGGACGTACCAGGTGGTCGCCACCACGCACGAGGTAGACCGGCTGCTCGACGATGCGCAGGAGGCGATCGTGTACGACCCGCGTCACCCGGCCGACGCGGTCACGCTCGACGACCTGCCGGGTCACTCGGTCATCGATGTGCGTGGCAACTTCGAGGGAGGCGGTCTGCGCGGCGCGCTCGTGGCCTCGCTCAGCCTGGTGATCCCGACGCTGACCGTCGTCGGACACGGGGTGTTCCTGCACCTGTACCTGTACCGCTGAGCAACGGACGCCGCACCGCCTCCCTCCCTCCCGGCTGTGTCACATCCGGCCGGGAGGGGTTCGTGCCGTACGGCCCGCCGGGGCGCTCGCTACAACAGATTCGCGAGGCCGAGCGCGAGGATCATCCCGGACAGGATGAAGATCGCGAACGCGAGCGGTGCGAGCACCGTGAAGAAGACCGCGCCCAGGAACTTTTCGAGCCAGTGCACGGCCGGCGTCACCGCGGCCGGCATGTGAATGGTGTGATGTGTCATGGCGGTCATGGAGCCCTCCTTCGGGCGAAGACGCCTACGCCAACATGATCGCGCCACGGCCAGTCGGGGCAGGATCGGAGAGCCTCCGTTGGCGGCGTAGGGGTTTTCTGGCGGGCGGAGGCGGCTCCTTGCACGGTCGCCACTCGCATGTGACCCTTGGCCCCCCACGATACGCGATCCCCAGGGGGACCGAGCCCGTGCCCACTCAGCCGACCCAGTCGCCGGAGCTTCGCGAATTCGACTTCTTGGTCATCGGGAGCGGCATCGCGGGGCTCTTCTTCGCGCTGCGCGCCGCCGAGTCGGGGCGGGTGGGCATCATCACCAAGAAGGGCGCGGCGGACTCGGCCACGAACTGGGCGCAGGGGGGCATCGCCGCCGTCGAGGGCCGCGACGACTCCTTCGAGAGCCACGTGCAGGACACGCTGGTGGCCGGGGCGGGCCTGTGCGACGAGGCGGTGGTGCGCTTCGTGGTCGAGCGCGGACCCGATACGATCGACGCGCTGCTAGCGTATGGAGTCGAGTTCGATCGCGCGGGCGAGGGGGATGGGGGGAGCGAGTTCGCGCTCGGTCGCGAAGGGGGACACTCGCGCCGCCGCATTCTGCACAGGGCGGACGCGACCGGGCGCGAAATCGAGAGCTCTCTGCTCGCGCGCGCGCATGCGCATCCGAACATCGAGCTCTTCGAGAACCATTGTGCGGTCGACCTCCTGACCGCCCGAAAGGCGCGCTTACCCGGTGAGAACCGCGCGCTCGGAGCCTATGCGCTTTACGCCCCGACAGGGCGGGTCGAGCGGCTGCTCGCGCGCGTCACGCTGCTCGCGACCGGGGGTGCGGGGAAGGTCTACCTCTATACGAGCAACCCCGACATCGCGTCTGGGGACGGGATGGCGATGGCGTACAGGGCGGGTGCGACCATCGCCAACATGGAGTTCATGCAGTTCCACCCGACCTGCCTCTTCCATCCACTCGCCAAGTCGTTCCTGATCACGGAGGCGGTGCGGGGCGAGGGGGGGATCCTGCGCACGCGCGCGGGCGACGCGTTCATGCGGCGATATCACGAGCTCGCCGACCTCGCGCCGCGCGACATCGTCGCGCGTGCCATCGATACTGAGCTGAAGCGCTCCGGGGACGACTACGTCGTGCTGGACGTAACGCACCTCGAGGCCGACTTCGTCCGCTCGCGCTTCCCCACGATTCACGAGCGCTGCCTGGAGTTCGGTATCGACATCACCGCGCAGCCGATCCCGGTCGTGCCCGCAGCGCATTACTGCTGCGGCGGCGTCCGCACCGATCTGCACGGCGAGAGCGACGTGACCAACTTGTTCGCGGCTGGCGAAGTGACGTGCACGGGGCTGCACGGCGCCAACCGGCTGGCATCGAACTCCCTGCTCGAGTCGGTCGTGTTCGCTTCCGCGGCGGCAACCGAGGCGACCGGGCGTCTCGCGCGTATCCAACGCCCGGATCCTGCGCTGGTGCCGCCCTGGGAGGAAGGGGAGGCGACCGTGAGCGAGGAAGCCGTGATCATCAGTCAGAACTGGGACGAAATCCGCCGCTTCATGTGGAACTACGTCGGCATCGTGCGGAGCGACAAGCGACTCGAGCGCGCTCGCCGCCGCATCGAGCTGCTCCGGGAGGAGATCGCCGACTACTACTGGCACTTCAAGCTCACGCCGGACCTGATCGAGCTGCGCAACCTGGCCCTGGTGGCGGAGCTGATGATCCGCTCGGCGCAGGTTCGCCACGAGAGTCGGGGACTGCACTACAACCTCGACCACCCGGGGCCCGACGACAGCAAATCGCCGCAGCCCACACTCCTCCGGCGAGGCTGAGCCGTGGCTCCACGGGCGGTCATACTGGCACTTGCGCTCATGCTCCCGTCGGTCGAGGCAGCCACGGCGCAGCAGAACCGAGGGAGCGCAGCGTCCGACGAGACCATTCCGGGCGCCGGGGAGGCGGCGCGAGCGGACGATGCGCCGAACAGCGCGTCAGGCGGCATCTTCGGCGTCGCGTCGGAGCGGCGCCGGGTGATCCCCGGTCTCTGGGGCATGCACTTCTTCGACCGGCAGTCCCTCGAGTTATTCTGGACGCGCGGCGGGGGCATCCAGTACGGCGGCTGGTACGGGGGGGCGTTCATGAACTCCTACGACGACCTTTCCCTCATCGCCGGGCTCGAGCGCGACTGGTACCGGGCGCGCTTGGTCGGGCTGGAGTTCGGCGTCGGCTACCGCATCGGACTGCTCACGGGATACGACGGGCAGTTGATCGACCTAGCCGACAAGACACCCGTGCTGCCCTTCGCGGGGCCGCACGTGTGGCTGCAGAAAGGGCCGCTCGGCGTGGACGCGTTCTACGTCTACCGGGCGCTGGCGTTCGAGGCGTCGATCGGGTACTGAGGGCCTCTCGACTTCCGGCTGACGGCGTCGCGCCCCGGGACCGACGGCGTCGCACCCCGGAACCGACGGCGTCGCACCCCGGAACTGCCGGCGACGCGCGACGGGAGAGGGGTTGCGGGACTGATGCAGAGCGCCTACCTGAGGTGCTCAGGCACCTTATCCGGGAGGTCGCATGGCCAGCTCTCTCCTCGCGGCTCCGTGGCTGTCCAAGCTCGAGGGTCTCGCGCGGATGAAGCGGATCGGCGTGATCCTGGTGGTCGTTTGGGGCGCGGGAGGGACTCTGGGCTGTGGCCCAGGCAGTGACGTGGCATCATCGGCTGGCACCGATGCGAGTGGAGTCGCGTCGGATCAGACCCTCGACCGCTACGCCGGGGCGCCGGCATTGGCGGAGCTGGAGGAGAACGTCCTCTTCGGGCAGGTCTGGAAGCGGCCCGAACTGTCCGAGCGGGATCGCGCCATGGTCACCGTCGCCGTCACGCAGGCGCTGTTCCACACCGACGCGCTCCGAGAGTACCTGAATCGAGCGCTCGACGCGGGCGTGACGCCCGACGAGGTGTCGGAGCTCGTGACCCACGTGACCATGTACGCGGGGTGGCCGACCGGCTCCAACGCTTCGCGCGTGGTGATGGAGGTCTTCCAGACTCGAGGCATTCCTCTGCCGCCCCCCGCGAGTCCCGTGAACATGGAGATCGACCTGCGCGGCCAGGCTCCGAGCTATCCCGCGCTTCCGTACCTGTCGGCGCTCACGCGGAGCGTGCTGTTCGGCGAGACCGACGGCGTCTGGTCGCGCCCCGGATTGTCTCCGCGGGACCGCAGCATGGTCACCATTGCGGTCGCCCAAGCCGCCTACGCCTCCGATCAACTCCGCGGCCACCTCGGCCGGGCATTGAACAACGGCCTGACTCCGGATGAGATCGCCGAGGTGATCACGCACGTGGCCTTCTACGCGGGCTGGCCGACGGCGGCGAATGCGGCCGGCATCGCTGGAGAGGTCTTCGCGGAGCGCAACGTGAGCGTGGCCCGGTGAGTCGGCATCGAGCGCACGAGCTGGCTGTCGTCCTTGTCCTACAGATATGCTGCGCGTGGCCGGGATCGGGTGGCGCAGCCGCGCAGAGCGCACCGGCCGGCGGTGGACAGGCGGCTTTCAGCGCGTCGCAGGCCGACGCGGGTGAGCAGGTGTACCGGGCCGAGTGCGCTGGCTGTCACCGTCTCGACCTGGGCGGGGACGGCGAGGCACCCGGACTCGCGGGTACCATGTTCCGCAGTCGCTGGGCCAATCGGCCGGTTGCTGAGCTGGTGACGCTCGCGAAGGGGATGCCCCCCAGCGCGCCGGGCTCCCTTGGCGACGAAGCTTATCTGCAGGTAGTGGCCTACCTGATGCGCGCGAACGGCGCGCGGCCCACCGCAGAGCCGCTCGTCGCCTCCGCGGGGGGCGTGGCGATCGAGGTCGCCGGCGGGCCGAATGAAGCGCGCGGCGCCCCGCGTCTTCTTCCCACTCCCGGTCGGGTGGGCAACGCGACGTCGCCGCAGGCAGTCCTGAGTGCCCCCGAAGTCGTGGGAGATCTCTGGGAGACGCCCACCTCTCGCACCGAAACGTTTTCTGCGGTGGCCGGATTCGTCCCGGTATCGGAACGAGAGCTGCTCTCGCCCCCCGCGCGTGACTGGCTGCATTGGAGAGGGAATACGTCCTCCTGGGGCTATAGCCCTCTGACGCAGATCAACGTCGACAATGTCGGCGACCTCGAGCTCGTGTGGACGTGGCAGATGGAGGTCGACGAGCTGCGGGGTTGGCAGGGTCCGCTCGTCCGAGACGGAGTCATGTTTTTGAGCAACCCGAGGAACGTGGTTCAGGCCTTGGACGCCGAGGACGGCACGCTCCTCTGGGAGTACCGTCGGATCTTTCCGAGGAGCGATGCCGGCATCAACCTCCGGACGCTGGCCATCTGGGAAGATCTGGTCTTCGTGGGCACCCGCGATGCGTATATGGTGGCGCTGGATGCCCGCACCGGCCGCGTGCGCTGGGAGGTCCGCCTGGCGGACTCGTCGCAGGGCTTCACGAACAGCACCGGCCCGATCGTCGCGGACGGGAAGGTCATCGATGGTATCAACGGGTGCCAGGACCGCTTCGAGACCAAGTGCTTCATCTTCGCGCTCGACGCTCGGACGGGTGAAGAGGTCTGGCGCACCCACACCATTGCCGCCCCCGGCGAACCCGGAGGCGACACTTGGGGCGACTTGCCCTTGGCGCTGCGGGCGGGCGGCGACGTCTGGAATGGCGGGAGCTACGATCCGCAGCTCGGCCTCGTCTACTTCGGCGTTGCCCAGGCGAAGCCGTGGGTGGCCGCGAGTCGCGGCATCACCCCTGCGGATTCGGCGCTGTACACGAACTCTACGCTGGCGCTCGATGTGGACGACGGTCGGATCGTCTGGTACCGGCAGCACGTTCCGGGCGAGAGCTTGGACCTGGACGAGGCGATGGACCAGGTCCTGGTGGACGTCGAAGGCACGCCCGCGCTCCTGACCATGGGCAAGCATGGAATCCTGTGGAAGCTCGATCGCAGAGACGGGAGGTTCCTCGGGCTCCGGGACTCGGGCATCCAGAACGTCTTCAAAGAGGTCGATCCCGAGACGGGCGCCGTGCTCTATCGCGACGACATCGTGAACGCGCGGCCGGGTGAGTGGGTGTCCGCCTGCCCCTCGACGGCGGGCGCGCACAACTGGCACGCGAGCTCCTACAACCCGCCGACCGGCCTGCTCGTCATACCCATGGGCCAGAGCTGCATGGAGATGAGCGGCAACCAGCCGAGCTTCGAGATCGGGGCAGGGGACGTCGGGGCCGGTCGGGCCTACATGGAAATGCCCGGCACCGACGGGCGCTTCGGAAGGCTCGCGGCGTACCACGTCGGAACTATGCGGGAAGTGTGGAGCGTCGAGCAGCGTGCCCCGTTCCTGACGGCGGCGCTCACCACCGCGGGTGGCGTGGCCTTCGCGGGTGGGTTCGACCGGTGGATCCGGGCCTACGAGGTGGCGTCCGGACGGGTGCTCTGGGAGACGCGGCTGAGCGGTCCCGTGGGCGGTTACCCCACCACCTTCGAGATCGACGGGGTGCAGTACTTGGCCGTGGCGTCCGCGACAGGTGGAGGCACCGCGCACCGGATCGGGATTCTGTTGACCCCGGAGCTGCGTGTGCGGGAGAGCAACGTCCTCTACGTATTCCGGCTTTCGCAGGGATCCTCCGGCAGGTAAGATAGGGGGCATGCGGAGGATGCTGGAGTCCCACAGCATAGGAGAATCACCCAGATGAGCACGAGGTACCCGATCGGGTCGGTCTTGTCTTCTCTTGCGTTCGTGCTCGTTGGCGCGTCGGCGCCGTCGGAGGCGTCCGGTCAAGCGACAGGCGAAGCGGTACCTACTTACGTCGACGTCGCGCCTATCTTGCAGCAGAACTGCGAGACGTGCCACCGGGTGGGCTCCATCGCCCCCATGTCACTTACGTCCTACCAGGATGCGCGACGCTGGGCGTCGCAGATCCGTAGGAAAGTGACGAGCCGTGAAATGCCGCCCTGGCACTTGGACGAGACGATCGGCATTCAGGATTTCAAGAACGACATCTCGCTCAGCGACGAGGAGATCGCCACCATCACTCGGTGGGTCGATGGCGGCACCCCGATGGGCGACCCCGCGCGTCTCCCCCCGCCGCTCACCTGGGGAAGGTTCGACAGCGAGTGGGAGTACGAAGAGCACTTCGGGCGTCCCCCCGATCTGGTCATCTCGTCACCCACGTATCGAGTGCCGGCGAACGAGCTGGATCACTGGCCCGAATTGACGGTCGATGTCCCGGTGGGCACCGCGCGGTGGGTTCGCGGCGTCGAAGTCAGGCCGGCCGATCCGGAGACCCGGTACGTGTTCCATCACGCCAACCCCAGCGTGCGGCAGGCTAGCGGCAACTTCGGTATCGGGCAGGCGTCTGCCGGCACGGTCGGCTACATCTTTCCCGACGACACGGGACAGCTGCTCGAGCCCGATGCCCAGCTGACCTGGTCGATGCACCTCTTCCCGATCGATCGGGACGTCGATGCCACGCTGCAGCTGGGGCTCTGGCTCTATCCCGAGGGAGAGAGTCCCGAGTTCGTCACACCAGGCGAGGTGATCTTCGAAGCCAGCCAGAGCACGGGCTTCGGATTCGAGAGCCAAGCGAGTAGCCCGGCGCTCGTGACGGAGGCTCGAGGCAGCGGCGGCGGGAACTTAGGCGTGAGCACCGAGCCGCAGATGCCGCGGCAGGCCGATCTCCTCATTCCGCCCAACAGCGTGGTGTCCTACCGCGGCGTCTACGTGTTGGATCGGCCCGCGCGGATCTACAGCATTCGCGGCCACATGCACCTGAGGGGCAAGTATCAGATCATCGAGGCGATCTATCCCGATGGCAGGTGGGAGGTGCTGAACAAGCTCAACTGGGACCACCGCTGGCAGACGGCGTTCCTGTACGAGGACCACGCGATGCCCCTGCTACCGAAGGGCACCGTGCTGATGATTACCAACGTCTTCGACAATACCGCGAACAACCCACGCAATCCGGCTCCCGACCAGTGGGCGGTGCGGGGAGACCGGACCATCGACGAGATGTCACACACGAGGATCGGGATCAACTACTTCAACAACGAGGAAGACTTCCAGCGGCTGGTCCGGGAGCGGGAGGCTCTGCTGGCCGCGCGCCGCGGGACACCGGTGGCCGACGCCGCAAGATAGGCGCATCGGGGAGCTCAGGGTGGCCTACGCCGAGGCATGTAGATGAGGCCCACGGGTCGCGTCGCGCACCTGCTGCTCGGGAGCGCCTTTTCCGCGATGGCAGCCGGTGGATGGGCGCCGGACGCCTCGGCGCAGGACATCCCGGGCGTCAGCGTGGGTGGCGGCATGATGATTCGCAACCTGCGTTCTTCGGAGCAGCCCGTGGCGCCGATCTTCGATGGCTGGTACCACGAGGCGGACGGTACCGTGTCGCTCTGCTACGGGTATCACAGCCTGAACCTCGACCAAGACGTGGACGTGCCGCTCGGCCCGGACAACTTCTTGGAGCCCCGCGCTCTGGACGGCGCGCAGCCGACGCACTTCGACGAAGTCCCCCCCGAGTACCGCCGTCATTTCTGCGCATTCACGGTGAACGTTCGCAGCGCCGAGGGCGCCGACTCGGTGGTGTGGAGGTTGACCACGCATGGCGTGTCGCTCGAGGCCAGGGCGACAGGGTCACCGTATTACCGAATCGATGAGCCGGATCAAGCGTCGCGCTCCGTTCACGCTCCGCGCGTCGCGATTCTGGAACCGGTGGCGGGTCCGGAAGTCCGTGGACGCTCGAATCACGTCGATGCCGGTCGCGGCTTTCGTGCCGGAGTCGACGAGCGTGTGCCCCTCTCAGCCAGAGTGGCGGCGGGTCCGGGGGCCGGGGACGACCTCCGGGTGCGGATGCTCTGGACGCTGCATCAGGGTCCGGGCGCAGTCAGCATCGAGGAGGAGGACGAGGTGGTGTCCGGGGCGCGCGAGGTACGCCATACGACGAGCGTGCGGTTTTCCAGCCCCGGCGACTACGTGCTCCGACTACAGGCGGTGGACTGGGCGGACGGCAATTCCTTCGGCTTCCACTGCTGCTTCACCAACGCCTACGTGAAGGTGTCGGTAGAGTGAAGCTGCGAGGCACGCGATCGCTGCCTCACGCATAGCGGATGAACTCCAGCAGGTTCTGGTCGGGGTCCCGGATGTAGATGCTCTGGCCGACCGCGTCGCCGCCGTTCCGGCCGCCGTCGCGCTGTCCCTCGGTCTCGATGGCCGCGCCCACGCGCGCGATGGCACTTCGCAGCTCCGCCTCCGTGCCGTTCCACACCCAGCAGAAGTCGCCGCAGGGCGGGGCGGCCGCGGCTGCCCGCAGCGTGAACGTGGCGCGCTGCCAGAGCGCGGGGCGGTGGAAGTTGATCTTCTGGTCCGCGAAGTGGACGGACACGATGCTCGCGCCTTCGCGCACCACGAACCCGAGCGCGCGATAGAACGCGATCATCGCGTCCACGTTCTGCATGGGCACGGCGACGTGGTCGAGCGCGCCCACGCCGGACCGCTGCTGCTGCGGTTCGGCGGCCGCGAGCGCGCCGGGGGTCGAGACTGCCGCGCCGGCTGCGAGCGCGCGCTTGAGGAAGGTGCGGCGGGGGGTGGGTGCGGACATGGGAGGACCTCTGCGCTGCAGGGGCGACGGTGGCCGCAGCGGTAGGTGCGTCGGCCACGGCGCATCAAATGATGCGCACCGAGACGCGCTGCCAAGAGGCGGCGGGGCTCGCCGCCCCATGTCAGAAGCCTAAAGTCAGGCGACGGACGTCAGAAGTCGTTCGAGTACGAGACGAACTTGAAGGTGCCGCGGCGCTCGAGGATCGTGCCGAAGAGTCGAATCGTCGCAGGCTCCCCGCCGGCCAGGGCGACGCCCAGGGTGCATCCCTCCCATGAGCGGTTCGGTCCCTCGAGGAGCGGCACGGATGGGCATCTCGGCGCTTGCGCCTCGAAGCGCACGCCTCCGAGACGATCGAGCAGGCGCCCCAGCCCGCGGCTGCTCCCGTTCTGCAACTGGAACCAGAGCAGCTCTGGTGCCAGCTCGTACGGCCTCGCGGTGAAGCGCGTGTGCGGGTAGTAGAGCCACGCGAACTCCTCGCGCGACATCAGCATGCCCACGAGTGCGGCCGTGTCCGAGGCGGCGAGCGCCTCGACGAAGCGGTCGATGAGCGCGTCGCGAGTGGGCGCGCCTCCGGCGAGTATGTTTGGAGCAGGCTCCGAGGCCTCACGAAAGCGTCGCAGCGACTCTTCGATCGGGAAGATGCTGTCGACGTGCACGGGCGCATGCGTCGGTGGCGCTGGGGTGGCAAGAGGGGTGGCGTCGTGATGGGGCGGTGCGTCCCCGGCGGGTGCCTCGCCACCGCAGGCCGCGCTCGTGAGCGCCGCCAAGGTGATCGCGGTCGCGAGTAGGCTGATGGTTCGAATCGTCACGTCAGCTGTCCCCCTGCGAACACGGCCGGCGCCGGAGGCGCCGGCCGGTTCGAAACAGGTGGATCGAGAGCTCAGTTGTCCGCGTAGTTCGTCCAACCGGCCCACCAGTCGGCGCTCGCCGGGTCGGCAGCGCCGCGGTACACGGTGCCCGTCACGTACGTCCCCGCCTTGGTCGCGACGGCTCCAGTGAACGTCGCCAGGCCGCCGGTGGCAATCGACGCCGAGGTCGCCGGCGTCCAGTCGAGCTGCGCGCCGCTGGTGGGGCTGGTCGGCGCCGCCGCGAAGAGCTGCGTGAGCGCGGTCTCGGTGCCCGCCACGATCGAGTTGGTCGTGGTGTCGAGCGTGCCCTGCACCGACGAGCCGCCGGTCTGGAACGTCGCGCCGACGTCGGCGACGTGGACGTTTCTGACGAGCAGGTCGCCCGCGTTCGAACGGTCGATGGTGGACTGGTCGCGGAGCGAGATGCCGGCGCGCTCCCAGCGGGCGAGCACGCCGTTCACGTAGTAACCACCGGTGCCGCGACGGAGCATCATGCCGATGCCGCCCGAGGTACCGGAGAAGACGCCGTCGGCAGGGCCGACGAGCGTGAAGTTGGCGACGAGCGGGATCGTGTACGGCGTGGTGTTCTGCCCGTTCGCGCATCCCGCTCCGTTGCAGCCGTCGTTCTCGATCCCCTGCGGATCGGCGGAGACATTGCCGGCACCGGTCCGTGGGATGATCTGCCGCGTCTGGTAGGCGATGAGGTACTGGAGGCGACCGACGTATCCCTCGGACATGTCGAAGTGGTCATCGCCTGCGTCGTACGACACGAGGTGCTTGGCATCGACCGCGCCGCCGAAGAACTCGTACGAGTCGTCGAGGCCGCTGAGCGCCTGCAGGTACTCGAGCTCCGTGCCGCTCCCCACCGCCGCGAACGTGAACGTGTTCAGCTCCGCATCGGCCGCAGTCGCGTAACCGGCGAACTCGACCCTCACGTAGCGCAGCGTGCCGGAGTCGTCGGCGTTGTCCGTGCCGCCGGAGTAGTTGATGGCCGGGTTGCTCGCGCCCGTGCCGGTGCCCTCGAGCTGGATCGTGCCAGTGCGGTTGATGATCCCGTTGCCGACGATGATCAGCCCACCCCAGTCGCCGGCCTGGCGTTGCCCGACCGGCCGGCTCGACGTGAAGACGATGGGAGCGGCCGACGTGCCCTGGGCGTCGATCTTCGCGCCGCGCAGGATGAAGAGCGACGAGCCGAGGACGTTGTAGTCGCCCTGGATGACCGTGCCCGGCTGAATGGTCAGCGTGGCGCCGTTCCCGACGCTGATGAACCCGCTGATGGTGTAGACGGTGTCCGCGTAGAGGGTGCGGTTCGCCGTGATGTTCGCGCTGATGACTGCGGCCTGGGGGCCGGGCGTGGGGCCGGTGCCGTTGTCTTCGCCGCAGGCTGCGCCCGCGAGAACCGCCGCCGCGACGGCGAGCCGAAGCTGGGTGGGATACCGACGCATTTGAATGTTGCTCCTTCAGTGTAGTTGGCTAACGGTGACCTCGATCGCCGTTCTGGGACTCGTTCACGACACAAGGATCAACAGTCTCGGCGACGCCCGGACTACGTTCATGTGACGGTCTGGTCACAGCGCACGCGGCCCGCTACCGGTCAGGCGCCGGGCTGCCAGCTCGCCCCGAACACCAGGGTGCGGCCGGTGCGGTAGTACTCACGCACTACCGTGCCCTGCACCTGCTCGTAGGGGCTATCGAAGACGTTCTCGAAGTCCACCTTCGCCCTGAGTCCCGCCATCAGCGGGAAGCGGAGCGAGAGGTCGAGGCCATGTCGCGACTGCTCGTACACGCTGGGCAGCGGCGCCTCTGCGGCGCTGGTGATGCGACGTCCGGCGATGTTGTAGAGGGCCGTGGCGCTCACCCCGGTGTCCTGGTGTAGGTAGCTGACGCCGGTGTTCACCACGTAGGGCGACTGCCCAACCATGGGCCGGCGCTCGGCGAGCCCTTGCCCGAGCTCGATCTCCGAGCGCATGAGCGTGACGTTGGCGAAGATCGACGTCGATTCGAGTGCTTCCGCGACGAACCCGAGGTGCTTCCGCGCCTCTGCCTCCACGCCGTAATTCCAGGCGCTCTGGGCATTGGCGAACGTGACGATGCGGGTGCCCGACGTGCCCAGGTAGACGCGCTCGATCGGGTTCCGGAAGTCCTTGGCGAAAATGCCGACGCTGAGCGCCTCGCCAGAGGTCGGGTACCACTCCCAGCGCGCGTCGTAGTTGCGAATGAGTGCGCGCACCAAATCCGGGTTCCCCACGACGTTGTCCCCGCCCAGCACGTCGCGGTATTGGACCGGCGCGAGCTCGCGGTACTCGGGCCTGGACAGCGTCTGCGATGCGGACAGGCGCACCGTCTGCGTCTCGGAGAGTGTCCAGTTCAGCGAGAGTGACGGCAGGACGTCGGTGTCGCTCGGCGTGGTCGTCACGGGCTGGCCCAGCGTGCTCTGCGCGTCGACCTCGACGCTCGAGAACTCGACCCGTGCGCCCGCGATCATGCGCAGGCTCGGCGAGAACGCCCAGTCGAGCATCGCGAAGCCGGCGATCATGCCGTCTCGGGCGGCATACGAACCGCCCTGCGAGACGGGCGTGATGCGGAAGACCTGCGCCGTGTCGGCCGCGAAGCGCCCATCGAAGATCTCCTCCGCGGAGAGCTCCCGGCTGGCCTGGTCGAGTGTGCCGGAGATCGCGTAGGCGAGGTTGGAGGCGTCGCGGGTCGTGTAGCGGCTCATCGTGCCGAGCTTCAGGCGGCTCGGCGCGTCCGAGCTGCCGAAGGAGAAGGCGTACGCCAGCGACCCCTCGTAGGAGGACTCGCTCAGGTCGGAGAACGTGCGCACGGCCCCTTCGTTGGAGACGCTGAACCATGCCGGCGGGAGCGGGTTGCCGGACGGGTCGACGTCGAGCTGGCGGACGAACTCGGAGCGATCGGGCTCGGTGCGCGTCACGCGCGAAGCCGTTCCGCTCCAGTCGATGCGATGCGCATCACCCATCTGGTGCTCACCTTCGAGCTGCCCCGAAGCCACCACGCGCTCCACGTACCGGAGTCGCTGGATCTCGAACGCTTGGCCGAGATTCTCGCTGCTGCCCCTCTCTACGCGCGCCTCGTCGTCCGCCGTGCGGTTGTAGGTGGCATTGAAGAGGATGCGGCTGCTTGGGTTCACGAGCGCGCTCAGGTTCATCAGGCCTCCCCAGAGCACCGAGCGCCCGCCCGTGTTGCCGACGAAGCGGTCGACCTCCTGCGTGGCACCGCCGGTGGTCGGCTGAGCCTGCGCGCGGCGTTGCTCGATCTTGGCGTCTTCGCTGTAGGAGTACGTGCCCGAGAGCAGGTACCCGAGCTGGCGGCCGAAGAGCGGGTCGCTGCCACCGACGGAAGCCGAGAACGACGACTTCGGGCGGCCGCTCTGGCTGCCCGCCGACCAGGCGTTGCGGAAGCTCCGCACCATCTGGTTGACCTGCGGCTGCGACGGGGCGCTCGTCTGGAAATTGCCGAACTGCTCGACGAAAGACGGGAGGCCGCGGTCCCGGGCCGCGAGCCCGAGCCATTCGCCGCCTACCCCGGGGGCGAACAGGATGTCGCGGCTCGTCGCGGCGGAGTTGTAGCCGGTCGAAGCCGAGAAGGTGAGTTGGCGCCGCGTCGGGAAGGTGCGCGTCTGGATGTTCACCTGCGCGCCCGAGAAGTCCCCGGGCAGGTCGGGCGTGAACGTTTTGGCCGTGGTGATGGTCTCGAGCAGCCCCGTCGGGAAGAGGTCGAGCGGAACGACCCTCCGCTCCGGCTCGGGGCTCGGGACGCGCGCGCCGTTGAGAGAGGTGGTCGTGTAGCGCTCGCCGAGACCGCGCACGAACACGTATCTGCCGTCCTGGACCGTCACTCCACTCACGCGCTTCACGGCTTCGGCGGCATCGCCATCCGGGCTGCGAGAGATCTCATCGCTCGTGAGCGCGGACACCACGTTGACCGCGGTGCGCTGCTCGTCGAGCGCGCGCGCGACGGAGCCGCGCTCGGCGGCGGCCGTGACGATGATCTCGTCCATGAGGAGCGCGCTCGGGTCGAGCGACACGTTGAGCTCGACCGTGGCTCCGGCCGGCACCACTACGCCCGTGACCGTCTTGGTCGCAAAGCCGATCATGCTCGCCCGCACCACGACCGTGCCCGGCGGGACTCGTTGGAGGAGGTAGCGGCCATCCAGGCCTGCGAGCACGGCGAGGGCCGTGCCTTCGATCGTCACCTGCGTCCCAGGGAGCGGCCGTCCGGACTCGGCGTCGATCGCGCGACCGATGATGCGGCCTTGCGAGGGAACGCTTTCCTGGGCACCGCCGACGGTGGCGGCGAGCGCCAGCAGGGTGATGGCTCGGAGGAGGCTCTTGGCGATCGAGGTCGAACCGGTCATGGCGACTCCTGGGATGATGGCTCAACCAGGATAGGAGCCGCGTGTAACCGATACGTGACGGCGTCGCAACGAATCGCCGGGTGCGCTGGGGCGATCGCGGCGACGGGTGAGGGCACTACTGTTACCACGCGGTTACATTCCGACTCCGGATCGGTTACGCCCGCGTCGTATGGTGCCTGACATGATCGACGCCCCGACGCGACGACCAGGTGCAGTCATGGAAGCCAAGCCCACCGCTGCCGCCGTTCCTCGAGTCCTCGTCGCCGAGGACGAGCCGGACATCGCGGCCCTCATCGCGTATCAGCTCACGCGCGAGGGCTTCCGTGTGGAGACCGCGCGCAGCGGTTCCGAGGCCTTGGCCGCCGTGGGACGGGAGATCCCGGACCTGGTCGTGCTCGATCGCATGCTTCCCGGACTCTCGGGCGACGAGGTGCTGAGGCAGCTCAAGACCGAGCCCGCCACTGCGAACATCCCGGTCCTGGTCCTCACCGCGAAACGCGAGCAGGAAGACCGCATCGAGGGGCTCGAGCTGGGTGCGGACGACTACCTCACCAAGCCGTTCAGCCCACGCGAGCTGGTGCTCAGGGCTCAGGCGATCCTGCGGCGCGTGCAAGAAGCGGGCATGACTTCCGGCGGACGCATCCTGCGGGCCGGCCCGATCCGACTCGACCTGGCGTCGCACCAGACCAGCCTCGACGGCGAGGAGCTCAACCTCACCCCCACCGAATTCCGGCTCCTGCAGGCGCTCATGGAGCGGCGCGGCCGCACACAGAGCCGGAAGCAGCTCCTGGAGAAGGCATGGGACGTCGATGCGGGGGCGTCCGATCGCATCCAGACGCGCACGGTGGACATGCACGTCCGGCGGCTGCGCTCGAAGCTCGGCAAGGCGGGGCACTGGATCCAGACCATCCGCGGCTTCGGCTATCGCCTGAAGGTGCCCGAAGGGATCGACTAGCCGGCGCCCGTTAGCTTAGGAGCCCATGCGCCTCAGGATCCGCCCGCTCCTCCTCACCGGCACGATCGGGATCGTCGGGGGGCTCGTCGTTCTCGTCGTGCTGCTCGTGGGTCCTGGCTTGAGCCGAGAGATCCGCGCGACCGCGGAAACCGAGCTCACCCGCCTGCTCGCCCTCGGGGATACGCTGGTGTCGGAGTCGGAGGGGACGGACCCGCACGCACTCGCGAGGGCGATCACGGAGCGCATCGGATACCGGGTCACGCTGATCGCCGCGGACGGCGTGGTGATCGCCGACTCCTACGTCGACCCGAGCCGCGTCCCGGGGATCGAGAACCACGCCACGCGTGCGGAAGTGCAGCGGGTGCTCGACGGCAGCCAATCGGTCGCCATCGCCGAGCGCACGAGCTCGACGCTGGGCACGCCCTTCGTGTACGCTGCGAACCGTACGACATTCGACGGACGACCGGTCGTGCTCCGCATCGCCGCGCCGCGAATCGACGTCGACCGGACGGTGGGGCGCGTGCAGCGGGCCGTGGCCCTCGCAGGGGTCGTGGCGATGCTCCTGGGGATGATCGCTGCGTACGCGCTGAGCGTGGGTGTGTCACAACCGTTGGTGGCGCTCGCGGACCAGGCACGCAAACTAGGGGCCGGCGACTTCTCGGCCTCGATGCCGAAGAGCCGCGTGGCCGAGCTGCATGAGGTCTCCGTCGCCTTCAACCGACTCACCGACGAGCTGCGCGCGCGCCTCGCCGAGCTTGGCAGGGAGCGCGACGGCGTGGAGACCCTCGTCGACTGCATGGCCGAGGGTGTGGTCGCCTTGAGCGAAGACGGTCGACTCGTGCGTACCAACCGCACCGCGCGCGCGATGCTGGAGATTCCCGAGGGCCACGGTGCGACCCCGATCGGCTCGTTGATCCGCCACCCCGAGCTCCGCGACGCGCTCAAGGATTCCGTCACGCGGCCCGAGCAGGCACACGAGATCGGGGTAGGGGATCGGCACATCCTCCTCGCGTCGCGAGCCCTGGACCAGGGCGGATCCGTCGTCACGCTGCTCGACATCACGGAGCTCCGGCGCATGGAGCGTGTGCGGAGCGACTTCGTCGCGAACGCCTCGCACGAGCTGAAGACGCCGCTCACTTCGATTCGCGGATATGCCGAGGCGCTCACGGAGGACCAGCCGCCGCCGGACGTCCGGCTGAAATTCCTGGCGTCGATCCTCCAGAACACGCTCCGACTCCAGCGGCTCGTCGACGACCTGCTCGACCTCTCGCGCCTCGAGTCGGGGGGGTGGACCGCCAGCATCGAGAGCGTGTGGGTCCCGGAGGTGGTGCAGGAGGCGTGGGACCTGGTCAGCTCGCGTGAGCCACCCAAGGTGGCGTTCGAGCTCGAGGGTGAGGGCGCTGTGCGGGGGGACCGGCAGGGGCTCGTGCAGGTCTTCCGCAACCTGCTCGAGAACTCGGTGCGCCACACGCCGGCGGGCGGGCACGTCCGCGTCACCATCGCGGAGCAGCATGAGGGCGTCGTCGAGGTTGCGGTGTCGGACGACGGCGATGGGATACCAGCGGCGGCCCTCCCGCGCATCTTCGAGCGCTTCTACCGGGCGGACTCGGCGCGGGACCGCCACGCCGGCGGCACGGGCCTCGGGCTCGCGATCGTGAAGCACCTGGTGGGTGCGATGGACGGGCAGGTCGCGGCCGAGAGCGAGCTCGGGCGCGGGACCACGGTCCGGATCACGTTGCCGCGGGACTGAGCGCGGGGCCGCACCCTGTTTCGCTGAGCTCCCGCGACGAGCGCCTGCGACGCGGTCCCGCAACGGGCGCGGGACGCGCGCGCGACGGGCGGCAGCGCCCCTGGGCAGGGGCCCGTAGCCGTTTCGTTACAAATCCGTCGCCGATTCGACTCCGGTTGGACGTACGGTCATGGGGGCCCGGAAAGGCCCGCCAAGACTGAAAACCACCTCGGAGGGATATCTCGTGTTCAGGACGTTCCGATCGATCGTCGTCGTAGCCGGCATCGGCCTTCTTGCCGTGGCGTGTGGGGGAGGGGAGGAGGGCACTGAGACGTTGGCCGGAGCCGTGGAGATCGACGGCTCCAGCACGGTCTTCCCGATAGCGGAGGCGGTGGGGGAGGAGTTCCAGATCGCCAACCCGGACGTCCGCGTGACCGTGGGCTTCTCCGGCACGGGGGGCGGCTTCAAGCGCTTCTGCGGCGGCGAGACGGACCTCTCCAATGCCTCGCGGCCGATCAACGACACCGAGCGTGCGGCGTGCGCAGCCGCCGGCATCGAGTTAACCGAGCTCGAGGTCGCGTGGGACGGTCTCTCGCTGATCGTGAACCCCGCCAACGACTTCGTCACCTGTCTGACCACGGCCGAGCTGAAGCGCGTCTGGGAGCCGGGGAGTGTCGTGAGCACCTGGCGTGACGTGCGTCCCGAGTTTCCGGACGAGGAGATCAACCTCTATGGACCGGGGACCGACTCTGGCACGTTCGACTACTTCACCGAGACGATCAACGGCGAGGCGGGCGCGAGCCGTCCCGACTATCAGGCGAGCGAGGATGACAACATCCTCGTGCAGGGGGTCGTCGGCGACCGGTACGCGCTCGGCTACTTCGGCTACGCGTATTACACCGAGAGCGCGGACCGACTGAAGCTCGTCGCCATCGATGGTGGAACGGGGTGTGTGGCGCCCTCCGACGCGACCATCACGGACGGTACGTACGCCCCGCTCTCCCGGCCCCTCTATGTCTACGTGAAGCACGCGGCGCTCGCGCGGCCCGAGGTGCGCGCCTACGTGACGTTCATGCTCGACGAGGCCGCGACCATCGTGCCGTCCACGGGCTACCACGCGCTGTCGGCGGCGGAGTACTCGGCCGCGCTCGCGGCGATCCAGGCGGTGGCGGGCTGAGGACCGACGGCCCCACCTGATCTCCATGTCCAGCACGGTCGGGCCCGGAGTGCTCGCCGCGAAGCGTTCCCGCAGGCTGAAGGAGGGTGCCATCGCGAGCGTGCTCTTCGCGTGCGCCGCAGCGTCCACGCTCGTCACGGTCGGCGTCGTGGCGGCGTTGCTCGGCGAGACGATAGGGTTCTTCCGCGAGGTCTCCCTCGTGGAGTTTCTCACGTCGACCCGCTGGGAGCCGATGTTCCGGGACCGGCACTTCGGTGTGCTGCCCCTGCTGTCGGGCTCGTTCCTCATTGCGGCGGGCGCGGGCGTGATCGCGCTGCCGCTGGGACTGCTCACCGCGATCTTCCTGAGCGAATACGCGGGCCCGCGCCTCCGCCGCACGCTCAAGCCTGTGCTCGAGGTGCTGGCCGGCGTGCCCACCGTGATCTACGGCTACTTCGCGCTCACGTTCATCACGCCGCTCCTGCGCGTCTTCCTTCCGGAGACGGAGATCTTCAACGCGGCGGCCGCGAGCATCGTCGTGGGCGTGATGATCATCCCGACGGTGTCGTCGCTCTCCGAGGATGCGCTGCGCGCGGTGCCCGACTCCCTGCGCGAGGGCGCCTACGGGCTGGGCGCCACCAAGCTCGAGGTATCCACGCGCGTGGTGGTGCCCGCGGCGCTCTCCGGCATCATCGCCTCGTTCATCCTGGGACTCTCGCGGGCGGTGGGCGAGACGATGGCGGTCACCATCGCGGCGGGTAACCTGCCCAACCTGACGCTGAACCCGCTCGAGTCGATGCAGACCATGACGGCCTACATCGTCCAGGCGAGCCTCGGGGACACGCCCCAGGGCACCATCGTCTACCGCACACTCTTCGCGGTGGGCATGACGCTGTTCTTGGCCACGCTCGCGATGAACATCCTGAGCCAGTGGGTGCTCGCCAAGTTCAGGGAGGAGTACCGGTGAGCGAGCGTACGCCCGTGCCGATCGGCACTGCCGAGTCGGCGTTCGACCGCCGCCGCCGCCTGTTCGGCGTCATGTTCGCGTGGCTGTGCGGGGCCGCGACGCTCGTCGGCGTCGCCGCACTCGTCGTGCTGCTCGTGGACGTGCTCATCGATGGACTGCCACGGCTCGACGTCCAGCTCCTGACCAGCTTCGCCTCGCGCTTTCCCGAGCGTGCCGGCGTGCGCGCGGCGCTCGCGGGATCGATCTGGCTGCTCGTCCTGACGGCGGTGATCTCGTTTCCCGTGTCCGTCGCGGCGGCCATCTACCTGGAGGAGTACGCGCCCAAGGGGTGGATCACCAAGGTGATCCAGACCAACATCGCGAACCTCGCCGGCGTCCCGTCGATCGTGTACGGAATCCTGGGGCTCGCGCTCTTCGTGCGCGCGATGGGGCTCGACCGGAGCATTCTCTCGGGCGCGCTGACCCTGTCGCTGCTGGTGATGCCGGTCATCATCATGGCCTCGCAGGAGGCCATCCGTGCCGTGCCTCCGACGATTCGTGAGGCCGCCTACGGCCTGGGTGCGACGCGTTGGCAGGTGGTGAGCTACCAGGTTCTCCCCATGGCGTTCCCGGGAATCCTCACCGGGACAATCCTGGCGCTCTCCCGCGCGGTCGGCGAGACGGCGCCGCTCATTCTCGTCGGGGCGGTGGGCTTCGTGGCGTTCACGCCGCGGGGCATCATGGACCAGTTCACGGTGCTCCCGCTCCAGATCTACAGCTGGATCTCGAGGCCGCAGGACGAGTTCCGGGAGCTCGCAGCCGCCGGGATCATCGTCCTGCTCCTACTACTGCTCACCATGAACGCTGCTGCGATCATCCTGCGGAACCGGGCGCTGGCGCGCCGCTGACCATGGCCACCGTCTACGGCATCGACTTGGGCGGACGGGGGCCCGCGCTGCAGGCGCGCGGACTGTCGGTGTACTACGGCGAGAAGCACGCCGTGCAGAACGTCGACCTGGAGATCCCCGCCAACCAGGTGGTCGCTCTGATCGGTCCGTCCGGGTGCGGCAAGAGCACGCTGCTCCGCTGCTTCAACCGCATGAACGACCTGGTGAAGACTGCGCGTGTCGACGGGACCGTCGATTTCCACGGCCAGAACCTGTACGCGAGTGGGATCGACCCCGTGGAGGTGCGACGCCGCATCGGCATGGTCTTCCAGAAGCCGAACCCGTTCCCGAAGTCGATCTACGACAACGTCGCCTTCGGTCCGCGGATGAACGGCCTCGATGGAGACCTGGACGCCACGGTCGAGGAGTCGCTGCGTCGGGCCGCGCTATGGGACGAAGTCAGCGACCGGCTCGACGATTCCGCCTACGCGCTCTCGGGCGGCCAGCAGCAGCGCCTGTGCATCGCGCGCACGCTCGCAGTGAAGCCGGAGATCGTGCTCATGGACGAGCCCGCGTCAGCGCTCGACCCCATCGCGACGCAGCGGATCGAAGAACTGATCTACGAGCTGAAGCGCGACTACACGATCGTGATCGTGACGCACAACATGCAGCAGGCCGCGCGGATCTCGGACTACACGGCGTTTCTCTACATGGGTCAGCTCATCGAGTACGGGCCTACCGAGACCATCTTCACCAACCCGCGCGAGAAGCGGACGGAGGACTACGTGACCGGGAGGTTCGGATGACGAAGGAAGAGCACGCACCTCGCCGACGGTTCCACGAGGAGCTCGACCTGCTCCAGGAAGTCCTCCTGGAGATGGCGGGTCTCGTGGAGAAGGTCATTCGCGAAGCGATCGGCGGGGTACTCGCACGCGACGGCACGGTGGCCGACGCGATCCGCGACGCCGACGACCGCATCGACGAGCTGGAGGTGGACGTCGACGAGCGGGTGCTCGAGCTGCTCGCGCTCCAGCAGCCCATGGCCTCCGACCTGCGTCAGATCGTCACCGCGAACAAAATCGCCAACGATCTTGAGCGCATGGGCGACCATGCGGTGAACATCGCCAACGCGGCGAAGCGGATGAGTGAGACGACTCCCCTGCCGAGCATCCGCGAGCTCGTCGAGATGGCGGAGGTGGTGCAGGGGATGGTCAGCGATGCCCTCGACGCCTACGTCACGCGCAACGCCGCCAAAGCGCGGTTGGTCGTCATGACCGATGACCGCGTCGACGAGCTCAGGCGCTCCATGTACCGGATTCTCGTCACGCACATGCTCGAGGATCCGAAGCGCCTCAGTGGCGCGCTCGAGCTGCTGCTCATCTCGCAGAACCTCGAGCGCATCGGCGACCTGGCGACGAACGTCTGCGAGGACCTCGTCTTCCTGGTCGAGGGGCGCATGATCAAGCACACGCCGCGCACGTGAGGAGAGCGGCTAACTCAAGCCCATCCACGCGACGGCCTGGATCGCCGCGCCGCAGACGACGGGGACAGTGAGGTTGTCGTCGAGCGGCCAGGAGTACCGTTCGGCCAGGCCGGCGGCCGCGGCCGCGGCGAGCGCGGCGGGCCACGAGTGCCTCAGCCCCACGAGCAGCCCGCACACTGCGAAGAAAGCCAGCGTCCCTTCCACCGTCCCGCCCAAGAACGGGCGGCGTCCGAAGCGACGCCCGACGAGGGCGGCCGCGGGATCGCAGAGCCCCAGAACGAGGACCGCAGTGGTCGCCACGTCGGGGGGAAAGAGCGCGACGGCGAGCAGGATTCCCGCGACGTGCCAAGTGGAAGACGCGATGCGACGCGCCTCCCTCGGCGAGACGAGCAAGCCGAACGCCCGAAAGAAGAGCACGTTCGCGCCGGGGTTCGTCAGTCGGATCGCGTCGACGAGGAGGGCGGCGACCACGAACGCCCCGAGGACGCTCACCGCCACCGCCTGCGACGGTTCGAGCACGACGAGCAGTGCCGCTACGGCTACGGAGACGGACGCATGCAACACCTTCCGCCAGGGCTGCAAGCCCGATGAGCTTGCGATCAGCGCGTCGAGCGCGGCTCGGTGCTCGGGTGCCGGCGTCACCATGCAATTCGCCGTGACATCGGCCTCTACCGCCTCGTGACCCGCAGCGTATAGGCGCCCGTCCCCTCGGAGAGCGACGACGCGACGATGCGGTAGGTGCCGGTGCCGGGGAGCGTCGTCTCGATCTGGGAGTTCAGGCTGTCACCGCCGTCGTCGTCCTCGAGCGGCTCGGGGAGGCCGGGCCCAACCAGGTAGAGATAGGCATCGAAATCCTCCGCCTCGAGATCGATCACGACGCGTTGGCCGGCGACGCCGTCGAACGCCCACGCCTGGCCGCGTCGGCCGTCGGTGACGAGCGGATCGCCCGAGCGGAGGGTGCCCGCCACCTGTTGGCCCAAGTCGATGACGCGACCGTCCGTGGCGAGCGTATTCAGATCGAAGGGCTCTTCGACGCGGATCGTGTACATACCCTACGCACCCGATGAGAGCGCCGCGGCCACCACCGTGAAGGGCCCCGAAGTCGGGAGCGTCACGTCGAGCTTGGAGTCCAGGTTGCCCGCGCCGTCGTCGTCGGTGAGCACCTCGTCGAGTCCAGGGCCGGTCATGTAGAGGTAGGTGTCGAAGTCCTCGGAGGTCATCAGGATCGACACGCGTTGGCCTGGAGTCCCGGTCAGCCGCCACGCCTGTGCGGGCCTGCCGTTCTGGACCGTCGAGGAGAGCGCGTCGAGTCGGCTGGACTGAAAGGATCCCATACTGAGCGTCTCTCGTCCCTCGATGGGGAGTGCGTTCAACGCTTCCGGATTGGCCTCACCGCACCCGTACGCCGGCGGCGGCCCCGGACGCTCGTCGACTCGGACCCGGTACGTCCCGGTCTCGCGCGGCGAGTTCGAGCTCACCACCACGCGGAACGTGCCGTTCTCCAGGAACGTCATCGTCAGGCGCGCGTCACACCCGCCGGCACCGTCGTCGGCGAACTGCGTGTCGGCGAAGCCTGGCCCGACCACGTACACGCGAGAGTCGAAGGCGTCGGAGTGCACTTCGATTGTCGCGCTCTGGCCCGCACGACCGCGCATCTCCCAGGCCTCGAGGTAATGGTCGTCGTGCGAGAGCGGATCCGAGGTGGAGAGCGCGCCCGTCGCGTCGCTGCCGATCTCCAGCTGGCGGCCTTCGGTGGGGATGAGCGAGAGCACGGATGTGCCCTGGGCTGCGCTCGAGAGGGGTGTCAGGGCGATTGCCGCAGCGGCCAGCACGCCGACGACGACGAGCCGAACCTGGGTCTCCAGCTCGATCCCCGGGTCAGCTCCTGTCACGACTCCCCGGGAGACTCCTTTCGAGACTCCGCCGTCGACTCCTCTCGAGACTCCGGCCAAGACTCCTCTCGAGACTCCGGCCAAGACTCCTCTCGAGACTCCGCCCAAGACTCCTCTCGAGACTCCGGCCAAGACTCCTCTCGAGACTCCGCCCAAGACCCCTCTCTCGACTCCGCTCAAGCCCCCTCCGTGGTGAGTGCGGGTGCCAGCGACGGGCGTACCGTCGCGAGCGCCTCCCGCGTCAGGTCGACCAGTTCCCAATAGGGCGCATCGTACCCACGCTCTTCCCGGAAGGTCGCCGCGAGTTCCCCGAGTTCCATCTTCACCGTCGGAGTCACACGCGATACGAGCACATTGCCACGGAGCGCGGTGGCGGCGCTCATTGCGCGTTCACCGCGACCAGTAGCTCGCCAGGAAGGCCTCCAGGCGGTCCAGGTCGGCGTCGGTGGTGGGGAGGCTGACCGAGGCGCGCAGCGCGCCCACGGCAACCGATCCACCGAGGCAGTCGGCGAGCGCCCCCAAGTCGAACGACTCTTGTGGGATCGAGTCGACGCAGTCGAGCATCGCGCCGGCAGGGAGGTCGAGCGCGCGCTCGGCGCTTCCCGGGTTGCAGAAGCAGCCGCCGCGCAGCGCGAGGCCGCGTGCGCTCGCCGCCCGCTCGACGTCGCCATAGGGCACGGGCGCGCCGCCCGCGTCGAGCAGGTTGAATGCTACCGTACCGCCACGCGCCTCGCCGGAGCGAGGTCCATAGATGTGCACGGCCGGCGCGCCGTTCGCGTGCCTCGCCTCGCGCAAGATCGCCAGGAGCCGCGCAGTCAGCTGCTTCACCCGCTGGGCTGCGCGGCTCATGCCCACGTCGCGCAGGAAGGCGAGTCCGCCGGGCAGCGCGGCGATGCCGAGGAAATTGAGCGTGCCGTCCTCGAATCCGGCCGCGCCACGGAGGAGCCTGTGTCGGCGCTTTTCGACGGAGACGAAGTCGACCGTTCCTCCCGCGAACCAGGGCCGCCGCAGTCGGGCTAGCGCCTCCCGCCGCGCGATAAGGGCGCCGAGCCCGGTGGGGAAGCCGAACATCTTGTAGAACGACACGCACGTGAAGTCGGCTCGCACGGCGCCGAGATCCAGCCGCTCGGTGGGCACGAACGCGGCCGCGTCCAGCAGCACGTCGTAGCCGAGCTCGTGCGCCTCGTGTACCAACTCGAGCGGGTGGCGCACGCCCGAGAAGTTCGACTGCGCCGGGAACGCGAAGAGGCTCGGCGCGCCACCGGCCCGCGGGATCGGCGTGCGCCGGTCGTGGCGCAGCTCGCCGTCGATCGGCAGGTAGGTCACCTCGGCGCCCGCACGCGTGGCGTACTCGCGGATCCCATTGACGGAATTGTGGTTGTCCGCGAGCAGCGTGTAGCGGGAACCGGCCGTGAACGGGTAGCTCTCCGCGACGAGCTTGATGGCGGCGGTGGCGTTGGCGGCGAACGCTACCGTGTACTCCGCGCGATCGGCCCCGAAGAACTCGAGCACGTCGCGGCGCGCTTGATCCACGATCTCGGTCGCCGCCACGGACGCGGGGTTCTCCGAGTGGGGGTTCCCGAGCACGTGGTGCTTCAAGAACTCCTCGTGCGCACGCAGGTGCGACTCGGCGTAGAGCGCGCTACCGGTGTAGTCGAGGTAGGCGGTCCCCACCTCGTCCAGGCGCGCGAACTCCTTGGCCCGGAGCTCCTCGAAGTAGGACCGCAGCGCAGCAGCCTATTCAGCCATGGCGACAAGTCTAACGTCGGCGCGGACCGGCGTCCGCCTTGCGGCTCGGGTGGGGCAACCGGATGTTGCCCCCCACCGGAACGCGCGGTGCGCGTCCCGGCGCCCGCAACGTCCCCGACTACCACGGGAGGCCTAGATGGCCCGTGTCCTTCTCACTTCGGTGATCGCGCTGGCGGCGTGCCTGCTCGCGCCGCTGCCTTCGACGGCTCAGCGCCCCGCGTACCGGCCCGTCACCGCCGAGCGGCTCACGCGTCCCGAGCCCGGCAACTGGCTCTCCTATCGTGGCACGCCGGACGGGTGGGGGTACAGCCAGCTCGACCAGATCAACACGCGGAACGTGGCGAACCTGCGTCCCGTGTGGACGTTGTCGACCGGCGTCACGGGGGGACACGAGGCCGCCCCCATCGTGAACGACGGGGTGATGTTCGTGACCACGCCGCGCAATCAGGTGCTGGCAGTCGACGCGCGCAGTGGGGACCTGCTCTGGCGCTACGCCCACGAGCTTCCCCAAGGACTCGTCGCCTATCACGACACCAACCGGGGCGTCGCGCTCTGGGGGGACAAGGTCTACACGGCGACGCTCGACGCCCGCGTGGTCGCCCTCGACGCGCGCACGGGCAACGTGGCGTGGAGCACCAGCGTGGAGGACAACGCAAGGGGCTACTACATGACGCTCGCCCCGCTCGCGGCCGACGGGAAGATCATGGTGGGTGTTTCGGGCGGCGAGCTCGGCATTCGCGGCTTCGTGGTCGCGCTGGACGCCGAGACGGGCAGGGAGGTGTGGCGCACGTTCACCATCCCCGCGCCGGGCGAGCCCGGAAACGACACCTGGCCGGGCGAGAGCTGGCGGACCGGCGGCGCCCCCGTGTGGATCACGGGTCACTACGACCCCCAGCTCGGCCTCACCTACTGGGGCACGGGGAACCCGGGCCCGTGGATCGGCGACCAGCGCCCCGGCGACAACCTCTACACCAACTCGGTGCTCGCGCTCGACGTCAGGACCGGTGCGATCCGCGGATATCATCAGTATCACTGGAACGACTCCTGGGACTGGGACGAAGTCTCCACGCCCATCCTCATGCCCGTCCGTCGCGACGGCCGCACGTTCCCGGCGCTCGTGCACCCTGGGCGGAACGGGTATCTCTGGACCCTCGAGCGTCACGCCAACGCGATCTCCTTCGTGGACGCGGTGCCCTACGTCTACCAGGACGTGTTCACCAGCATCGACCCGGAGACTGGCCGCCCCACCTACGACGAGTCGAAGAAGCCCGCGACCGGCACGGTGACCCCGTTCTGCCCGTCGCTCTGGGGTGGCAAAGACTGGCCGCCTGCGGCGTATAGCCCACGCACGGGCCTCGTCTACATCCCGGCGAACAACAACCACTGCGGCACCATCGAAGGATCCGAAGTGGAGTACCGGCCGGGCAGCTCGTTCACGGGAGCTAGCTCGCAGATGACCGTGCGACCCGATGCGGATCACATCGGCGAGCTGCAGGCCTGGAACATGGATACCGGCGAGCGGGTGTGGACCCGCGAGTTCGAGTCGCACAACTGGGGCGGCGTGCTGACGACCGCGGGCGACTTGGTGTTCGCCGGCGGCACGAGTGACCGCTACTTCCGCGCCTTCAATGCGCGCACGGGGGAGCAGCTCTGGCAGTTCCGCACCAACTCCGGCGTCATCGGCGTTCCGTCTACGTTCTCGGTCGATGGCGTGCAGTACATCGCGGTGCAGTCCGGCTGGGGGGTGGACGCGGCCTCGATGACGCGCCGCATCGACCAGTCACGCGGGACCAATACCATCGTGCCGCAGGGCGGGGTGATCTGGGTCTTCGCGCTGGAGGATCGCTAGGCGTGAGCGCTCAGGCGCCCCCCATCGACGTCGAGCAGTTCCGCGCTGCGATGCGCGCGTCCGGCATCGAGGAGATCGTGATACCGATGCTGGAGCTGTTCGCGCAGGAGGCGCCCAAGGGAATGGACGCGCTCGAGGCTGCCATGGCCGCCGGAGACCTGGAGGCCGTCAATCGCGCGGCGCACGCGCTCAAGTCCTCGGCCGGCAACGTGCGTGCGCGCGAGCTCGCCGGACTGCTGCAGGAGCTCGAGAGCGCCGCCAGGGCGAAGGACGCCGCGAAGGCCGGACGGCTGTTCGAGTCCGCGAAGGACGCTTGCACCGCGGCCCTCGGACAGCTGGCCGAGCTGGGGATCAACGCGTAGTAGAAGGGGCCGGGCGCCGACCGGCAGGACGGCCGGGCGCCGTCCAATGAGACGGCAGCCCGCTACTCGACCACTGCCGACGTCAGCGGCGTCGGTCGCATGAGCTTGTAGATCGGGACGAGCAGCGGGCCGGTGAACGGCAGGGAGGGCTCTCGGTCGGCGTTCGGGAGTCCACCTCCGCCGGCTGCCCGCACACCCGGTCTCGGGACCCACGCGTCCATCGTGTTCCAGTAGATCACGTTGTCGTCGGTCTCGGGCTCGAGCATGTGCGCCGCCAGTCGCCCCAGCGGTTGCGCGGTGGGCACGATGTACGTGCCGGTGGGAAAGTTCTGCTCGAGGGTGCGCACGTCGCCCACCTCGATGCGCATCGCGGCTGCGTGGTTGTATGCCTGCTCGTACGTCACGTCGTCGATGGTGTACGCGTCGACATCGAGGGTCGCTGGCGCGACCAGCCGCTCCACGTGGATGCGATGGCGGCGCAGCATCGCCACCGCGGCGACGGCGTCCCGCGGTAAGATATACGCCCACGGGCGCGGGCGGAGCCGCGTCGCCACCGGCTTCTTCATGAGCCGCGCCCCGCGCACCTGGACCGTGTCCTCGCGCGTGCCGTTGCCGCGCCCGCCTCCTCGAATCACCAAGTAGTCGACCGGATACTCCTCGGGGGCGTACTCCATCTGCACGGCGACCTCGCCGCTCGGGCCCGCGCCCATGGCCACGGTCTCCTCCCGCGCGCGGTCGACCAGGCCCATGACGCGCTCGGCGTTCTGGGTCACGAACTCCAGGACGGTCAGGTAGGCCAGGTATCCCGCGCGTGCCCCGCTCTCCTGCTGCTGGGTCGGCGCCTCGAAGAGGATGCCGATCGAGTTCAGGAAGCCCACGTAGTTGCGGCCGATGCGCGCCTGCCAGCCGCCGACCTGCCACTCCTGCTCATTGCCGCCGGTGTAGTACCAGGCTCGGTACCCTTCGCTCGCCAGTCGCCGGTCGATGGCGGGGAAGATCTCTCGGTCGCAAATGAGCGTGAGCTCGAGCATCGGGTCGACGTGGCTCGGGCACTGGTAGTTGAGGTTGTAAGGGCGCGAGCCGCCGTTGTGTCCGTCGACGAACACGTGCGGGCGCCACTCGGCCACCACGTTCGCGACGAGCGCCGCGATCGCCGGGTCCTCGAGCTTCACGTAGTCGCGGTTGAGGTCGATGCCCCACGCGTTCCCGCGCTGTCCCTGGGCGCTCGCCTCGAAGCCGTCCGGGTTGAGCTGAGGCGTCACGATCACGGTCACTTCGTCGAGCAGCTGGTTGACTCGCGTGCCCGGCGTCGCCAGGTCGCGCATCAGGATGAGCAGCCCCTCGCGGAACGTGCGCTCCCCCCCGTGCACGTTCGCTGCGAGCACCACGATCGGGCGGCCGAGCGCCTGGGCCTCCAACGGGTCGCTGACGAGAGGCCGACTGAAGATGGCGAACGGAAGCTCGCGGCCTTGCTGCGTCAGCCCGTACGTGCCGAGCCGCATCTCGGTGGTCGCACCGCGGAGGGCACGCAGGTAGTCCCACATCTCGAGGTGACGCGTATGCGCCCGAAAGCCGTTCTGCTCGGCGGCCGTGGTCGGGAAGCCGTCGGCGACCGGCAGCCACGGGATCTGCGCGCGGACCGGGCCGGCGAGGAGCGTCAGGGCCGCGAGGACCGTGAGGGCGAGGGCCGGCCTCGGGAGCGATGCGGTGCGCGGCATACAGGACTCGTCCTTCGATGCGACGGGGAGCCCGAAGTTAGGCGCGCGTCGCGTGACGCGGAAAGCCCTTTTCGCTAGGATGGCCGGCCACGGTGCGGGACCCCGGCGGACTTCCGCGGCCCTCCGCGGACTTCCGCGCGTCGGCGGACGTCGGCGGACGTCGGCGGCAGGACTGGGTAGCGTACGTCCTTCGGCAGGACTCGAGAATAGACCAAGGGAGGCACGATGGACGGCGCGATCGTCATCAGCCGGCACGGCGGACCGGAGGTGCTCGAGTGGGCGAAGAAGAGCCCCGGGAAGCCCGGCGCGGGAGAAGTTCTGGTCCGCCACACGGCGGTCGGGCTGAACTACATCGACGTCTACCACCGCACCGGGCTCTATCCAATGGCACTGCCGTTTTCGCCGGGCGTCGAGGCGGCCGGCGTCGTCGCCGAGGTCGGGAGCGGGGTGACCGAGCTGAAGGTAGGCGACCGGGTGGCCTACACGGGTAACGGGCCGGCGGGCTCCTACACGGAGGCGCGGGTGCTCCCGACCGCGCGGCTCTTCAGGGTGCCCAGCGAGATCGACGACGTCACCGCGGCGGCGATCATGCTGAAGGGGTGCACGGTCGAGTACCTGGTGCGACGCACGTACCCCGTGAAGGCGGGCGATTGGGTGCTCATGCACGCCGCAGCCGGAGGCGTCGGGTTGCTCCTCTGCCAGTGGCTGAAGGCGATCGGCGCGCGCGTCATCGGTACGGCCGGCTCCGAGGACAAGGCGGCGCTCGCGCGCAAGAATGGCTGCGACCACACGATCCTCTATCAGAGCGAGGACGTCGCCAAACGCGTGAAGGAGATCACGAACGGGCGAGGCGTCGATGTGGTGTACGACTCCGTCGGCAAGTCGACGTTCATGGGAAGCATCGACTCGCTCCGCCCGCGGGGGATGATGGTCTCCTACGGCAACGCATCGGGGCCGGTCGAGCCCATCCCGCCACTCCTGCTCGCGCAGAAGGGGTCGCTCTTTCTGACGCGCCCCACCATCGGGCACTACTACGCCGTGCGTGAGGAGGCCGCCGACGGCGTGGCCGCGCTCTTCCACATGGTGTCGTCGGGCAAGGTCCGGCCGCACGTCGGCGCTCGGTATCCTCTGAAGGATGCGGCGCAGGCGCACATCGACCTCGAGGCGCGCAAGACCGTCGGCTCGACGGTACTGATGGTGTAGCCCTCAGCGGCCGCCGAGCGTCCCGGCTACCCCACGGGACGTCTCGCCAAGCTTGACACCGCGTGGCACGGCGGCGCACAGTCGTATCCGCCCCCCAGGCAAAGACATGTGCAGGAGTCTTGACGGCGTCGGCCGCCCATCGGTCGGCCGCGTCGTCTTCCAGGGTGTGAGGGGGCGTGAGCTTGAGCGAATCCAGTCGGGGCACCTCGCCGTTCGACGACATCGTCGAGCCGAGCGATTTCAGGTTCGAGCTTCCGGATTCGAGCGAGGGCGTCGTGTTCGTGGTAGACAACGACCGCACCTCGGGTACGCTCAACGCCGGTATCCTGAAAGGCGTGGGTTACAAGGTGCGTCAGTTCGCCACACCGCAGGACGCGCTCGCCGAGCTCGTGAAATCCCCGCCCACGATCCTCGTTACGGACTTTGCCATGGGCGGCATGTCGGGGCTCGATCTGGCCCAGGCCGCCCAGGAGCACGACCCCGACATCGCGGTCATCCTGCTCACCGGCAGCGGCGACGAGGCGACGGCGCAGGCGGCGCTCCGCATGGGCGTATCGTACTACATCAAGAAGCCGCCCGACCCGGAGGCGCTCAAGCGCTCCGTGCAGCGCGCGTTCCACAAGCGTGCCGCCCACGAGCACCACCGCGCCATGTTCGCATGGATGAAAGAGGAGCTCGACCGGCGCGGCAATGCCCTGCGCGAGCTGACCGTGAGCACGCTGGCCTCCCTGGCAAAAGCGCTAGATATGCGCAGCCCGCATTTCCAGGGGCACAGCAAGGCGGTGGCGCTGCAGGCTGCGGCTATCGCGCACACGATGAACGCCGATGACAACGAGGTCGAGGCTGTGCGCATCGCGGGCTTATTGCACGATGCATGGATGATGGCGGTGCCAGACGCCCTGGTGCACAAGCCGAAGTCGCTCACCCCAGACGAGTTCGCCATCATCCGCTCGCACTGCGATCGGGGCGTGGAGATCCTTGAGCCCATGAGGCACCTCGGCCGCACCATCCGGTACGTGCACGAGCACCACGAGCGTTGGGACGGCTCCGGATACCCGAAGGGAAAGAAGGGCGACGAGATCTCACTGGGCGGGCAGATCGTCGGGATCTCCGAGGCGTGGATCGCCATCCTCGAGTCGCGCGCCTACCGCGAGAGCTTCACGCGCGAGGAAGGCCTCAAGATTCTCGAGGCCAAGAAGGGCATCTGGTTCTCGGCCGACGTGACGGACGCCCTGCGCAGCGCCGACATCGGCATGATCTAGGTGGGCCCGACTGCACTTCCTCGCGGGTAGGTCGCCGGGCACGCGCCCGGCGACCCCCCGAGATTCTCACTCCGTGCGCGTCGTGCGGAGGCTCGCCGCCAACCCCGCGTGGTCGGCAGGCCAGAGCCCACCGGCCGTCCGGTCGGCAGCCTCGTCGCCGACCACGTCGATGCGGTGGAGTCCACGCCCGACCCCGTGACCGCCGCCGAGAGGCGTACTCGGCCGCACCAGGACGAAGTCGATGCGCTGATCCAGCTCGGAGACCGCGTTGCGCAAGTCGTTCGCCTGACAGCAGGTGAAGCCGTCCCCCAGGTTCGCCGGTGGTGCGAGCTCCCAGAGGTCGTCGAAGCCTGCGGCCCGCACGCGGTCATAGGTGTCGGTCCACGACACGTCGCCGGGCTGCGCGGCGGCGTCCGAGTTGAGGTCACCGGCGAGCACGACGACGCCGTCGAGTCCCGCGAGTACTTGACCGAGGAGCTGCTGTGCCTGACCCGCCTGCACCTGCCTGAGCGCTTGAACCTCGAGGTGCGTCGTGACGAAGTGGTGTGGCGCCCCGTCGTGATTGACGCTCACCCTCGCCCAGCCGCGCTTGAGCGTGACCGGCCCGAGCGGTGCCACCGCAGCGTATAGTCCGCTCGCTTCCGACGTGAGCGTCACGTCGCTCCGACGGAGCACCACGAGCCGATCGGTGAAGCTCAGAGCCCGGAGTCCCGTGCTCGTGATCGCGAGTGGCAACGCAGCCGACGTGGCCGGCTGCACCACCTCGGTGACGTAGGGGAGGCCGCGCGACGCGATCTCCGCCTCGATGAGCGCGAGCAGATCCAAGACGCCGACAGGAGTGCTGCCCTGCACGACCACGAAACGCAGCATCTCTTGGAGGCCCACGACGTGGGGGCGGCGCGCCTCGATCTCGTCGACGATCGCTGCCATGCGCTCGGGCACGTTGCTCTGCTGCACTTCCTGCCAGAACCGGTTCGTTGCGGCCATCACCGCGGGAATGTCACTGAAGTTGAGCGTGAAGAGTGGGCCGGTATCGCCGCCGAGGTAGACGTTCTGCGAGTAGACCTCGAAGGGCGGTGCTTCGCCGAGCTCGCCAGGTACCCTTGCGAGCTGGGGCTCGAATGGGGTCGGCCGCTCGTCCGCGCAGGCGGCGAGCCCCGCCCCGAGCGCGAAGAGGAAAAAGAAACGTCGTGGCATGGGTGAGTCTCCTTAGGAACGGGTTGCGACGGGCCAGATGCCCGCGTGGGCTCCAAGCTCGGAAGTCGCATCTACGCCAGATCTACGTAACGCTTCGTAGTCCACGGGTGTCCTTACGTAGCCGCCGTATTCGGCACCCGCCGCAATTGACGCCGGCGACGGGTGGGCCGTAAGCTCGGGCGCGTCTTCCTCCGGGATCCCTCCACATGCCTAGACTCCGGCTCACTGCGCTCCTGATCCTGGCGCTCGTCGCACTCGCGCCTGGGGCTGCGACAGCCCAAGGGGTAGACCGGGTCTCGGCCCGGCTCCTCAGGGAGGTGATGCCGGAAGCGGATCGGCTCGATCCCGCAGAAGGCGATCCCCCGGTCCGCCGCGCGTATCGAGGCGAAGAGTTCCTCGGCTACGTGTTCCTCACCTCGGACTTCCCTCCTGAGGTGGTCGGCTACAGTGGTCCGATCCGCGCCGTGGTGGGGATGTCGCCGGACGGTCACCTCACCGGCGTGCGGGTGACCGAGTATCACGAGAGTCGGATGAACCAGAAGGGAGACTTCCTCCGTCAGACGCCCGGCTTCCAGGAGCAGTACGGGGGCAAGTACATCGGCGACGCCTTCCGCGTCTACGAAGACATCGCCGGCATCTCGCGAGTCTCGATCAGTGTGCGTGCGCTGTCGCGAGGTGTGCGTGACTCGGCGCGCCGCGTGGCAGCGACATACTCGCGCGCCGTGCCGGAAGAGCACGGTGTGCCGGCCCCGGCCGAGAACATCACCAGCATGCCCTGGTTCGAGATGCGCCGCGTCGGCGTCACCCAACGCATGACGGTGAACGCCGAAGATCAGGACGAGATCGGCCTCTCCGTGATCCACCTGGAGAGCGAGGAGCTCGCGCTCTACCTGGTCGGCGCCCTGAACGGGTACATCACCAGCGCCGTCGAGCGGCGGGGCGCGACCGGGTCGGACCTCATTCTCTATGTGGTGGACGGTCCGGGCGGTGGGCGACTGCCCGTCCAGCAGGGGTGGACGGTCGTCCAGAACGGGCAGACCATCGCCATCCCGGTCGACAACGTCGTCATGCTCGGCTCGCCCTGGGAGGGCCTGCTCAGCGGCGAGGTCTCGATGGTCGGCGTGTTCATCCTGGGCGACGAGGTCGACGTCGAGCAGCCGATGACGTTCGTTTTCGACCGCGGCGAAGAGATCGGGCGGTTCGAGGTGGAGTACACGAGCCAGGCCGCGCTCAGACGTGCAGCAACCCTGGTCGCGGAGCGCGCGGCGGCCGCCGCGAGTGCGGCTGAAGCTGGAGCCGCTTCGTCGACGCCCACGGCCACCGCGGAGACGGACGTGCCGCTCGCAGCGCCTGCTGCTCCGGCGGCGGCCGAGTTCGCAACCGACTTCGCCGCGGACGATCAGCTCGGCGCGCTGGACTTCACCGAAGCGGACGAGGATAGCGCCGTCGACAGGCTTCTGGCGAGCACCTCGTGGGCGCGTGTCGGCTGGATGGTGCTCGTACTCGCGCTCGCGTCGGCCGCCTTCTTCACGAAGATCCCGGCGCTCCGCTGGATCTCGCTTGGCGCCACGTTCGTGGTCCTCGGGTTCGTCGACGGGGGATTCCTCTCGATCTCGCACATCACCGGCCTGATCTGGATCGGCCCTTCGGCCATCATGGACGACCTCCCGCTCCTGATCATGGTGGCCTTCACCCTCATCACTCTCCTGCTCTTCGGGCGGATATTCTGCGGGTTCCTCTGCCCATTCGGAGCGCTGCAGGACTTCATCGACCGACTCGTGCCAGCCCGCTTCAAGCGCGAACTGCCGAGGGAGGTCCATCGCGGCGCTCTCAAAGTGAAATACGGCATCCTCGCCCTCATCCTGCTGCCGGCGCTGGCCGGCAGCGAGGCGAGCATCTACCAGTACTTCGAGCCGTTCGGCACGGTGTTCTTCCTGAGCACCAACGTGCTCCTCTGGACGATCGCGGGCTCGATCCTGCTGGCCTCCGTCGTGGTGCCGCGCTTCTACTGCCGGTACGCTTGTCCGCTCGGTGCCTCGTTGGCCGTCGCATCGCTACTCACGCTCAAGCGCATCCCCCGCGTCGAGCAGTGCTCCTACTGCAAGGTGTGCGAGAAGCGCTGCCCGACCGGCGCCATCCGGGGCCCCGAAATCGACTTCAAGGAGTGCGTGCGCTGCAACGTCTGCGAGGTGCAGCTTCTCGAGAAGACTGGGGTCTGCCGCCACGACATGGACACGATCCGTCCTCGTCTCGTGCAGCTGAAGGCGAAGAGCGCCGTGGGCCTGTCGGACTTGGTGGGAACCCGCGCGAACTGAGGCGGCGCGCTGTGAAGGACGCCCTGCAACAGATCCCCGTGGTCGGGCCCCGTACCGCGGCAGATCTGCGCGCGCTCGGCATCGAGAGAGTCGAGGACCTGGCGGGCCGCGACCCCGAGGAGCTGTACGCACGTTTGTGCGCGCTTCAGGGCGGACACTCCGACCGCTGCAACCTCTACGTGTACCGCTGCGCGATCTACTGGTCGGAGGGTGGCCGCGAGCGAAGACTGCTCGACTGGTGGGCTTGGAAGGATGCGGCGCGTCCCCCGCTCCGCCGGCTACGGAACGCCCGCGCTCCAGTCCTCGACGGCTAGGCCGGGGACGCGTTCGAACTCGCGCGCGTTCGCGGTCACCAGCGTCAGCCCGCCCGCGCGGGCGATGGCAGCGATGAGTAGGTCGCGCTCCCCGATCGGGTGATGACGGAGCTGGTGACGCAGGACGCCGTGCAGCTTTCCCGCGGCTTCGTCGAACGGCACGATCTCGAGCGGCGTGAGGAAGGCTTGAAAGAGTCGACGGCGGCGGTCGGGGTCGTCCGACTTTTCCGCTCCGTACCGTAACTCGGCCACCGTAACCGCCGAGACACAGAGGCGGCTGGGACCATGTTCGTCCATCCGCCGCCGCACCGACGCCGGGTACCCACGCACGGCGTGGATCACCGCGTTGGTATCGAGGAGGTGCCTCACGCTCCGTCGCTACTCGTCGGGTGCGTCGAGATCGAGGTCGAGGAGGCGGCCTCCGGCCGGCTCGGCGTCGCCCAGATCGATGCCCGCGGCGAGCGTGTCGAGCTCCTGCCAGTACCCGTTGTCGAAGCGCCGGCGCGCGACCGGAGCCAGCACGACCAGCTCGCCCTCCCTGCGGATCTCGACCTCGTCGCCCTCGAACCGGAACTCCTGGGGAAGGCGGACGGCTTGGGACCTGCCGTTCCAGAAGAGCTTCGCTCGGGGGTTGGCCATGGTATATATCAGTATATATCGTGAGCTTCTCTCCACAAGATGGCCTGCGCTCCGGGGCGCTGCGATGGCCGGATCGGCCTCACCCCGCGTACGGGAGTCCGAACCTGAGTAGGTACGTCACCACACCCGTCGGCGAGAGCGTCACGATGTAGAGGCGGTCGTACTCATCCTGTTCGATGGTGCCGTGTGGATCGCCGCCGAGCGCGGCCACGAGCTCCGGCGTGGTGTTGCTGTGGCCCACGACCAAGTGCCGCCCGGGTGTCGCTCGCAGGCGGTCCGCCAGTTCGCCGAGGGCGTCGGCGTCGTACACCGCGGGCTCGAGCGCAGTCGTCCTCGCGATGGGGTCGGCAGTCGCCCGCGTCCGACGAAAGTCCGTCGTGTAGACGTGCGTGATCCCCACGTCGGTGAGCATATCTGCCAAGAGGCGCGCGCGCTGCTCCCCTGCCGCCGAAATCGGCGGGTCGTTCGTCCCGTCCTCGGCGCGCTCGGCGTGGCGCACGACGTACACGACGACGGGCTGGGTCTGCGCGCCGAGCGGTGCGGCCGTCGCCAGCCCCAAAGCGAGGGCGGCCCAGGTGACGCGGCGGCTGGTGGGAGTTCTCGGCATGGCTTCGACCCAAGCTAGGGCAGGTCCACCGGCCCGCCAGTTGCCCCACCGGACCCTCCGCGCCGCTGCGGGTTACCTAGGCCCGAGCGTGCGAGTGAGGATCGCCGGCGGTTTCGGCCGCTGGAGGAAAGTCCGAGCTCCGCAGGGCAGGGTGCCGGGTAACTCCCGGGCGTCGAGAGACGACGGACAGTGCAACAGAGAGCAAACCGCCGATGGCCGCGCGAGCGGATCAGGCAAGGGTGAAATGGTGCGGTAAGAGCGCACCGGGCCCCTGGTAACAGTGGGTCGCACGGCAAACCCCACCCGGAGCAAGGCCAAATAAGGGACGAGGAGCTGCCCGCTCCATCCGAGTCCCGGGTAGGCCGCACGAGGCCGCCGGTAACGGCGGTCCCAGAGGAATGATCCTCCCCTGCCGAAAGGCGGGGACAGAACTCGGCTTATTCCGCGCGCTCGCTCCGACGGCGCCCGTCGCAAACCAGCGGCGGGCGCCGACCTTTTTCGGCGACGACACCCGCCGCGGAATCGCGTCGAAGTCCAGTGAAGCGCTCCGCGCTTCCCGCACCCGCGGCGCCGCGTCCATATTCTCGGGGCCGCCACGGGGCGCGCTCGGCGCCTCTCCACCGTGTCCCCCGAACGCCCGCGCTCATGTCGACGTTCATCGACCTCTTCCTGCACCTCGACCAGCACCTCGCGGAGCTCGTGGCTACGTACGGTCTCTGGATCTACGGCATCCTCTTTCTGATCGTCTTCGCCGAGACGGGGCTGGTGGTGACGCCGTTCCTGCCCGGTGACTCGCTGCTGTTCGCGGTAGGGGCGATGGGGGCGGTGGGCGCGCTGGACGCACGTATTGCCGCGATCCTCCTCATCATCGCCGCGGTGCTGGGCGACGCGGTGAACTACGCCATCGGGCGGTTCGTCGGTCCGCGCGTATTCACCGCGACCGCCGGCGAAGGTCTGCTCGATCGAGCGCTCAACCGGGAGCACCTCGCGCGTGCGCACGTCTTCTTCGAGAAGTACGGCGGCAAGGCCGTGGTGCTCGGCCGCTTCGTGCCGATCGTGCGCACGTTCGTTCCGTTCGTAGCAGGGGCGGGATCCATGGATTACCCGCAGTTCGCGCTCTACAACGTCCTCGGCGCGTTGGCCTGGGTGGGCATCTGCCTCGGCGCGGGATACGCGTTCGGCAACGTGCCGATCGTCCGGGACAATTTCACGCTGGTTGCGCTCGGCATCGTGGCTGTATCGCTGCTTCCGGTGCTCTTCGAGATCCTCGGCGCGCGCCGGCGCGCCCGCGAGTCGCAGCGGAGTTCGTGACCGTCCAGGCTGGGGCCCGCGGGGCCGGCGCATGAGCTCTTTGCTCCTGGTATTGATCGGCGTCGGCCTCGCATATCTGTTCGTCGGATTGCGCGTCGCCCGTCGCTCCAAGACCGCCGAAGCGTTCTTCGTCGGCGACCGCAAGCTAGGCGCCGGGCTCATCTTCTCGACTCTCCTCGCTGCGAACATCGGTGCGGGCACCACCGTGAACGCCACCGCGCTCGGGTACAGCAACGGGCTGAGCGCCTGGTGGTGGGTCGGCTCGGCGGGCTTGGGGTCGCTCGTGCTCGCGTGGTGGATCGGGCCGAAGATCCGCCGCCGCTCGGCCGAGGCGGGGCTGCGTACGCTCGGCGACTTCCTGGAGTGGCGTTACAGCCCGGGCGTGCGAGCGCTCGGGGCGGCGCTGCTCGTGCCGGGAAGCCTCTTCCTGCTCGCCGTGCAGCTCACCGCGATGGGTCTGCTCATGCAGGTCGTGGCGGGAACGCCCTACTGGGTCGGCGTCGTAATGGGCGGGAGCATCGCCACGGCGTATTTCGCGGCCGGGGGTCTGGCTGGTGCCGCGCGTGTGAACGCGCTCCAGCTCGTGCTCGAGTATGGCGGGTTCTTCCTGCTGATCCCGTTCGCCATTCTGGCGGCCAACGGATGGGGCGCCATCGTCGAGACCTCGCCGGGCCCCGACTATTGGCGCTTCACATCGGGTGACACCGCGGGCATCTGGTACCTGGCGATGCTCGGGCCCGCATTCGTGGTCTCGCCTGGGCTCCTGCAGAAGGTGTACGGCGCGGCCGACGATCGGGCCGTGCGGATCGGCGTCGGGCTGAACGCGGCAGCGCTCCTTCTCTTCGCCGCAGTCCCGCCGCTCCTCGGCATCGTCGCACGGGCGCAGTTCCCCGATCTCGCCGATCCGCAGCTCGCGCTTCCCACCCTGCTGCAGGAAGGCGTACCCGCCTGGGTTGGCGCCATAGGTGTCGCGGCCGTGTTCTCGGCCGAGCTCAGCACGTGCGACGCCATCCTGTTCATGGTGACGACCTCGGTATCACAGGATATGCTGCGGCCCCTGCGGAAGGTACAGGCGGACGAGGCGTGGCTCTTGCGATTCGCCCGTCGCGCAGCGCTCGTCTCGGGGGCGTTGGCGATCGGGCTCGCGATCGGGGCGCCGAGCATGGTCAGCCTCCTCACCATCTTCTACTCGCTGTTGACGGCGGGGCTCGCGGTGCCGCTGGTCGCTGGCCTCTATACCGACTGGGCGGGGCCCCGACACGCCGCCGCGGCCATGCTGGGTGGGATGGCCGGGCTGTTCGCGGCCCGCATCTTCGATCTTCCTCAGCGCTCGCCGTGGCTGAGCGAGGCGGTGGTGGGGCTGGCGGTGGCGTGTGTGGCGTTCCTGGTTGTTGCCGTCGTGACGCGGCGCACACCCAAGCCGTAGGGACCTCTCGCCCCGCGCCTACCAGTGGGGGGACCCAGGGACTACCTTACCGGCCTTCGCGCCCGTAGCTCAGCTGGATAGAGCGCATGCCTCCGGAGCATGAGGTCACAGGTTCGACTCCTGTCGGGCGCACTTCTCTAAGTGACGGCACCGCAGCCATTTAGGCGCGGTGCCGTTCTTTTCTCCAGGCCCGCATCAAGACCGCAGTAACAAGTGAAGTAACATTCATTCCATGGACCGTGTAAGCAACACCGCAATGACCCAACAAACCCACATGGCCATGCCAAGTTTCTGAACAATCGGCAGGAATCCGTAAAGCACGTTTCCGTAGTACATCGCCGCATTGGTGAGCGGCAGGGCAAGGCAAACGATGCCGGAATAGAACATCCGGGAGCGTCCCTCCAAATACACCATGTGCAAGGTAGTGAGCATCGCCGTTAAGAAGAAAAGCAAAGCAACACCGACGAGCACATTGTGCATTGGCGTGACCACCAGAAACGCATAGACCATCGAACCAATACCGGAGATCTCGATCGTCTTTTTGTGGAAGCGGGACTTCGCGCTGCTCGAAACCCATTTGAAGACAACGGCCATGCTGACGCAAAACACGAAGACGGCCAGCACCGCGATGGTCCTCGCCGGGTTTTGAGCGCCGTTCAGCGCGTGTGGTTGAAAGAGCGCAGAGATCGTGTTGTTGGCCCAGTCATAGCCGCCCGGGTAGCGTGTTGTTGCAAGCGCAAATAGGACCATTGCAGCAAGCACGCCAATGATTGGAAGGTGGTGTTTTGTCATGCCGTCTCCGTAAGGCATCCGAATCTCGCAAGAGCCGCCCAACGTTCTGCGTTTGACCAGCGCGAGCAACATGGCTGACCCGCGCCGCGAGGTGCAAGCCGAGCGGTGCGGACCAGGAGAGCCAACCGAAGCGTCTGGTCCAAACGCTTGTTAGCCAGCGTGCGGAGTCACGCTTCGGAGTCGGGTCATTCCCGGGTCTGACCACCGGCGAGTAAGCCCAGTCAGAGGTGCGCTCCGCGTGTCCTGCGCTCGCCGACGAAACGTGACTCGGGTCTCCTCGACCCCGGGATCTCAGCAGAGGTCGCCGCAGGCGACACCGGCCTTCGACTGCACAGAGACTGTGGAGCCGACGTGATTCTAATCCCGGGGTGGGGACCGGTGTGGACGAGCAAAGTCCAAGGAGGCGAGCGCAAAGGACACGCTGGCTAACGACTTGGGTTTGAGCTGCGCGAGCCAAAATGCTTACCGAGAGGCGTGAGCTGCAAGGCGAACGCCCCGGACCCACGCAGCTTACCCGGTCAGGTCCAACCCCGTGTTAGGCCGCCCCTCCAACTACTCGGTCCGCCAACCTTTCCGACGATCGTCGCGCTGGACCTGGAACGCCTTTGCGGGGTCTCAGTCTGCCCGGCTATTCCTGGATAGCTGCTTCGGGTCGTTCCCTTGTACGAAGATGCGATGACACTCCTCCTCCTGGTCCTCCTGGTCCTGCCCGCCGGACCCGTTGCTGCGCAACAGACGCACATCGACGCCTTCCGCGAGCGCGTACGAGATGTGCCCGGGCTCCCGGTGGACCGAGTTCAGTTGGAGGTCAACAGTTCGGTTCGCTTGGAGAGAATCTCAGCCGTTTCCGCAGACGCGCAGGGCAATCTCTACGTCCTTCATCGACCGACCACTGGAGATCCCGTCGTCGTGCTGGACCCCACGGGGCACTTCCTGCGCTCATGGGGTGAGGGCATGTATGCAATCCCTCATGGTATTCGGGTCGACCCAGGCGGACACGTGTGGACCGTCGATTCCAATACGTCCAAGGTCTACGAGTTCTCGGCGCTCGGTGAGATCCTTCGCGAGATTCAGGTCGCCGTACCCACCGAGGGCGCTGAGTTCTGCGGCGCGACCGACATTGCGTTCGGCGGCGACGACCATGTATTCGTCGCGGACGGGTACTGCAACGGCCGAGTCATCGAGTTCGATGCGAGCGGACGGCAGATACGCGAGTGGGGTTCGCGAGGAACGGGGCCGAATCAGTTCGTCGTGCCTCACGGTGTCGCGGTCGGTCCCGACGGAGCCCTCTACGTGGGTGACCGTGAGAACGGACGCCTCCAGAGGTTCACCCAGACCGGACAGTTCCTCGGTCTGTGGACCTATGCCGGCCAGCTATTCAGCGTGGCGTTCAGCCCGACCAGGGACCTCTACATCTCCGTGTCACTCGGTGGAGATCCGGAGGAGGCTTACGTGATCCAGATTGATCCTGCTACGGGAGAAATGATCGGCAAGGTCGAGGCTTTTGGTCACGAATTGGCATTCTCGCCCGATGGATCACTCATTCCGTCCACCGTCGAGAACGAGTTGATCCTGTTCCGACCTCGTGGCTGACGTCTGTCGCCCAACAAGAACACAGCTATCGGCCCACCGGCTGCGGGGCGGCCTAACTCCCGTCTGAACTGCAAAGATATCCGCCCATCTCCGCCACGATGCCGGCGGCGATAGATAGGCCCAACCCGGTTCCGCGAAATCGGCGAGTGCTGCTTGGATCTGGCTCCATGTCCCGACAAGGCGACGTGGGACGCCTGGCGGCGCCACGTATGGTCACATTTTCTTCCGGTGTGTACACCATGTGTCCAAATATCCTTGCGGACGGAGCCTCTTTGTATCACACTTGTATAAGTATTGATCCGTGATACGACGCTCGATTTCGCCCGCCGCGACCACCCCACGCCGGAGAATCCGGGAGCCCGATTGACGAACACCGAAGCACGCCTCTCCCCCGCCGTGATCCGTGCTGGGTTCGCCGGCATCGCCGCCTGGGTCAGCGTGTTTCGCACGCGAAAGAACCGTCCCGCGGACCCGGTCCCTGAGCTCGTCCGCCCACGCATCCTGCTCGCCTCGACGCTGTCGTGCCTCGCTGTGGCGATGGTCTCCGGTGGAGCCGCAGCGCAAAGCTTTCCGCTCGAGCTCGAACTCGAAGCCGGACCCGCGTGGCAGAGCTCCAACGATGTCGAGATCCCGAACGACGGGACCGCCACCCGCTTCTCACTCGCGCAGTTGGCGGGCTCGGGCCCCTGGGTCGCGGGCAGGATGTACGTCACGTGGCATTTGTCCGAGCGGCACGCCGTGCGCCTGCTGGCCGCGCCTTTTTCCCTGACCGAGACGGGCGCGGTCGGCGGACCGGTGAGCTTCGCCGGGGCAACCTACGCCGCTGGCTCTCCGCTCCGCGCCACCTACGAGTTCGATTCCTACCGGATGTCATACCGGTGGCGCTTCCATTCTGGCGATCGGACCGTCGCCTGGTTCGGGGTCACCGCGAAGATTCGCGATGCGTCCGCTCGGCTGGCTCAAGGCTCCACCACGAGCCGCAAGGACGACCTCGGCTTCGTCCCCCTTCTCCACGTGGCGGGAGATTGGCGGCCCGGTGCCCGTTGGCGGATATCTTTCGACGCGGACGCGCTCGCCGGAGGGCCGGGGCGGGCGGTCGACGCGTCATTGAAGTTGGGCTATGACCTGGGTGATCAATGGTCCATTCGCGCCGGATACCGTACCCTGGAAGGCGGAGCGGACGTCGACTCCGTGTATTCTTTTGCCTGGTTCCACTACGCGGTGGCCTCCGTCGTCTGGCGGGGGTAGGCAGCGGGGCGAGCCGCGCCGCGATCGAAGGGACGGAGTAGACGCATGACCAGTGCTGAGAAGAAGCGACTCGTCGCCCTGCCCATCGCGCTCGCGGCCGTCGCGGGCCTTTCGTACGCCGGCAGTCAGGGTGGAGCGGTCGTCGGGGCGGTTCCGTTGTTCTCCCTGTGCGCGTTGTTGTCGCTGGTGATCCAGTGGGTCGCGTTCGTGCCGGCCTATTTGATGCGCACGGAGCGCTTCTACGACCTGACGGGAAGCCTCACCTACCTTACGGCCACTGTAGTGGCGATCGGGCTCGGGCCGCCGGCCGACACGCGTTCTGGGCTGCTCGGCGTGCTCGTCGCCGTCTGGGCCGCGCGTCTGGGCGCCTTCCTCTTCGGACGGATCCGACGCAGTGGCTCGGACCGCCGCTTCGACGAAATCAAGACCTCCTTCGTTCGTTTCTTCGTCGCATGGACGCTGCAGGGCGTTTGGGTCTGCTTCACGATGGGCGCGGCACTCGCCGCGATGGCGTCCCCGCGGTCGGTCCCGCTCGGCACGCTCGAGTGGGTTGGGCTGGCGCTTTGGATCGCGGGGTTCGGCATCGAGGTGGTGGCGGATCGCCAGAAGAGCCGCTTCCGCGCACACGCGGAAAACGAAGGCCAGTTCATCGACTCTGGCCTGTGGGCCTGGTCTCGGCACCCCAACTACTTCGGAGAGATCGTCCTGTGGACAGGGATCGCTCTCATCGCCGCGCCCGTTCTCCAGGGGTGGCAGTACGTCACACTCGTCTCACCCGTGTTCGTGACCTTCCTGCTCACGAAGGTGAGCGGCATCCCCCTCTTGGAAGCGCGAGCCGATGCCAAGTGGGGTGGCGACCAGAGGTACGAGCGTTACAAGGCCTCGACCCCGGTCCTCGTGCCTCGTCCGCCCCGCTAGCTGCAGACTGCACGGTCCCGGCGAACGCCTCCATCCAAACCGCCGCCAAGGCCTCCTAGAAGGCCCGAGCTAGTCGCTCGGAGCCGACCGAACCCGGAACGACCACCAACTCTCGGGCCGCTCGGCGTCGAGCGGCGGTGTGGTCGCGCCAGGGGGCTGCATTGTCTGAACGGCAGGACGCTGCAGCTTCGCGATGCGCGCCTGCCACGCGGCATCGAGGCTGGATGAATCCGTCACCCGGTTGAGCACGACCGGATACACCACGCCGCCGAGACGCAGCTTACCCGGCTCGTCCGCCTCGACCTTGGGGCACCAGTACTTGTTCGCGCCGGCCGAGCAGCTCAGAAACAGCTCCCCTGCCGGGGTCGCCATGCAGTTCAGATTCACCGAGTGGGGCCGCCACCCGACGCTGATTTGGACCTGACACAGATCGACGTCGTTGGCGAAGCTCCAGTCGGCGACGGGCGCGTCGTGGAGCTCGCCTCGCAGCACGAAGCCAGGGATGCCGTCGCAGGGGCACGTCAGGGACCAGTAGCCCCCCCCGCCCAACGCGACGAGCGCGATCGCCGCGACACCCCAACGGACGAACCTTCGAGCCGCTCTCCCGCCCGAAGCGGACCCATCCACGTGTCCCGTGCGTGTCTCTTCGCTCATGCGCGTCCCCCGGCCTCCAGGTCTTGGCCGTGCCAGTATCTACCGAAGTCTACTGGCCGACCATCAGCACAGCCACCATGTGCTCCTGCAAGGCCACCGCCCCCCGGCCCGGCGTCCCACGGACGGGCTGGTCGCGAGGTCCAGGGGGGGCGCTCGAGCCGCCGCCGTGCCGAACTAGGCATCCGGACTCTATAATTCTGCAAATGAGATCCCACCGTTGCTCCGTGTGCCCCAACGCATAGCCAAGAGCATCCCTATGACGACCCGCAGCCTCTTCGACCGACTCGCCCTCGACCACCTGGCGCGCCTTGCGACGGTTGCTTGCGCGACGGCGTTCCTGGCTCCGGTTGCCATACAGGCCCAGGACTCCGCGCACGACGGCACGGGTGAGCACCAGCCTCATCTGTTCGTAGCGGCGGACTTCGGCATCGACGCCGGCGCCGTGACCTTCAACAAGGACATCGCGCCGATCCTGGAGCGGAGCTGCGTGCACTGCCACCGCGCCAATGGGGCCGGCCCCATGTCCCTGACGAGCTATCAGGAGGCGCGGCGATACGCGCAGCGGATCAAGGACCGCACCGCGATCCGTGACCGCATGGGCGCGATGCCGCCGTGGTACGTCGAGAAAGACACGGGCATTCAGCACTTTCTCCAGGATCCGTCCCTGACGGACCAGGAGTTGGCGCTGATCCAGGCATGGGTAGACAACGGCGCCCCCGAGGGTCGCGCCAGTGACCTCACGGCCGAGCTCGACAAGGAGGTTTCCGAAGGTTGGAGGATCCAGCCGGACCTCATCGTGCGCTCGGCCCCCATCACGATGCAGGGCGGGGCCCCCGATTGGTGGGGCGAGATCGAGCCAATCGAGATCCCACTCGAGCAAGACCGCTACGTGAAGTCGCTCGAGATCCGTGAAGTCAACGACGTCCCCACCGGGGGGACGGGCCGACACACGGTCGGCGGCCGCTGGATCTACCACCACCTCATCTATCGCACGGAGGACGAGGAGGGCGAGACCACCGGCTGGCCGGTGCACGAGGTCGGGCGGAATCCGGACCTGTTCAGTGAGGGGTCGGGGCGCCTGCTCCGGGCCGGGTCGAAGATCATGTCCGAGTCGGTGCACCTGCACTCCACCGGTATCACGACGACGGGGACCCTCGAGTTCGGCTTCGAGTTCTTCCCCGAGGGGTACGAGCCGGAGTATCCGCCCGCGCAGGTCGCCCTCGGAGACGGGCTCAACATCTCCATCGTGCCCAGCCGAAACGGACAGCAACTCCACGGCTACGAGGTCCTCGAGCAGCACACGAAATTCGTGTCGTTCGAGCCGCATCTGCACGCTCCCGGCGAGCGTATGTGCCTCGAGGCGATCTGGCAGCAGCAGATCGAGACCCTCAGCTGCGTCGGCTACGACCACAACTGGGTCCGGACGTACTCTTTCGCGGAAAACTACGAGCCGCTGCTGCCCAAGGGGACGATCGTCCACATCGTGGGCTACATGAACAACACGGAGTCGAACTTCAACCTCCCGGACACGCGGAACTGGCAGGGCTCCGGGAACCGCTCCGTGTCGAACATGTTCATCGACCTCGGCATCCAGGTGGCGATGACCGACGAGCAGTTCGTGCGCGAGATGAAGGAGAGGGTCGAGTTCTTCGGGCTCGACAAGAACGATCACGTCGTGGGCTGTCCGCTCTGCATGGCGAACCTCCCCCTCCTGCCGGAGGCCGAGGCGGATGACAGTGAGTCAGCGGAGGCCTCCGCGAGCGCCGATGCAGCCGACGCATCCGATGCAGCGTCGGACGCAGCGGTGGCCGACCCCACTCCAGGAAGTCGCCAGTGATGAGTCGCACCCTGCGCGCAACTTTCGTTCTGTCGTGCCTCCTCGCGTCCGCTCCTGGGGTGGCCGAGGCACAAGCCATCACGTACACCCGGGGCCAGCCCGTGTACCCCGCATACGAAGGGTGGCGGCACGGCGAAGACGGCGGATACATCCTCATGTTCGGCTACATGAACCAGAACTGGGAGCAGACGCCGCACGTCCCCGTCGGGCCCGACAATTACTTTTCGCCCGGCCCAACCGACCGCGGCCAGCCCACGCTGCTTCTCCCGCGTCGCAACCGCTTCATCTTCGAAGTGCCAGTGCCGGCGAGCTTTGGCGAAAGCGATGAGCTCGTCTGGACGCTGAGGGCCAATGGAGAGGAGACCAAAGCGTACGGGACCATCCGCGAGGACCTATTCGTCGACAACGTGGTGATCATGTCGGAGAACGGCTCACTGGGTGCGGGGAGCAGCAGCCCCCAGATCCGGGCGAACGTACCACCGACGATCGTGTTCGAAGGGCCCCTCGAGCGCACGGTGCGGGTCGGCGAGATGCTGACGTTGACCGCGGTCGTCACCGATGACGGCCAGCCGGATAGGAGCACTCTTCGCTCGCGACGGGCCACTGAGGCAAGTGACTCGGCGGCGGCGGAGGAAGAAGCCGAGCCCACGCCCGCCGTCCTGCTCCAGCGCGCGCTCCGCGCCTCCACGGCGACCGTCACCGTGAGCAAACGGATCAGGCTCCACTTCACCTGGTTCGTCTATCGGGGCGAGGACGATGGCGTGGAGATCGAGCCGCCCCAGACGAAGCCTTGGGAGGACACCAGGGCCTTCGCCAACTCGCCGTGGGCGATCCGCTGGGACCCGCCGGCGATTCCCGAGGACGGACGCTGGACGGCGGAGGCCAGGTTCATGGAACCGGGGACCTACGTGCTGCGCGGTCGCGCCGACGACGGCGGGCTCTACTCCGACGTGGAAGTTACGGTTCACGTGTCGCCACCGGGGGTCTGAAGAGGGGACCCGAATGCGGCGGGATGTTGCCTTCATGCGTTCCGCCCCCACGTGGCTCCTGGCGGTCCTCGCCCTCACCTCGCTGACTTCCTGTGCAGGCGCGGCGGATTCGCCTTCTGCCGATGCAGCCGGCGGCGACGAGGTCCCGCGCTTCCGGTACGATCCGACCTGGCCGGCGACGCCGTTCCCCAACGAGTGGATCCTGGGCGAGATTGGCGGCATCGACGTCGACGCCGCCGGCCACGTGTGGGTCATCCAGCGCCCCTGGACGGTGAGCGGCCGCGAGTTGGGCGCGACCGAGGGGATCTCGAGCTGCTGCCGGGCCGCCCCGCCGGTGCTCGAGCTCGACGCCGCGGGTAACGTGCTGCAGTCTTGGCCCCCGCTGCGCTCGTTTTTCGCGCCGCCGGGCACTCCGGCCGGCCAGGGGAACGAGATCGGCGGCCGAGGCGAGACGCTCTGGGGAGCGGACGACGGTCCTGGCTACGGTGACTGGGGTCGCAGAGAGCACACGGTCTACGTCGACCACAACGACTTCGTTTGGGTCACGCTCGACGAGTCCCATGTCATCTACAAGCTCACGCGCGAGGGACGCCACGTCCTCACGATCGGTGAGGACGGCGTGACCCGAGGTAGCAACGACACGTCGCATCTCGGTCGGCCCGCAGGCCTGGTCGTGGACCCCGAGAGCAACGAGCTGTTCGTGGCCGACGGCTACACCAACAAGCGCGTGATCGTCTTCGACGCGGAGACAGGGGCGTATCGACGGCACTGGGGCGCTTACGGAAGCGTGCCCGAGGACGTGCAGCTCTCGTTCGATCCCGACGCCGAGCCGCCCCGCCAGTTCGTGGGCCCGGTGCACGGCATCGACCTCGCGCGGGACGGGCTGCTCTACGTTTCGGACCGCAGCGCCAATCGCATCCAGGTCTTCGAGCGCGACGGCACGTTCGTGCGCGAGGGGTTCGTCGCCCGCGAGACGCGTGACCTGGGCAGCGCGTATGGCGTCGTACTCTCGCCAGATCCCGAGCAACGCTGGGCCTTCGTGAACGACGGCTCGAACAACGTGATCTGGATCCTGCGCAGGAGTGACCTGGAGGTGGTGGGGAGCTTCTCGTCCTACGGAAGGCAGGGCGGTCAGGTCATGTCCGCGCACAGCATGGCCGTGGACGCCGACGGAAACGTGTACGTGGGCGAAACACGGGGCCGCCGCGTGCAGAGGTTTCTCCGGGAGGGCGAATAGCAGATTCCGTTCGACCCGTTCCCTTGCGGCGATGCGCGCGCGGCCGCCAACTCGTGACATGATCGGGAGCTGGGGTCGTGCCCGGCTCTTTTTGTTGCGCTCCAACATCGGAGCGCGCCCCCCAAGACGGAGGAGACTCAGGTGCCCAAGTACCTCTTCCAGGCCAACTACGTTGGCGAAGGCCTCAAGGGCCTGCTCAGCGAAGGCGGCTCGAAGCGTCGCGATGCGGTTGACAAGCTGATGAAGTCTGTCGGTGGCAAGGTGGAGTCGTTCTACTACGCGTTCGGCGGGACCGACGCGTTCTTGACCGTGGACCTGCCGGACAACGTGACCGCGGCGGCGCTGTCGCTCGCGGTCAGTGCCTCCGGAGCAGTCGAGACCCGCATCACGGTGCTGCTTACGCCCTAGGACGTCGATGCTGCCACCAAGAAGGCCGTGAGCTACCGGGCGCCAGGGAAGTAACCGCCCTACTCACGCCCCCGGCAGGCCCGCCTCTGGAGGTCCCGGCGTACACACCTGATGGAGGTGCGCCTCGAAGCTTCGCGCTCCGGGCGCACCCGAGGTGATTCGGACTGCGAACTGTCTCCGAGGTAGCCCGCGGGGAGGGGTTACGTCGCGTCGGTGCGCCGACCGGCGCGCGCCTCGAGAAGGCGAGGTCCGGGGAGACCCAACCTCCTTGTGCCACTAGCTGTCATGTAGTCAGATGATGGCTCCGGCACCTTCCAGGGGCCGGGTGGGTTGTCAGGCCTCCAGCCGACTCAGAGAACCATGCCTCGCACGCACCGGACGTTCCTCGGACTCCTCTTCACGCCCTTCCTCGTGCTCGGCGCCGTCCAGGCCGCGACGCCGTCCGAGCTCTCCGCTCAGGGCAGGGGAGGCCGGGGCGGGCGCGGGCAGGCCGCGCCGGCGCCGGTGGTGATTCCCGGCCCTTACACGCAGGCCCAGGCGGACGCAGGCGCACAGGGATACGTCCAGAGCTGCCAGAGATGTCACCTGCCCGACATGGGCGGCACGTCGGAAGCACCGCCGCTCGCCGGCACGGCGTTCCGGGCCAAGTGGGGCGCGCAGCCAGTGACGGAGCTCCTGGCCCTGGTTCGCGAGAGTATGCCACCGGCTCGGCCGGGGTCACTCAGCGCAGAAGTCTACACGCAGATCGTGGCGCACATCCTCGACCGCAACAACGTCGCGCCCGGACAAGTCGCGCTGAGCGCGTCTTCAGCAGGGATGGTGATCCCGGGGAGCGAGCCCGCGTCGACGTCGACGGCGGCGATCGTCCCTCCGGTACCTGGACGGCTCGGCACGGGTCCGACGCCGGGCGCACTGGCGGCGCCGCCGGAGACGCCGGCCACGATCTACGAGACACCGCGCTCGATCACGCGCACGTACCGACCCCTTGGGAGCTTCTCGAACGTCTCGCAGGCGGTGCTCGATTCGCCGCCCGCGGAGGATTGGCTGCACTGGCGGGGCAATCCCCAGTCGTGGGGCTACTCGCCGCTGGATCAGATCGATAGGGACAACGTGGGCACGCTGCAGCTCGCGTTCGTGTGGCCGATGGAGGAGGGCGAGAGCCAACAGGGTCCACTCGTGCGCGACGGCACGATGTTCCTCGCCAACCCGGGCAACGTCATCCAAGCGCTCAACGCGGCGGACGGCACGCCGCTGTGGGAGTATCGGAGGCTCGACGAGAACGGCCAGCCCATGAACGGGCAGCTCCGCAGCCTCGCGATCTGGGAGGACCTGATCTACGTGGCCACGCAAGATGCCTCCATGGTCGCGCTCGACGCGAAGACGGGCAGAGTGCGCTGGGAGACGTTGATCGAGGAGGGCTACAGTGACGGCACGGGTCCGATCGTCGCCAACGGCAAGGTGATCAACGGCATCACGGGTTGCACGCGCTTCCGTGAGACCGGCTGCTTCATCACCGCGCACGATGCGCGCACAGGCGAGGAGCTCTGGCGCACGCAAACGATGGCCCGGCCAGGCGAGCCGCACGGCGACACGTGGGGAGGGGCGCCTTGGGGCCTACGCGCGGGCGGTGACGTATGGATGAACGGCGCGTACGATCCGCAGCTGAACCTGGCGTACTTCGGCACCGCGCAGGCGAAACCATGGAACTTCGCCAGCCGCCGCATGACCGCGCAGGACTCGGCGCTCTATACGAGCTCGACGCTCGCTCTGGACGTGGACAATGGCGAGATCCGGTGGTTCTTCCAGCACATCCCCGCCGAGTCGTTCGACATGGACGAGGCCTATGAGCGCGTACTCATCGACGTCCAGGGCCTCCCCACCGTGTTCAGCGCGGGCAAGACGGGCATCCTGTGGAAGAACGACCGCCGCACGGGGGCGTTCCTGGGCCTGAAGGAGATGACCTACCAGGACATCCTCGAGATCGACTACGAGACCGGTGCCGTGCAGTATCGGCGGGATCTGCAGGAGATGAGGATCGGCGACTGGGCGTCCGTTTGTCCCGGCACCGGCGGCGGGAAGAGCTGGGCCGCCATGGGATACTCGCCCGAGACGGCGACGCTCATCGTGCCGATGCACCAGAGCTGCATGGACATGGCCGGCCTGGAGACGCCGATCGAGCCCGGTGCCGGTAGCTCGGCCGGCAGCCGCTACTGGCGCGAGATGCCGGGCACGAACGGCATGTTCGGTAAGCTCGCCGCGTATCGCGTGGACAACCTGGAAGAGGTCTGGAGCGTCACGCAGCGCGAGGGGTTCCTCACCGCCGCGCTCACGACGGCGGGCGGCGTCGTCTTCGTTGGCGACTACAACCGCTACTTCCGCGCCTACGACGTGCGGAACGGCAGGGAGCTATGGAGCACCCGGCTCAACGGCCCGGCGATGGGCTTCCCGATCAGCTACGAGGTGGACGGCGTGCAGTACGTCGCAGTCGCGACGGGCTGGGGCGGCGGGAGCATCTGGCGGGTGCCGAGCTTCCTGACCCCCGACCTGAACACGACTCCCACCGGCGGCGGCTCGCTCTTCGTCTTCCGTGTGAACTAGGAAGGGCAGGCTGCTGCGGCGCCGTGTTGGCGGGCTCGGGCTCCGGGGGGCCTCACTTCACCACGGTGACAGAGCCTTCCATGCCGGCGTGGAGCGTGCACGCGTAGTCGTAACGGGCGAGCACCGTGAACGTGTTGCTGTGCGTTCCCGTGTCCTTCGTCGCTGAGCTCGACGGAAGGGGGGCGGGGCCGGCCGTGTAGGTCACGTTGTGAATGGACGCGGAGGTGGCCCATGTCCACGTCACCGCGCCTCCCTGCCTCACGACGACGTTCCTTGGACTGAAGAAGTCGTTCCCGACGGTCACGGACACGGCCGTGGGTGCCGCCACGCCACTCGCCGTGAACGTGACGGGCGCCGGCCCCGGGATACTCGCGGTGACCGACTGAGAGACCGCAGAGGGGCCGAGCGTGTGCGTCGCCTCAGCGGCCCCGTCTGCGCCGGTCGTGCCCTGCGGCGGGGCGACGGTTCCGTCACCCGTGGTCACTGTCCAGGTCACGATCACCCCTGGAACCGGTGCTCCCGCCGAGTCCAGGACGAGAACCCGATAGGCGGTCGGCAAGGGGTTGCTCAGAAACCCGGTTTGCAGGTCTCCCGCACTCTTCACGAGCTGGGATGGAACCGTACCGGTGGGCCCGGTAGGGCCATCGCCGCCACCGCAACCCATCGTCGAACCGGCCGCGGTCAGCAGCAACGCCGCGGCCCGCAGCCAGGCCTGGCGAACGGTAGCAGAGCCGAGCGCCGCCGCGCACTCGACGGCGGTCATCTCGGCCCTGCTACCCGATCGGCCGGACTCACTCGGATCCCGAGCTAGGGGACGACCGTCACCTGCCCGCGAATCTCCCCGGACGCGAGGTCGCCGGGACCCGTATTCGTGGGCGCGACCCCATCGTTCGTGTGGACGTTGATGTAGGCGTTCCCGTTTCTGAGCAGGACGACCAGCGAATCGAACGTGATTCCGGAAACGTCCGACGCAAAGCTATTGACGAGCACGCCCGTGAGCGGCGCGCCCGTCGCGCACGCCGGCGCGGTGCCACCTCCACAGAGGTTCATGCGTACCCCGGCGTTCACACCGACTGCGGCGGGACCATGGATGTGCGCCGCGCTTGCGTTCGAGAGCCCAGTGACGTCGAGCTTGTACAGCAGGAGCCGCCCTACCACCGCCATCGTGGCCGTTCCCGTGGCCGTGCTCGCGTTCGTCGGGACTTCGCTCGCCGCGTTCAACACGGCGGTGAACGAGCTGGCGCCGGCGGGTCCGGTGGGTCCGGTGGGTCCGGTTGCGCCTGTGGCGCCGGTTGCACCTGTCGCACCAGCGGGACCAACGGGCCCCACGTCCCCTTCACAGGCTGCCAAGCCCGCGACCGTGAGAAGCAGCAGGCCCGCCCTGACGATGGATCTTTACATGAATCCTCCAACCGTTGAAGAGTGACTGGTAAGCTGTTGATATGGCATCTGGTAGCCAGGCGAGCCCTGTTTGTCAAACCAGGACGCATTCCTCCGGCGCCCCGCAGAAAGCGAAGCCCCGCAGCGGTCCGTCCGCTGCGGGGCTCTTGCCGCTTCGTCCGCTGCCGGTGGTGGAACTAGTTCGCTCCCACCATCCGCCGGAGCTCCGCCACGGTCACCACACGACCGTCCGCTGGGTAGTGCGTCGCCACGATGCGATCGACCGACAGCCTCAGCCGCTCGATGTTCGCCAGAAGCGCCTGGTTGTACGGGCTCGGCGTCGCCGGCGGCGGAGCGTCCGCGGCCGGCGGGTTGTAGCTGTCGGCCTCGTACAGGACGCGGTGTTGAGGGAAATACGCGACGAGCATCCCGGGCGTGTGCCCGAAGTCCATCAGCCGGTGCAGCTCGATCGTGTGCCCGTTGCCGGTGATCACGTGGCGGTCACCGACGCCCTGCACCTGGAGCGGGCGCTGAGCCCGCTGCTGCGCATCGGGGTTCAGCGTGTGAGGCCTGGCGAACACATCTCGGAAGTATGGCGCGTTCCAGTCGTGCGTGAGGATCGTGGCACCCTCGGCAACGAACGCGCGTAGCCCGCTGGCATGGTCGAAGTGGTGGTGCGTCGCCACCACGTATCGCACCGGCTTGTTCGGCATGAGGCGCTTGGCCTCCGCGATCACGGCTTGCGCGCGCGCTTCGTTGTTGCCCGCCTCGAGAAACAAGATGTGGTCGCCCATGTCCACTGCGATGGGCGCGTACCCGCCCGTGAACAGGTATACGCCGGGTGCGATCTGCTCGGAGGGCGTGGTGCTCGCCGCAGCCTGCGCGCCTCCGCGTCCGCCACCCGCGCCCGCCGCTCCGCGACCCGCCGGCGCGCCCCCGCGTCCCCCGGCCTGCGGAGCCTGGATGTTCACGGGCGCGTTCACCGTCACGTCACCGACGGTGAGATCGAAGATGGGGAAGCCGCCCTGCTTCTGGACGATGCGCATGGGGAACTGCACGCCGCCGGTCGCACGGTAGTCGGAGTAGATCGCCTCGAAGGGCATGTCGCCCATGACCGCGTTGTCGATCATGGTCTCCACGCGCTCGACCTGGTTCTGCGCGTTGATCCAGCCGCTCACCTGAGCGCCGTTTTCGCCGCGGAACGACACCACGGAGTACGCGCCCTGACGCCGCAACGACGGGTTGCGTGACGCCGCGGCGCGCAGGAAGCCATGCGGCAGCATGAAGATCTCCAGCTGCTGCACCCAGGGTGTGCTCGGCCCGGCAACAATCGTCTGGCTCTGCGGCTGGTCGCCCTGGATCGGCTGGAGGCCGCCGCCGTACGGCGGGATCTCGCCCTGCGCGCGCACGCGGTCCACCTGTGAAGCCGAGGCCTGGAAGTCGACGGAGCGGGTGTAGCTCCGGTTGATGAACTTCGGCCAAGGCGCGCCCGGAACGCCCGACTGTCCGAGAGCGAAATCGAAGCCGGTTGCCGTGTACCGCACCGTCCTCAAGGCCTCCACCCCCATCGCACGCGATGCCGCCGCCAGGACGGACGAAGCGTCTTGAGCGCCCACCGGCCAGACCCAGGCCAACACTGCGATCAACCCTGCGATGGGTGCGCCTCTCTTCGACATTGGCACTCCTCCAGGTCTCGAGGGATCTGCTCCCGGTCAACCTACAGTCGTACCTTGCGGAGCCGCGACCCCGGGTCCATTCTTGGCGCTGCCTCCCCCTGGGTCTGCGGGTGGACGGGCCGAACTCTACACACCGGGAGTGCACGCTTGAGCGCGATCGTATTCGTCGTCATCGGGGTCTGCGCCTTCTCGGCGGGCTATTTCTTCTACTCGAAGTACCTGGCCGAGAAGATCTTCCGTCTCGATCCGAACTTCGTGACCCCGGCACACACCATGGAGGACGGCGTCGACTACGTGCCGACCCGCCGGGTCATCCTCTGGGGCCACCATTTCTCGGCCGTCGCGGGCGCCTCCCCGATCGTCGGTCCCGGCATCGCCGTCGTGTGGGGCTGGCTCCCTGCGCTCCTGTGGGTGACGATCGGCACGGTGTTCTTCGCGGGGGTCCACGACTTCGGCGCCCTGTGGGCGAGCTCGCGCAACCAAGGCCGTTCGATCGGTGCGCTCACGGCGGATATCGTAGGCCCTCGGGCCCGCTCGATCTTCATGATCGTGATCTTCCTGCTCCTTCTCATGGTGAACTCGGTCTTCGGGATCATCATCGCGAACGAGCACATCGCGGTCCCGAGCAGCGTGATCCCGACCTGGATCGTGATCCTGGTGGCGATGGTCATCGGATGGCTGATCTACAAAAAGGGCATGTCGCTCCTCTGGGTCACCGTCATCGGCGTGAGCGTGCTCTACGGCGCGATCTGGGTAGGTGCGGTCATGCCCATCGAGCTGCCGTCCAGCTTTCTAGGCCTCGCGGCGCCCGGCCAATGGGTCGTCATCCTCTTCGTTTACGCGGGCATCGCGTCGATCCTACCGGTCTGGCTGCTGCTCCAACCGCGCGACTACATCAACGGGATCCAGCTCTTCATCGGACTCGCGCTCCTCTACATCGCCGTGTTGCTGGCCGCACCAACCGTGGTGGCGCCGGCATTCAACTCCAACCCTCCCGCGAACGCACCCCCGATCGTTCCGCTTCTCTTCGTGACCATCGCCTGCGGCGCCATCTCGGGCTTCCACGGGCTGGTGGCTTCCGGCACCACGTCCAAACAGCTCGACAAGGAGCCACACGCACGCCAGGTCGGGTACCTGGGGTCGGTCGGTGAGGGCACGCTCGCCATGGCCGCCATCATCGCGTGCACGGCCGGCTTCGCCTCCTTCGCCGACTGGAACGCGTTCTACGGCGGGTCGTATCCGGCGGCGGGGCTCACGGCTTGGGCACGGGGTGGCTCCATCATCATGGAGAACGGGCTCGGGCTCCCGGACAACATCGCCGAGACCATGCTTGCGGTGATGGGGATCCTCTTCGCGGCCACCACCATGGACGCCGGCGTCCGGCTGCAGCGGTACATCATCCAGGAGTGGGGGACGATCTACAACATCCCGGCCCTGACCGGGCGAAACGTCTCCACGCTCATCGCGGTGGGCTCCTGCCTTCTCCTCGCGTTCGGCGCGGGCGGTGGCGGTGGCGGCGCGCTCATCATCTGGCCGCTCTTCGGCACGAGCAACCAGCTCCTAGGTGCACTCACGTTGATGGTGCTGACCGTCTTCCTGATCAAGCTGAAGCGCCCGGTGTGGGTCACGGTCGTTCCGCTCACGTTCCTGATCGTCATGACGATCCCGGCGCTGATCATCCAGCTGCGCGGGTTCTGGGAGGCGCAGAACTGGCTGCTCATCGTCATGGATCTGCTCATCTTGGGCGCGAGCATTCTCGTGGCACTCGAAGCAGTGTCGGCGTTCGGGCGTGCGAAGCGGGAGGCGGCCGCTTCCTAGGCGAGTATGCTGGCGGAGCTCGCCGAGCTGCTGAAGGAGTTCTACAACGCCCCCTTCCGGGGCGCTGTGGCGCGCGCCAGGCGGCAAGAGGACGACCTGTTCATGCTCCTCGTCTTCTCCGAGATGGTGGGCGTGCCCAACCCGGCGGCCTACTTCACCCTCGAGCTGCAGCCGCTGCTCTACCAGGACTTCCACGAGTGGCACAAGCGCATGGGCATGGATCGCTCCCCGACCGAGTGGTTCAGTTGCTGCTGAACGCCGGACGCTGGGGGTAGCCGTGGCGCTCGACATCGCGGGCCGTCGCATCGTGTTCGTGGGCGGGAAGGGCGGTGTGGGGAAGACCACCACCGCCGCAGCCGTCGCGCTGCACCTCGCGGAGTCAGGGAAGCGCTGCCTTGTGGTTTCCACCGACCCGGCGCACTCGCTCGGCGACGTCTTCCAGGTCCAGCTGGGTGCCGAGCCTCGACGGCTCGCGCCGAACCTCCAGGGACTCGAGCTCGATCCCGACGCGCGCGTGGAGGAATACCTCGCGAACGTGAAAGCGAGCATGCGCTCGCTCGTGCACCCCGACATGTACCACGAGGTCGACCGACAGGTCGAGCTCGCGTGCACCTCGCCCGGCGCCGAGGAGGCCGCGATGCTCGAGCGCATGTCCGAGCTGATGGTCGCGGAGGGTGCCGACTACGACGTCATCGTCTTCGACACGGCACCGACCGGACAGACCATTCGGTTGCTCTCGCTCCCGGAGATCATGGCCGCCTGGACCGACGGCCTCATTCGCCACCGCGAGAAGTCCGACGAGATGTCCGACGTCATCGGCCGTCTCTCGAAGACGACTGCGCGGCCCAAGGGTGACGACCTCTCACACTTCGAGTCGGACGACCGCTTCTCACACATCCGCGCCACCTTGCTCCGCCGCCAGCGGCTCTTCCACCAGGCGCGCCATCTCCTGCTCGACGAGGCCGTCACCGCGTTCGTGCTGGTGCTCATTCCGGAGCGGCTCCCGATCCTGGAGACGGAGCGCGCCGTCGAGGCCCTCCACCGCTTCCACATTCCCGTAGTCGGGCTCGTGGTGAACCGGATCCTTCCGGCTGGACCGCTGGGGCCCTTCCTGGAGGAGCGGCGCGCGCAGGAGAGCGCCTACCTGCTGCAGATCGACGGGCTTTTCCGCCGACTCTCGCAGGTGCGGGTGCCGCTCTTCGCCAAGGACGTCGGCGGGCTCGACGCGCTGCGGGAGGTTGGGCGCCATTTGTTTCCGTCCGGCAACTAGGGTACCACGTCCGCCCCACCTTGCCGGGGCCGCCTCCTCTCGGTGCTTCACCCGTCAAGTACCCTTCCATGGAGGTGTCTATGATGTCTCTTGTGTCTGCATTGGCGCTCGCCCTCGCGACCGCCGCGTGCTCGGAGTCGGGCCCGACGATGGTGCTCCCCGTGTACGACATGACGCCGTCGCTCGGCGTGGTCGCCAACGACGGGACGAACGCGGCGGTCCCGCTCTCGGGCGACGAGGAGGTCCCTGCGCGCGCGACGCGCGCAAGTGGAACGGCTGTCTTCCACTTCAATGACGACGGCACGCTCGACTACAAGCTCATCGTGGCCAACATCGAGAACGTCGTTGCGGCGCACATTCACGTCGGTGCTGCTGGCGCCAACGGACCCGTCGTCCTCTTCCTGTACGGCAACGTGCCCGCGGGCGGTGGGCGGATTCAGGGCGTCATCGCCGAGGGCACGAAGTCCTCGTCGAACCTCGTGGGCCCGCTGCTCGGCAAGACGATCGAGGATCTGCGCACGCAGATCCTGGCCGGCAACGCCTACGTGAACGTGCACACGAACGACGGGGTCGCGCCCACGAACACCGGTCCGGGTGACTTCGCGGGTGGTGAGGTCCGCGGGCAGATCCAGTAGGCCGATTGGGCCGGCCCGGCAGGAGGGTGTCTGCCGGGTCGGCGGGTCTTTGGGCCGCGACGCGTCTGGGGTTCGCTACGTAGCGAGAGAACTTGGCGGCGTCTGCGGGCGGTAGCGCTCTGTAGATTAGGCTGTGGTACCGTTCGTCCCGGTCCACGTACAGCTTCAGCCAAGCCAGCGCATACCGCCCCAGGGTGGCGAGGTCGGTGCCGCGCGTCGTATCCGCGATGAAGTGGTCGGACGAGCGCGCAGCCGCATGGTGAGAATCCTGGGCGCGAGGTTCAGGGGGTTTCGGCGCGCCGGCGCGCGAGTACCGGCACGAGCTTGTAGACGGCGAGCAGCAAGAAGAACAACACGATCAACTGCGCGCCCCGCCAGGCCATGTGGTCGACGACGTCGCGTGGTGTGCCGGCCAGCCCCTCGGCGCGAGCGAGCGAGGCCGAGAGCGCCTCGGTAGCCGCGCGGAAGTCGGCGAGAGCGGACTCGTACGCCGCGATGTCGAACGACGCGGCCCCGCCTGGCAGAGACTCATCGCGGAGTGCGGCCACCGTGCGCTCGGCGGTCGCGAGCGCCGCGGCCAAGCTCGCGGTGGCCTGTTGGCCACCCTCGATGAGCGGTCCGGCTTCGGCGATCAGCGCCCCTGCGTCCGACATGAGCGTACGGGCAGTGGCGTCTCGAGCGTCGAAGGCCGCGAACACCGCCTCGCGCTGCTCGTCCATGAGGGCGGGTAGGCTATCGACGCGCAGCGCCAAGCGCTCGAGCGTCGCCGACATGACTTCGAGTCCGTCCAGGGTGCGCCGCGACTCGGGCGCCGCGAGGATTTCCCAGGCGACCGCCTCTGCCTGCCAGAGCGTCATCACCGGGAGCCGCTCGGCCAGGAAGAGAAAGCGCTCGCCCAGCAGGCGCGACTCTTCCAGCTGCCGGTTCGCTTCGTCGAGCGGGGCGAAGAGCCCCTTGCTCATCTGGGGGCCCCCGGCTGTGGGCAGGTCCACCACTCCCGCCGGGGACGAGACGGCGGTCTCCTGCCAGCTCTTCAGGCGCGCCCGCAGTCCCGCCACCTCGGACGCTGGATAGGTGCTCTCCCCGATCGACCAGATCTCGCGCTCGAGACGCCCGAGCGTGGTGTCGAGGATCGCCATCGCCGCAGGGCCAGGGGGTGAGGAGCGAAGCAGGCCGAGCGACGCGCGCTCCGCTGCGATCGATACCATGAGGTCCTGGAGGGCGGCCTCGGGGTCGGGCTCTACGGCGAGCTAGAGACTCGTCGCGGCGACCTGCGCCTGGAGGACCTGAGCGAACGCGCGCGTGCTCGGGGTCGAGTCCGTGGCCAGCGCGGCGGCCGAGGCGCGAGCCATCTCACCCATGGCGAGGTCCGCAAACGTCATGAGCCGCTGGCGGAGCTCGCCCACCGTCATCGGACCGCCCTGGGCCTCTGGCGCCGGGAGGAGCACCGTGCTCACCGGCTGATCGAGCATACTCTGGCGGGGCGCGCACCCCGCGGCGGCCATCCACGGGAGCAGAGCAGCCACGCACCGGCCGAGAGAACGTGCGCGAATTGGGGTGCCGCGAGGGCCCATGGAGGCTCCATCCCGGGGGACGTGGTGAGCATATGGGACACTGGATCCCGACTCAAGTTCGGCACTGGGAACCTGGGAACCAGCCAGGCACCTTGGCTCTCCGGGCGCGCCGCTGTCGTCGGGCGGGCCACGATGTACCTTTGTGCCGTCCTGGATCAAAGAAGAACGAGGCTATGGCGACAGAAGCACCCGTGCGGCCGCTCTCCATTCAAGAGGAGATCAAGCAGTCGAAGCCCTTCCGCTCGCGTAGTCAGGAAGCGTATCTGGCCTTGCTACGGACTGCGGATGACTTGCGGCGGCGAGTGGGCCAAGTGCTCGAACCGGCGGGCATCACGCTCCAGCAGTACAACGTGCTCCGCATCCTCCGTGGCGCTGGTCCAGACGGCCTCCCCACGCTCGCCATCGGGGAGCGCATGGTGGAACGCACTCCCGGTGTGACACGCCTGATCGACCGAATGGAGGAGAAGGGGTGGGTGACGCGCGTGCGTTGTACCGAGGATCGGCGGCGCGTCTGGTGTCGCATCACGGAGGAGGGACTTCAGCTCCTCGCCCACCTGGATCCGCACGTGAACGCGGCGGATGACTCACTCGAGCAGGCGCTCGAGCAGGACCAGCTGTCGGCTCTGATCGACTGCCTCGACACCATTCGCGACCACCTGCACCGGTCGGACGACTGAGGCCGAGACAGCGACGATGCGTCGGGCCCTCGGGGTCGCCGTCGCAGTCGCGGCACTGACTGCCTGCGGGGGCTCACCGCCGGTCGCGTCGGTCGCCCCGCCGCGAGCGCCCGCTGAGCCCCTCGCTCCGGGCTCCTACGATGTGATCATCGAGGGAGGACGCATCGTCGACGGCACGGGGAATCCGTGGTACGCCGGCGACATCGGGATACGCGGCGAGCGCATTGCGGCGATTACACCGCCTGGCCT
>Ga0194132_10000504_pt1 | contig 79714 bp, 86 predicted proteins | sample TA2KigOf80mmetaG_FD_148612 | JGI IMG/M metagenome (GOLD analysis project Ga0194132, IMG submission 148612) | Freshwater microbial communities from Lake Tanganyika, Tanzania - TA2015054 Kigoma Offshore 80m | ecosystem: Environmental > Aquatic > Freshwater > Lake | place: Tanzania: Lake... | reverse complement strand
GCGCCGACCGGGGGCAGGCGAGGGTCCATCGGGTGCCGAGGCGGCCCGATGCCTGGAACCGTTCGGCAGTTTTCTCTTGGAGTGGAGGCGGTGATCTAGGGGCTTCGCCCCACCTCATCTCAATCGTTCGGCGCGGAGGTAAGACGGATGACTCTCGGTCGCGTGGCGTTGCTGGTCGGCGTGGGCGTGTTGGTGTTGGTGGCGAATGTCGCTGTCAGCGTCGGATACATGGTCGTCTACGGCCACCTCATCGATCCGGGTCACGACGCGAAGTATTACGACGATCACATCCAGGTCGCCGGGCCGTACTGCAGCATCGTCGCCGGGATTCCGCTCATGTTCGCCGCCGGGTGGTGGGTGGCCGGCTGGTGGCGGCGGGCGCTCGGCCTCCGGCCGGCGTGGGTGGTCTGGGTCGCCTACACCGTCATTGACCTGCTGATCCTGCTGGCGGCGGGCATGTCGCTCCGGGTCATGGTGTTGTTCGTGGTCTCGTTCGCCACCAAGCTGGCGGCCGCGCTGTTCGGTGCCAGGCGGCGGCTCATCGGACACGCCGAACCGGGCGCTGCCGCAGAAGGCGTGGCATGATCCGTCTTTCGCCACCACAGCTGACCGGTGGCATGATCATCAATGGACCGCCTGTGCCCGTGGGAACCGTCGACGCCAGAGGTGGTGTCGATTCGGTTGCCCTCGGCCAGGATTCCGATACCAGCCGGGGCCGAGCCTGCGTGGTCTGTCTGTCCATTTAATGTCAAGGTATTTCATAGGACGAAGACTGGACAAACAAGCTTCCAAGGCCTATATTGGTCTGGGAGGGAACGAACCGCCGCGGATCCGTCCGGAGAGGCTGCCGACCGATTCGCGCTCGATCAACCACCAGTTACCCGCCGGTCAACCCGGCGCTAACCAGTCTCACTTCCGGGGTACCGTACATGGCTCGAACCAAACTCCGTCTTCGTGCCGGGCTGGCCATCCTTGGCGCCGCGTTTCTGTCCTTCGCGTTATCCGTCACCCTGTGGTTCACGGGTAACCGCGAGCAAGGCCTGTTCGTCGGTTTGTGGGTTCCTTCGATACTCTCCTTCGGCGCGGTCGCGCTCCTGATCATGGGCAACCGCGATGAGTAACCTCGCCCTTTTCCTGGTCGGCCTCGGGGTCACGATTCCCGCCGCGGCAGGGATCATTGGACTGGTCCTCGCGGCAATCGCGGACGGCCGCGAGAACGAGCGGGCCCAGGCTCCGCGGGCTGGCCCCCGCGGCCCCTGACGCTCCCCGAAGGAACGTCTGGGGCGACGATGGCTGCGAAGCGGCCCGCAAGACCAGCGCCTGACACCCGCGGGCCATTGGCGCCCAAGGGTCGGCGGGCGGCCAACGAATCGAAGCGGTCGCGCCGCCCTGGCGAGTCGGCCACCGGACGACGAACGATGTCCCTTGCCGCGCTCATCTATCCTCATCAGTTGTTCGCCGATCACCCGGCCCTGATCGGGACCGCCCGGGCGGTCATGATCGAGGAGCCGCTGCTGTTCACCCAGTTTCGGTTTCACCGACAGAAGCTGATCCTCCATCGCGCCGCCATGAAACGATATGCCCGGAGGCTCGAGAGCCGAGGCGTCGTCGTGGATTACCTCGAGGCCCGCGAGCTGCCCGAGACGGGGAGCATTGGCGATGCGCTGCGACGATTGGAGATCGGATCGGTGCGCTATGTGGACCCGTGCGACGACTGGCTGGGTACCCGTCTGGCGGCCTCGCTGGCGCGACACCGAATCACCGCCACCGTGCTCGAGGACCGGCACTTCCTTACCGACCCAGCCGTGCTGCGCGATTTCGCGGCCGACAAGAAAAAGCTCTTCTTCACCGAGTTCTACATCGCCCAGCGGAAACGGTTGGGAATGTTGCTGGGGGACGACGGCCGCCCGGTTGGCGGACGGTGGAGCTTCGATCCGATCAACCGCAAGAGACTTCCGAAAGGGATTCGCGTCCCGCCGGTGGTCCCGCCCAGAGAGGATGCCTCGGTCGCTGAGGCCCGGCGCTATGTCCGGGCCCGCTTTCCCGAGGCGATCGGCTCGGATGCGGGGTTCGGCTACCCCACCGACCACCTTGGCGCGGAGGCGTGGCTGGCGACCTTCGTCCGCCACCGGCTCGCTGCCTTCGGCGACTACGAAGACGCCATCAGCCCGAGCCACGACGTTCTCTTCCACTCCGTGCTGACGCCGCTGCTCAACATCGGCCTGATCTCGCCCCGGCAAGTCATCGACGCCGCGCTCGCGGAGTCGAAACGGCTACCCCTCAACTCCCTCGAAGGCTTCATTCGGCAGGTGGTCGGCTGGCGGGAATTCGTCCGCCTGGTGTACCGCCGCCGCGGGCGGGCGCAGCGGACCCGGAACTTCTGGGGATTCACCCACGCCATTCCCGCCGCGTTCTATGACGGCACCACCGGGGTGGAACCGGTCGATCAGGTCATTCGGAAGGCGCTGAGAACCGGCTACTGTCATCACATCGAACGGCTGATGATCCTCGGCAATTTCATGCTGCTGTGCGAAATATCTCCCGACGCGGTCTATCGCTGGTTCATGGAGTTGTTCGTCGATTCCTACGATTGGGTGATGGTGCCGAACGTCTACGGCATGAGCCAGTTTGCCGACGGGGGGCTCATGACCACCAAACCGTACCTCAGCGGATCGAGCTATGTCCTCAAGATGAGCGACTTCGCGAAAGGTCCCTGGTGTGCCGTCTGGGATGCGCTCTACTGGCGATTCATCGACCGCCACGCCGACGTCTTGGCGAAGAATCCCCGAATGGCCATCATGGTCAAAATGCGTCACCGGCTGGGCAAGCGTCTGAAGGATCACCTCCGGGTCGCCGACTCGTTTCTGGCTCGGCTCCACGGGTAGGGGGCCCCTGCACGCGGCGGCTCGATCTCCTGGCGCCCGCCAGGGTTCGGCCCCCGCCGGCCTGGTTGGCGAGCTTCGCCCCACGTCCCGCAAGCAACGTCCGCCCGCCGCCGCCCACCGCGGCGCGAGTCAGCCGTCGGAGGGTCGGTCAATCCGACAGACCAGGGCGACCGGTCGCGGAAATCTCGACCGCGTCTTTGGTGAGTCCCTCTGTCGATTTGACCGCTTCGGCTGGCATCGGGATTGCCGGGCGATGGCGGCTGCATGGGGGAACGGGCCCCCAGGCTTCAACCCACAAAGGAGACTATCAAGGAGGGCAGGACCATGTATTCACCGACCGCGTTTCGCAGCATGACCCCCAGCTTGGATGACGTTCTCGGAGTTCGCCGGGAGATGGATCGCTGGTTCGATCGGGCCTTTTCGGGGGCAACGCAATCGTTGCAGCCCTGGGCGCCGGCGGTGGAGGTTCGGGAAACGACCGACGAAGTGATCGTCGCGGCCGAACTGCCAGGGATCGACCCGGCCGACGTCAACGTCACCGTTCAGAATGGCGTCCTGACCATCAGTGGCGAGAAGAAGCCGCAGAAGCCGGAGGCCGGAGCCGAGGGCACCTATCACCTCACCGAGCGGCGGTACGGCCGGTTCGAGCGGAGCTTCACCCTGCTCCAGTCCGTCATCTCCGACGACATCCGGGCAAACTTCACCAGCGGGGTCCTGACGGTGACGCTGCCCAAGACAGCCGAGGCGAAGCCACGCCGGATTCAGATCGAGGCGGGCAAGAACGTCGAGATCGGAGTCCGAGGTCGTTAGGCGGGATCGTGAGAGCGCGGCGGCCTGGCGGCAATCATCGCCAGGCCGCCGCCTGGTCCCAGTCGGGGGCCGCCCCGCGCCCGGGTGACTCCGATGCGGAGCAACCCGGACGACCGTTGAGGCACCTTGTCGCGAGGCCAGGGCCGGGGCCGAATACCGCGCGAGGATGGCCCGACGGCGTCGGCACTAACAATCGAACCGTACCTCGACGCGATCGACGACCAGCTCGCCGTTGGCGTTGACGACCATGAAAATCTGCAGCTTGCCGGGCGCGTTGTTGGCCGCCTTGCCCTTGGTGACCGTGGTTATCCCGATCTCGAGGACCAGGATCGACACCGGCCCGCCGGAGTGCTGGACGAGGTTGGTGTGCTCGTTGGAGGCGTACCGCGTTCCCGAGGTCTGCCCAACTCCAGTGACGTGCCCCGCGACCGAATGAATCATGAAGTGGACTCCGCCGTTCGCCGAGGTGACCTGACGGACGACGAGATTGTACTCACCGACGATGTCGACCCATTCGTTGGTGCAGTCGTTGAAGGTCGAACGCGGGCCGATCGGGAAGCGGCCCTTGAACAACGTTTCCACCGTGGCGGCAAAGTTGGGCTCGGTCGGTTCGGCCGCGGAATCAAAGCCGCGACCGCAACCGGCGATCAGGGCCACGGCACACCAGGTCGACAGGCGCGCATTCATGGGAACACCTCTCTGTTGGGGGTAGTTGGCATACCTCGGCGATGTCCTTCTCCGGTCAGGAACGGACAACCCCCGTCGATCTTGCCCAGTTCGCCGGCCCCCGGCCGCCTCCGTTCGAGAAGTCGATCCGACCCTGGCTTCAGGCCGGAGTGACTAGTGGCACGCCCAGCCTCGGCGTACCTTTCGCCGAGTGCCCGAATGGGCCTCGCGCCCACTCCGCGAATCCACCGTCAACGCAATCGGCCCCCCATGAGCCACGACGAGATCGAACGTCGCACCTTCCTCAAGAGCGCCGCCGCCGGCGCGGCCGCGCTCACCGTCGCCGACCCAATGGCCGCCGCGATGACCGCCGCGGACAAAGCCGCGGTCGTGGCCCAGATCGCGAAGCAGCACGGCCAGACGGTCAAGATGCTGCAGGACTGGATCGCGCTCCCCTCGATCGCGGCCGAGGACAAGGGGTTCCCGGAGGGGGCCGAGTACATGGCCAAGCTGGCGAGGGACGCCGGCTTTCAGCGGGTCGAGTTGGTGCCGACCAAGGGCAAGCCGGGGGTGTTCGCGACGCTCGACGTCGGGGCGCCGACCACCCTCGCCGTCTACTTCATGTATGACGTCAAGCAGTACGACGCCGCCGAGTGGTCCTCGCCTCCGCTGGAAGGGCGGCTGGTCGACAAGCCCGGGATGGGCAAGGTGATCATGGGCCGGGGGGCCACCAACACCAAGGGCCCCCAGATGGCGCTGCTGTCGGCGCTCCACGCCTTCAAAGCCACGAACACCAAGGTGCCGGTCAACCTGGTGCTGGTCTGCGAGGGTGAGGAGGAAATCGGCTCGCCGAACTTCAAGGACATCGTCTTCAAGCCCGAGGTCGAGGCGGCCCTCAAGAAGTCGCTCGGGATCATCATCCCCCTGGCGGTGCAGGCGCCTAACGGCACGGTGGAAGTGAACCTGGGCGCCAAAGGGGTCGTCGAGGCCGAGTTGGTGTCGACCGGAGCGCGGTGGGGCCGAGGTCCCCGGGCGGACATTCACTCGAGCCTCGCGGCCAAGGTGGACAGCCCGGCCTGGCACCTGGTCCAGGCGCTCAACACCCTGGTCAAGGCGGACGGTCATACCCCGGCGGTCGCGGGCTTCTTCGACAAGGTCAGGCCGCTGTCGCCGGCGCAGCGGCGGATTCTCGACGCCTCGATCCCGAAAAAGAACGAAGCCGACACCAAGCGGGCGCTCGGGGTCGACCGGTGGATCGACGACGAGCCTTGGGAGAAGGCGCTGCTCCGGTTGGTCTCCCAGCCCACCATCAACATCGAGGGTCTGGTCGGGGGGTATACCGGCCCGGGCGGGAAGACCATCCTGCCGCACCGAGCGGTGGCCAAGATCGACATGCGGTTGGTGCCCGACATGACGGCGTTAGGTACCCTCCAGTTGCTCAAGGATCACCTCGCCAAGCACGGCTTCGGCGACATCGAGGTCAACCTGTCCGGCGGGAACGACCCCACCGAGACGGATCCCGAGTCGAAGCTGGTCAAGGCCATGGTGACCGCCTATCACAACCTCGGAGTCGAACCGCTCCTCTGGCCGCGGTTGGCCGGTTCCTGGCCTGGGGTGATTTTCACCGGGGCACCCCTGCGGTTGCCGGCTGGACTCTTCGGGTTGGGCCATGGGGGTGGAGCCCACGCGCCCGACGAGTTCTACATCATCGAATCGTCGAATCCCAAGGTGGCGGGTTGGGACGGGGCGGTGAAGTCCTACGTGGAGTTCCTCTACACCCTGGCTGCCTAAAGGGACCTCGATCCCGAATCGACGACCAACTCACCCCCGCGCTCCTGGGCGGGGCTGGCGTCGATCGGATCGCGCGGGGGTGGGACATCGACCTGCTCGTCAACGACGACGGGCGGTTCTGGTGCGTCCGTGCGGGAACCCTCGATGACTCTCGATGGCGCCAACGCCGAGTACGATCTCAACGGCGACGGCACTCCGGAAGCCGCGACCTGGTCGATGGCCGGCCCGACCGGTCCCTGATCCCGACGACCGGCCGGATTACTCCCGACGCAGGCGCCGCGCCGACCAGGCCAAAAGCGCGAGCAGCGCCGACACCGCGGCGATCGCCGGCCCGGTCGGGAGGTCGAGCGGGATCGACGCGCCGAAGCCGACCGCCGCCGCGAGGACGGCCGCCGCGATCGATACCGCGAATACCTGCCCGATCGTTCGGCCGATCAGCACCCCGGTCACCGCGGGTACCACCAGGAAGTTGAAGACCAGGAGCACCCCGGCGGACTGCATCGCGAACGCGATCACGATCCCGATGGTGAAATAGAGCAAGAGGTTCCACCGCACCACCCGGTAACCGAGGGTGGCCGCGGTTTCCGGATCGAACGACACGAAGACGAATTCCTTGGCCAAGGCGGCATGGAGGCCGAGGATGGGGATCACCACGGCCAGGAGCTCGACCGTCTCGTGGCGCGACATCCCGAGGACGTTACCCTGGAGGAAGATGTCGTGCCCCTCGCCGGAGGCGGCTTTGGCGATCAGGAGGATGCCCACCGCCGCCGATGCGGCGTAGGTCACCCCGATGACCGCCTCGTGGTGGACATAACGCCGGCCGCCACCCAACCCGAAAAAAAGCGCCCCGGCCAGGGTGAGCAGCAGCGACATCCCGATCAGGTGACCATGGGTGGTGCCGAACAGGCCGAGGCCGCCGAGCCAGAGCGCCAGGGCGATGCCGGCCGACGAGAGCTGGGCGAGCGCCGCCCCGACGAAGACGATCCGGCGGAGCACGACATAGACGCCGAGGACCGCGCACGCCACCCCGATGATGATCGCCCCGTACAACGCCTCGCGGAACAGCAGCAACGTCTCGATCATCGCTTGGCCCCGCCCGAGACGGACCGCGCCACGACGACCCGGTGCCCGTCGAAGGAATGGACCTGCACCGGGATCCCGTAGACCGACTGAAGGACCGGCTCGTTGATGATGTCCGCCACGGCGCCAAGGCGGAGCCGTCCGCCGAACACCAGCCCGATCTTGGCGACGTAGTTGGCCACCTCGTTGAGGGCATGGCTCACCATGACCACGGTGAGCTTGGCTTGCTCGTGGAGGTCGCGGACCAAGCCGAGGATTTGGGTGGTGGAGACCAGGTCCATCCCGTTGGTCGGCTCGTCGAGCACCAACACGTTCGGTTCCCCCACCAAAGCTCGAGCGATCAAAACCCGTTGTTTCTGGCCGCCGGACAAACCGGCCAGGAGCCGATCGGCCAGGTCGGCGACGCCCACTTGGTCCAACGCTCGAAGGGCCGCCTCCCGATCCCGCGGCCCCGGCCGCCGGCCGATCGCGATCCGATCGTAGCGGCCCATGGTCACCACGTCGCTGACCCGCAATGGATAGAGCGAATCGACCTGGTCGCGCTGGGGCACGTAGCCCAAGCGGAGGCCGGGAGCTCTGGTGAGCCGCCCCGCGCTCGGCGACAGGGTGCCAAGCATCGCCCGGATGATCGTCGTCTTGCCGGAGCCGTTCGGTCCGACCAGGCCCAGGAAGTCGCCGGGCTCGAGGGAGAAATCGAGCTGCTCGACGACCGCTCGCCGGCCGTAGCCGAGCGCGACACCATCGAACCGGATCAGCGCGGTCACTCGACGGCCCTGGCGAGGCTGGTGATGTTCCGGCGGAGAACCGAGATATAGTCGTCGAGCCCCTTTTCGCCGCCGACCGATGGCGGGAGAACGAGGACCGACGCGCCCGCCTTCGAGGCGATCAAGTCGGCGGTCTTTCTGTCGTAATAAGGCTCCATCACGATGACTTTGGCGCCGGTTCGCTTCATCGTCGCCACCAAGCCGGCCAGGTGGGAAGGCGACGGCGGAACCCCCGGCTTCGGCTCCATGAACCCGACGATGTTGACGCGGGTGTACCCCGCGAAATACCGCCAACTGGTGTGCCACGCCACGATCGGTTTGCCACTCAGGGACGCGAGCGCCGGGGCCCATTCCTCGGCGGCCCGGGCCAAGGCCGCCTCGAACGCGGCCAGGTTCCGGGCGTAGTCCGCCGCCCCGCCCGGATCCAGCTCGGTGAACTTCGCGGCGAACGCCGCCGCGATCCGCCGCCCGTTGGCTGGGTCGAGCCAGTAGTGGGGGTTGCCCAGGGGGTGCACGTCGCCCTGACTGCGGTCGATGGCGCCCGAAGGGACGTCGATGACCGGGATGAACTTCGAGACGTCGAGATAGCCGCTACCGCCAGGGCGGATCTTCGGGTTGCGGGCGCCGTTGAGCAACAACGACATCCAGCCGATCTCCAAATCGAGCCCGATGAAGGCCCAGACGTCCGCCTTGGCCATTTCCAGGACGAAACTGGGCTTGGCCTCGACGAAATGCGGATCCTGATACCCTTCGCTGATGTGGCGGAGGCGGATCCGGTCGCCGCCGACCTGTCGGGCGAGGTCCGCCAAATCGGTGGTGCTCGTCACCACCCGAAGCTGCCCGGTCGCGTCCGTGGCGGCGGCGAGGGTAGCCAGCAGGAGGAATCCAGCGGCACGCATGAGGAACCTCAAAACGGATGGGGCCGATGAGGGCCGAGGGCGAACGTCGCTTGGAAGATGACCCGTCCGTACGCCGCGCTCCCCGCCCCCGAGACCCGCTCGTAGCCAGCCACGAGCTTGGAGAATTCACTCGGGTAGAACTGATAGTAGCCTGAGACGGCCGTGAGCGGGTCGCCGCCGGCGGCAGGGTCGGCGACCCGGTCGATCCGGGCTCCCCAGTAGGTTCGCCGCGAGGTCTGGTATCGTGCGAACAGGTACCCGCCGCTGAAATCCCGGGTCGGTCCCTCGTACTCGACCCCGTTGGGCGCCCGGAACCGCCCGTTGATCTGACGAAGCCACTCGGCCTGGACGATCAGTGAGCGATAGAGCCCTTGTTGGAGCGGCCGCCAGCGATAGGTGACGTCGATCCCGGCGAGTGTCTGGCGCACGCCGACGGCAGTCGCCTCGCCGCCCAAACCGCTGGCTGGCTGAGCCCGCTTGCCGGTGGCGATCGACCCCGAGATCTCGATGTTGGCGTGTTTGGTGAGGTCGAGATAATTCCGCAGCCGGGCCGAATAGCCGAGGGCGCCGAGCCGGGTGTTGATCGGCTCGCTGGTGACGAGGGACTCGTCGTCCTCGCCGAGCCGATCGGTCGCGGTGAGTTGCAGCTCCTGATAGAAGCCGAACGGCGCCAGAACCTTGCTCAGGTAGAGTCCGGTGCCCCTGAGGCCCTCGGGTCCGAGGAATCGCTGCAGCACCCAGGGATATTCGACGGTATGAAGGTCGTGCCGGTGGGTGGTGTTTTGCTTGCCGATCGGCGCCAGGAATCGGCCGAGCCGGGCTTCGATGCCCCACGGCAAGCTGGTCGCCGTGAGGTACGCTTGCTCGATCGCGACGCCTTCGAGGTCGCTCACCCCGATGAACACGTCGCCCCGGAAGTAGGGGTCCACCGCCGCCTGGAGGCCGATCTCGAGTTCGCGGACCGAGAAGCGGCGGCCATCCTCCTGCGTCGATCCGCGGCGGGACAGATCGCCGATCAGGTCGGCGACGACGCTGATGTCGGGGGGAGACGCGGGTTGCTGGGGCCTGGTTGAACGACGGGCGGCGTCTGATTGGCGAGGTCGCGGATCAGGGCAATCGAATCCGCCGCGGCCGCGCTGTCGGCGGAACGACGGGGGGGATCTTGGGCGGCGGCCAGCTGAGGTGCCGCGGCCCCGAGGAGAACGAGGACGATCCAGCGGGTCGTTGCCGCCTGCCGAAGTCGAGCGGGTCCGATCACCCGACCAGGCGCCCATCGCCGAACTGGAGGACCAGGGGATAGCGGTACCCGAATGGTCACTTCGGTCGCTCCATGGACTGAGGGCCGAGGTACAACTCCCGCCATTCGACCCGACGATGGTGGATGGCGTCGCGCACTTCCTTCTCGCGGGAACTCAGGCCCGCTCCGCCGGTCTTGATCTCGAGGAACACCACCCGGGCGACGGTGCCGGTAGACAGGCCGTCGAAGACAACCAGGTCGACCGGCGATCCGAGGAACCGGACGTCTTTGGGATTGAACTCGAAGCCCGGAAGGTAGGGGACCAGTTGTTCGCTGACCCGCCCGGCGATGACCGCGGCGCTCCGGCGGACGGCGTCGCGGCGGATCGCGCGGACCGCGGTGAGTCGCCAATAGACCAGGGCGACGAGACCGGCGGCGAGCCCCGCCGCGAAGGCGATGAGGTGGTCGGCGGTGAGCATCCCAGAAAGCTAGAGTGGGGAGCGCCTCGCCGCCCGGCAATGCTCAGCGGTCGAGCCAGACGGGCGAGGCGATCAGCTCGCGGATCAGGTCGTCGTTGGTCCGATTGGCGGCTTCGGCGGCGAAATTGGTCACCACCCGGTGCCGGAGCACGAACGGAGCGACCGCCTTGACGTCGTCGAGGTCCGCCATCGGGCGGCCCGCCATCGCGGCCTGCGCCTTGGCGCCGAGCACCAGGTACTGCGATGCCCGGGGCCCGGCGCCCCACTCGACGAACTCCTTGATGAAGGAGGGCGCTTCCGGGTCGGCGGGGCGGGTCATCCGGGCGAGGCACACGGCCTTCGCGATCAGGCCCTTGGAGACCGGGACCCGCCTCACCAGGTCTTGCATCGCGTGGAGGGCGGCGGCGTCCAAGACCGGCTTGACGACCGCTTTCCGGCCGCCGGTCGTCTGCTCGACGATCGCCTCTTCCTCGGCGCGGGTCGGGTAGGAGACTCGTAACTCGAGCATGAACCGGTCGAGCTGGGCTTCGGGAAGCGGATAGGTGCCTTCCTGTTCGATCGGGTTCTGGGTCGCCAGGACGAAAAACGGGTCAGGGAGGGGATAGGTCTTTCCGGCCGCGGTGACCTGATGTTCTTGCATCGCTTGGAGCAGCGCCGCCTGGGTCTTGGGCGGGGTCCGGTTGATCTCGTCGGCCAGAACCACGTGGGCGAAGATCGGCCCGGCGACGAACCGGAACGCCCGCCGTCCAGTGGCCGGGTCTTCCTCCACGATTTCGGTCCCGGTGATGTCCCCGGGCATCAGGTCGGGCGTAAACTGGACTCGATTGAAGCTCAGGTCGAGCGCCTCGGCGACCGTTTGCACCATCAGGGTCTTTGCCAGCCCGGGGACACCGATCAACAGGGCGTGGCCCCCACCGAGAATGGCGGTGAGCACCCCGTCGACCACCTCTTGTTGGCCGACGATTCGCTGGCTGACCTGGGTCCGGAGCGATGCCACCGCTTCAGCCAACCGGCGGAGGTGAGCGACGTCATCGTTGAGAACCCGCTCGGGCAACGCCATTCGGAACTCGAAGTGGAAGAATGGAGATAGAGCGAACTACGGCATCGAGCCTCGAAACGTTGCGCGAATCGGATGGCTGCGCAAGGACCCGCTGTTTGCGGAACGGTGGACAGTCCAGCGGCGGCGGGGCGTTTCGCAGAGCCGGAGTTGGCAGGTATCAGTGATTGGTAATCCGTTCGATGGCAGCAGGTTACGCGTTGCTTGCGAAAAATTTCACAAAGTTCTATCTTTCGGCTCGGATGGTCGACTCCCGACGTAATCGGGGCTTCGGAGACGGAACCCAGTACCTCGCGGCGGCAATGCGGTTCGCGGGGGCGGTAGTGATGTTCCTCTTCGCGGGGCTCGCGCTCGATCGGTGGCTCAAGACCACTCCACTACTCACTTTGGTCGGGGCACTCGGCGGGGCGGTGCTCGGGTTTTTGAGCGTCTATCGCGAGTACAAAGCCGACCCGGATCACAAGGCGGCGATGCGGTCGTGGTCAGACAAACGGCGGGACTCGGACTCGCGCTGACCGCGGCTGCTGGCGCTCTGGGTTGGGCGCTCTGGGGTCACTCGGGGGCTCGTGCGGCGCTGATGTTCGGGGCGATCGCGACCGGGTTGCAGCTAGGTGCGGCGGCGCTGATGACGAAGGCCCTGGCCGCGGGCGACTATCGAGCACTGATGCCGCGGTGGGCGTTGGGGTCGCTGATCAGGCTGGTGGGGATCGTGGCGATCCCGATCGCGGTGGCGATCGACCGGACGAAATTTCCGCCGCTTGGGGCGGCGTTAGGCTATCTCGCGGTGACGATACCGCTCCTTTTCTTCGAGACGCGGCGGTTTCGATGATGCAAGAGGCGCAACACGGGGCGAGCGAAGGGGTCAACATCGGGGAGATCGTGCTCCATCACACCTCCGATGGGTACGCGATCGACTTCGAGCCGTTCGGGACGATCGAATGGCACAAGTGGCCCGACATCCACATCGGCGGGCTGACGCTCAATCTCACGCCCACCAAACACGTGGTGTTCATGATCTTCGCCGCGGCGTTGGTGCTGGTGGCGATGTGGTACACCAAGCGCAGTCTGATCAAGCAGCGAGCCCACCAAAGGGCCCCGACCGGATTCGCGGGGTTCATCGAGCAGTTGGTGTTGTGGATCCGGGAAGATCTCGCGATCGCGAACATCGGGAAGAACGGGCCCAAGTACGCCCCATTCCTGGTGGCGCTGTTCTTCTTCATTCTGGCGATGAATCTCCTGGGACTGGTGCCGTGGGGCGCGACCGCGACCGGCAATCTCGCGGTGACCGCGGCGCTGGCGCTGATGGTGTTCCTGGTGGTGGAGATCGGCGGGTTCATGGCGATGGGGGCCAAGGGGTATCTGGGCACGATCTTCCCCCATGTCGAGGGCGTCAAGGGAATCGGCGGGGTGGCGCTGACGCTGTTCATGGCGCCGATCGAGTTGCTGTCCAAGTTCACGAAGCCCTTCGCGTTGGCGGTCCGGCTCTTCGGGAACATGGTTGCTGGACACTTCGTGATCCTGTCGTTGATAGGAATCATCCTGTTGTTCGGGAGCTGGATCATCGGCGGGCCCACCGCGATCGTGTTGGCGGCGATCATGCTGCTCGAGACGCTGGTGGCCGCGTTGCAGGCGTACGTCTTCGTGCTGTTGGCGTCGACCTTCATCGGGTTGATGCAGGAAGCGCATCACTAGGCTTCCGGGGGCGCCCGGGAGCACTACGGTAGCCAGCCGAGCGGCTGGTGATGCCCGCTGCCTCGAGGCGATGGCGGGCCCCGCGACGACGCGATCGCCGGAGAGAGCGATCGAGGGCGGCGGACGCAGGCCAGCAGGTCGATCTCTCAACCTGAGATAAGGACAAGCATCATGTTGCCCATGCTCGCGTTGTTGCAGGAAGCCGCGATGAGCCCCGAGTCGGCCAAGAACCTCGGTCTGTTCGGCGCCGGAATCGGCTTCGGTCTCGCCATTCTCGGTCTGGGGATCGGGATGGGTCGAATCGGTGGCGCGATCGCCGATGGCATCGCCCGGCAGCCGGAAGCGGCCAAGGAAGTCGCCAACGGCCCGTTCATCATCGCGATCCTGCTGGAAGGCGCCACGATCATCGCGTTGGTCTTCGGTCTTCTCTTCAAGCTCCTCTAGTCTTCTAACGGAGCGGAGGGGACGATGACGCTCGGAATGCTCGCGATACTCCTCGCCGAAGGCGGTGGCAGCGGGCCGTTCTCGGTCAACCCAGGTCTGATCATTTGGACCTGGATCGTGTTCTTGGTGTTCCTGTTCTTCTTCCGGAAGACGTTCTGGGTCACGATCGTGAGCCGGGCCGAGGAGCGCGAGAAGACGATCGCGGGACAGTTGGCCGAGGCGGAGCGGTTGAACGCGGAGGCGAAGGCGCTCTTGGCCGAGCAGCAGAAGGCCAGCGCGGAGGCGAAGAGCGCCGCGCAGTCGCTCTTGGCGGAGGCTCGAGCCGCGGCGGAGAAAGAGCGGGCCCACGGGGTCGAGAAGGGCCGCCTTGAGCAGGAAGCGTTGCTGGATCGGGCTCGCCGCGACATCGCCGCCGAACGGGACAAGGCGCTGGTCGAGTTGCGTCGGGAAGCGGTGGAGTTGGCGTTAGGTGCGGCCTCCAAGGTGATCGGTCAGCGGCTCGACGCCGAGTCGGATCGAAAGATCGTGCTCGACTACCTGGCGAAGGCCGGGGGCAACCACTGATGGCCGGTTCGGCGGTCGCGACGAATTACGCCGAGGCGCTGTTCGCTTTGGGGTCGAAATCGGGGCGGCTCGAGGAGTACGGCCGCCTGCTCGAAGCCACCGCGGCGGCGCTGGCCGCTTCGCCCGAGGTGCAGTCGGTGCTGGTGAGCCCGCGAGTGGCGAAGACCGCCAAGAGCGAGTTGGTCGGTCGCGCCATTGCCAGGATCGGTGCCCCCCGGGAGTTCGTTCTTTATCTCCAGGCGGTCGTCAAGCGGGGCCGGCAGGCGCTCTTTGGGGATATTGCGGCGGCTTATGGCGAACTGGTCGACCGGAGCCTGGGTCGGATCCGGGCCTCGGTCACCTTGGCGAGAACCCCGGACGCCGCGATCGAGTCGTCCATTCGTTCGGCGCTGGCCACCCAGCTCGGAACGAACGTCCTTCCGACCTTCGCGGTCGACGCCGAGATTCTCGGTGGGGTGGTCGTTCGGGTCGGGGACCGGGTCTACGACGGGTCGGTCAAACGGAAACTGGTGCGTTTGAAGCGGAGTTTGTTGGCCCGGTAGCTACATGTCGCGTCGGCGCGACAGCATGACACCGGCACCGGGCAGCGGGTCTGGTCGCCCGTTCCGTAAGCTGTTGCGACACAACGTCGTTAGCGGTCGGAGTGTCCGAAAAACAGCCGTCAAATACTTGCACGGTTCTTGCGAAGGGATAGTTATGGAATCGAGGCCGTTGGCCCAAGTTGTCGTCCCCGCTGGATCCGCGGAACGAGCCGTCGCGAAAGAGGCACCCGTCGGATCCTGGCAGTTGTTGGCGACCGCGGGGTGGGCCTTCCTGGTTGTTGGCGGGATGGATGTCGGGCTGGTGTGGTACCCAGCTGCATTCGGGAACGCCGGATGGGAGTTCGGGTCGATCACCACCTCGCTCAACGGGCTCCCCCTGCCGTTGATGGGACTGGCGCTGGTTTTGGCGAGTGCCACGGCTCGGGCCAAGCTGGGCCAAGCTGGGCCAGGCCCGGGTCGTCTTGGGGCTGGCGGTGCTGTTCGTCTTGGCCTTGGTGGTGATGGCGGTGCTCTATGGGCTCACCGCGCCAGTAGCATATCGGTCGGTCTCCGACCCGATCGCGTTGGCTGGACTCAAGAAGGCAATTGTCCGCTCGTTGGTCCAGTTGGTGGTGTATCCGGCCGTGTTGCTGATTCTGGTCTGGCGGGCGTTGGGGTTGATCAAGCGGGGCGACGGTTGACGGTTCACTGCGGTACCACCCAAAGCGAGGTATTGAGATGAAGAGGCTGTTGACGATGGTGGCGGTAGCGGCGCTGGTGGCGGTCCCGCAGCGAGCCGAGGCTGCTGCGTTCTGGAACCAGCAATGCACCAACGGGGGGTGGACGTTCAACACCTGCGCGTCGGCGTGGGTCGACGTGAGCGGCAGCACCGTGACCTTGCGGATCTGGAACTTGGCCGGCCTGCCTGGCTCGACCACGTTCAACAACGCCGGGTTCACCGCGGTGGGCCTTGGCAACATCGGCAGCGGGCTCGTCTTCCAAAACCTGGTCGCGACTCGAGTCGGCGGGGGGACCTACAGCGGCTGGTCATTCTCCACCGGCGGCGGCGGGATCCCCGGGCCGTCGCAGTCGAGCGGCGTCGTGATCAACGGGATCAACGACGCGATCTTCAGCCAGTGGGCGACCAGCATTCCCGGTAACGGCAACCCGGCCGTGACCAACTGGGCCGGCCCGAACCAGTTCGGAAGTGGTTACGTCCAGTTCCAGTTCGACGTGTTCACGCAGATTTGCACTGGTAATGGGAATAAAAAGGTCTGCACCCTGTCGCCGGCCCAAGTCAACCCTGACGAATGCGATCCTGGGCCTCCATGTCCAAAGCGGCCCGAATGGCCAGTCGACGGGGTATGAATGCATCGCCGCCGGCGCTACCACCCCGCTGCCCTATCCCTGTCAAGAGGGCAAGTTCAACACCAACGTGGTGCCTGAGCCGATGACCATGGTGCTCATGGCGACCGGCTTGGTCGGCCTGGGTGCGGTGCAGATTCGCCGCCGCCGCCAGCAGCAGAAGTAACCGTCGCTCGTCGCCCCGCGAACGCCTCGGCCAGCTTGGCCGGGGCGTTCTGCTTTCCCACCCTGTCGGGCCCGGTGGTACCTTTGTCTCGGACCATTCCACGATCCAAGGAGCACCCCATGCGGGCCACCATGTTGGGCGCGGCCATTCTGCTCGGAGCCGGAAGCCTCGACGCCCAAGGCCGGGCATTCACTCCCCGGGACTGGTATCGGCTCAACACGGTCTCGGGCCCGGCGGTTTCGCCGGACGGCCGCTGGATCGCCTTCACCGTAACGACGGTCCGCGAGGCCGAGAACAAGCGCCACAGCGAAGTCTGGATGGTCTCCGGCCAGGGAGGCGAGCCGATCCGGATGACGTCACCGAGCGTGGAGAGTTCCAATCCGCGGTGGTCGCCGGACGGCAAGATGCTGCTGTTCACCTCGACCCGCCCTTCGAGCAAGGCGAGGACCTGGGGACTTCGGATCGACCAGCCCGCCGGCGAGGCGGTCGAGGTCGATAGCCTGCCTAACGGCTCCTATTCCGCCGACGGCCGGACCGTGGCCTGGGCCGACACCGTCGAGTGGAAAGCCGATACCACCCGGCCCGACGGCTACGAAAAAATGACGCCGATGGCGCGGCCGCCGTACCGGGCGGTCACCAAGCCCCTCGACCCGGCCCGATTCGACGGCCGCCACATTCTCGACCTGGGCTACAAGTTCAACGGTCCCGGGTTCATTCCGGCGCCACGCTGGGCGCCCCGCTGGAACCCGAGCCAGGTCTGGTTCCGCTCGACCGGCGGCGGCGAGAAACGGCAGCTGACCAATGCCGTCTACTCCCACCAGAGCGTCGCGTTGTCGCCAGATGGCCAGTGGGTCGCGTTCGTCGCCGACAGCAAGCTCAGGTCCGATTCGCTGGCGCGGGCCGAGCAGGACTCCCTCCGGCGAGCGCGCTATGACGCCAAGCTCAGCGAGGCCCCCCGCAACGACCACGACATCTTCGTGATGCCAGCCGCGGGCGGCCCGCCGAGGCAGCTCACCTCGGCGGCCGGTTCGGAGAACTCGCTGGCGTTCTCGCCGGACGGGAGCCGGATCGGCTTCCTGTCCCAGCGCGCTCGGACCGCGCCGGTGAGGCTCTGGGTGGTGCCGGCGGCCGGCGGCGAACCGGTCAACGTCCTGGGCGACTGGCAGTACGAACCCAATTGGTTTCGATGGCTCCCGACCGGGGCGCTGTTGATGGGCGCCGCGGTCGGAGGCCGCGACGCGGTCTTTACCGTGGACCTGACCACCAAGCGGCTCATCGAGATCGTCAGCGGCCGGCGCCGTCTCCCGGGCACCGACATCGACGTTGCCGGCCAAGTCATGGCATACGTGGCCACCTCGATAACGTCCCCGACCGAGCTGTACCTGGCCCGAGGCGACGGATCGGGCGAACGCCAGCTGACCCGGTTCAACGCCAAGCTCAACACGGAAATCGGCTGGCCAGAGGCGGAGCGGTTCACCTACCGGAGCGTGGGTGGACTCGAGATCGAGGCATGGCTCCAGAAGCCGCACGGCTACGAACCAGGGAAGAGGTACCCGCTGGTCCTCTACATCCACGGGGGCCCCCACAGCGCCTATGGGGAGAACTGGTTCGACGAGTTCCACAACATCTCGGGCTCGGGGATGTGGGTGCTGTTCACCAACCCGCGGGGCTCCTCGGGGTATGGAGCGGCCTTTACCTATTCGACCCGGGGTCGCTGGGGCCTCGAGGACTACCAGGACCTGATGAAGGCCGTCGACATCGCCGCGAAACGTCCCGATGTCGATTCGACCCGAATGGGCGTGACCGGCGGATCGTACGGCGGCTTCATGACGGCCTGGGTGACCACCCGGACCCATCGATTCAAGGCCGCCCAGGCCGATCGGATGATCAGCAACTGGTGGTCGTGGTGGGGGACATCGGATGTCCCGGGGCTCACCGAGTTCGAGTTCTTCGGGATGCCCTGGGAACGGGCGGCGCTCTACGACTCGCTGTCACCGATGCGGCACGTCCACAAGGTCAAGACGCCGACCTTGATCGTGCAATCGGAGGAGGATCACCGCACCCCGATGGCAGACGCGGAGCAATGGTTCCAGGCCCTTCAGAAGAATCGGATTCCCGTCGAGTTCATCCGTTATCCCCGTTCGACGCATGACCTGTCACGAACAGGCGAGCCGTGGTTGCTGGTCGATCGGCTGGGCCGGCTTCGGCAGTGGTTCGAGCATTGGCTGAAGGGCGGTCAAGGCAACGTGGCGGGCTGACGGCGGTCAGAACGAGAAGTAGTAGTTGGCCTTGAGAAGCAGGACGTTTTGCATCGGCTCGTCGAAAATTCCGCCCAGGTGGTCGAAGAGGCGAAACCGGGGGTCGGCACCGGCCCCGAAACGATTCTGATTCCAGACCAGGAACAGGGTCGAGCCGGGCCGATACTCCCACCGCAGCACCAGGTTGCTCCGGAGGGCCCGGACCCTGAAATCCGGGTTGGGATAGCTGAATGAGGGAGCTGGACCGTCACCATCGGCGTCGGCGGTGACCGCCTTGGTGGTCGGATCGATGCTCAGGGTCGAACTGCCGTCGCCGTAGCGGAGGAAACGGAAGGTCCTCGGAGCCGCGAAACTGAACGGGTTGTCGTAATCTCCAGTCGCCACGAACGGCTCGGCGTAGAGCTGGAGCGAAAGCGACGGGGTGAAGTAGTAGTCGAGCCGGGTTGCCAGGCTGAAGACGTGCTGCTGGAGCGGCGCGAAGAGATAGCGAGACTGGAAGGTCGCGGTGGCCGTCGGATCGGCGTAGGCTCCGAGATAGAACCGGGTAGCTCGGTTGTTCTGGTACGACGGGGTGGTCGAGAAGGTGAACCGCCCGCCGTCTCTGACCGCGATACGAACGAAGGTGTTGAACTGCCGGCCGGCCTCGCCGAGTCCCTGATAGCCTCCTCCGACGAAGGCACTGAGTCGCCTACGGCCGTCGGTCCCCAGGTGCAGAAAGGCCGCTGCACCGGCCGGCTTCTCGAGCAACGGGCCGCCGCGGGTCTCTCGATCGTCGAGCGACGAAGGTCGGAGGCTGAAATCGAGGTTGATCGACCAGAAGCTGTGGGTTTCGAGGCTGGCCGCCAGGTTCAACTGAGTGGCGAGGCGGTCGCCGCCGAAGTTGAGGATCTGGGTGGGATTGACCGACAGCGAGCCGCCTCGACCGAGCCGCCCCGGACTGACCCAGCGGCGGGTGACGAGAGCGGCGAGGCGGATCCGGTCGGCCTCCTGTTGGAACCCGGCGTCGTTGACCTCGAATCCCGGCGAAGTGACGTTGGCGACGAGTTGGGCCACCAGGTTGCCCTGGGTCTTGGAAAACTGGAACTGGCTTGCCCATCCCCGGAGGCTGGTCCGGGTGGGATCAAAGCGCGAGTAGCTCTGGTCGGGGCGCTGGTAGTAGCGGGCCGACGAGGTCTGGGCCAGGACCATCGCTTCCGGCGGGCCAGCGATCGACGAGGCCGCCAGGTATCCATCGATTTGGTAGGCGTTCTGGCCCCAGCGGTGGTAGAAGTCGGTCGCGCCAAGGTAGGCCGACCGGTTGACGAAGGGAAAGTCGGTGGCGGTCGCGGCGCGGTTGACCGTGGTGGCCATGAAGCCGTAACCACTCTGGCCCTGGCTCAGGTCCCGCTTGACCCGGAGCACGCCGTAGTTGGAACGGGGCTCGACCGGGACTTCCCGGACGGTGCCGGTGGGGAGGTCGGCCACTCGGGCGTGCTCCCGAGCGGTGACGGCGTCGAGGACCCCGATCGACCAGCCGGACCTGGTCCGCCCGGACAACTTGGCGGCGCCAAGGATGGAAGTGGCGCTCGGCTCGTCGACGAAGGCGGCGCTGCCTAACGCAGACTGAAAGAAAGCTCGACCGATTCGGCGGGTGTAGAAGAACCGGTCTTGCCCGAAGTTGGCGTTGAAGCCGAAGATGTTCGACCCTTCCACGAAGAAGGGTCGCCGTTCCTCGAAGAAGGTCTCGAACGCCGTGAGATTGACCACCGACGGGTCGGCCTCGACCTGGCCGAAATCGGGGTTGATGGTGGCGTTCAACGTCAAATCGCTGGTCACCCCGTACTTGAGGTCCACCCCGCCGCCGAACGACGTTTCGCTGCCGTCGTCGAAGGGGTGGCCCGCGACGAGCCCCTCCGTCAGGCGGGCCTGACTCGAGCTGTAGGGGAGGATCTCGAGGCGTTTCGGGGCCGGGATGTTGGCCAGGCCAATGAGGTGGCCGTACTTCGAGACTTGTCCCGGCTCGGTGCGCGGGGACCACTGCCAATCCGCGGCCTCGCCGGCTCGACGGTTGTCGCGGCGGAACTGAACGCCCCAGACGTGGCGGTCGCTCGGAGGGAAGCGGAGCTGCGAGAAGGGAATCCGAAACTCCGCGGTCCACCCGAGCGAATCGATCGAGGTCTTGGCCTCCCAGACCGGGTCCCAGCCCGCATCGAGCGTCAGGTTGGTGTCGTCCGAGGCCGAGCCATCCCGGCGTTCCCCAGCGGGTGTGACGCCGAAGACGAATTGGGTGCGATGGTCGTGGTACGAGTCGATCAGCGCGAAGAAGACGTCATTGAAGTCACCGAACGAATCACGGCGATTGAGGCGGCGCGAGATCAGGTCTGGCCGGTCGTCGAACATCCGGGCGCCGACATAGAGCGCATCGCGGTCGTAGACGACCCGCACCTCGACGTCGTTGGTCGCGGGGTTGCCGTCACTCGGACTGTCCCGTCGGAATCCGCGCTCGGGAGCGGCAAGTTGCCAGGCGGGATCGTTCAGCTTGCCATCGATGGCTGGAGCGCGTTCCGCGAAGACGGCGGTGACCGCCCGAGGCACCCGGCCGTTAGCGTGAACGAGCGACGCCGAGTCGCCGGGCTGGGCCACCTGCAGGAGCGCGACGAGAAGCACCGGAACGGCAACCGTCCGTTAGGTCAAAGGGTAAAGTAGTAGCTCCCCTTCAAGAAGAACACGTTGCGCTGGTCGTCCCCGAAGACGTCGCGCAGATCCCGTAAGGCCCGAAACCGCGGATCCGAACCCGCAAAGGCCCGATTCTGATTCCAGACGACGAACAGGGTCGAACCAGGTCGGTATTCCCAGCGGACCACCACGTTGCTCCGCAGCGACCTCACCGAAAAGTCGGGGTTCCTGAAGGTGAACGCTGCGGCCGGGCCGCTCCCATCGGGGTCCGAGTGATAAGATAGCGTCGAGGGATCGTAAGCGATCGTGGAGCCATTGGTCCCTAACGTCCCGAACCTGAATGACCGGGCGGCCGAGAGGAGCTTGTAGCCGGCGTAGTCGCCTGAGGCGACGAACGGCTGCGCAAAGACTTGCACCGACAGGTGCGGCGTCAACACCAGGTTGATTCGGGTCGTCAGGCTCAGGGTGTTCTGGTCCAATCCGGCGAAGAGGTACCGCGCCCCGAAGGTGGCGGTCGCCGAGGGGTCGCCGAAGGTCCCGACATAGAAAGCCGCCTCGCGACTTCGCCGATAGCCCGGGCTCAGGGTGAACGAGAACGCCCCGCCCGAGCGCACGGTCACTTCCGGGTTGAACCGAAACGACCAGCCGCCCCTCTCGTTCCAGTCGGAGTCGAGGCCAATGCCGGCGGAGACCACTTTCCTGCCGTCGCTCCGGCCTCCGATCGAGAGTTCCCATCCCGCCGGCCGCTCGATGACCGGGCCACCTCTGGTGGCCCGGTCGTCCAAGGAGCGGAAGCCGCGTTCCACGTTGACGCGGAAGCCCCAGAACGAGGCCAGCTCGGCGTTGAGGTTCAGTTCCGCTTCCCGGCGAAGCGCGTCCCCGTCGAAGTTCTGGCCGTGGGCGGCAGAGAAGTCGACGTTGAAACTGCGGAACGTCCGGGTCGGGGTGAGCCAGCGGCGGTTGACGCGACCGAAGAGCACCAGCCGATCGGCCTGGGTCTGAAAACCCAAATCATTGAGCTCGAGCCCCGGCGAGATGACGTTGGCCGACGCGTTGTAGGTCCAGCTGCCGTTGATTCGGCCGACACTGAGTTCGGCGGCGGCACCGGAGAGCGAAGTTCTGGTCGAATCGAACCGGGCCGACTCCTGATCGGGCCGGGCAAAATACCGGGTCGAGGCGCGTTGAGCCCGGTTGATCGCCGCGGTGTCGCCGCGAATGAGAGAACCACCGAACCCGCCGCGAATCTCGAACGCTCCGCCGCCGAAGCGGTGGAAGAAGTCGAGGCCGCCCGCGACGGCGGACGACCGCAAGACCGCGAAGCTCGGATCGGAGAGGTCCCGCGCCACCGTGGTGCCGAGCAGTCCGATCCCACTCGCGCCGTCGCGGAAATCGCGCTTGATGCGGAGCACCCCGTATCCGGCCAGCGGCTCGATGGCCACCTTGGGGAGCGGCCGAGCCCCCGAATCGGCGAGCCGAGCGAACTCGCGACCGGTCAAGGCAGCGATCGCGCCGATCGACCAGCCCGACCGGGTTCGCCCGGTGAGCTTGGTGGCGCCAAGGATGGACGCCGCGGGCGCTTGGTCGACGAAGGGCGCGGCTCCGTTCGCCGAGAGACTCGGGGCTCGTCCAATGCGGCGCGAATAGTAGAAATTCTGTCCTTGGTCGCGGACGCCGAATTCGAGAATGCCGGCCCCCTCGATGAAGAACGGTCGGCGTTCCTCGAAGAAGGTCTCGAAGGCGGTGAGGTTCACTACCGCGGGGTCGGCCTCCACCTGCCCGAAGTCCGGGTTCACGGTGGCGTCGAGGGTGAGGTCGGAGGTGAGGCCATACTTGAGGTCGAGCCCCCCCGACTGCGAAGCGACTCGGCCGTCGTCGAACGGGCTTCGGGGGTCGGCGCCGTCGGTCAGCCTGAGTTGCGCCACCGAATAGGGTAGGAGTTCGAGCCGCTTGGGGGCGGGGATGCCGCGCAGTCCGAGCAGGTGGCCGAACTTCGATGCCTGACCCGACTCGGTGCGCGGGGTCCAAGCCCAGTCCACCGCCTCGCCGGCGGCTCGGATGTCGCGCCGGAACTGGATTCCCCAGACCTGCTCGTCGCTGGGCGGGAATCGCAGCTGCGAGAACGGGATCCGCAGCTCGGCGGTCCAACCTAACGAATCGACCTCGGTCGCGGCCTCCCAGACCGGGTCCCACGACGCGTCGCGGTTGCCCCCGTCGCCCGTGGTGGCCATGTCCCGCCGCTCGCCGGCCGGGGTGACGCCGAGGACGAAGGCCGTTCGGTGATCGTGGTAGGAGTCGAGCATCACGAAGAACACGTCGTTGAACACCCCGAAGGAATCGCGGCGGCTGAGCCGCTTCGAGATCGGAGTCGAGCGGTGGTGGAGTCGGGCGCCGACGTAGAGCGCGTCCCGATCGTAGAGGATTCGCACCTCGGTCGGCTCGGCCGCCTCCTTGCCGTCGGCCGGAACGTCTCGGCGAAAATCGGTGGCGGGCGTGGCCCGTTCCCAATCCGCTTCGTCCAGGGTCCCGTCGAGACGAATCGGGGCGCTCGCCCGGACGGCGGTGACGGCCGGGGGGATCCGGCCGTTGCGATGGGTCAAGTTGGAGTGGGACCGGCTCGAAGCGGCGGTATCCTGCAACTGGACCAAAAGGGCGAGCGCAACCAGCATCGCCAGGGAATCTAGTCGGCGGTGGTTTGGGCTCCAAGTCGATGTATCGCTTAGATTTGGGCGTCGAAACCAGGCCAGGTCCATGATCGCCCGCAGTTGCTTCATCGCCCTAATCGCGAGCACGGCTGCCGCCGCCGCGGGGGCGCAGTCCCCCCGGCCGTCGCCGACCGCGGCGTGGGCGCCAGTGGCCAAGTACTTCCACGAAACCCTGGCGGCCGAGGGGGTGGTCGGTGGAGCGGTCGCGTTGGTCCACGGCGATTCGGTGGTGGCTCGAGAGTTCCACGGGTTCGCGGACCGGGATTCGCGCCGCCCGGTGAACGAGCAGACCATTTTCCACTGGGCGTCGATCACCAAGACCTTTACCGCGATCGCGCTGATGCAGTTCGTCGAGCGGGGGGCGGTGTCGCTCGACGACCCCGCCGTGCGCCTGGTGCCCGAACTGCGGCTGGCCCACAACCCATTCGGCCCGATCGAAGAGATCACCTGGGGTCACCTGCTGTCGCACTCGGCCGGGTTCCGGGGCGGCACCTGGCCGTGGGGCGGCGATCAGCCGTGGCACCCGTTCGAGCCGACCCAATGGTCGCAACTGGTGGCCATGATGCCGTACACCGACATCCAGTTCAAGCCGGGGACCAAATTCCGGTACTCCAACCCTGGGTTAGTGTTCGTTGGCCGCGCCGTCGAGACCCTGGCGGGTGAGGATTTCGAGGTCTACCTGGAGAAGAACCTGCTCCGGCCGCTCGGGATGCGGTCGGCGTACTTCGATCGGACCCCGTACCATTTGTTGCCGTACCGGAGCAACAACTACGATGTCGACCAGGGAGTGGCCACGGCCAACGGGCTCGACTTCGACACCGGGATCACGGTGTCCAACGGGGGCCTCAACGCCTCGCTCGACGACATGACCCGCTATCTCGGCTTTCTGGCCGGCTCGAGTCGCGACCCTGCCGCGAAGGGCGTGCTTGCCCGCTCGACTCTCGAGCGGATGTGGCAGCCGAGGCTGCCGCTCGGGGGACCGGAGGGCGGCGACATCGGGCTCGGGTTCTTCCGGTCGGTGGTCAAGGGCATCTCCTTGGTGGGTCACACCGGGTCGCAACGGGCCTTTCGTTCCTTTTTCTGGATCGATCCGAGCACCGGCGTCGGGGTGGTCGCCGTAATGAATACCGCCCCCAAGGATGACCCGAGGAACCCAACCGATCAGGGGCCCGGCAAACCTCGAATCCAGATGATCTTCGGTGGGCTTCTCACCCGCCTCGCGGAGGGGGTCTTCCCCCTGTACCGCCGATGACCGTTCCCCCGGCTGGCCCCGGCGACCGACGGACGTTCTTCAAGGACAGTTTCGGCGAGTTGGTACGCCGGGTCGCCGAACGCACGGAAGAGCGGATCGTCCAGCAACGGTACCAGCGGCCGCCCGGGGCCCTGCCGGAGGTCGCCTTCCTGGCGGCGTGCACCCGCTGCGGCCAATGCCTGCCGGTCTGTCCGGTGCAGGCAATTCGCACGGTTCTCCCCTCAGGTGGGTTGGCGGCGGGGACCCCGTTTCTCGATCCGGCCAGCCAGCCCTGTATCGCGTGCCCCGAGATGCCCTGCGTCAAGGCCTGCCCGACGGGAGCCCTGACGCTACCGGCCCATGGCTGGGTCGGCTACCGTTTGGGCGCCGTCGAGTTCGTCCCCGAGCGTTGCCTTACCTTCGCCGGGTCGCCGTGCCGGGTCTGCGTCGATGCCTGCCCGATCGGCGTCACGGCACTCGGCCAGGATGAAGCGGGCCACCCGGTCCTGAGGCACGAAGGCTGCGTAGGGTGCGGGGTCTGCGTACGGGAATGCGTAACGACCCCGTCCTCGTTCGAGTTCAAGTCTTTGGAGGGCAGATGAGCCAGGTCCCCTACCGGGTCGAAAAGCCCTGGGGCCACGAACTGATCTGGGCCAGGACCGACCGCTACGTGGGCAAAGTGCTCCACGTCAAGGCGGGCCACGGACTGAGTTGCCAGTATCATCACGTCAAGGACGAGACCCTGCACGTCTTGACCGGCGAAGTGGTGATCACGACCGAGCGGCCGGGCGAGGCGCCGGTCCGTCGGAGCTACAAGGCTGGGGAGTCGCTCCACGTGCCGCCGCTCTTGATCCACCAAATGGAGGCCGTGGTCGACAGCGACGTGCTGGAAGCCTCGACGCCGGAACTGGACGATCTCGTCCGACTCAAGGATCGCTACGGGAGGACCTGACAATGCAAGTGATCGTTCCGCTGGCCGGCAAAGGGACTCGGGTCCGTCCCCACACCCACCTGGTGCCGAAACCGATGCTCAAGGTGGCCGGCCGACCGGTCATGGACTGGGTGATGGACCGGCTCGAGGGGCTCGCGGTGTCGGAGTTGATCGTCATCACCGGCCACCTCAAGGCCCAGGTCGAAGCTTATGCCAGCGGACGCTACGGGATTCCCTGCCGCTTCGTCGAGCAGAAAGTCCAGGACGGCACCGCCGGGGCGATCAACCTCGCCCGGCCGTTCGTCCGAGAGCCGGTGTTGATCATCTTCGTGGATACGGTGTTCGAAGCCGACCTCACCTTGATCAACCGGACCGACGCCGACGGGATCATCTGGGCCAAGGAGGTCGAGGACTATCAGCGCTTCGGCGTGGTCGTCACCGACGGGCGGGGCTTCATGACCAAGATCGTGGAGAAGCCCTCCGAGCCGATCTCCAAGCTCGCGAACATCGGCTTGTACTACATCCGCGATGTCGACTCGCTCTGGCGGTGGATCGACCACACCCTCGCGGCGCCACCCAACAAGGGCGAGTTCTATCTCACCGACGCCTTTCAATGGATGATCGACCACGGCAAGAAGATCCTCACCGCCGAGGTCGGTGGGTGGTACGATTGCGGCAAGCTCGACACCTTCCTCGAGACCAATCAGGTGCTGCTCGACAAGGGTGCGGCTCGGCGGGGTGTGTTCCCAGGCGTCACCTTCGTCGACCCGGTCTTGATCGAGGACGGCGTCTCGATCGAACGGTCGACCATCGGGCCGAACGTCACGGTCGAGAAGGGGACGCGAATCGAAGATTCCACCGTGAGCCACGCCCTGGTGGGACAGCAATGCTCCATCGTTCAATCCACCCTGCACCACAGCATGTTGGGGAACCGGGTGACCGTCCGCGGTTTCCGGGGCAGCTTGAGCGTTACCGACGATTCCGAGATCGTGAGCTAGCGGCCCGATGGCCGCAGGCCTTGGGACGCTCGGGCAGTCGTTTCTCGATCTCTGGCACCACGTCGATGGGGTCGAGGCCAAACGGACCGACCCGGCCGGCCCGTCGGCGGCGCTCCGGCCGTTCGATCGGAACGAGTTCCGGCAGCACGCGGCGGGGTGCCGCGCGATCGAGAGCGCGGTACTCGACCTCGAGCTGACCGAGCTCGACGACGAGATCGACCGCACCATCCTGCTCGCGGCCATCCGGCCCCGGATCAAGGCGTGGGAGCGGGATCACCCCGGAAAGCGGTTGCCGACCTTCTGGACCGGACGGTTGCTCGCGGTGCTGGCCGAGCGTCCCGGTCAGGACGGCGCCCTCGAGTCGATCCCGAACTGGGTCGACGCGGGGCGGGCGATGGTATCGGCCCCGCCCGCCGTGGCCACTCAAGTGGCCCTCGACGACCTTGCCGCCGCCCGAACCCAGGTCGAGCGGCCCGAGTGGTGGCAGGCCCACAAAGACCGGCTCGCGGCGGCGGCCGCGGCGATCGACCGATTCGACAGCTTCCTCCGTCATGAGGTTACTCCGGATCCCGACCCAGCCGGGCCCCAGCTCGACGAGGAGTCGATGGCCTGGCAGCTCCATCATGGCGCGCTGATCGAGGTCGGCACCGCCGAGGCGCTTCGGCGGCTCCGGCGGCGGGCCGATGACAGGGACGATTCTGGAACCGGGGATACCGACTTGTTCGGGGCGGCGACCGCCTACCGCCAGGCCCTCGGGTCGCGGCAGTCCGAGGTTCGTCGCCGGATCGGGCAACCCTCTTGGCTCGCGGGGTTCGCCCTGTTCGTGGCGGAAGCGACCGATCCCGGAGCCCGAGGTAGCCTGGTTCGATGGTGCCGGCGTGGCCTGGTCGACGCCAGCTACCAACTCGGCCAGCTTTCGCCGGCGGAACTGATCGGCAACCGTGACGTCCCGGCCGCGATTCGACGCCCGCTCGAAGCGCTCGAGACGGCCCTCATCGCCCTCGAATGGGAGGCGGTCCAGGGCCGGTTTGGCGGCGAGGCTGCCTCTCTCGTCACCGCGGCGATGGGTCACGGCCTGCTCCATCCCGCGCTCGCCGCCTGGCGTCTGGGATTGGGGTAGTGTCCAGCCGGGTTGCCCCCGCCGTTCGCGCGTTGGCGGTGGTCTCCCTCGCCAACGATGTGGCCAGCGAGATGGTCTATCCGTTGTTGCCGGCCCTGGTCACCATGGGCCTGGGGGGCGGGCCAGCCGCGTTGGGTGTGCTCGACGGGGCGTCCGACCTCGCGGCGTCGGCCCTCCGGTGGTGGAGCGGTCGCCGGGCCGATCGGCCCCGGACCAGGTCTCGACTGATCGTCTTGGGGTACGGTTTGGCGGTCCTGGCCCGGCCGGTGTCGGCGTTCGCGGAGCGGGCTTGGCACGTCGTGATGGTCCGGGTCGTGGACCGGGTCGGCAAGGGCCTCCGTTCGCCGGCACGCGACGCGATGATCGCGGACCTGAGCCCGCCGCAGTCGCTGGGCCGGGCCTTCGGGCTCCATCGCAGCGCCGACCACCTCGGCGCGGTCATCGGTTCGTTGCTGGCGTTCGAACTGGTACGTCGGGGCTGGGCGGTTACCGAGGTGATCGCGGCCAGCGTGTGGCCGGGCCTGGTGGCCCTCGCAACGTTAGGCATCGCCCTGAGGCTGGCCGCGCGCCAGGGCCCCGAGGCCGAACCGCAAACCGAGGACGCCCGAACCGAGGACTCGGCAACCGGTGATCGGCCGGCCGAGGAGGCCCCCCGGCTCCGCCGCCTGGCCTGGCTCGCCGCCCTGGCCGCCTGCCGGCTTCCCGAGGCATTGATGCTCTACCGGCTCCAGGAACTAGGTGCCCCGGTCTCGACCGTGCCCCTGGTCTGGGCGCTGATCCACGTCGTCCGGAGCGTCACGGCGTACCCGGCCGGCCTCATGGCCGACCGGATCGGGCTTTGGGCCGCGCTCGCGGCCGGTGGCGTGCTCCACGCCGCGGTCCTGCTGGCGATCGGCTTCGTCACGGCGCCGGCGGCCGCGGTCGGACTGGTGTTGCTCCACGGCGTCGTGGCCGGCATTACCGAGCCGAGCGAACGAGCGGCGGTTGCCCGGGTCGTGCCGGGCCGGCGGGGGTCGGGATACGGGCGATTTCAGGCCATGGCCGGTGTGGGGTCGTTGGTCGCGGGCCTCGGATTCGGACTGGTGTATCAGCGGGCCGGCGCCCCGTTGGCGTTTGCTGGGGCCGCCGGGCTCTCTATCCTGGTCTTGGCCGGTTGGCTCGCCTCCGAACGGCGGGCCCCCGCCTAACTTGCGGTGCCCCCAGACCGCCGGTAGCTTGGCCCTTCTATGCCGTTCCCGGAATTCGGCAAACCACCGTCGTGGCAATTGGCGAGTCGCGCTCGCTCGGCGGTCATGCCGGAGACGAAGGCCCAGGCGACCGTTCCCACGGGTTTCAAGGGCAAGACGGCGATGGTCACCGGCGGCGCCACCGGCGTCGGCCGGGCCGCGGCGCTCGAGTTCGGGCGACTCGGCTGCAACGTGGCGTTCTGCTTCGTCAATCTCCCCGGCCGGGCCATTCGAGAAACCGCCTTGTTGACCGAGACGACCCTCGCGGCCATGGGAACCAAGGTGTACGCCGACGCCTGCGACGTTCGAGATCGGACCCAGGTGGCCCGGTTCGTCGCCGCGGTGCAGGAACGCTTCGAGACCATCCATTATCTCGTCAACAATGCCGGCATCGCCAACGACGGCGCCTTGTGGCGGCTCTCGGAAGAGGACTGGCGCGAGGTCATCCACACCAACCTGATCGGGGCCCACAACTGCCTCGCGACCGTGGCGCCGCTCTTCCGCGCCCAGCAGTTCGGCAAGGTCGTCAACGTCAGCTCGCATCAGGCGAGCCGCCCCGGGTTCGGCGTCACCAGCTACGCGGCCAGCAAGGCCGGTCTCGAGGGTTTGACTCGGGCCGCCGCGGTGGAGCTGGGGCCGAGCAACGTGAACGTCAACGCGGTGGCGCCCGGTTTCGTCCGGACCGAACGGCTGCTCGAGCTCCCCCCCGAGGTGATCGACCGCGCCAAGGCGAGCACGGTCCTCGGTCGCCTGGCCGAACCGGAGGACATCGCCCAGGTGGTGTCGTTCTTGTGTTCGGACGAAGCGCGCCACATCACGGGTCAAGTGATCGTGGTCGACGGGGGTTTGTCGCTCGAATACCGCTAGGCCCGGCGTTCCGCTAGATTATGGCGTTATGCCGAACCTTTGCCGTTATGCAGTGCTGACCGTCGTCGCCGCGGGATCGATTTCGCCGCTCGCCGCTCAAAAGAAGCCCATCACCCAGGGCCTCGTCACCGCCGCCGTCGCGGGGCAGGGCGTCGCCATCATTCCGATCGAGATGGTCGTGGTCGATCCATCGGTCGCCCCGAACACGGTGCCAGGCGATCGGCCGACAATCCGGCGGTGGGTCGATTCGTTGATCACGGACGGGGCATTGACGCGGGCGCCGGAGGTCAACTGGGTGTCGCCCGTGGAGCTTCGCCGGATCGCCCGGCGCGGTGGCGGTTTGGTTCCCAATCCGGACCAGATGGGCCAGTCGGTCATGCGGGGCTGGTCGATCACCTCGGTGCCGGATCCGCTGCGGTCCAATCTTCGAAAGCTGGTCGCGGTCGCGGGTGGGTGGCGGTATGCCTTGATCCCGGCCGCCCTCGTGTTCACCACCGATTCCACCGGCGTCCTCGCGGCCAACCTCTCGGTGCTGCTGGCCGATACCAGGACCGGGCGGGTGGTCTGGCGATCGATGGCCAAGGGCGCCGGTGGCTCCGCGGACCAAGTGCTCGGCAAAGCGGTCGCCACCATCTTCCCGATCGAAGGCGCCGATCCGACGAACCCGTCCGCGCCATGACCCATCGGATCACGCTCATTCCGGGTGACGGAATCGGGCCCGAGATCAGCGAGGTCACCGCCTCGGCGGTGGAAGCCACCGGGGTCCGGTGCGAATGGGACTATCAGATCGCCGGGATGACCGGCGTCACTCAGCTGGGCACTCCGATTCCGGATGCGACCGTCGCCAGCATCCGGGAACGGCGAGTCGCCCTCAAGGGGCCGCTCACCACCCCGGTGGGGTCAGGGTACCGATCGGTCAATGTCGCCCTCCGGCGCGAGTTCGAGCTGTTCGCCAACGTCCGGCCCGCCAAGACCATCCTCCCGGGCCGTTACGACGGCATCGACATCGTGCTGGTTCGGGAGAATCTCGAAGGATTCTACACCGGGATCGAGCACTGGATCGCCACCAAGGACGACCCCCGCGCCGCCGGGGTGACCACTGGCGTGACCACCCGGCACGGCTGCGAGCGGATTATCCGTTACGCCTTCGACTACGCCATTTCCCGGGGCCGCAAGAAGGTCACCATCGTGCACAAGGCCAACATCCTGAAGATGGTGAGCGGTCTGTTCCTGGAGACGGGCCGCGCGGTCGCCGAGGAGTACCGGGACCGGATCGAATCCAACGACATGATCGTCGACAACTGCGCCATGCAAATCGTCCTCAAGCCGGAGCAGTTCGACGTGATCGTCACGACCAACCTGTTCGGTGACATCCTGAGCGACGAGATCTCGGGTCTGGTCGGCGGGTTGGGCCTCGCGCCCGGCGCCAACATCGGGACCACGGCATCGATCTTCGAAGCCGTTCACGGCAGCGCGCCGGACATCGCCGGCCAGGACCTGGCCAACCCGAGCGCGCAGATGCTCGCCGCCGCCTTGATGCTCGAGCACATCGGGGAGCCGGCCGCCGGGGCTCGGCTCCGAAACGCGGTGATCGATACGATCGTCGTCGATCGGGTTCGAACCCGCGATCTGGGCGGCACGGCCGGCACCTCCGAGTTCGGCCGCCGGGTGGCGGAACGGGCCGCTGGCTGAGGTGAGGGGATGCTGGGACTCAAGCGCGCTTCGCTGCCCGGCCTCGAGCCAACCAGGGTACCCTGCGTTCAATGCGATCGCCGGGAGTATGGACTCTCCTGGGGCGACTTCTGCTCGATCTGCCGGGAAGAGCGCCGGATCCGGGCCGATCGGGTCGCCAAACGCGTCGGGATCGTCGCCGCGGCGCTGATGGCCGCCTGGCACCTCTGGCGAACGCCTCCCAATCTCACCCAGCGGGTGTTCGCGGCTGCCTCGGTGCTGCTGGTGTACTTCGTGGCCCGCCGACTCGTCTCCCGCCTGCTGATCGAGTACCTGCCCAAGGAACTGCGGAACCGATCCGTCGAAAGCCGGCAGGACCAGAACGCCGAGGATCCGAAATGACTGGACGCGCCCTACTCTTGTTCTCGTGCCTCAACGCGGGGATGGCCGTGACGATCGCAGCCCAATCCAGCGTCACCATCTACAGCGACGGCCGCGTTCTCCACCGTCGCAACCTCCCGGTCCGATTGCCCGCCGGCGTATCGACCCACCGCCTCGAACTCGGGCAAATGGATCCAGGGTCATTGGTGGCGCTCGACGAGGGTGTCGTGGTCACCGGCGCGAGCTACGATGCCGCGGTCGACGAGAGCAATACGCTCCGGCGGTCCATTGGCCAGCGACTCACCTTCGCCGTCCGAGGCGCCACGGGGACCCGCGACACGGTAACCGCGGAGGTCATCGGCGTCGATCCCGAGCGATATCGCCTCGGCAATGGCCGGATCGCTTTCGAGCGGCCCGGGACACCGCTGTTTCCCGCGGAGCTGGTCCTGCTCGACCCGTCGCTCTCCGTGGCGGTGCGGAGCGACCGAGCGCGGCAAGGGTTCGGGCTCGGCTTCTTCAGCAGTGGGGCTTCCTGGAGCGCGAACTACTCGGTGCTGCTCGGGAGCAGAAACGCGGCACGAATCGCCGGGTACGCCGCCATTCAGCCGGGATCGCTCCGCTTGGCGGACGCCGAAGTCCAGCTGCTCGCGGGGAACGTGGGCCAGGCCGCGAAGGGCCGGCCGATGGCCGACGGGATGGTGCTTCGGGCGGCGACCCCGACCATGGAGCAAGCCGCGACCGCCGAGCAGGTTGGCGAGGCGCACCTCTACACCCTGCCGGCCAGGCTGACGTTCGTGCCGGGAGTGGAGACCACGGCCTTGTTGTTCGATCCGGCCACGACGAGCTACGAGCGCAGCTACACCGTCCGAGGCCAGCTGCCCTATTGGGGCGGGTTGCCGCAGTACGGCGAAGAGGCCACCGAACCGGTCGTCGTGACCTACCTGCTCAAACGTCCGCTCAAGACCGACTTCGGCGACCGCCCGGTGCCCGCCGGCATCGTCCGGCTCTACGAGCGGTATGGTCAGGGCCGAGCCCAACTGATTGGCGAGGCGAACGTGGGGCATTCGGCCGCGGGCCAAGACCTCCGGGTCGATGCCGGATCGGCCTTCGATCTGACCGCGCGGCGGACGCAAACCACGTATGAGACTCGCCAGGAAGGTCGGCGAACCGTCGCCACGGCGAGCTACTCGGTCGTCGTGAGCAACGCCAAGGATTCGGCGGTCGTCGTCGACGTTCTCGAGCAGCGGGCTGGGGAATGGTCGGTGATCTCGAGTTCGATTCCCCCGGAGAAAGTGTCGAGCACCATCACTCGGTTTCGGGTGCGGGTACCCGCCAAAGGCGACGGCACCGTCAGCTATCGCGTCCGCGTGGTGTGGTGACGACGCTCGTTCACGTTTCGGATCTTCATTTCGGCCGCGACGTCGACCTGCTCCAGGTCGCCGCGATCGAGGCGTTCGTGGCGGCCGAGCCGCCGTCCGCGGTGGTGATCTCGGGCGACGTGACCCAGCGCTCCCGACACGGCGAGTATCAGCGGGCCCTGGTGTTCGTCGAAAATCTCGGTCGTCTCGCGCCGACCATGGTGATTCCCGGGAACCACGATGTCGAGTGGTGGGTCTCGCCGTTCGGGCTGCTCGGCGGCGACCTCCCGCATCGCAAGTATCGGCGCTACTTCGGCGAGTTGAGGCCCACGCTCCGGCTGCCCGGTCTGGTGGTGACTTCGGTCCTGACCAGCCACGGCGTCGCCGCCGGGTCGATGACCTGGAAGTTCTGGCGCGACACCGCCGTCAAAGGTCATCTCCCCGCCGCCGAGGTGGCCCGAGCCCGCGACCTCCTGGCCGACGCGGCCGACTCGGTCCGAGTCGTCGCCCTCCATCACAACGTCTTGCGGGGCGAGATCTCGAAGCGAATGGGGTTGGCGCGGTGGCGGGCCGCGCAGCAGGCGTTAGGCACCACCGGAGCCGACCTGATCCTCTGCGGCCACGACCACCAAGAAGGTTCGGGGGTGGTGGACGGTGGCGCGGTGGTGGCCACCGCCGGCACCCACACCAGCAGGACCCGGGGCGGGCGGCCATCGGCGTTCAATCGGATCGCGGTGACCGACGACCACATCACCGTAACCCACTGGTGCTGGGACCGGGCCGCTGGAGCGTTCTCGGCCGGCCCGTCTCGACGATTCCCCCGACGGCCGCGTTGACGCAGCTGCCGCTGATATTCGATTTCCCCGAGCTCACCGCCCGGCTCCGGCAATCGGGGTTGCCCAGAGCCATCGGGGTCGAAACCCACGCCAATCGCCGAGTGATGATCTCGATGCCGAGGCCGGGGCTCCTCCGCGTGCACCGGGGCTACGCCCATGCGCCCGAGGAGGTCATCGCGGCCCTGGTGCGCTGGGCCACCGCTCGGCGACTCACCCGCCCCGAACGGCGGATGCTGGCGAGCCGGTTCCTCGCCTTTCCGGTCCACGATTTCGTGCCGCCGGTTCGGCCGCGCCAGCGGCGTCGCGAGCCCCCGGCCGCCGGCGACGAGGCGCGGCTCCTTCGACTCCGCCAACTGCACCGCGAGTTCACCGCGCGATGGTTCGGGGGCGAGCTACCTCAGGTGGAGATCTGCCTTTCGGGTCGGATGCGGCGCAAGCTCGGGCACTATGAGCCGGCCTCGGAGGGCGGCCCCGCGATCGCGATCAGCCGGCGCCACATCGTCCGCCACGGCTGGATCGCGGCGGCCGAAACGCTGCTGCACGAGATGGTTCATCAATGGCAGGATTGGAGTCGGCTGCCGGTGGACCACGGCCCGGCCTTTCGCAAGAAGGCGCTCGAAGTCGGGATCGCCCCGCGCGCTCGGACCGTCATCGCGGGCCCGGCGGCGGAGTCAGGAGCAGGTAGTAGTACGCCGTGGCGATGAGGTCACCGCTTGGCAGCCCGGCATACTCCGGGACCTCGCCCACCTTGATCCACCCTCGATGCTGGTAGACGGCCTCGGCCAAGGAGCCGGCGTGGGTATCGAGGACCAACAACCGGAGCCCGATGGAGCGGGCATACTGTTCGGCGGCATCCATCAAACGGGTGGCGACGCCGCGGCCCCGGGCCGATCTGGCCACCAGGAGCTTCTGCAGTTCGGCACGGTGTCGGCCATTGGGCTTCTCGCACCGGGCGATCTGGACCGAGCCGATGACCGCCTCGCCGTCTTCGGCGACCCAGAGATGGAGATGGCGGCCGACGGCGGCGGCGGTTTCGCGCCAGTAGGCGGTGGCCTCATCGGGTGACAGTGGTCCAAGGAACCCCACCGATGCTCCGCCGTCCACGGCGTCGATCAGGAGCGAGGCGAGGCCGGCGAGCGGGACCGCGCCGGCGTCGGCAATGCGGCGGATCGTCACCTGAGGCACTGAAGTCGGCTCCGTGGATGCGGTGGCGGCTCGCTCCGAGCCGGAAGTAGCTTTGTCGGATGCGAATGCGACCACGTGGATGGCACGGCCTCGCGGCGATCGGTCTGATCGCGCTGACCGCCTGTCAGAAAACTACTCGGTACGATCTGGTCATCGCCAACGGACGGGTGATGGACCCAGCCTCCGGCGTCGACTCGACCCTGCATCTCGGCATCGTCGGGGACAGCATCGCCGCGCTGTCGGCGAAACCGTTGGCTGGTCTGGATACCATCGACGCCAGCGGTCTGGTCGTGGCACCGGGCTTCATCGACCTCCACGCCCACGGACAGACTCGCGGCGACATGGGGATCCAGGCGCAGGACGGCGTGACCACCGCGCTCGACATGGAAGCCGGGGTGTTTCCGGTGGCCAAGTGGTACGCCTCACGCACGGGCCAGGCCCCGATCAACTACGGCGCGACCGTTGGGCATCGGCCGGCTCGGTTCTTCGTCTTCCATGGTGTCGAGGTTCTCCATGGTGCCACCAACCCGACGGCCATCACCGGGCTGGGCCCGCTTCCCGCGGGGGCCAATCAGGCGGCGTCGCCGGCGCAGATCGAATCCCTCGAAGGCGTCATCCGGCAAGGCCTCGACGAGGGCGGGCTGGGAGTGGGATTCGGAATCAACTACTCCCCCGCGGCGAGCGCCGAGGAGATCACCCGGCTCTTCGCCGTCGCGGCGGGGCGCGGGGTGCCGGTCTTCGTCCACACTCGCGCCTTCGGGCTCGAGCCGATTCGAGAGGCGGTGGTCACCGCCAAGGCGACCGGAGCCGCGCTGCACCTGGTGCACGTCGGTTCGAGTTCGTTAGGCGACCTGCCGGCGGCGTTGACCCTGCTCGACTCGGCCCGGGCTGCCGGCCAGGACGTGACCACCGAAGTGTACCCCTACACCGCCGGCTCGACCCGACTCGAGTCCGCCATGTTCAACCCCGGCTGGCAGCGCAATCTCCGGCTCGACTACGGCGACCTTGCCTGGCCGTTGACCGGCGAGCGGCTCACCAGGGCGAGCTTCGAGCCGCTACCGCCGTCAGGGGGGCTGGGTGGTCATCCACATGATGAAAGAGGAGAATGTCGCCAAGGCGATCGGCCATCCGGGGGTGATGATCGCGAGCGACGGTGTCCCGTTCGTCGATGGCACGGGCCATCCCCGCGGAGCCGGTACCTACGCCCGCATCCTCGGCCGATACGTGCGGGAGCAGCGCGTTCTGGGGCTCATGGACGCTCTCTCACGGATGACCATCCTGCCGGCCCGTCGCCTCGAGCGCCACGTCCCGATGATGGCCAGGAAAGGACGGATCGCGGTCGGCGCCGATGCCGATCTCACCCTCTTCGATCCGGCTACCGTGGTGGATCGGTCGACATTCGATCAGCCGACCCTCACCTCGACGGGTATCCCACACGTGCTCGTCGCGGGGAGCTTCGTCGTGCGCGATGGACGTTTGGTGTCGGGGGCGCTGCCCGGCCGGGCGGTTCGAGCGCCGTTGGCCCAACGGTAGCGTGGCCTGGCTCTCCGCTCGCCAGGTTGCCGTCGCGATCGCGGCCGGTTCGCCGGTGACGCCGCCCCAGGATGGCCTGGTGTGGCAATGGCTCGGTATCCGCTACCCTTGGGTCACGGAGCCGCCGAGCCTCAGGCGGCCGGTGCGTCCATCCCCGCCCAGAGGTTCATGGTGCCGAGTTCCTCGCGCCCCGACGCCTTGAGGTACAAGAACAGCTGAGTTCGGTAGGCGGCGTGACCCGCCAGGACCCAGGTTACCAGCCAGGCACCTCGGCTCATCGGTGCCCCGAAAAGAGAAACCTCCGCCCGGAAATCCGCGTCGCTGAGCGATGAGAGCTCTTTGCCATACCAGTCCGACAGGGCCGCGATGGAGGCGACGACCTCCGCGAGCGACTGGCCAGCCGCCTTCTGCTCGGCCGCTCCCCAGGCGGCCTCGTCGAATACGCCGGCCTTGGCGGCGCCAACCAGCGCCGGCCCCATCATCGTGAGGTAGCGGAGCAACTCGAGTGTGCTGCGCTGCTTCGGGGTGGGCCGGTAGTCCTGCTGGGCCGGATCGATCTTGCTGGCGAGATGGAGGAGGATCCGGACTTCGTTCTGCATCCCGGCGATGAGTTCCGGCTTCGAGTAGACCATTTCGACGCTCTGGTTGGAAGTGGGGTCCGAGAATAATACGCTCTGGTTATTTCGGCGCGGCGGCCAACTTGGCTCTGATCCGCTCGATGCTCTTCGCGGTGTTGGCCACGAAGCGGATGTGCATGCACCGGGCGATCTGGTCGACCGGGTCCCGCGCCGTGACCTCGAAGCTGACCCGACGCCCGTCGACCTCGACGATGGTCGCGGTGATGTCCACCCACAGGCCGAGCGGTGTGGCCGCCAGGTGATCCAACTCGATTCGCACCCCGACCGAGTCTTCGCCCGGATCGAGGTGGCTCAGCAGCAGGGCGCGGCAGGTCATCTCGATGTCCCGGACCAACTCGGGAGTGGCGTAGACCCGGCCCTCGTCCCCCATGAACCCGATGGTCCGAGGCGGGTCGACGACGATCCGTCCCGTCGTGGCGAGGCCGGTCTGCAAACTGGGCCGCATGTCGTCGCTCCGAACGATGGGCGCGGAAGTTACCGCCAACTCGTCGAACCGGCGAACCCCGCCAAGCCCGGCGGGCCACCCCGCTCGGCCGCGACCACGAACGAGGTGGCGCCTGTCGTCGGGCGGAGTAGCTTGCTGGAATGGATCACCAAGAAGAGGTCCTCATCGTCGGTGCCGGGCCGATCGGGTTGGCGTGTGCCATCTCCGCCAAGCGACGCGGACTCGACCCGCTGGTTGTCGACCAAGGGTCGATCGCCCACTCGATCGTCCGGTACCCGGTCGGCATGGTGTTCTTCACTACCCCGGAGCGACTCGAGATCGGTGGGCACCCTCTGGTTGCTTCGGGGGCCAAGCCAACCCGTGAGGACGCCCTGATGTACTACCGCGGGGTTGCCCGAGCCGAGGGTATCCGGGTCCGCCCCTTCCTTCGGCTCGAGGGCGCCACCCGCGCTCCCGGCGGCATCGACTGCGCCCTCGTCAACACCTTGAGCGGCGAACCGGCCGCGATCCGATGCCAGCGACTGGTGCTGGCGACCGGGTATTTCGACCGGCCCAACCTCCTCGGTATTCCCGGCGAGACGCTGCCCCATGTAAGCCACTATCCCGAGGAGCCGCATCGACTGGGCGGCCTGTCGGTGGTGATCGTGGGGGCCAAGAACTCCGCCATCGAGCAGGCACTAGGTGCCTTTCGGGCCGGCGCTCGGGTGACCGTGGTGCATCGACGAGCCGCACTGAAGCCGACGATCAAATACTGGCTGCGACCGGATTTCGATAATCGGGTCAAGGCAGGGGAGATCGCGGCGCGCTGGAACACCGTGGTCGAGTCCATCGAGCCGAATGCGGTGCTCGTCAGAGATCCGCTGGGGGTCGAGCGCCTGCTGGCCGACCGAGTCTTACTGCTCACCGGCTACCAGCCCGACTTCGGGTTGCTCCAATCCCTGGGCATTGAGCTCGATTCGGAATCCAAGCGCCCCGCCCACGATCCCGAGACCCTCGAAAGCAACGTCCCGGGGGTCTACCTGGCGGGGAGCTTGACGGCCGGCAGCCGGATCTCCGAGGTCTTCATCGAAAACGGTCGTTTCGATGGTGAAAAGATCTTTGGCGACCGGGCCAGTCGCCTCGACGCGAGGGGGCGCCTGGCATCGACGAGACGGCCGGTTGGAGAGTGACCCGGTGGCCTACCGATCGGGCCCGAATTCGGCTACCTTTGGGGGCTCTTAACTGCTGCGTCTACAAGGGGTTGGCCCAATGTCGGTTGCTTCCGCCGCCAGCTACGCTGGGGTCGATTTCTATCAAGTCGATAGCCTCCTGACCGAAGAAGAACGCGCCATCCGCGACACGGTCCGCACTTGGGTGGAGGAGAACCTCATTCCGGTGATCGGCGACGCCTACGTCACCGGCAAGTTCCCCAAGCAATTGATTCCCGGTCTCGCGGAATTGGGGGTGCTCGGCGCCAACCTCCCCGAGGAGTACGGCTGCGCCGGGCTGGGCAACGTGGCGTACGGCCTGATCATGCAGGAACTGGAGCGGGGGGATAGCGGGATCCGCTCGTTCGCGTCGGTTCAGGGCGGCCTGGTGATGTACCCGATCTACGCGTTCGGGTCCGAGGAGCAGAAGAAGTACTGGCTCCCCAGGCTGGCCAAAGCCGAAGAGATTGGCTGTTTCGGGCTGACCGAACCCGATTTCGGTTCCAATCCAGGTGGCATGATCACCACGGCGCGGGAGACCAAGGACGGGTGGGTGCTCAACGGCACCAAGATGTGGATCACCAACGGCTCTCAGGCGACGGTCGCGGTGGTCTGGGCCAAGACCGGTGCGGTTGACGACCAGAAGTCGATTCGTGGGTTCATCGTGCCGACGAATTCCAAAGGCTTCACTGGCAAGGACCAGAAGGGCAAGCTGTCGCTTCGGGCCTCGGACACGAGCGAGTTGCACCTCGAGGACGTCCACCTTCCCAAGGATGCCCTCCTGCCCAAGTCAGGCGGGCTCAAGAGCCCGCTCATGTGCCTGACCCAAGCCCGGTACGGGATCTCCTGGGGCACGCTCGGTGCGGCCATGGCTTGCTACGACGAGGCCGTCAGGTATTCGAAGAACCGGGTGATGTTCGGCAAGCCGATCGGGGCGACCCAGATCCAGCAGGTGCGTCTCGCCGACATGCTCACGGAGATCACCAAGGCCCAGCTGCTGGTGTTGCAGCTCGGTCGGATGAAGGACGCCGGGACGATGACCCCGCAGCACGTCTCGCTCGCGAAACGCAACAACTGCAACATCGCCTGCGACATCGCTCGGGAAGCACGCCGCCTGCTGGGAGCCAACGGGATTCTGGCGGAGTACCACTCGATGCGCCACATGGCGAACCTCGAATCGGTCTATACCTACGAGGGAACCCACGACATGCACTCCCTGATTCTCGGGCAGGACATCACCGGGTTCGGGGCGTTCTGAGCCACAAGGAGTCGTTCGCGTGAAGATCGCGGTATGTCTCAAGCGGGTCCCGGACACCACGACGAAGATCGTGGTCGGAGCCGGTGGCAAGTCGATCGACGAGGCCGGGGTCAAGTTCGTCCCCAATCCCTACGATGAATACGCCGTCGAAGCGGCCATCGCCCTCAAGGAAAAGGCGGGGGCCGGCGAAACCGTGGTGGTCTCGCTGGGCGGTGACGCGGCCCAGGAGACCATCCGAACGGCCCTTGCCATGGGGATCGACCGCGGGGTGCTGCTCAAGGGTGACGGCTCCGCCGACGGACTCGAGGTGGCGCGAGTGCTGGCCGCCGAACTCAACGGTGGCGGCTACGATCTGATTCTCTTCGGCAAGATGGCGGTGGACGACTACCATCACGCCGTCGGCGTGATGGTGGGCGAGATCCTCGGCCTCCCGGTGCTGTCCTCGGTTTCGGCGTTGAGGGTCGAGGGTGGCACGGTCGGGGGTGAACGGGAGATCGAAGGCGGTGTCGAGGTCCTCGCGGCCGCGCTTCCCGCCGTCGTGACCACCGACAAGGGCGTCAACACGCCGAGGCTGCCGTCCCTCAAAGGGATCATGGCGGCCAAGAAGAAGCCGCTCGAGGTCAAGCCGGTGAGTCTGGGCGCTGGCACCATGGTCGTGACCGGTCTCTCATTGCCGCCGGAGCGGCAGGCCGGTCGGATCGTCGGTGAGGGACCCGACGCCGCCGCCGTCCTGGCGCAGTTGCTCCGCACCGAAGCGAAAGTGATCTGATCATGGCCGCCATTCTCGCCGTTACCGAACAGCGCGGCGGTAGCTTGCGCAAAGTCTCGCTCGAAGTCGTCGCTGCCGCCCGGCAGCTGGCCGACGCCATGGGTGCCACGGTCGACGCGGTGGTCTGCTCGAGCGGACCGGTCGAGGGGGTAGCGGCGTTAGGCAACGCCGGCGCCGACCAGGTACGTCACGCCAGCCACGAGACGTTCACCCTCTACAATCCCGACGGCTTTGCCGCCACGATCGCGTCGGTCGGCGGAGGCTATGCCGCGATCGTGTTCGCCGCGACCGCGATGGGCCGCGATCTCGCGCCCCGGGTCGCCGCCAAGCTCGGGGTAGGGTGTGCCACCGACGTCACCGGGCTTGGCACCGAGGGTGGCGCCGTCGTGGTGACTCGTCCGGTCTACGCCGGTAAAGCGATCCAGCAGGTCAGGCTCACCGGGGCCACCGCCGTCCTGTCGATTCGGCCGAACACCTTCGCGACCGGATCGGCGGCCAAGGCGGGGACCCTGCAGCCGCTCGCCGTTCCCGCCTTCACGGCCCGGGTAACGGTCACGGCGGTCAAGGCTCCCGCCCAAGCCTCGCTCGATGTCACCGAAGCGCCGATCGTGGTGTCCGGGGGCCGGGGGCTCAGGGAGCCGGCCAATTTCAAGCTCCTCGAGGACCTCGCGGCGGCGCTCGGGAACGCGGCGGTGGGGGCGAGCCGTGCCGTCGTCGACGCCGGCTGGCGGGAGCATGGAGCGCAGGTGGGGCAAACCGGTAAGACGGTGGCGCCATCGCTGTACGTGGCCGTCGGGATTTCGGGTGCCATTCAGCACCTCGCCGGCATGCGAACCTCGAAGGTGATCGTGGCGATCAACAAGGACAAGGATGCCCCGATCTTCAAGGTCGCCGACTACGGGATCGTTGGCGACCTGTTCGAAGTGGTCCCCCGACTGACGGCCGAGGTGACGAAGCTCCGGGCGGAGTAGCGCATGCCAGAATCATTGCCGGACCTTTCGATCGACGCGACCCGGGTTGCCGCCAACGCCCTGGCCGAGGACGGACTCGTCGACCTGACCACCGCGGTGTCGGTTCGTCAGCCGGTCTCCGGCGAGGCCACCATCGAAGCCAGGACGCGCTGCGTGGTTTCCGGACTGGTCTACGCGGAAACGACCGCTCGCGCGGCCGGCTGCAGCGTGACCTGGCTGGTCAAGGAGGGCGGGGCCGCCGAACCCGGGGTGCTCGGCAAGATGCGCGGCGACCTGGCCAATCTCCTTCGGGCCGAGCGTCCGGTCCTCAACATTCTCCAGCGAGCCTGCGGGATCGCGACCGCCACCCGCGAATTCGTTGTCGTCTTGGAGGGTACCCCGTGTCGGGTGCTCCACACCCGGAAGACCGCGCCGGGGCTCCGGCTTCTCGACGTCGCGGCGGTGGTCGCCGGAGGGGGCGCGATTCATCGGCTCGACCTGGCCCACACGGTGATGGTCAAGGACAATCATTGGCGGGCCTTGGCCAGGGAAAAGCGGAGCCTCGTCGACGCGCTGGCCGCCGCGCGGGCGCGCGGCGCTCAGGCGTGCCAGGTCGAGGTCGAAACGGTCGAGCAGGTGCGGGATGCCTGCCGAGCCGGCGCCGACCGGCTGATGATCGACAACCAGACGCCCAAGACCGTCGCGGCCTGGGCGAAGGTTGCCCGCGAGCTGAGCCCGGCGGTCGCGATCGAGGCGACCGGCGGGATCACTCTCAAGAATGTCCGTGCCTACGCCGATGCCGGCGCCGACTACGTCTCGGTCGGCGCCCTGACCCACAGCGTCAAGGCGGCCGACATCGCTCTCGAGTTGGTCTAGGAGAACGCTTCGCGTGACTCGCATCCTTCCGATCAAGTATCAAGCCAAGCTGCCGACCGACCGGCTGATTCGCGCCGAAGCGCCGAGCGCCGAGGCCATCGAGATGGACGTTCTGTTCGTCGGGGCCGGCCCCGCCGGGCTGGCCGGGGCCATCGAGCTCGCCAAGTTGGCCAAGGCCGATCCGACGCTCGGCGACCTCCAAATCGGGGTGCTCGAGAAGGCCGGCAGTCTCGGGGAGCATTGCTTGTCGGGCGCGGTGGTCAACCCGCGGGCGTTTCGCGAGCTGTTCCCCGATGTCCCGGTTGCCGAGCTTCCGTTCCGCCAGCCGGTTGGCGGCGAAGCGGTGTACCTCCTCACCGAGGGCGGTTCGTTTCGGATCCCGACGCCGCCGACGATGCAGAACCACGGCCACCACGTCGCCTCGCTCTGCGAGATGGTCCGGTGGATGGGAGGCAAGGCGGAGGAACTGGGCGTCAACATCTTCGCCGGGTTCCCGGCCGATGCCCTGCTGGTCGACGGAGACCGGGTCATCGGGGTGCTGACCACCCCGTCGGGGTTGGATCGGGAGGGCAATCCCGGCGAGGGCTACGCCGAGCCGACCGACCTCACCGCCAAGGTGACGGTGCTGACCGAGGGTACCCGGGGGCCGCTGGCTCAGGCCTGGCGAGAATGGCGTGGCGTCGGCTCGCCCAACCCCCAGATATTCGCGTTAGGCGTCAAAGAGGTCTGGAACGTCAAGAAGCCGCTCGACCGGATCATTCACACCCTCGGGTGGCCCCTCCCGCGGGACGCCTTCGGCGGCACCTTCATCTACCCGATGGGAGCCAGCCAGATCGCCGTCGGGCTGGTGGTCGGGCTCGACGCCAAGGATGCCGGTACCGACGTCCACGAAATGCTCCAACGCCTCAAGCTCCACCCGCTGGTCCGGCCCTACCTCGAGGGAGGTGAACTGGTCGAGTGGGGCGCCAAGACCATTCCCGAGGGCGGCTACTACAGTCTCCCGGATCGGTTCTCCGGCGCCGGCCTGATCATGGCGGGCGACACCCTCGGTACCGTCGAGGTGGCCAGCCTCAAGGGCATTCACTATGCCATGCAATCGGGGATGTTCGCCGCCCGTGCCATCGCCCAAGCGCTCAAGTCGGGCGACACCGGACCGGAGTCGCTGAACGGGTACGACGCGATGCTGCGGGGCAGCTATGTCGCGAGCGACCTCAGACGCCGGCGCAACATGCGCCTCGCCTTCAAGCATGGGTTCTTCCTGGGTGGGGCCGAGAGCGTGCTGATGACACTCACCAACGGCGCTTTCCCGGGCCGCCAGATTCGGATCGAACCCGACGCCAACGAGGAGCGAACGATCCGCGCCAGGACAGCCTTCGTCCCCGACAATACCCTCACCTTCAGCAAGGTCGACGCGGTGTTCAAATCGGGCAACGCCACCCGGGACACCATCCCGACCCACCTCGTGGTGGGGCGCGACGTGTCGGCGGAGGTCGCGGAGTTCTACAGCCACCTGTGCCCCGCGGGCGTGTATGAACGGGTCGGCGACGAGTTGCGCGTCAACCCGCCCAATTGTGTCGACTGCAAGGCGACCGACGTGCTCGGGCCGAGGTGGACCCCCCGCGAAGGGGGCAGCGGACCGAAGTACCGGGTGATGTGACGGGCTCGGCGCCCGCGCCCTCGGAAACCAGCCTCAGAGGCTGGTTGCGAGCCTCGTTCGAGCCGCCCGACGAATTCCTCGTCGACGCCGGCAAGCACGGCGAGATTCTGGTCGCCCGGATCCGGATCTCGGTGGTGATGGTTCTCATGCTGGTGCCGCTCGCCAGCCTGGTCCTCGATCCGGCCGCCGAACGAAGCCAGCATCTGATCGGACTCCTGATCACCGTCGTCGCGTTGCTCGGATCGGTGCTGGTCTACCTCACCGCCCTTCGCGATCGCCGGCAGCCGTGGCTTCCCTTCGTGACGACGGTGTTCGACGTTTCGTTGATCAGCTTCGCGCTCCTGGTCTACGCCTATCGGGTGGCCCCGCACGAGGCGGTCAACAGCCTGGTCACCTTCCCGACCTACTTCCTTGCGTTAGGCGCGACCTGTCTCAGGTTCGACCCGCGAATCTCCGTCTTTGCCGGACTCGTGGCTATCTCGCAGTATCTCGCGGTCGTCTTCCTCGTCACCCTCACCACCGATCTGACACCCAGTCTCGAACGGCCCCACGCCCCTTTCCAGTGGGGGGACCAGGTCGCCCGGCTGGTGTTGCTGGGCGCCGCGACCGCGTTGAACACCCACATCGTTCGGGGAATGCAACGGCAGCGTCGGCTCTCCACCAGCGATCCCCTGACCGGGATCTTCAACCGCCGGTTCTTCGACGATCACCTCGCCAACGAGGTCCAACGGGCCGAGCGGTATCAGCGCCCGTTCGCGGTGGCGATGGTCGACGTCGACCACTTCAAGCGGTTCAACGATACCTATGGACACGCCGCCGGCGACCGGGTCCTTCGCGCCGTGGCCCGATCGCTCCAGCGAGCCATCCGCCGGAGCGACATCGTGGCGAGATATGGCGGCGAGGAGTTCGTGCTGATTCTCCGCGAGTCCGATCCGGGACAGGCGTTCGACCGAGTCGAGCAGATCCGCCGCAGCCTGGCGGCCGACGCGTTCCCGATCAGCCGCCAGTCATATCCGACTCGCCTGACCGTCAGCGCCGGCATCGCCAACTGGCCCGAAGATGGCCGCGACGCAGAGGGCCTTCTCGCCAAAGCCGATCAGCGGCTGTTCGCGGCGAAGAGTGGGGGTCGCAACCGCGTGGTTGGGGGAATGGCTGAGGGGGAGGGCGGTCCGGACCGCGGCTTGGGTGCGGCCGCACTCCCACGGTGATGGGATCGCGGCCCGGGTGCCCCACCGTCCGTTGCAAGCAAGCGACATACCCTACCCGAATGCGACCGTCCAAGTCATTGTCTGGTAAGGTTTTGAGCCGCTAACGCCCCCGGCGCCCAACGTGACGTTCTGACACGATCTCGACCGAGTTGGAGTCGGTCCGACACGAGACCCGGGTCGGGGAGACGCCGGGCTAGCCCGTCCTCGCCAAGAGATGGTTGACGAGTTGGATGTAGCGCTCGACCCCGGTGATCAACTCCGATTTCCTCACCTTCTCGTGCATCGTGTGGGCAACGCGAATCGTACCCGGTCCGAGCTGGTAGCCGACCCCCCAGGAACCCAAATGGGCCAGGTCGGAGGCGAATTTCACGGTCGTGGTGTCCCATCCCGGCAAGCCTGGTGAGCGAACGTGGCCAAATCCGAAGAGCCGCTCGACCGCGATGGCGGTGCCGGCAACCCGCCGGATGTCTGCTTCGAGGGGGGCGGGATCGGCGACAGTCCGGTACATCAGGGTGGCGCTCGCCAAGTCCGGGATGACGTTCGCGGCGACCCCTCCGGAGATCTGGCCGATGTTGAGGGTCGTGTCCCCGAGGAGCGGATCGGCCGGGAGCTCGAAACGTCGGATCGCGGCGATGGCGTCCAGCAATAGCTCCGTTGCCGAGCGGCCTTCCTCGGGATAGGCCGAGTGGGCCGCCTTGCCCCGTGCGGTGAGTCGGTAGGCCACCGCCCCTTTCTGGCCGATCGAGAGCAGATTCTCGGTCGGTTCGCCGTTGATCAGGAATCGGCCCTTGGGCGACAAGGCGTTGGCAAGCTGGGCGCCTTCGCCACCAGTCTCTTCTCCCACCACGAAGAGGAGGCCAACCCGCGACTCGCCGCCATCGCGGAGCCGACTGGCGGCGGCGATCATCGCCGCAGCGATTCCCTTGGCATCGCAGGCGCCCCGCCCGTAGATCCACTCGTCGTCCTCGGCAAAATCGAGGTGGGGCGGAACCACGTCGAGGTGGGTGGACAGCACCACCTCGGGTGGGCTGGCATAGGCGTAGAGATTGGCCCTGCCGTCCGAGACGGACTGCCGGGTGACTCGATAGTCGAGGCTCTTCAACACTGCCTCGACGAAGTCGACCACCGGCCCCTCATGGCCCGTCGGTGAAGGAATCCGGACGAGTTGCCGGGTCAGCTCGATCGGGTCAGGCGTGACCCGGGCCTTCACGCCGCCGCCTCCCGCCGGGTCTTGGCGATCGACAACGCGACCGACCCGATCAGTACCGCCAAGATGATCCCGAGGGACAGGAGAATCGGGAGATGATACCACTGGCTAAAGATCATTTTGACGCCGACGAAGCCCAAGATGATCCCAACACCCTTCTTGAGGTAGGCAAACTTATCGAGCGCGTCGGCCAAGACGAAGAAGAGAGCTCGCAGCCCGAGAATCGCGAAGATGTTCGAGGTGTAGACGATGAACGGATCACGGCTGATCGCGAAGACCGCCGGGATGCTGTCGATGGCGAATACCAGGTCGGTCCACTCCACCACGATCACCACTAGCAGCAGCGGCGTGGCGAGCCAACCCCGGTGAGTCCGGACGAAGAACTTGGTGTCCTCGTAAGCCCCCGACATCGGGATCAACCGGCGGACCAACTTGACCAGGGGGTTCTTCTCCGGTTCGATCCGCTCCTCCTCGGCCCGGAACATCTTGGCCGCCGTCAGGAGGAGGACGACCCCGAGAACGACGAAAAGCCACTCGAATCGGCCCAGCACCACGGTGCCGGCGACCACCATGATACCCCGCATGATCGCGGCCCCGAAGATACCCCAGTTGAGCACCTTGGAATGGGCCTCGGCCGGGACCGCGAAGTACTGGAAGATCAGGATGAAGACGAAGAGGTTGTCGACCGACAGCGAGAGCTCGACCAGGTAACCGGCGAAGTACTCGAGTCCCCGGGTCGAGCCGTAGAGCCACCAGACCAGGACCCCAAACGAGAGCGCCGTGGTGATCACCACGGCGCTCCAGCGAGTTGCCTCCCGAATCGACAGGACGTGGGCCCGTCGATTCAGGATGAAGAGATCTGCCGCCAAGAGGAGCGCCGCGAGCGCTCCAAAAACGATCCAGCCGGTTTGAGGCGAGGCCACGCGTCAACGTTATCGCATCGCCAACAGTTTCGCGACTCGCTCCTCGGTGGGCGGATGGGTCGAAAACATTTTCATCATGCCCCCGCCCATGGCGGACAGCGGATTGACCTGGGCCAACGGGGCGGCCGCGGGCGGGATGTGCATCGGGATTTGGTGGGCCAGTGCATCGAGCCGGCGCAGGGCGCTGGCCAGCGGGACCGATCGGCCGAGGATCTCGGCACCAACCCGGTCGGCCTCGAACTCCCGTTGGCGGGATACCGCGAACTGGAGGATCATCGCCACGATCGGACCGATCAGGGCTAACCCGAGGGCCGCCGCTGGGTGGGCCCCACCCTCGTCATCGTTGCGCTGCCCGAACATCAGCAGGTAGGGCAGGTAGCCGATCGCGCCGGCGATCCCCGCCGCGATCGTCGAAATCAACATATCGCGGTTCTTGATGTGGGCGAGCTCGTGGGCGATGACGCCTTCGATCTCCTCCGCCGGAAGAGCCCGAAGGAGGCCCGTGGTCACCGCGACCACGGCCTTGGACGGGCTCCTGCCAGTGGCGAATGCGTTGGGCTGGTCTTGATTGGTCACCGCGACCACCGGCATCGGCAGCCCGGCCCGTTGCCGCAGCCGGTCGACCATCCGGTACAGCTCCGGTGCTTCCTCCTTGGACACCACCTGCGCCCCATACATCCGGAGGACCAGTTTGTCCGAGAAGAAATACATGATCGCGTTCATTGCCGAGCCCATCACGAGGGCCATGACCAGCCCCTGCTCCCCACCGAGCAAGTTTCCGAGCCCGAGGAACAAGGCCATCAGGCCGGCCATCAGCATGAATGTCTTGGTGTGCAGCATCGTTGCGCGTCTCCTTGCTGTGCAAGAAAAAAGCGAGACCTCGTCATATCGCCCACAGGGCAGGTGACGAAGGTCTCGCTGTAGCGGAGTCTCCTCCGCCCGGAGCCACCGTGCCGAGCCGATTGGCCACGACAGTGTTGACGATGGCACCGTCCGGCAAATGGCCGGATTTGCTACTCCCCTTCTAAGGGGATCAATTTAGTCGGCTTATCTGGGGGCGGGCAAGGGAGCTTCCGAAAGGAGGGCAGGATGAAACGCCTGGGCGAGGCAGTCGTGGCCGGGACCTCGCTCGGTGGCCGTCTCGCGGCACTGGCCTTGGCGCGCAGAGGCCTGCCGGTGGTGTTGGTGGGACCATCTCGGACGGACGAGGCGCCGGAATCTTGGTACCGGGCCTGGTGGCCGGGCCAAGAGCCCGCGTTGACACCCTTCTTGAGTCGGGGGATCGACCTTCTCGAGGCCCTTTGGGAGGAGAGCCACGCCGGGTTCGACATGGACCGGCGGGGCGAGTTGTGGCTTGCGGGCGACCCGCCCGATCTCGAGTTTCTCCGCGCGGCTGCGGGGCGGGCCACGCCGCTCGGGGTCGGCCCGCTCCGAGAGCACACCTCGCACGAGTGGTATTTGCCCAGCCCGCCGACCGGGCTTGCGGGCAGCCCCGGCGGGCTCGATCTGATCGAGGGCGGGTCGGCGCTTCGGGCCGCCTTTGGAAAGCTCGAGCTCCAAGCGGCTGGGGGATTGCACGTCCGGCGGGCGGGAGCGGTCGATGGCGATCGGTTCGGTCGCTGGCTCGATGGCGTGCTGGCGGCGGAGGGTGTCACCCGGGACGAGGCAGAGCCTGTGGGGCTCGATGAGTTCGGCGGCTTCCAGCGCCTTCGCCTCGGTGGCGGGCGCTCGATGTCCGCTGGTGCTCTGATCCTCGCGCATGGAGCCGGCCTTCCTCTGGAAGGTTGGGCTCGGGTGTCGGCAACCCTGTCCGCCACGGCCGCCGTCGGCGACACGCCCGCACTGCGCTGCCGCGGTACGGCCGGCGACTGGCTCGAGCTGGTGCCGGCGAGCCAGGGCTGGACCGCCGTGTGGCGGACGCCGGTGGGTGCAATCGGTTCGCTACCGGATCGGGTCGCCGTGGAATGTCGCCAGGCCGCTCGGCTCATCGGGCGGGTCGCGGACGGCCTGTGGTTCTCCACGGGGGTATCCACGGTTCGGACCGGCCCAGGGGGCCGCCCGGTGGTCGGGCTGCTCGGCCAGCTGGTCGTCACGGCCGGTCACGGTGGTTCGATTCCGTCCGCCCTGGCCGCGGCCGAGGCGGTCGCGGAGTACGTCCTCGAAGCTCGCTGGCCGCGGTACGCGCAGACCCTGGTTCAGCCGGCGATCGCTGCGGCAGCCGCCACGACCGACTAATTTCTCGGGCCGCCGCCCCCGGTCCTGGAACCCGGGCCGTGCGGGAGCGAACAGAAAACACTCTGACACGACGGGGACGAACTCATGCGGCATTCGGCAATGGCGGCGGGTGTGATTGCGGTGTTGGCGGCTTCGACGCTGGTGGCCCAGGGGCAACCGGTGGCCTCACCTCGGGATACCACCCGGGCGACGGTCGGGAGCGCCATGGTGCTGATCGACTACGGTCGGCCTTCGAAACGGGGCCGGGTGATCTTCGGCGGCCTGGAACCGTTCGGCAAAGTCTGGCGGACCGGGGCGAACGCCGCGACCACGCTGGTGACCGACAAACCGCTGACGATCGGCGCGCTCGAGGTCCCGGCTGGGACCTACACCCTCTATACCCAGCTCAACAAGGACGCTCCCTGGAAACTGATCGTCAACAAGCAGACCGGGCAGTGGGGGACGCAGTACGACGAGAAGCAGGATCTCGGCCGGGTCGACATGACGATGGAATCGTTGCCGGCCGTGGTCGAGAAGTCCACGATTTCCATCGAGAGCGGCCGGCTCAAGCTGGCTTGGGACCAGACGGCGTCATCCGTCACCATCGCGAGCAAGTGAGGCTCGAGGCCGGAGGCAGGGATGCAAGAGCACGACCGATCGGGAATCGCCGCCATCGCGCTGATCGCGTCGCTCGCGGATGGTGATCGCGGCCTTGAAGAGCAGCAGCAGCTCGAACGCATTGCCCGGGACGTGGGGGGAACGGCGTTCGACACGCTGGCCGGCCGGATCCTGGCCGGCCAGGTGCGGCTCGACCAAGTGGTCTCTCAGCTCTCAACGCCGAAGGCGAGACGGCAAGCATACGAGGCTGCCGTGCTGGTCTGTCACGCCGATGGCTCCGCCAACGACAGAGAGAAGGCGTTCCTCGCGGACTTGAAAACCCAACTCGGCCAAGGCGGTCTCGAGGTCGAGTCGGCCGCGACCGGGTTGGCGGTGGCCCCGGTCGCCGGCCCCGAGGTGGAAGAAGGCGGTGGCGGCAGCGCCGAGCAGATGATTCTCCGCAGCGCGATGCTCGCCGGGGCGCTCGAGCTGCTGCCGCAGAACCTGGCCTCACTGGCGATCGTGCCGCTCCAGCTTCGCATGGTCTATCGGATCGGAGTGGCCCACGGGCAGACGCCGGGAGCCGGTCAGGTCAAAGACCTCGTTGGTGCCTTGGGGATCGGGGCCGCGGGCCAGGTGCTGGAGGGCGTCGCCCGGCGGCTGCTGGGCGGGATCGCCAGGGGTGCGCTGGGGCGCGGGTTGGGGGGCGTTGCCGGCGGTGCGGCGGGTGCCGCCGCCGGGGTTGGCCTCAGCTTCGCGACCACCTTCGCGCTGGGCCGCGTCGCCGACGAATACTACGCCAAGGGTCGCTCGCTTTCGCGCCACGACCTCCAAGCCTTGTTCCAGCGGCTCCGGGCGGAGGCCACCGACCTGTATCCCAAGGTCGAGGCCGAGATCCGCCAGCAGGCGGCCACCCTCAAACTCTCCGAGGCCCTCGGCAAGCTCCGGAGTGCCTAACGAGTCAATACGGCGGCTGGGCCTGATCTCCGGGGTCGTCGAGACGGATGACGCCGAGGATCGCTCCGACCGGCGTGTCGTGCTGACCCTCGGGGACGACCGCGAGGCTGTTCGCCTGGACCAGCGAACTCAGGATACCCGATCCCTGGGGTCCGGTCAGGCGGATGGTCGGCTCCGAATCGTCGCTCGTCACCGCCCGAAGGAAGTGCTGCAGCCGGGGCACCAGTCGGATCGGCTCGACCGTGCGACCCGCGCGCAATCGACGAAACGGCCGCGGGTGCCCCATCATGGCTCGGATCGCCGGGCGGACCAGCAACTCGAAGGTCACCAACGCGCTCACCGGGTTCCCTGGCAGCCCGATCCATGGTGTCTCGCCAATGGCGCCGAACCCCACCGGGGCGCCGGGCCGCATCCGGATCCGCCAGAAATCGAGCCTGCCGCCGAGTGAGGCCACCGAGCGGCGAAGGTGATCGTGCTCGCTCACACTGACGCCAGCCGTGGTCACGAGCAGGTCGCATCCGGCCGCCGCCGCCAGCCGCCGACAGAGGTCCTCCGGGTCGTCCCGGGCGATCCCCAGGTCGACTGGCTCGCCGCCGGCCTCGCGCACCGCGGCCCGAATGCTGTGGCTGTTGGAGCTGCCGACCTTGCGGCCCGAGAGAATCTCCTCCGGTCGGTCGACGTCGACCACTTCGTCACCGCTGCCGAGGAGCGCCACCCGGGGCCGCCGGTAGACCACCACGCTGTCCCGCGCAATCGAAGCAAGGATCCCGAGCTCCGCCGGGCCGAGCCGGTGGCCCGGGGAAAGCACCAGGCTACCCGCCACGAGGTCCTCGCCGGCCGGCCGGATGTTGGCCCGGGCGTCGCGGTCCGAGTGGATGGCGACCAGGGGCTCCCCGAGGTCGGTGTCTTCCTGGCGGACGACGGAATCGGCGCCGGGCGGGGGTGGGGCTCCGGTGAAGATTCGGGCGCATTCCCCGGCCTCGATGCCCCGGCTCGGCATGCTGCCGGCGGCGATGCGATCGACGACCCGGAGGCGCGCCGGTCTGGTCGGTGAGGCGCCGGCGATGTCGGCGGCCCGAACGGCGTAGCCGTCCATGGCGGAGTTGGCGCGGAAGGGGACGTTGATCGGGCTCGCAACCGGTTCGGCGAGGATACTGCCGAGTGCGTCGTCGAGCGGGACCCGAAGGGGTGGCTGCTGCCTAACGAAGTTCTGGATCCGGAGCGCGGCGTCCCGGGCCGAGAGGGCCGTCAACACGGCTCAAGGATCGATCGGCTTGGCGTGGTCCCAGGCCAACGCGGCGAGGAGCTGGAGCCACATCGTGTCGGTGAACCGGAGCACCGGGCAGGGGGTGTCGGCAATGGCGGTGTCCGACACGACCGCGACCCAGGGGCCCTCGATTCCCGCGGTCTTGATCAAGGGGCTCGGCCCCACGGCCAGCCGATAGATCTCGATCTTCGGCAAGTCCGAACGTTGGAATGCCTCGACCAGCACGAGGTCGCGGTCGGCGAAATACCGGTGCGCCAGCGCCTCGGGGCCGGTGTCGTCGGAGCGCCGCTCCACCACGACCCGGAGGTCGGGGCTCGCCACCAAGACGCCGTCGGCGAGCCCTTCGTTGAGATGGCGCCAGCTATCGGTGCCTTGTCGGTCGATCTCGACCGGCTGGGTCGCATGCTTGATCGTGGCGAGCCGCTTCCCTCGGCGATGGAACTCGCGAGCAAGGGCCACCAGCAGCGTCGTTTTCCCAGCGTTCTTGAGTCCGACGATCGAGATGATCCGCATGTGGTCGCGATGGGCCGGGGGAACGTCGGCCGGGTCCTCGCGGGAGAATACCCAGCCGGCTCGTTTCCCGGAAGGCGCCCGATGGAATCACCGAGCGGGCCCTTCCAGCCAGGACTCGGCGGCGCGGAGGTCGGCAGGGGTATTGACGTTGCAGAAGAGCTTGGCGGGATCGCCGAACCTCGCGGTGGTCTCGGGCCCCACCACCTTGACTCGGAGGCTGTCGTGGAAGGACACGGCTCGGAAGTCTCCCCGGTCGATCGCCGCTCGAATCGCCGGGCCGGCGGCGGGCCCGTACCCGGCGCAGAGGGGTTCCGTTCCTCGCGGGCCGGGGCTGGCGGGAACGACCGCGTCCCAGCCGGTGAGTTGGTCGCCCAGATATCGAAGGAACTCCCCGGTGACGAAGGGCATGTCCCAGGCGACCACCACGACCGGCGCGGGCGTCGCCATCACCGCGGTGTAGAGCCCGCCTAACGCGCCGTACCCGGGAAGGACATCCGCCACGGTGGCGAGCCCGGGGACCCAGCCGGGCGCCTCCGGGTGATTGGCGACGAGCAATGGTGGGGTCGGAAACGCGGCGCTGGCCTGCTCGACGATCCGGTCGAGGATCCGGCGACGGCCGAGCGCCAGTAGTCCCTTGGGCGTGCCACCCATCCGGCTCGACCGTCCGCCCGCGATAATGGCGCATCGCACCGGTCGGGCTACCCGCCGTCCGCGACGATCTCGGCGGCCAACCCCTCGTCCTCGGCCACCCGGACGCTCACCAGCCGAGCGGGGGGCGGCACTCGGGGCGCCAGGCGTTGAAAGACCAGTCGGGCGATCGCTTCGCAGGTGGTGGGGACCGAGGCGAGTTCCGAGACGTCTCGGTCGAGCCGCCGGCCGTCGAACCGGTCGACGACCTCCTCGGCCAGGAGGCTGTCGAGCGCGGCGAGGTCGATCACCATGGCCTCGTGATCCGGTAGCGAAGCCGCCACCGTGACGGTGCAGCGATAGTCGTGATGATGGGGCTCGGCGGTCCAGCCAAACCGTCGCCGGTTGGCCTCGGCGTCGGCACCCGGCAGCGCCAGGCGGTGTACCGCCCGGAAGCTCACCGTCCGAATCAGCCGGAGTGCCGAACCCATGGGGCTAGAAGAACGGCCGCCGGAAGGCGAATCCGAGCCCGGCATGGAGTATGGGCGTCGGGATCCACGACTTGAGCTCGCCGGCGAACAGCGGGACCTCGGGGCCGAACGGACCGTCGGGGTCGTCGCGGATCCGGTTGGGGTAGGTCACGCTCCAGAAGTTCGCCCGGGCTTCGACTCGCGCGAACAGCCGCCTGGTCAGGAAGATCCGGACGCCGGCAGCCGGGGCGAGGAAGAACTTGGTGCCGAACTTATAGCCGCTGGTGTCGGCGGGGACCCGTTCGGCGACCGCGATTCCCATGCTGGCCGACAGATATGGGGCGAGGTTGTGCCAACTCTTCCCGCCGGTCAGGTTGAGCTGGACGGTGCCCTCACCCCACCAGACGTCGTGCTCGACCGGGCCGCTAAGTTGATTGCGGGTCGCTCCGAAAATCGGGAAGTTCCGGTCGAGCTTGGCGTAGCCGCCGCCTAACGAAATCGACAGCGGTCGGTCGGCCAGGAAGTCGTGGCGCAGGATGGCCAACTGACCGTTGTGGGGGCTGATGCCGAGATCGCCCCCGCTGCCGAAGACCTTGCCCACGGTCAGGGAGACGAACTGGCCGTAGCGGAGGTCACGGTACGGCGACTTGGCCGGATCGTGGCCCACTTGCGCCAGGGCGGTCGTCGCCAGGCAGCCGCCCGCGACGATGAAACCGAAAGCCTTCATTGACACGCTCATCCGGCGTGAAGACATCGGCCCGTCATTTCGGCCGGGGAGTCGACGCCAAGGAGTTGGAGGATGGTCGGGGCGACGTCGCAGAGGGCGCCTCCCGAGCGGAGAGTGCGGAACGGTGTCCCCAACGCCACGAAGGGAACCGGGTTGGTGGTATGGGCGGTGTGGGGGCCTCCCGACACCGGGTCGACCATCTGCTCGCAGTTGCCGTGGTCGGCGGTCACCAGCAACCGCGTGCCGGTGGCTTCGGCGGCGGCCAGGATCCGCTCCAGGCACTCGTCGATGGTCTCCACGGCCTTGATGATCGCCCCGGCAACGCCTGTGTGACCTACCATGTCGGCGTTGGCGAAGTTGCAGAGGTAGAAGGCGTGCTCCCGCCGGCGGATCGCCGCGACCAGGGCGTCGGTGATGCCGCGCGCGCTCATCTCCGGCATCAGGTCGTAGGTCGCCACCTTGGGCGATGGCACCAGGACCCGTTCTTCGCCGCGATACGGCGGCTCGACCCCGCCGTTGAAGAAGTAGGTCACGTGGGGATACTTCTCGGTTTCCGCGGTGCGGAACTGCGACAACGAGCGGTCGGCGAGCACCTCGCCGATCATCCGGGCCAGGTTGAAGGGCGCAAACGCCTGGGGCAGCCCGAAGGTCTGGTCGTACTGCGTCATGGTGACCCCGGCGAGGGCGGGCCGGTCGGCCACCGAAAAGCCGTCGAAGCGGTCGATCATCAGCGCCGCGACGATCTGGCGCATCCGATCGCTCCGGTAGTTGAACCAGATGATCGCGTCGCCGTCGCGAAGGGTGGCGATCGGCTTGCCCTCGCGGTGGATCGCGATCGGTTTGACGAACTCGTCGGTTTCGCCGCGCTGGTACGCCTCGGCCACCGCGGCCACCGGGTCGGTTCCGACCGTGCCGATCCCGTGGACCAAGAGGTCGTAGGCCAGCTTGGTGCGGTCCCAGCGTTTGTCGCGATCCATCGCGTAGTAGCGGCCGACCAAGGTCGCGATCGATCCCTTGGCCCCGGTGATTCGGGCGACATCGCTGGCGAGGGTCTGGACATACCCGTGGGCTGACGTCGGGAGGGTGTCGCGACCGTCGAGAAACGCGTGCACCGCGACGGCTGGCACCCCGAGCCGCATCGCCAGCTCGAGGCAGGCGACCAGGTGGCTGTCGATCGCGTGGACTCCGCCCGAGCCCACCAGGCCCGCGAGATGGAGGGTGCCACCGGTCCGAGCCAGATGGGCTCCCAGCGCCCGGAACGGCTCCAGCCGATAGAAGTCGCCGCTGCGAATGCTCTCCGAAATCCGGACCAAGTCCTGCATCACCACCCGGCCGGCCCCGAGATTCATGTGGCCGACCTCGCTGTTGCCCATTTGGCCTTCGGGCAATCCGACCCGAAGGCCGCTCGCCTCGAGGAGGGTCTTCGGAGCCGTTGCCCAGAGCCGGTGCCAGACCGGCGTCCGGGCCAACTCGATCGCATTGTGGGTCTTTTCGGCCCGATAGCCCCACCCATCGAGTACCACGAGGGCCACGGGTGGGATGCGGTTTGACATGGGTTGGGGCGCCGTCTACAATGCGAATCAGTGATGGACTTGCCGCAATCTAGTCCTGGGCGAAGTCGCCTACCAGCCTGCCTGGCCCTGCTGTTGGCGTGCCTCGCCGCGCCGAGCTTGGCCCAGAATCGCCAGAAGGCTGCCGGCCCGGCCGCGCTGCTGAAGGACCCCTCCGGAATTCGACTGGGTTCGCTCGTGGCTGGGGTGACGTACCCCACCGGCCGGACCAACGCCGGACATTTGGAGACCACGGTCGAGGGGTGGATGCCGGTGGCATCGACCAATCCGACGACGCGCGACGGGTTCGATCTCATCGTGACCTCGAGCGGTGGCGAGGCGCTGCGATCCGCGCCATCGGGCGCGATCGTCGCCCGGGTTCAAGAAGGCACCTTGCTCAGTCGGGTGGGTGCCAGGGGCTCGTGGATCAGAGTTCGCCGCTCGGGGTGGGTCGCCCGAGGCTCCTTCGAGACCGCGCCGGCCGTGGCCCAGGTGCCCCCGCCCGCGCCTCCGCCGACGGCCCCGAGGGAGACATCGACCGTCGCTCGCGGGCCAGCCTCGACTGCCAGTCCGCCCGTCGTGACATCCGCGGGGCGGGGCGAGCCGGATTCCGCTCGCAAAGATGTCCCAGGGGGCGAGATGGTCTCGAGCCGCGGGCGGGTCCGCAAAGGGGCGGTCCTCTCGGCGGCCCCGGACGGTCCCGCGGTGGCCAGGGTGGAGGAGGCTTCGGTCCAGGTGCTGGAGCGACGGCGTGACTGGGTCCGAGTCGCGGTCGAAGGGTGGCTCCGGTCGGAGCAAGTGGTCGAGGCCGTCGACGAGTCGCCTCAGGTGACCGGTGCCATGGTCCGCGCCCAGCCGGACCGCTACGTCGGCCGGACGTTGGTGTGGCGACTGCAGTACCTCTCGGTCCAGACCGCCGACGACCTGCGCCCGGAGATTCCGCGCGGCCAGCCGTACGTGCTGGCCCGCGGCCCCCTGCCGGAACCCGGCTTCGTCTACCTGATGGTCACCAAGGAACAGGCCGAGGAGTTCCGGGCCAGGTCGCCCCTCGACGAGCTGGCGGTCGAAGCCGTGGTCCGCGCCGGGCGGACCAAGTACCTGCCGACACCAGTCCTCGAGTTCCGCTCGCTGGCCGGGAGATCGCCATGAACGACGTCCTCAAGCAACGCATACTCCGGCGTCTCGAATCGATGACCGACGAGCGAGGCTATCAGGTGCTCGACTACGTCGAATTCCTCGAGAGCAAATACGCCCAGCGTGCGGTACCCGACAACCTCTTCGCCAAGGTCACCGAAACCGTCGAGGACGTGATGCGAGCGGGGAAGCTCCCGGTCAAGGCGATCTCGGGTACCATGGGCATCATGGACTCGGCCGGGAAGATGATGAAGGGCGTGGTCGCGGCCGCCCAGGCGGTCGTGGATGAGGCGGTCCAGGCCACCCAGACGAAGCCGGCCGTCCCGCCGGCCGATCCGACCGGCGAGCGCCCGGCCGGCTGATCGCCTAACACGCGGCGTGGGTGGCCCCTCGCCTTGATCGGTGAGACCCCGCCGTCTAGATTCGTCCATGGCAATCGTCGCTGTTCCCAACCCGATACCCCCCCACTGGACCATGGTTCGATGAGCACGCTCCGCCCGAGCGTGGCGCTGACGTTCGATGACGTGTTGCTGGTCCCCCGATACAGCGCCGTCCATCCTCGGTCGGTGTCCACCGCCACCCGCTTCACCCGGGAAATCCGCCTCGATATCCCGTTGATCTCGGCCGCCATGGATACCGTCACGGAGGCGGAAATGGCGATCGCGATGGCGCGGGCCGGCGGGATCGGGGTGATCCACAAGAACATGACGATCGACCGGCAGGCCGCCGAGGTGGATCGGGTCAAGCGGAGCGAGAGCGGGATGATCATGAACCCGATCACGCTCGGGCCCGAACGGACCATCCGCGAAGCCGCGACGCTGATGAAGCGCTTCCGGATCTCCGGGGTCCCGATCGTGGATGGCCAGGGCAAACTGATCGGCATCATCACCAATCGCGATCTTCAGTTCGAGCGGGCGCTCGACCGGCCGATTCACCAGGCGATGACCAAGGACAATCTGGTCACCGCGCCGGTGGGTACCACGCTCGACGAAGCCGAACGGATCCTGGCGACGCACCGGATCGAGAAACTCCCGGTCGTCGATGGGGAGGGGGTGCTCAAAGGCCTCATCACCATCAAGGACATCTTCAAGCGGCAGCAGCATCCCGATGCCAACAAAGACCAGCACGGCCGGCTCCGGGTCGCGGCCGCCGTCGGCGCCGGCGCCGACTCGGTTCCCCGGGCCAAGGCGCTGCTCGACGCCGGCTGCGACGTGCTGGTGGTCGATTCCGCGCATGGTCACTCGGAGGGGGTGCTGGAGACGGTCGCTCGGTTGCGAGAGACCTTCCCCGATGCCCAGCTGGTCGGGGGGAACGTGGCGACCGAGCTCGGGGCGCGGGAGTTGGTCCGCCGCGGGGTCGACGGCATCAAAGTCGGCATCGGGCCAGGGAGTATCTGCACCACCCGGGTCGTGACGGGAGTCGGGGTGCCCCAGATCACCGCGATCTTCGACAGCATTCGTGGCGCCGGCGAGGTGCCGGTCATCGCCGATGGCGGCATCAAGTATTCGGGTGACATCGTCAAGGCGATCGCCTGCGGAGCCTCGGCGGTGATGATGGGATCGATGCTGGCGGGGACGGAGGAAAGCCCCGGCGAGTCGGTGTTGGCGGAGGGACGCCGGTACAAGATGATCCGTGGCATGGGCAGCCTCTCCGCCATGCAGGACGGGTCCGCCGACCGCTATTTCCAAGATGGTGAGTTGGCGCCGTCGAAGCTGGTGCCCGAGGGAATCGAGGGGCGGGTGCCGTATCGCGGCCCCGTCGCCGACGTGCTCTACCAGATGGTGGGCGGGCTCCGGAGTGGCATGGGGTACTGCGGCGCCGAAGACATCGCCGCCCTCCAACGCGATACCGAGCTGCTCCAGATCACCTCGGCGGGGTTGCGGGAATCCCATCCGCATGACGTGACGATCACCCGAGAAGCGCCGAACTACAGCAAATAGCGATGGCGATCACCCTCACTGGCGAGAAGCTGACGGCTGCCGTCGGCCTGGCGGGATTGTTCACACCGCGGAGCCGAGTAGTGCTCACCACCCACGTGAATCCCGACGGCGATGGACTCGGGAGCGAGGTCGGGCTGGTGCACCTCCTCAAGGGAATCGGGGTGACGGCGACCATCGCCAACCCCACGCCGACGCCGCCCCGCTTCGGGTTTCTGTTTCGCGACCTCCCCGGCGTCGATCGGAGCGGCGAGGCCGTCAAGGAAATCCGCCGCGCCGATGCGATCGTGGTCCTCGACATCAGCGACCTGGGCCGGCTCGGGATGCTGTCCGACGCGGTCCGCGAACGCGGGGCGACGGTGCCGGTCGGCTGCATCGATCATCACGCGAGTCCGGGAACCCTCCCAGTCGGTCCGCGGTACGTCGACCCGAGCGCCGCGGCCACCGGAGAGTTGATCGTCGAGATCGCCATGGCGAACGAGTGGCCGATTTCCCACCAGGCGGCCCGGGCTCTGTACGTGGCATTGGTGACCGACACCGGTGGATTCCGTTTCAGCAACACCCACCCGCGGACCCTCCGGGTGGCGGCCGAGCTGCTCGAGCGCGGCATCGACCCGGAGGCGATCTACCTCGATGTCTACGCCGGGGCTCCAGAAGGCCGGGTCCGGCTCCTGGCCGAAGTGCTGCAGACCCTCGTGGTCGAGCCGGAGGCGGGGTTGGCGTGGGTGACGGTTCCGCCCGGGGCGCTCGAGCGGTTCGGGGTCGGCAGTGACGATCTCGACGGCGTGGTCGAACACGCCCGGTCGATCGCGGGCATCCGGATGGCGCTGCTGTTCCGCGACATCGCGCAGGGCCGGATCAAGGTCTCGTTACGGTCGGTCGGCGAGGTGGATGTCGCCGCCTTTGCCCAGCCGTTCGGCGGCGGGGGCCACGCCAAGGCCGCCGGCATGTCGCTCGAAGGCCCGATGGCTGCGGTGCAGTCGACCGTCTTGGAGGCGGCTCGCCGGCACCTCGCCGCGGATCGTTAGGCGGAACTCCGCCAGCGTCGCATCTCGAAGCGTAACATCTGGTCCGGTCCGTGACTGTGGTCGCGGACCCACCAGACCGCGGTTCGGTTGACCCCCAGATACCAGGTCTCGGCGGTAACGGGAGCGGGCTCGGCGAAGGCGCTCGGCGCGAGCACCGCGATCGCCGCCCCCTGCTCGGGATCGCGAACCGACTGGTAGCGAATCAACTCGACTCGGCTGGCTCTGGCTTCCCGGGCCAGGGCCTGACAGGGAGCATAGTCGGTGGGGTGGGTCCACCGTCGGCCTCGGCTCGAAAACGGCGCGACCCGAAGATCGATGGCGGCGCCCTGGAGGCGGACCCGAAAGAGAGTATGGGGGGCCGGCGGGATGGAGACGAGGCCACTGGCCTCGAGGAACTTCCAGCGCCAGAAACCGAGTTCCGCACAGGCCGTTCGGACGGCGGTGGCGCAGTAGAAGACGCCGGGATCGCGGGGTCCTCGAAACCGGGAGCCGCCGGGGGGCGGCGGGTAGCGAAACGGGGTCGCGAGGAGGTAGTGCAGGTGGCGGACGCCTTCCGGCAGTCTCGGCTTGGCCTGGTCGAGAAGGTGCTCGAGGACCCGTTGCTCCTCGAGTGAATCAACCAGCATCATGGTCGCGGCGACGTGCTGCGCCTCGACCGCGCGCCACGCCGATCCCTCGAAGGGCTTCGGGTCAAACCCTGGCCCGGGCCGCATCGAGGTAGTCCACCGTTCTGACCAAGCCCTCCGCAGACGCGATCAACTCGATCGGGGCCCCGCCGAGGGCCTCGTTCGGACTCCGAAGCCATTCGGCGAGTTCGGGGCCGGTTCCGACGATGGCCGCGAGCGATCGAAACAACCGCACCACGAGGAGGGCCATCTCCCACTGCTTGCCGGCTCGATCGATTCGATAGCGGCCGGCGTGTAGCCGACTGATCGATGCTCGGCTCACCCCGAGGGTCCGGGCCAATTCGGCCTGGCTGAGATCGAGCAGCTGCGCCGCTCGGACGACTGCGGTCGAAAGGACCGCCGCTGGTTCGGGTTCGATGATTGGAGCGGCCACGGTTCTGTCCGGTGTTCTACTGCAACAAGAGTAACAATTTGTTGCAACAGAATCAAGCGCCCGGTTTGATGGCGACGTTTCAATTATTGACGTTTTGGTGTGTTCATCTTACTATTGTGGACGATGTATCACTTGGGGAGGAACGCGTGGAACTCAAGCGCGAACTGATTCGGGGAGCCGGACCGGTCGCGGTCCTCGAGCTGCTCCGGCGCCGCGAGATGTACGGCTACGAACTGGCCGAGGCGCTTTCCCGCCGGACCGAGAACGTGCTCGCCCTTGGCCAATCGACGCTCTATCCGCTCCTCTACAGCCTCGAAGCCAAACGCCAGGTCGAAAGCCGATGGGTCGAGCTTCCGACCGGTCGAAAGCGCCGTTACTACCGGATCACCGACAAGGGCCTTGCCGCGCTCGAACAGCAACGGGCCCAGTGGCAGGAGCTGTTCGAGGCCATGATGGGCCTCGGGCTGGTTCAAAGCGTTCCGCAGGAGGGGTAGATGAGCGGCGATTCGTTGGTCGGGCGGATGGATCGGCTCGGGATCGAACGCCTGGCGCGATCGAGGGGTTTGCCGGAGGCGTTGGCGACCAGGGTCGCGGACGTCGTCGTGAACACCGGCTTGCCGGAGGATCGGCGGGGCGAGGTGTTCGACGAGTTGGTCGCTCACTTCCAGGACGGCTTGGCGGCCGGCCACTCCCCGGAGGCGTTGGTGGCTCGGTTCGGCGAGGCGGGCATCGCGGCTCGGGCGATCGGGCGGTCGGAGCGGACCGTCACGGCCGTGGAGATGGGTGGGAACGGCCCTCGCGACGCCTGGCCACGGCGAGTTGGGCGCGACGTTCGATACGCCATCCGACGGTTCGCGGCCCGTCCGCTCTTCACGGCGATCGCGGTCGCGTCGTTGGGCATCGGGATCGGGGCGAACACGGCGATGTTTACGCTGGTGAACGATGTGGTACTCGCCGGCCAGTCGGTCGAGCGGCCCGGGGAGCTGGTGGACCTCTACGCGGAGACCGCGGAGTACCCGTTCAACGTCTTCTCGACCCCGGACTACTTCGATTTCGCTCGGGAGGTCCGGGCCTTCAGTGGACTCGCGGCCTCGAAGTTTTCGCTCGTGCCCTATCAGATCGACGGTCGGGTCGAGCGGCTCAGCGTGGAGTTGGTATCGGGCAACTACTTCGAGGTACTCGGGGTTCGGCCGAAGGTGGGTCGGTTATTCGTTGCCGCCGACGGCGACCGAGGAACCGCCGCGCCGGTGGTGGCTCTGGGCGAGCGGGCCTGGAGGCGGCTGTTTGGCGGGGACGAGTCGATCGTGGGGCGGACGATCCGACTCCGGGGTGCTCCCTACACCGTGATTGGGGTGGTTCCGACGTCCTACGGGGGTCGCCTCCGGGGCATGGCGACCGACCTCTACCTGCCGATCACGTTGGTCAATCAGCTCGAGCCCGGGTCAACCGATCAACTGGTCGATCGGAATACCCAGGGCACCTTCGTTCGGGGCCGGCTCGCCCCGGGGACGACGATCGTCCAAGCTCGGGTGGAGGTCGAGCGGGTTGCCGCCGATCTGTCGGCTCAGCGGGTGGGTCAGTGGGAATTCGGCGCCAGGCCCGTCCTGCTCCCGGTGAGCGAGGTGATCGTCTATCCACCGCTCGACCGCTTGCTCAAGCCACTCGGCGCGATGCTGCTGGTCGTGGTGGCGCTGGTGCTCCTGGTTGCCTGCGCGAACCTCGCGAGCTTCCTGTTGGCCCGGGCGGTGGAGCGTCGGAAGGAGATCGCGGTGCGACTGGCCCTCGGGGCGACTCGCGGCCAACTGATCAGTCAGCTTCTGGTGGAAACGGTTCTCTTGGCGCTCTTCGGCGGAGCCATGGGGTTGTACCTCGGCCGGGCGGCGCTCCAGGCGGTGCTGGCCTCGGAGCTACCGTTTCCGATGCCGATCACCCTGGCACTCGCGGTCGATGCTCGGGTGCTGGCCTTTTCGGTCGGGGTTTCGGTCGCGGCCGGACTGGTCTTCGGGCTGCTTCCCGCGCTTCAGTCGACGAGGCTCGATCTGGCCACTGTCATCCGCGATGAGGCAACCGGCGGGGGCCGGGCCAGATGGTCGTTGCGCAACGGGTTGGTCGGGGCCCAGGTGGCGGTCAGCATGGTGTTGATGGTCGTGGCCGGGCTGCTGATCCGCAGTCTCGACCAGGTTCGTCGGGTCGATCCAGGATTTGGCCGAAATCCAGCGGGCCTGGTGTGGATCGGGTTGGATGATGGATCGGCCGAACCGGGCGTGACCAATCGGCTGAGAGAACTCGCGGCCGCGGTGCCGGGCGTGGTTCGGGTGGGCCTGGGAGGCAACATCCATCTCAACACCTTGGGCGATCAGAGCATCGCGGTGACGGTGGACGGGGTGGAGCCGCCGCCTGGCGAACCGTTCTTCCTGATCGACCGATCCGACGTGGACTCCGGGTTCATCACGGCGATGGGGATCGGGCTTCGGTCCGGCCGTTTGCTGACCGGGGCCGACGATGATTCGGTCCCGCGGGCCGCGTTGGTCAACGAGGCGTTTGCCGAGAAGTTCTGGCCCGGACGCGACGCGGTGGGGCGGCGGTTTCGAAACGCGGGGCGGGAGGTCACCGTCGTCGGTGTGGTCGAGACGGCAAAGGTGCGGACCCTGGCCGAGGAGGGCCGGCCATTCGTGTACCTCGCCAACTCCCGGTTCAGGTACGGCAACGTGTGGCTCGTGGCTGAGACCCGAGGGGACGGCGCGGCGGTCGCGGCGGCCGTGGCCAAGGTCGTCGCGACGGACCCGCGGTTCTTCGTGCTCCAGGCCCGGAGCCTCGAAGCTCACATCGAGGTGTTGTCGCTCCCGCTTCGGATGGGGGCCAACGCGCTGATCGGGTTCGCCGGGCTGGCGCTCGTCTTGGCGGCGATCGGGCTCTATGGAGCTGTCGCCTACTCGGTCGCTCAGCGGTCGCGGGAGATCGGGATTCGGGTTTCGTTAGGCGCCGATCGCGGGTCGGTCATTCGGCTGCTGTTGTGGGGTGGGCTCCGGGTGGCCCTGGTGGGTGCGGCGATCGGCCTTCCGCTGGCGGCGTTGGCCGGTCGGTTGTTCGAGCGGGTCCTGTTTGGCGTCGGGGCCTTCGATCCGGTGGCGCTGGCTGGGGCGCCGGTGGTGGTGGTCGCGGTGGCGGCGCTCGCGGCGTACCTGCCGGCGCGCCGGGCCGGGCGGTTGTCGCCGATCGCGGTGCTCCGGGGAGAATGACCGGCGGTGGCCGACGCGCGGGAGGAGTGGTTCGGGCGGCTCGACCGGCTCGAGGTGGAACGACTGGCGAGGTCAGCCGGCCTGCCGACGCCGCTATCGGCCTTGGTGGCCGAGGTCGTCACCCGGGCTGGATTGGCGGAGGAACGGCGGGGCGAGGTGTTCGCCGAGTTGGTGGGTCATTTTCATGACGGCCTGGCCGCTGGCCGCTCGCCCGATGAGCTGATCGCGCGCTTCGGCGATCGGACCGTGGCCGCTAGGCTCATTCGAGAGGAGAAACGGTTGACGACTCCGGAGGCTCTTGGCGGTGCCGGGTCGGGTGAGGGGTGGTTCCGGCGGCTGCTGCGCGATATCCGATACGCGGCCCGCCGCCTGCTCGCTCGGCCGGCGTTCACCCTGACGGCTGTCGCCTCGCTGGCGCTCGGCATCGGAGCGAACGCGGCGATCTTCACCCTGGTCAATGACGTCATCCTCCGCCCGCCGCCGGTTGCCGAACCGGAGCGGCTGGTCAATATCTACATCTCCTCGCCGACCTACCCGTTCAACGTGTTTTCCTACCCGGAACTCGAGGAAGTCCGCCGGGAGACCCGCGCGGTGTTCTCGGGATTCGGGGGAGCCCGGTATGCCTTCGCGCCTCGCGACGGCGAGGGGGGGCCGGAGATGCTCCCCGCGGAGGCTGTCAACGGCGACTACTTCGCGGTACTCGGGTTGCGGCCTCAGCTGGGGCGGTTGATCGACTCGTCCGACGCTCCGGTGATCGGGCAGCAGCCGGTGGCGGTATTGAGCGACCGATACTGGCGGCGGGCCTTCGGTGCCAGCCCGACAGTTCTGGGCCAGCCGATCCGACTGTCGGGTGCCGGCTACACCGTCATCGGGATTGCACCACCCGACTACCTCGGCACCAATCGGGGTCTCGCCCCGGATCTCTTCCTGCCGGTGACGATGATGCCGCAGCTCGAGCGCACCTCGCCGGAGGAGCTGAACAGTTACCTCAACCACTCGGTGTTCGTGCGGGCCCGTCTCAGGCCCGGGGTGTCGCTGGCCGAGGCGGAGGGAGCGCTGGAGCGGATCGCCACGGATTTCCGAGCCCGGCAGGTTCCGGACTGGACCGAGGCAACCAGGTTCCGGCTGATCCCGTCCTCGGACGTGATCATCTACCCACCGATCGACCGGCTCCTGGTGCCGGCCGCCTGGATGCTGATGGTGACGGTGGGTTTGGTGTTGGTCATCGCCTGCGCCAACCTGGCGGGATTCCTGCTGGCCAGGGCGGTGGATCGCCGCAAGGAGGTTGCCGTCCGCCTGGCGTTAGGCGCCAGTCGGGCCCAGCTGGTGTCGCAGCTGCTGGTCGAAACCGTGTTGGTATCGGCGCTGGGAGGCGCGGTCGGGGTCTGGCTGGGGCGGTCGCTCTTGGCCACCGTGTTGGCGCTCGATCTCCCCCTTCCGTTCCCGATCACGTTGGAGCTGGCCCTCGATTGGCGGGTGATCGGATTCGCGGCGCTGATCTCGGTCCTCGCCGGGGTGCTGTTCAGCCTGGCGCCGGCGCTGCAATCGACCCGGCTCGACCTGGCGTCGATCATCCGCGACGAGAGTGCCGGTGGAGGTCGGTCGAAAGGGGCGTTGCGGTCGGTGCTGCTTGGCGGCCAGGTGGCGGTCTCGGTGGTCCTGCTCGTCGCCGCGATGTTGTTCGCCCGGAGCTTCGACGTGACCCGCCGGGCCGACCCCGGTTTCGGCCGGGTCGGCGCGGCATTGCTGTGGGCCGCGGTCAGGGACCAGGGCAACCCGGAGGTGTCGATCGAGCGGGTGCAGCGGCGCCTTGGCGAACTGGCCGGGGTCACCCGGGTTGGGTTGATCTCGAACATCCACCTCAACCTGGTCAACTCGACCCGGGCCGATTTCTCGGTCGATGGCGTGGACCCCCTCCCCGGCGAGCGCTATCTCAACGCGGAGTCGGCTGGCGTCGACTCGAGCTTCTTCACGGCCGCCGGGGTTCGATTGGTGGCGGGGCGGACCTTCACGGTCTTCGATACCGACAGCTCGGCGCCGGTGGCGATCGTCAACGAAGCCTTCGCCTCCCAATACTTCGCCGGCCGGGATCCGCTCGGCCAGCGGTTCCGGGTACCGAGCGGACAGTCGATCGAGGTCGTGGGGGTTGCCGGCAACGCCAAGATCCGCAGCCTCGCCGAAGCCCCCCAACCGTTCATCTACCGGCCGTTCAGCCAAGCTCCCACGGCCGAGCCGTGGTTCGTGATCCGAACCACCGGCGACGCCGAACAGACCTTGGGGTCGGCCCTGGCCCTGATCCGCGAGACCGAGCCCGAGGTCTTCGTGCTCCAGAGTCGGACGATGGCGCGACACCTCGAGACCATGTCGCTGCCCCTCAAGATGGCGGCAATGGCGTTAGGCGGGTTCGCCGTGCTGGCGCTCGCGATCGCCAGCATCGGGCTGTACGGCATGGTGAGCTACTCGGTGGCTCAACGGAGCCGCGAGGTGGGCATCCGGCTCTCGCTGGGAGCCGACCGGGTGGCGGTGATTCGCCTGCTGTTGCTGAGCGGCCTCAAGCTCGCGACCATCGGCGCCGCGATCGGACTGGCCCTCGCCTTGGCTTTGAGTCGGTTGTTGGGGTCGCTGCTGGTCGGGGTACCGGCGGCCGATCCGGTGACCTTCGCGGTGGTACCAGTGGTGATCGTGGCGGTGACGGCCGTCGCCGCGTACCTGCCGGCCCGGCGAGCCGGGCGCATCGAGCCGGTCACCGCGCTCAAAGCGGACTGAGACGAGTCGCCTTATATTGCCGCCACCTGGCTCGTCGGACGGACGGCGGAATGGACACCATGGACCGAATCGAGCAAACCCTCGATTCGTTGCGACCTTACATCGGATCACACCGGGGCACCGTGGAAGTGGTCGATTTCGACGAGGATGAGGGGCTGCTCACCCTGCGCCTTGGCGGAACTTGTCACGGATGCTCGGCGTCGACCATTACCCTCCGGCAAGGGATCGAAGTCCGCCTCAAGCAGAACGTTCCCGAGGTCAAGACGGTCCAGGCGATCTAGTCCAGGCGGGGCCCCCGCGCCATGGCGCAGCGCCCCGCACTCGGTTCGCGACGACAGCGTTCATCGGAGTGACGTCAGTGGCGGAATCCCTCGCGGCCCAAGTTGGCGCGGCCCTCGCTCGAATTCGGAACCCCCGGCTCGATAACGACCTGATCTCGGCGGGGATGGTCCGCGACTTGGCGGTCGCGGCCGACGGCCGAGTCACCTTCACTTTTCTCCTCGGCCGGGCCGACCCCGCAACGCTCGTCCGCGAAGCCCGTTCCGCCCTCAAGGCCATCGCCGGGGTGAGCGAGGTGAAGATCACGGTAGTCGACCCGAGCGGTGGCACCGGACCGACCCACGGCCCGCCGACCGGCGGGGCGATGCCGCAGTCGACCGGTGCCCCGCCGGCGCCGAGCGCCGCGGAGTTCCCGCACCTGGGCAAGGTGATCGCGATCTCGTCGGGCAAGGGCGGGGTCGGCAAGTCCACGGTGGCCGCCAATCTCGCCGCCCTGCTGGCCAGGGCCGGGAAACGGGTCGGGCTCATGGATGCCGATGTCTATGGTCCCAACATCCCCCGAATGTTCGGGATCTACGAACGCCCGCTGGTCCGCGAAGGGCGGATCCAGCCCCTGGAGGCCCACGGAGTTCGGCTGATGTCACTCGGGTTTCTGGTCGAGCGTGACGCCCCGGCGATCTGGCGCGGGCCCATCATCATGAAGGTGATCCAGCAGTTTCTCCGGGATGTCGACTGGGGGGAACTCGACTACTTCCTGGTGGACATGCCTCCCGGTACCGGCGACGCGCAGCTGTCCTTGGTGCAGTCGGTCCACGTTGCCGGCGCGGTCATCGTGACGACACCGCAAGAAGTGGCCGTCGGCGACGCGTTGCGGGGCGCCAAGATGTTCGAGCGGGTCAACGTGCCGGTGCTGGGCGTGGTCGAGAACATGAGCGGGTACCTCGATCCCGAGACGGGCCGCCGGGTCGACTTTTTCTCGTCGGGCGGGGGGCAGCGGCTGGCCGACGAACTGGGGGTCCCGCTACTCGGGGAGGTCCCGTTGCAGCCGGGACTGGCCCTCGAGGCCGACCGCGGCGTCCCGGTCGCCATCGGCGCTCCCGAAAGCGCGGCGGCACTGGCGCTGGTGGCGATTACCCGCCGGCTGGAAACGGAAGCGGGCAGCCGCTCGATGCAGCTGCCCGTCATCAACCAGTAGGGTTCAGTCGTTCGGGCGGGTTTCGCGTCCGGGGTCCCCGACCTTCACCGCGTGGCCGTCAGGATGCTTTGGGCCGCTTGACCGCCGGGACGCCCTGTTTCGGGGTCGCCCAAAGGTATTCGTCGGTGAGCATCTCCATCGGCAGGTAGCGTCCGGAGAAGGTCGGCTGAATGCCGCCTCGGCTCAACAGCGCCGCGCCGAGCCCGATCGTGGTGACGAGCCAGGTCGCGACTACGGCGGCCGCCAACGTCACGGTCCCGGCGACAGGCACCCATCCAAACACCGCCCACGCCAGCCAGACGCTCATGATCGCGCCGAGACCAACCAAGAGGTAGCGAAAGCTGTTGGGCGAGAGCGCCTCGCCACGGGCCATTCGCCGGCGGGTCTGCGCTTCGCCCATCGCGTGGGCGACGCCGATCACTCCACCCAACAAACCGGCGAGCACCAGCAAGGCCCCGACCGCCATGACGAATGGAACCAGAAGGACCCCGACGACGCTGACGACGAGCCCGATGACGACGAGACAGAGGGTCGGGATCAGGAGCACCTGAGCGATCAGGCCGACGGCGAACGAGCGCAAGAAACTGTGCCCCGCCGTGTCGGAGACCGTTTCCAGGTTGGGCTTGGCGAACACCACCAGACCGGATCCGAGAAGGGCCAACGAGAAGAACACCCCGACGACCCCGGCCAGATTGGTCAGCGTTTTGGCAGGTCCCGACCCCGTCGGTGAATCCGCCAGCTGGGCCAGGAGATCAAGCGCGAGCATTGGACACCGGGCCCGACGGGGTGATGAGCCGGCGAAGCGCGACGATCCCGGTGAGGTACAACACCCCGCTCGCAGCCACAACGACGGCCGTTCGAAGAGGTGACCCCACGATCTGTCGCGCACTCTCGTACCAAGACTGACCAGCCAGGTTCGCCATGGTGGCCTGGGCCAGGGCCGTGACCGAATCGACCGCGGTGGACTGAGCGGCGATGAGCCACCCGTCCAGCGCAGCGCGATTGGTCGCGGACCATGCCACGCTCAGGCAAATCCCGGCCGCGGCGGCCAGAAGGCCGCCGACTCGGGATCGAGTAAGCCTGGGAAACGAGAGGACCGGCACCGGCACGGGTTCGGCAATCGTCACCCGTGTCATCACCCGATCCACGAACCCCGCCTGGGGCTCGAGGACCGGCAACCGGCCGAGAAGTTCCACCAACTCCCGATCTGCCGCCACGAGGTAGCGGCAGTCCTCGCACGTTTCGAGATGCAACTGCATCTCTTTCGTCAGCGCTTCAGAGTGAAACGCGTCGAGGTCGTCAGCGGTGAGGTGCTTCGCGGGCCACGGTGTCATAAGTCGCCCCCCTCGTACGGCACTGTCATCAACGCGGTTTCAGAGCGATTCGACTTCATTCGTCTTTCACCTCACGGAGCAAGATTCTGAGTTCGTTTCGGGCCCGATGGATGTAGGTCTTCACGGTGCCGAGTGGGAGATTGAGGATCTCGGCGATCTCCTCGTAGGTCCGTCCCTCGACGTGGCGCAGCATGATGCAGGCGCGATACTCGGGCCTGAGCACTTCGATTGCCCGTTCGATGGTGCCTCCCAACTCGCGGTTGGCGACCTCGTCGAGCTGCGACTCACCCCGTTCGCTGATCTGGAGCGCGGTGGCCTCGATCAATTCCGGGGTGTCGGCGTGAGGCGAGCCCTCGAGCGACAGCGTGTCCAGCTCGCGTTTGCGGATATGATCGATGGCCGCGTTGTTGGCGATCTTGAACACCCAAGAGGAAAACTTGAACTCGGGCCGGTAGCTCTGGACGGCGTTGAGGACCTTGACGAAGGTCTCCTGCGACAGATCCTCGGCCAGCTCGCGGTTTCTGACCATCCGGAAGATCAGCGAAAAGACGGGTCGCTCGTACCGCCGGATCAGCTCCCGGTAGGCCTCCTCTTCCCCCTCCTTGGCCAGGGCGACCACGTCCTGGTCGGTCTTGTCGCGGAGGGAGCCCGGGCGGATCGGCATGATTGAGGGTGGAAGTTAGCAGGGGAATCAGTGGGGGTGCCTCGGTGGGTGCCAGATTGGCACCGGACCATCGCCATCGGTCGCGGGTGGCCGGGGGAGCCGGGGAGACCCGGGCGGCCGAGGGCGGGGTCCGCGCCGGTTGCTGGGGGAGGTTGAGGTCGGCAGATTTGGCGCAATGCCAGTCAGCGAGAAGCCGCTCCCGGTCGTGGGCGGATCCGAGAAGAGAGCCTACGTCCGGGGAATGTTCGCCGCGATCGCGACCCGGTACGACTTTCTCAATCACCTGTTGAGCCTCAACAGCGACAAGCGATGGCGCCGGCAGGCCGTGGACGCGCTGGGCTGGGAGCGGATGCCGGAGGGATGCTACCTCGATCTCTGTGCCGGGACGCTCGATCTCGCCGCCGAGCTGGGTAATCGGAAGGGGTTTGGCGGGACGGTGATCGGTGCCGACTTCGTCAAGCCGATGCTGGAATTCGGCCGGGGGAAAAGCGCCAAGGTCGAGGCGGTGACCGCCGACGCCCTCGACTTGCCCTTCGCTGGGGAGCGGTTCGATGGGGCCACCGTGGGGTTCGGGGTCCGCAACCTGATGGATCTCGAGAAGGGACTCGCCGAGGCTGCCAGGGTTCTCAAGACCGGGGCGAGGCTGGTAGTTCTCGAGTTCACGACTCCGCACTGGCAGCCACTGAGGGCGCTCTACCTTTTCTACTTCCGCCGGATCCTCCCGTTGGTGGGCCGGTTGGTCTCGAAGCACCAAGACGCCTACCGCTATCTCCCGGAGAGCGTGCTGGCGTTTCCCGAGCCGGATCGACTGGCGGGGCTGCTGGTCGACGCCGGCTTCGCCGAAGTCCGATATCGGCGGCTGTTCGGCGGGATCGTGGCGATTCACGTGGGGACTCGAAGCGAGACGGCATGACCATCGACAGTCTGCGGGACTTCGTAGCCGAGATCGACCAGGCCGGCGAGTTGGTCCGGGTCAAGCACCCGGTCCGGACTCGGCTGGAGATTGCGGAGATCGCCGATCGGGTCATGAAGAGCCCGGGTGGCGGCCCCGGTTTGCTGTTCGAGGCACCGGTGCTCGATGACGGGCGGACCAGCCCGATCCCGGTCGGGATCAACCTGTTCGGCTCGATGCGCCGGATGGGGATGGCGCTGGGGGTCGATCGGCTCGACGACATCGGGGACCGGATTACCGATCTGCTCGATTTGAAGGTTCCCGATGGGCTGTTCGGGAAGTTGGCCATGCTCCCCAAGCTCGCCGAGGTGGCGAAATTCCCACCGCGGGTCAAGAGTGGAAGGCCGCCTTGTCAGGACGTGGTGCTCACCGGCGCCGAGGTCGACCTCCAATCGCTTCCGGTCCTGGTGACCTGGCCGGGGGACGGGGGGCCGTTCATCACCTTTCCGATGGTGATCACCGAGGACCCGAGCCGAGGCATCCGCAACGTGGGGATGTACCGGGTCCAGGTCTTGGGCCGGAACACGGTTGCGATGCACTGGCAGCGCCACAAGGTCGGCGCCGCGCATTGGCGCGAGATGGCCGCGAATGGCGAGAAGATGCCGGTGGCGATCGCGATCGGAGCGGATCCGGCCTCGATGTACTCGGCCTCGGCGCCGCTGCCGCCGGTCATCGACGAGTTCATCTTCGCGGGGTTCTTGAGAAAGGCCCCGGTCGAGCTGGCCCGGGCGGTGAGCTGCGATCTCGAGGTGCCCGCGCAGGCCGATCTGGTGCTCGAGGGGTACGTCGATCCGGCGGAGCCGCTGGTGACCGAGGGGCCGTTCGGCGACCACACCGGGTTCTATTCGCTGGCGGACCAGTACCCCGCGGTCCACATCACCCACGTGACGATGCGGAAGGATCCGATCTACCCAGCCACCTTGGTGGGGCGCCCGCCGATGGAGGATTACTACCTTGGCCATGCCACCGAGCGGATCTTCCTGCCCTTGCTTCGACTCACGACGCCGGAAATCGTCGACTATCACATGCCGGCCTGCGGGATCTTTCACAACCTGGTCTTCGTGTCGATCGACAAGCAGTATCCCGGTCAGGCCTACAAAGTGATGAATTCGATGTGGGGGGCCGGCTTGATGTCGTTGGCCAAGGTCATCGTGGTGGTCGACAAACACGTCAACGTCCAAGATCCCGACGAAGCGTGGTGGATCGCGCTCAACAACATCGACCCGGAGCGGGACGTGCGGTTCAGCATGGGACCGGTCGACGTGCTCGACCACTCGAGCCGCGGCTTCACCTATGGGAGCAAGATGGGGATCGACGGGACTCGGAAGTGGCCGGAAGAGGGCTTCACCCGGGATTGGCCGCCCCTGATCGAGATGGACCCCGAGACGAAACAGCGGGTCGACGCGATGTGGCCGAAGCTCGGAATCAGATTATGAGTCGAGAGGGCCAGACGTTCGAGGGTTCCTCGCTGGCGGTCCGGTACGCCAACTTCGTCAAGCTGCCCCACACCCTGTTCGCGCTGCCGTTCGCGCTGCTCGGGGTTTTGGCCGCGTCGATCACTACCCCGTTGCGCTGGCAGACCGTGTTGCTGGTGATCATCGCCTTCTCGGCCGCCCGCTGGGTGGCGATGGGATTCAACCGGATCGTCGACCGCGACTTCGACGCCCGAAATCCCCGGACCCAGGGCCGGGAGCTGGTGACCGGGGCGTTGTCGGTTCCTCAGGCGAGGGCCTCGGTGGTGGTGGCCGGAACGGTCTTCCTGGTGGCGGCGGGTTCGCTCAACCGACTCTGTTTGGTGCTCAGTCCGGTGGCGTTAGGCTGGATCATGGCGTACAGCCTCTCGAAGCGGTTCACCTGGTGGCCCCACCTGTGGCTCGGGCTCAGCCTGGCGATCGCTCCGGTGGGAGGTTATCTCGCCGTGACCGGCTCGTGGAGCGAACCGTGGTGGTTGTTGCTGGTCATCACGGCCGGGGTGGCGACCTGGGTGGCGGGCTTCGACATTTTCTACGCCTTGCCGGACGAGACCTTCGACCGCGGCGAGGGGTTGAAGAGCGCGGTGGTACGCCTCGGCGAGCGGCGGGCGATTCTGGTCGCCAAGTTGCTGCACGGGGTCACCATCCCGGCGCTGGCGCTGTTCGGCTGGGCGGCCGGCTTCGGCGGCTGGTACCTGGCCGGGCTGGTGGTCGCCGCGGGACTGCTCGCCTACGAGCACCATCTGGTCAAGCCGGGGGACCTCTCCCGCCTCGATGCCGCGTTCTTCACGATGAACGGGGTGATGAGTATCACGGTGTTCGCCTTCGCCTTGATCGATCGGGCCTGGTAGCCGCGGTAGCCCGGGCCCGCTCCGGCGGGTAGATTTTTCCCAATGACACCCCGCGGAGACACCCCGCTTCCACTGGTCCTGGCCATCACCGGCGCCTCGGGCGCGCCCTACGCCGTCCGGGTGTTAGGCGTGCTGGCCCACCTTCGGATCCCGACCTGGTTGATCGTCTCGGGCCATGGCTGGCGGCTCCTCTCGGAGGAGTGCGGGATCGCCGACCTGGCCGGGCTCAAGCGGGCCACCGAAGGCGACTCCGGCTGGTCCACCGTGACCGTCTACTCGGACGACGACCGCGGCGCGAAGCCGGCCTCGGGATCGCAGCGAACCCAGGGGATGATCGTCTGCCCGTGCTCGATGGGCACCGTGGCGGCGATCGCCCACGGGACCAGCCGTTCGCTGGTCGAGCGGGCCGCCGACGTGACCCTCAAGGAGCGCCGCCGCCTGGTGCTGGTGCCCCGCGAAACCCCGCTCTCCCTCGTTCACCTCCGCAATCTGACGGCGGTCAGCGAGGCCGGCGCGACCGTCTTGCCGGCCGCTCCGGGCTTCTACCACCGTCCCCGAGGGGTCGCGGATCTGGTCGACTTCATCGCCCAGCGAGTGCTCGACCAGTTCGGCCTCGACGCAGCCATAGCCCCCCGTTGGGGCGGGGATTCGAACGGCTAACCGGTGTACTCCGCCTGCCTTTTCTGCGGGGGCCATCTGGGCCGCAATGAGATCGTCGAGTCCCTGCCGATCGGCCAACGGCTCGCCTTCGATCCGGCGCGGGGCCGACTCTGGGTGATCTGCCGGTGGTGCGATCGGTGGAACCTGGTTCCGATCGAAGAGCGCTGGGAAACGGTGGAGGCCTGCGAGGCCCTGTTTCGAGGCACTCGACTTCGCTACTCGACGGCGAACATCGGCTTGGGGTACGTCCCCGGCGGCCTCGCGTTGGTCCGGATCGGTCCGGCCCTGCGGCCCGAAATCGCGGCGTGGCGGTACGGCGGCTACCTCAATCGCTGGTTACCGGCCGCCCGCTCGGAACCGATTCGCCGCCTTGCCGGCGAGGCCACTCGCTGGGTCGATCGCGGCCTCTGGCGGGTCGCCGCGGGGCTCAAGATCAGGCGCGACTACGATCTCGGGATGTGGCTGCGAATCCGGGCCCGGCCGGACCGGGTAGTCGCCGTGGTCGACGGTGGGGACGGACCGCTCCTGGTTCGCGCCAGGCACCTCGAATCCACAGAGCTGGTCCGCCCCGCCCCCGGCGAGGGTTGGCGGCTGCGGTTGACCCACGATCGGGGCGCGGCATTCCTCGCTGGCGACGCCGGGCTGACCGCCGCGGGGCGGCTGTTGTCGCGGATCAACCGGGGGGTGATCCCGGAGGCCGCGATCCGCTACGCGGTCATGAAACTCGACGATGCCGCCAATCCGGAAGGGTATTTCGCCCGGGTGGCCGCGATCGCGATGCGCCACTGGTGGGGCCGGGTCAAAGAGGCGCCGAGCGAGCTGCCGCCCGAACCGGCCGCCACCGACGGGGAGCGGCTGGCTCTCCATCTGACGAAGCGATCGTTCTGGGGACGAGGGGGGTTCGGCAGCGAGCCCTCGACCCCGATTCCGCGACTCCCGCTGGTCGATCGACTGGCTCTCGAGATGGCCGCCAACGAAGACACCGAACGCCGCGCCATCGAAGGCGAGCTGGCGATCCTGGCACGGGCCTGGCGAGAGGCCGAGCACCTCGCGGCGATCAGCGACCACCTGCTCTACACCGTTCTTGATCCCGGGCCAGCGACCGTCGGGCGCCGACTCGTCCCCAACTGATGCGGCTCGGGATCATCTCCGACACCCACGGCTGGCTTCGGCCCGAGGTCCTCGAGGTCTTCAGCCAGGTCGATCTGATCCTCCACGCCGGCGACGTCGGCGAACCGGATCTCCTGACCGAACTCGAGACCCTGGCGCCGGTGCGGGCCGTTTGGGGCAACACCGACAGCTTTGCCGTCCGGCGCCGGGTTCCGGAGATCATCGAAGAAGAGATCGAGGGGTTTCGGTTCCTGGTCCTGCACGGGCACCAGTTCGGGCGAGACCCGACGCCGGAGTCGATCAACCAAGCCTACCCGACAGCCGAAGTGATCGTGTTCGGGCACACCCACCGGCCGCTCCTGACGGTGGTCGACCAGGTGGTGACGGTGATGAACCCCGGCGGCGCTGGCCACCGGCGGTTCGAGTTCCCGGCGTCCGTCGGCATCATGGAGCTCGAACCGGGGATTCCGCCCCGGGCTCGATTGGTGCCGCTGACGGCGCTCGACGTTCCCTAGCTCGCCCCGAGCGGCTTGATCGCGATCCGGCCTCGGTGGAGCAAATGCGGTGAGCTGGCCGCGACGGCCGCCGCCGAGTCGGCGTTGGGGGCCGTGATCACGAAATAGCCGGTGATCCGCCCCGCGCCCGGGACCTCGCGCTCACTCTCGACCAGTTCAGCTCCAGCCGAATCGAGCCAGCCACCACCAGGCACCAGTTCCGCGCCGTCGACCAGAGCCCCTTGGCGGCCGAGTGTCTGGGCCCAACGGCGGTATTCGGCGACATAGTCCGCCTCTCGGCCGGGCGCCGGCCCCTCGAACTGGTCGTCCTCGTAGAGCAACAGCATCCAACGAGGTGTAGAGACAGCGTCGGTGGCGGGCGAGGGCGCGGTCAGCCGGCCGAGGAAGAAGGCACCCGCCGACGCCGCGAGGAGCGCGGCCGTGTGCCAGAGGGGGATCCGGCGGGGCGACGGCCGGAGGACGCCACGGGCGCGCAGGGCGTCGGTGATTCTGGCTTCCAAACGAGCTGGAGGCATCGGGCCATCCTGGAGGCGTTCGAGGGACTCGGGGCGGTCCTTCGGTCGGTCGGTTGAGTCTGTCATGTCGTGCTCCAACGAGGTTCCAGCCAGCGCCGAAGCGCCCGACGGGCGCGGGAGAGCTGGCTCTTCGAGGTCCCCACGTCGATCGAGCACAGCGAGGCGATTTCCTCGTGGCTGAACCCTTCGACATCATGCAACACGATGGCGCTCCGGTAGCCGGCTGGGAGTTTGGCGACGGCCGCCTCGAGGTCGAGGCGGTCATCCGGCTCGGGGCAGTCCGTCGAGATATCGGTTACCAGTTCATCCGTCGGCTGACGCGCCCAGCGGCGACGGGCTTCCCGAACCCGGTTTAGCAGGATCCCGGTGAGCCAGGTGCGCAACGAGGAGCGCCACTCGAACTCGGCCCACCGCTCGGATGCTCGAATCCAGGTATCGTGGACGAAGTCCTCCGCGGTGCCGTCCCGATCGTCGGTCAGCCGCACCGCGGTTCGGTACAAGGTCGGGGTGTGACGTTGGTACAGCGCTCGAAAGGCCGCCTCGTCGCCGGTCGCGACGACCCGAGTCACCAACTCGCGATCGCTTTGATCCATCACGGCTTCTTCGAAGCGGGCGCGACCTTGACGAACCCGGGGACAACCACGGTCAAATTCGCGGTCGGGCGACCCGAGTCGATCACCATCCCCCCGTCGATTCCAGGCTCGCCGTGGTGGCCGACCGCCTCATTGGTCAGGAACGGGTAGTGGATCATCAAGTGCGGGCGCCAGTTGCCCGCGGGCCGGCCGTCGTCGCTGATCAACTTCTGACCCTCCGACATCATGTAGACGACCGCGGGTCGCATCGGGAGGCGAAAGTCGCCCCGAGCGAGCTCGGCCGCGATCCGGCGTTCGACGTCCTCGGTTGGAACGCCCTGGTGATAGAGGGTGGTGCGACGCATTTCCATCAGCATCACGGTCGCGGCCGCTTCGGCGTCGAAGCACTCCGGCTCGAGCGACTCGGGCCAGCTCCGATTGACCAGGCAGACCGCGTCGGTGGCGCCGCGCTCGGCGACGACGAATCCGCTATCGGTGAAGACATAGACGGTCGCTCCCGCCGAAACCGATGCCGGGGCCCCGCTCCTCGCCAGGGCGACTTCGGCGGCCCGGTCCATGAGCGGGCGTTTGCCGGGTCGGCCGGCGCCAGCGGATTGGCCGAGCAGCAGCGCCGGCACGAGGATCGAGGTGAGCATCGAGGTGAGGATCCGGAAGGGCATCGGGCAACCGAGCGATTGGGTCGTTGGTGAGTGGCCGGAAGGTGGGCCAGGGTTGCACCGGCCGATCCCGGGTCGTTGTCGAAGCGCCTCGACGGACCGGGTTTGATTCGGATCTCTGGCGGGACGACCAGTGCTCGCTAGTTGACTGTACCACCTGAACGTTAAGCGACGCGGATACGATGCGCGGGGTCATGGTACTTCCACTTGATGGGCCTGGGATCGTCGTTGTAGTGACGGATGTAGCGCATGATCCGACGGGCCAGATCCTTCGTTGACGTGAAGATGCCTCGATGGATGAGATCGCGTTCAATCTTCGCGAACCAGAGTTCCACTTGATTCA
>Ga0194132_10000503_pt1 | contig 79834 bp, 75 predicted proteins | sample TA2KigOf80mmetaG_FD_148612 | JGI IMG/M metagenome (GOLD analysis project Ga0194132, IMG submission 148612) | Freshwater microbial communities from Lake Tanganyika, Tanzania - TA2015054 Kigoma Offshore 80m | ecosystem: Environmental > Aquatic > Freshwater > Lake | place: Tanzania: Lake... | reverse complement strand
CTCGCCGCGGAGGATGCGGAGCGGCACGCCGCGACGCTCGAGGCCGGCACGCTGGACGAGCCGCCAGTCGACCCTCTCGACATGCGGGCCGGCGGCGGCGCGCACACGGTCCTCGAGATCGGCCGGCAAGAGCGGCGTGAAGCGGCCCTCCTCCTCGATCTGGTCGGCCTGATCGGCCGAGGCGTGCACCTCGGCGAACAGCGCGCCGTCGACCCAGCCGAGCTTGACCTCCTCGTTGACGACGCGGACCGGGGTGCCGACCGGCACCAGCGAGAACAGCCGCTCGATCCCCTCGGGATACATGCGGATGCAGCCGCGGCTCACCCGGCGGCCGACGCCGTCGGGCTTGTTGGTGCCGTGGATCAGATAGGTGGGCCAGCCGAGATAGAGCGCGAAATCGCCGAGCGGGTTGTCGGGCCCGGGTGGAACCACCGGCGGCAGCTCGGGATTATCCTTCCGCGCCGAGGCGGTCGGGGTCCATGACGGCTGCTTCTGCTTGCGCACGACCGTGGTGCGACCCATCGGCGTCAGGAAGCCGTCGCGTCCGATCCCGATCGCGAAGGTCTCGGGCGGAGCGCTGGCGGGAAAGTAATAGAGCCGCATGTCGGCGATGTTGAGGATGAGACCGGTCGGCGGCCCGCTCGGCACGAGATGGCCGGACGGCAGCACGATGCGTGTGCCGTCGCCGGGCAGCCATGGATCGATCCCGGGATTGGCCGCGACGAGCTCGACGAAACCGAGATTCTGGCTCCGCGCGATATCCATCAGCGTGTCGACCGCGCGCGTGGTGTGGAACCGCACTTGACCCAGCATCACGGGCAGCGCGCGCCCCGGGGTGGAGGCAGGCGCGGGCGCAGGCGTGGGCGCGGCGCCGGCGGGGCTCGCCAGCGCCAGCGCACCGGCCCCGGCGATCCGGCAGAACGTTCGCCGCGACAGAACACGGGCGCCCGACAATGGCGGTCTCCCGGGCGGAATGCCCGATAGGCTAGACCTAGGAAGGGTGCGCCGCCGTTTAAAGGTGGTAAAGGGAATCCGCTCAGCCGGCCGGCGTCGCGGGGCGCGGGATCCCTTCCGGCTTGTCACAGCCGGGGCCGTAGCGGAGCGTCGCTTCGCCGATCGCGACCAGGGTCCCCTCGGTGTCGAAGGCCTCGGCGGTCGCCATGTAGAGCGTGCGCCCGCCGCCGCGCTTTTTGGCGCGGACCGTGATGCGACCGCTCCGCACCGAGCCGATCAGCGATATCGTGAACGACGCGGTCATCGCGTAGCGATAGTTCTCGGGCACCGTGCAATAGATGCCGCAATGGGCGCAGGCGGTGTCGAGGAGCGTCGCCATCACGCCGCCATGGACGACGCCGAGGCCGTTGGCGTGTTTGCGCTCGACGTCGAGCTCCATCACGGCGTTCTCGAGGTCCCACGCGACGAGCCGCATGCCGATCAGCTCGCCATAGGGGCCGAAGCCCTTGATCGAGGGGCGGGGCGGCGGGAGCACGGTGTCGGGCATGGGTGGTCTTCGCTGGTCTCGTCCGGCGCCGACAGTGCCAACTGCCCCCGACGCTGTCCAGGGCCGCAATCGCGGGACGTTAACGCTCGATCGGGACGGTGTGGCGACGCGTCGCGCGGTCGGCCGGTTCGACAACCCGCCCGGCTCGGCTATACTCCGGCCGCCCTGTAGTCGAAGGACCTCGCATGGACCGCATCATCGTCGGCATCACCGGCGCCACCGGCACGATCTACGGTATGCGCCTGATGGAGATGCTGCGGACCGATCCGAACATGCAAATCCATCTCGTCATGAGCCGGTCGGCGAAGCTGACGCTCAAGATGGAGCACGATTTCGAGCCGGGCCGCCTCCTCGACCTCGCCCATGTCGTGCACGAGGTCTCGAATATCGGCGCCTCGATCTCGTCGGGCTCGTTCCGTACCCGCGGCATGGTGATCGCGCCATGCTCGATCAAGACGATGTCGAACATCGCCATGGGCAATACCGGCGATCTCATCAGCCGCGCCGCCGACGTCGTCCTCAAGGAGGGTCGCAAGCTCGTCATCGCGATCCGCGAGACGCCGCTCCACGCCGGCCATCTCGAGAGCCTTCTGAAGCTCTCGCGCCTCGGCGCCGTGATATTTCCGCCGGTGCCCGCGTTCTACAACCGGCCGAAGACGCTCTACGACATCGTCGACCAGAGCTGCATGCGCATGCTCGACCATTTCGGCATCGACGTGCACACCGCGCCGCGCTGGGGCGAGGAGGACGGCGTGCCGGCGGTCGGCCAGAAGATCGAGGGCGGCAAGGCGGTCGGCTGAGCCGGTCCGACGGGTCTCCTCGGCTCGGCCGGCGCTCAAGTCCGCGGGCGCTCAAGTCAGCGGGCGCTCTTCCTCGAACCGCTTCGGCGCCGAGAAGCCGGCGAGCACGCGCGCTTTCTCGCCCTCGTCGTAGAAGGTCGAGGGGTAGTAGTCGCGGAAGTCTTTCACCACGCGATCGAACGGGAAGTCCGACCACATGCCGTGATCGGCCATGTACTGCATGTGCTTGCGGCCCTGCTTGTCGAACTCCTGGAACAGAGCGTGGTCGGTGCCGTCGAACTCGGTCGGCAGCACGTCGAAGCGGTCGCACAGCTCGATGTTGAAGGCCGGCGCCGCCTTGAGCCAGCGGCCACCGAGATAGAGGACGGCGAAGCCGTGGTGCAGGAAGAGCTCCTTGCCGCCCATGATGACGCGGAGCCGCTCGGTGCAGAGATGGTTGACGACATCGGCGAGCCCGATGCCGGCCGGAATGCCATTGGCGCGCGCCGAGGCGGCGAGGAGCACCGCCTTGGGCAGGCAGAACCCGGCGCCCGCGGCCAACAGATTCGAGGCCTTGTAGAGCGCGCGCTCGAGATTGATCCGATAGGGGTCGTAGCGGATGCGGTCGCGGACGGCGTAATAGAGCTTCACCGCCTTGTCGACATCGGTCGCGGCACCCGCCGCCGCCTCGAGCGCGAACGCGCGCACCGCGGGCGTGTCGAAATCGAGGAACTCGGTCGGCTTCAGATATTCGGGGCCGACCGTGGGGAAACCGTTCTTCGTGTGCTCCATCACCGCTACCTGGACCTCGGAACCGTCGCGAATTCGGGCTGAACATAAGGGCGCCCCGCCGCCCCGACAATAGCACCGCTGGAGCACCGCGGGCCCCCTTGGGCGGTTGCGCGTCCGATGCGGTCGGCTACAGTCGGGCACGGAGCCCGGCATGTTCGATCTCGGTCATACCTTTCTCGCCACCGCGGAGCGCAATCCGGGCGCGCTCGCGCTCGTCGACGGGCCGCTCCGGCTCAGCTATGGCGACTGGGCGGTCCGCACCCGCGCGTGCGCGGCGGGGCTCGCCGGTCTCGGGCTCCGCCCGGGCGACCATCTCGCGGTTGTGCTGCAGAACTCGGCCGCGATGGCGACGCTCCACTGGGCGGCGCAACTCGCGGGCGTCATCGTCACGCCGCTCAACTGGCGCATGACGGCCGAGGAGGTCGACTACTGCCTCGCCGATTCGGAGGCCAAGGCGGTCGCCTTCGAGCCCGCCTCGGCGGCCGCGATCGCCGGCGCCGCGACCGCGACCGGGATCGCGCGGATCGCGGTCGGGGGCGCGCCCGGCGGCACGCACGACCTCGCGGCGCTCGCCGCCGCCGACGGCTCCCGCTTCGTCCCGCGCGCGACTGCCGAAGACTGGTCGCTGATGCTCTACACCTCGGGCACGACGGGGCGACCCAAGGGCGTGCCGCGCCGCCACCGCGCCGAGTGCGCCGCGGCGCTCGCCCATGTCGCGCAGAACCAGTACCGGCGGGGCGAGCGCACGCTCGGCGTCATGCCGCTCTATCACACGATGGGCGTGCGATCGCTCCTCGCGATGGCGCTGATCGACGGCACGTTCGTCTGCCAGCACCGTTTCGATCCCGGCGAGGCGATCCGGCTGATCGACGACGCGGCGATCATCAACCTCTATCTCGTGCCGACCCTCTATCACGACATCCTCGCGCACCCGTCCTTCGCCCGCCCGCGCGTCGCCTCGGTGCGGAAGCTCGGTTTCGCCGGCATGTCGATGACCGACGGGCTGCTTGCCCGCCTCGCCGAGGCGTTCCGGCCCGAGCTCTTCGTCAACCACTACGGCTCGTCCGAGATCTATACCTTCACGATCGCGCCCGACGCGGTCGCGAAGCCGGGCTCGGCCGGGAAGTCGGGGATCAACCAGCGCATCCGCGTCGTCCGCCTCGGCGCCGGCGATCCCGATGCCGTCGCCGCGCCGGGCGAGGAGGGCGAGATCGTCGCCGATCTCCGGAGCGACGAGGCGTTCGAGGGCTACTGGAAGCGCGACGACGCGGATCGGCGCGCGATCCGCGACGGCTGGTACTTCACCGGCGACACCGGATATCGCGATGCGGACGGCGATCTGTTCGTGACCGGCCGTGTCGACGACATGATCATCAGCGGCGGCGAGAACGTGACACCGGTCGAGATCGAGAGCGTCTTGTCGCTCCATCCGGCGGTGGCGGAGGTCGCCGTCGCGGGGCTTCCCGACGAGCGCTGGGGCGCGCGCATCACCGCCTTCGTCAAGCGTCGCGGACCGGTCGACGCGGCGGCGCTCGAGGCCTATTGCCGCGCCTCGACGCTCGCCAATTTCAAGCGGCCGAAGGAATTCGTCTTCGTCGCCGAGATCCCGAAATCGCCGGTCGGCAAGATCCTGCGCCGGCTCCTCGTCGCGGGCGAATACGAGCGCGACGGCGCGGCCGGCTGATTGGGCGCCGCGCGGCCCTTAACCAGCACGGAAAGACGGTCGGCGGGCGGATGCGGCGAACGGCCGCGGGGGCCGGGTTGACGCCACCGGGGGCGAATGAAATGTTAGCCGCTAGCGTAACAGGAGAACGACGATGCCCAAGTCCGGCGCCGACCATCTGAACGCCCTCCGCGACGGTCGCGAGGTGTTCCTGAACGGCGAGATCGTCAAGGACGTGACGACCCACCCCGCGTTCAGGAACGCGTGCCGGTCGGCGGCCGATCTCTATGACTTCCAGTGCCGGCCCGAGAACATCGAGATGATGACCTTCAAGTCGCCGACCTCGGGCGAGCGGGTCAACAAATGCTGGCTGATCCCTAAATCGCACGCCGAGATGGTCGACCGCCGGAAGGCGCTCGTCGACTGGTCGCGCACCAATTTCGGCTGGCTCGGTCGCTCGCCCGACCATATCGCCTCCTCGCTGGTCGGCCAGCTCATCGGGATCGAGGTGTTCGAACGTCACGACAAGAAGCGGGCGCAGAACTTCCGCGACTATTTCGCGTATTGCCGCGACAAGGACATCTTCCTGACCTACGTCATCATCAACCCGCAGGCCGACCGGTCGAAGACCAACGCCGACCAGCAGGACGAATATCTCACCTGCGCCGTCGTCGACGAGGACAGCCACGGCATCACCGTCCGCGGCGCGAAGATGCTCGGCACGTCCTCGATCATGGCCAACGAGGTGCTGGTCGCCAACATCCAGCCGCTCGCCAAGGGCGAGGAGAAATATGCCCTCTCCTTCGCGCTGCCGATGGGGCACAAGGGCATCAAGATCATGTCGCGGAAGTCGTTCGAGGAGCACGCCGTCTCCGAGTTCGACAACCCGCTCGCGACGCACTACGACGAGAACGACGCGCTGGTCTATTTCGACGACGTCAAGGTGCCATGGGAGCGCGTGTTCATCTACAAGGACATCGAGGCCGCGCGCGGCCAGTTCCAGGATACCGCCGCGCATTTGATGCAGAATTACCAGTGCCAGATCCGGCTCCTGGTCAAGATGCAGTTCCTGATGGGGGTGGCGCGCAAGATCGCCGAGACCAACGGCATCATCGCCTTCCCGCCGGTCCGCGACACGCTCGGCAAGCTCGCTGCCCAGGCCGCGATGGTCGAGGCCATGGTGCACGGCATGGAGGCGGCCGGCACCATGCACGGCGGCGCCTGGGTGCCGCACAAGCACATGATGTACGCCGCGCAGGTGCTGACGCAGGAGATCTACCCGCAATTCGTGACGACGATCCGCGAGCTCGGCGGCGGCGGGCTCATCATGCTGCCGTCCTCGGCCGCCGATTTCGGCAATGTCGAGCTCGCCCAGCTGATCGGTAAGACACAACAGTCGCCGACGACCGATTCCGAGGGCCGCGTCAAGTTCATGAAGCTCGCCTGGGATTCGCTCGGCTCCGAGTTCGCCTCGCGCCATGTCCAGTACGAGATGTTCTATGCCGGCGCGCAGTTCGTCACCCGCGCCCACTCGTTCCGGACCTATGACTGGGGCAACGCGACCGGGCTCGTCAACGAGTGTCTCGGCAGCTACGACCTCAAGGACTCGATCCCGCGCGCGGGCAAGAAGGGCAAGGCGGCCTGACGGTCGCCGCCGCGCGGTCAGAGGACGAACGGATCGACGAACCAGGCGAGGCCCTCGAAGCGGAACTGCGGCAGGGTCTCCGAGACGGCGTTGGTCTCGAGAAGGCCCGCGGTATAGAAGTGCGCGCCGGTCTCGCCGTTGTAGAAGCGGTAGAGCGGCACCGAGCCCGGCACCGGCGCGGTATAGGCGGAGAACGCCGGTCCCTCGAAATTATACTGCGGCAGCGTCGCGATCACGTTGTCCCGCTCGGCCGGCGAGATCGTGTAGAAATGCGTCCCCGTCGCCGTGTTGTAGAAGCGGAACACCGTCGCGGTCGGCGCCTGGTTGCCCGCCGGCACGCCGAAGCCCGTGCCTTCGAACTGGAAGCTGTCGAGCGTCGCGATGACGTTGTCGCGCTCCGCGGCGCTCGCCGTATAGAAGTGGACGCCGGTCTCGGTGTTGTAGAAGCGGAACACCGGGTTGGTCTCGAGATCGACGGTCGGGAGGCCGAGATCGCGCATGACCGCGAGATCGACCGGTCCGATCACCTTGCGCTCGCCGCGCTCGACGATCTCGCTCGTCATCAGGTTGTTGCCGAGACCGTCCAGAGGACCGTTGCCGAGCCGGACATAAAGCGGGTTCGCCCCTTGGGTGTTGAGCGGGATCGGCCCGCCATGGGCGGCGACCGCGGCGGCGCCGGTGAACTCGATCTTGGCATCGAAGGTGGTGAGGAAGGCGGTATCGCGGACGCCGGTCGCGGGGTTGCCGAAGCCGGTGAAGCCCATGCCCTCGCCGACCGTGTAGGCGAGGAGGCTCACGAGATCGAGCCGGTCGTCGGGCACGGCGCCCAGGCGGTTGAACGGGAACGGGTCGAGCCAGGTCCGGCTCGCGTAGAAGCCGGGATCGAGGTGGAGGACGAGATCGACCGTCGGACCGTTGAGGTCGTTGCCGGTGCGGAGCTCGTGGGTGACGTTCGGCTCGGCGAGCACGCGCGTCGGCGAAACCTCGAGGAAGGTCGTGAACGCATCGGCGACCGAGAGCCCGCCGGCGTTGGCGCCGATGCGGAGCTCGACCTCGAGCGAGCCCTTGCCGTCGACGAAATTGCTCCATGTGGCGAGCGCGGCCTGGGTCGCCTGGAGAAGGTTGAAATGCGCCGGCTGCAGCGCCGATGTCGGGTCGTTGATCGAGACCGAGTAGAGGAACGCCATGATGGGTCCGCGCGGGGCCGGGTCGCGGCCAGCATGCCACAGGGCACCCGCCGCGCCGGATCACGCTGTAGCGACTAAGCGTTGACGGGGCGTTACGACGGCGGGCCGGTGGGCGGCGGCGGGTCGTCGTCCTCGCGCATCCGCTTGGCGTGGGCCTGGAACACCTCGCTGAAGGCGGCGGCGAGCATGCCGGTCGGCATCGCGATCAGCACGACCGCCGAGATCGCCGTGATGCCGCCGACGATCTTGCCCATGACCGTGGTCGGGTAGACATCGCCATAGCCGACGGTGGCGAGCGTGACGACCGACCACCACATCGCGCGCGGGATCGAGCCGAACGCGGCCGGCTGCGCCTCGGCCTCCATCATGTGGAGGAGCGTCGCGGCGATGATTAGGACGCCCATCGCCATCGAGAACGACAACAGAAGCTCGAAGCGGCGCACGGCAAGCGCGCGGCCCATCAGCATCGCGGCCTCCGAGAACTCGCCCAGCCGGGCGAGGGTGAGGATGCGGAGGAGGCGGGCGAGGCGGACGACGAAGGCGTCGTTGGTGCCGAGCGAGATGAAGAACGGGATGATCGCGATGAGATCGATCAGCGGGAAGGGTTGGCGCATGTAGCGCAGCCGGCCGCGCCACTCGGCATAGCGCGGCTCCTCGCCCGCGGCCCAGACGCGCGCCAGGTATTCGGCCGAGAACAGAAGCGCGAACAACCAGTCCCCGGCGCGGAATATCTCCGCGAGCACGGGATCGCGGTTGAGCGTCGGCTCGGTCTCGAGGATCGCGATCGTGACCGCGATGAGGATTGCGGCGAACAGGATCTTGTTCGCGGGCGAGAGGCCGGCGTGAAACCAGCCGCGCGGGAAGAGCTGGCGATAGAGAAAGGCGCGCACGGCGCCGTCACCGCGCGGCGAGCGCGGCCTCGACCGAGAGACCGATCTGGACCAGGCGATGGTCGCCGCCCGTCTCGCCCATCACCATGAGCCCGACCGGCGCCTCGCCCGTGCCGTGCGCGGGGATCGAGAGCCCGCAGCGGTCGAGCACGTTCCCGACGGTCGTGTTCCGCAGCATCCGGAGGTTCATCTTGCCGAACAGCTCGTCGTCGTTGAAGAGATCGGCGATCGGCGGCGCGACCGCGGGCGTCACCGGCATCAGGCAGGCGTCATAGGGCGCGGTCGTCGCATCGGCCTCGGCGATGATCACGCGCCGGAGCGCGAGCGCGTCGATATAGTCGGCGGCATCCATCCGCGCGGCGCGGAGGATGCGGCCCGAGACGCGCGGATCGTAACCCTCCTTCGACGTCGCGAGCCGCGCGCGGTGGATCGCATAGGACTCGGCCCCGAGGACACCGCCCTTAGCGTTGAGCTCGGGAATGCGGAGGAGCACCTCGAACGGGATCTCGCGGATCGTCGCGCCCGCCGCCGCGAGCCGCGACAACGCCTTCTGGAACGTCGCGGCGACGACCGGCTCGAGGTCGTCGAGGACATAATGCTTCGGCACCGCGAAGCGGAGACCGGCGATCGGAAGGGCCGCCGGCACTACCGGCGCCGCGCCGGCGAGCACCGCATCGACGAGCGCGCAGCAGGCGACCGAGGGCGCGAGCGGGCCGATCGAATCGAGGCTCCACGACAACGGGAAGCAGCCCGTCGTCGGCACGCGGCGCGCGGTCGGCTTCAGCCCGGTGATGCCGTTGAGCGCGGCCGGGATGCGGACCGAGCCGCCGGTGTCGGTGCCGATGCCGTAGGCCGCGAAGCCGTCGGTGACCGAGATCGCGGCGCCCGAGGACGAGCCGCCCGGAATGCGGCCGGTCTTGCGGTCCCACGGGTTCCTCGGCGTGTCGTAATGCGGGTTGATGCCGATGCCCGAATAGGCGAACTCGGTCATGTTGGTGCGCCCGACGATCACCGCGCCGGCGGCGCGGAGCCGGGCGACGATCGCCGCGTCCGCGGTGGCCGGCGGGTCGTTCCTGGTGACCACCGCGCCCGCGGTGGTCACCTCGCCCGCGACGTCGAAGAGGTCCTTGATCGAGGCCGGGATGCCGGCGAGCGGCGAGGGCACGATGCCGTGCGCGCGGAGCGCGTCGGAGGCCTTGGCCGCGGCGCGCGCGGCCTCGGCATGGACGCGGATCATCGTCCGCTTGCCCTCGCCCGCCGGATCGGCGATGCGCGCGAGCGCGGCCTCGGTGAGCGCGAGGCTCGTGGTGCGTCCGGCCGCGAGGTCGGCGGCGAGTGTGGCGAGCGGCTTCATCGCGATGGTCCTCGCGGCCCGGGGAGGGCGCTACTTCTTGGTCTCGTCGTAGTAGTGGATCTCGAGCAGCATGCAGCCGCCCTCGGACTTGAACGGGCCGTGATGGGCCCCGGGCGGCCGGCAGGCATAGGTGTTGGGCTTGAATTTCTCGCCGCCCTTGCCCTGCTTGTCGTTGCCGACGATGAGATCGCCCGAGATCTGGTAGACCTCCTCCCAGTAGTCGTGCACGAAGGGCTCGGTCGTGTATACGCCGGGCGCGAATTTGAGGATGCGCGTGCGCGAGCCCTTCTTGTTGGTCTCGTCGAGCACGCCGGTCAGGATCTTCTGCTGGATCCCAGACGGATAGCCGGGCGGGGTCTCCCAGCCGGTCGCGAAATCGACGGCGTGGAATTCGAGATGCTTCTTCGGGATCGGCATGGCGTTCTCCTCGACTGTCAGGTGACGATCGGCAGCGTCCGCACGCTGTAGCCGTGGCGGAGCGAGCGGCCGAGCACGGGATCGGCGAGCTCGACCTCGAAACGCGGCGCGGCGCGGAGCTTGCCGTGGACGGCGAGCGTGCCGCAATACATGGCGGTGCCGGCGGGCAGCGCGGTCTTGCCGGCGAGATAGCGCCCGATCAGATCCTCCGGTGCGCGCATCGTTGTGACCGGGCCTTCCTGGTAGACATTGCGCGCGCCGTCCTCGACCGCCCAGGACCGGAGCGTGAGCCGGTCGAAATGGGGCGCAATGTCGGCATAGCGCCACACATCGCGGGAGACCGGCTTCGGGCACATCTGCTTCGATACCGGCACCGAGTAGGTCTCGACCTTGCGGTCGGTATGGTCGGAGCCGATCCCGATCAGCATGCCGGCGGGCGTGCCGATCAGGACGAACTCGATCTCGCCGCTCGAATCGGGCCCGAGCACCTGGAGGTCCTCGTCGGTCGTCAGGCAGGACGCGGCGAGACGGTAGAAGCACGGCACCGTCGAGGGGCGCGGCACGCCGATCTCCTCGAGCTCGCGGATGTGCTTCTCGAGCGCCTCGACATTGCGCCCGGTCCAGCCGGCGATCACGAGGTCGTTGACGGTGACGGTCTCCTCGCTGATGCCGGACTTGCCGTGCACGCGCAGTCGCAATGTGTTCGCCACGGGGCCTCGCCGCTGGTCGGGAAAGTTGCGGCTACCCTATGGCCCTCCGTTCGGACGGTCAAGCAAGCCCCCACCGCGAGGCGGCTTGCAATGCCGGGTCGCGTTGCGGCTTGCAATGCCGGGTCGCATCGGATACGCGGTGGCCCGACAGGTGCAGGGCGGATCCTGACGTCCCAACGGCGACACGCCGATCCCGCGGACCGCCGGCGTGCAGCCCGGAGTGAATCATTGACGACCGCCGCGACGGCGCCGCTCGGCATTCGAGCCACCCTCCTCACGGTGCTGGTGCCGTTCGGGTTCGGCTACTACTTCTCCTATCTCTTCCGCACCGTGAACGCGGTCATCTCGCCGCAGCTGAGTGCCGAGTTCGCGCTCGGCGCGGGCGATCTCGGCCTCCTCACCTCGATCTACTTCTTCGCCTTCGCGCTGACGCAGATCCCGCTCGGCATCGCGCTCGACCGCTATGGCCCGCGCCGGGTGCAGGCGGCCTTGATGGTCGTCGCGGCAGCGGGCGCGGTGGTGTTCGCGGTCGGCACCGATTTCGCCATGGTCGCGATCGGGCGCGCGCTGATCGGCGCCGGCGTCTCGGGCGCGTTGATGGCGGCGGTGCAGGCGAATGCGCTCTGGTGGCCGCGCGACCGGCTGCCGCTGGTCAACGGGCTGATGACGATGTTCGGCGGCTCGGGCGCGATCACCGCGACCGCGCCGCTCGAGGCGGTGCTCGGCTTCGTCGGCTGGCGCGAGGTGTTCTGGGGCATCGCCGCGCTCACGATCGTCTGCGCGCTCTTCATCTATCTCGTCGTGCCCGAGCGCCGCGTCGAGGCCGGCCCGCGACCGTCGGCGGAGGAGCAGCGCCGCCTCTTCCGTTCGGTGATCCGCGACGGCTTCTTCTGGCGGCTCACGCTGATGTTCGTATCGGTGCATGCCGCCTTCCAGTCCTACCAGACGCTGTGGGCCGCCCCCTGGCTCCGCGACATCGCGGGCTTCGACCGCGTCGCGGTCGCGAACCACCTTCTCCTGATCCAGATCGGGTTCTTCTGCGGCGGCGTATCGGCCGGCGTGATCGCCGACCGGCTCCGTCTCAAGAGCATTCCGCCGCTCAACGTGTTCATCGCCATTCTCGTCGTGTTCTTCGTCGTCCAGGTCTTCGTCGCGATCGGCGCGGCCGGGATCGCCGCGGTCCTCTGGCTCGCATGGGGGCTCGTCGGCGCGGCGACGCTCCTCTGCTTCTCGATCTTCCCGCAGCTCTATCCGCCGGCGATCACCGGGCGCGTCATCACCCTCGTCAACCTGATGATGTTCATCTTCTCCTTCGCCTTCCAGTGGGGCGTCGGCATCGTCATCGACCAGTGGGCCGTCCTCCCCGGCGGCCGCTTCGATCCCGAGGCGCACGGCGCGGCGATGTTCATCCTGATGGCGATCGAGGCGCTGTTCTTCGCGGTCTTTCTCGTCCATTACCGGTTCCGCGCCGGGACGCGCGCGCCATGACGCCGACGACGACGGATCAGCCCCGGCTCACGCCCGCCGCGATCGTCCTCACGGTGTTCGTGCCGTTCGGGCTCGGCTACTACCTCTCTTATCTGTTCCGGGCGGTGAACGCGGTGATCGCGCCGCAGCTCGTCGCCGACATCGGGCTGACCGCGGCCGATCTCGGGCTGATGACGAGCGTCTATTTCATCGTCTTCGCCTCGATCCAGGTGCCGCTCGGCATCGTGCTCGACCGCTACGGCCCGCGCCGGGTGCAGTTCGTGCTGCTCGCGGTCGCCGCCGCCGGCGCCGCGCTGTTCGCGCTCGGCCACGACCTCGCGACGGTGGCGACCGGGCGCGGGCTGATCGGTTTCGGCGTCTCGGGCTGCCTGATGGCGGCGCTCCAGGCCAATGTCCTGTGGTGGCCGCGCGAGCGGCTCGCGCTCCTCCACGGGCTCACCGGCGCGTTCGGCAGCATGGGGGCGCTGTCGGCGACGCTGCCGGTCGAGCTTCTGCTCGAGCCGCTCGGCTGGCGCGGCATCTTCTTCGTGCTCGCCGCGGTCACGCTCGCGGTCGGCGTGCTGATCCTCGTCGTCGTGCCCGACCGGCGCGTCGCCGGCGCGGCGACCGGGAACGCGCGCGCGCAGCTTCGCGATCTCGGGCGCATCTATGGCGATGCCTATTTCTGGCGCGTGTCGGTGATGGTGTTCGTCCACGCGGCGGCGTTCCTCTCCTACCAGACGCTGTGGGCGGGTCCCTGGCTCCGCGACGTCGCCGGCATGGACCGGCTCGAGGTCGCGAACGCGCTCTTTCTCCACAATGCCGGGATGGTGATCGGCGTCCTCACGCTCGGGGTGATCGCCGACCGGCTGCAACGCGTCGCGGTGCCGACGATCACGACGGTGGCGGGCGCGATGGTGCTCTCGATGGCGGCCCAGCTCGGGCTCGCGCTCGAGCTCGTCGAATGGGCGGTGCCGCTCCTGTTCCTGTTCGGCTTCGGCGGTGCCTCGACGATCCTCGTCTATGCCGTCTACGCCAACCACTTCCCGGCGGCGCTGATCGGGCGCGTCAACACCGCGCAGAACAAGCAGATCTTCATCGGCTCGTTCATCGTGCAGTGGGGGATCGGCCTCATCATCGGGATGTGGCCGGAGCCGGCGCCCGGACGCTATGCGCCGGAGGCGCACCAGGTGGCCTTCTTCGTCGTCCTGGCGATCGAGCTCGCGGCGCTCGTCTGGTTCCTGTGGCCGCGGCGCCGGGGGCCGGGCTAGAGCCGGATGCCGGCGCGCTCGATGATGGCGCGGACGCGGGCGCGCTGGTCGTCGGGGATGACGAGGCGTTCGGCCCAGTCCTTGCCGGTCGGCTTGGTGGCGTCGATGCCGACCTTGGTCAGCGTGTAGTTGGTCGGGTCCGAGGTCGGATCGAGGATCGCGCCCATCGCGCCCGGCACCAGCACGATGTCCTTGTCGGCGCGCGTGCGGGTGATCACCGCCCACATCACGTCGGACAGGTTGAAGATGTCGACGTCCTCGTCGACGACGACGACGCACTTGACGTAGAACTCGGTGCCGAGCGCGGCCATGATCGCCTGCTGCGGCTGGCCCTCCGCCGTCTTCTTCATCGACACGATCGCCATCATCGCGCCGACCGTCGGCAGCGGCACGTGCACGGCGCGCACGTTGGGCAGGTTGCGCCGGAGCGCGTTGAAGATCTCGCCCTCGCGGCTGATCGAGGAGACGAGGATGTGGTCGGCCGCGGTGCCCGAGGCGACCGAGTGGAAGATCGGGTCCTTCCGCATCTGGATGCGTTTGGCAACGAAGACGTTCTGCGTCGAGCGGTAGGAGGCGTAGCCGGTGAACTCGCCGAACGGGCCCTCGGGCTCGCGCACGCCGTTCAGGATCTCGCCCTCGATCACGATCTCGGCGCCGTGCGCGACCTCGAGATCGGCGGTCTTGCAGCGGGCGACGCGGTAGGGCGCGCCGAACAGCCCGCCCATGATCTCGTATTTCCGGACATCGGGCGGGTAGTGGTAGGCCATCGAGCCCATGTAATGGAGCGGATGGATGCCGAGCGTGATGGCGGCCGGCAGCGGCTCGTTCCGCTCCTCGGCGCGGCGGTGGAACTCGTACATGCGCCGGCGGGAATGGAGCGAAAGGCCGAGCCGGTTGCGGCCCTTGAGCATCAGCCGGTGGAAGCCCGAGGTGTCGACGCCGGTCACGGGATCGCGGGCGATGATCTGGCCGGCCGTGATGTAGGGCGCGGCGTCGACGCCGAAATGGAGCGGAATCGGGAGCTTGGCGAGATCGACGTCGTCGCCCTCGATCACGACGTCCTGCCACGGCGCATCGCCCGCGCGATCGACCTTGGTGTAGCGTTGGCAGCGGTCCTTGAAGGCGACGGCGAGCTCGCCCGGATCGACCCCGAGCGCGGCGGCGAGCAGGCGGCGGTTGCCGGTCGTGTTGGTGACGACCGGCATCGAGAAGCCCTCGACCTTCTCGTAGTACACGACCGGGCTCCTGCCGTGGCGCTCGAACTCGAACACCGTCGAGGTGATGTCGAGCTCGCGCCGGACCGGCTCCTTCACGCGGACGAACTCGTCGGGAAATTGGCGTTCCACCATCGAGAGAAACCCGCGGAGGCTCTGGTCGGTCACGGCATCGTCCTTTTTGGTCGGTTTCGGGTCGCTGTCCGGCCGACAATGCCCGGCCCGGCCCGGCTCCGCAACCGCGCCGACCGGGCTCGGGCGAAGGCTCGGGCGAGTATGGGGCGGCGGCGCGCGACGGGGGGCGGGCGGGGCTTGCAACCGGGCCCCCGACCCTGTTACGCACGGCGCGGAAACGGGAGGCGCGTTTGATCGAGGCGATCGTCGGCGGGCGGATCATCGACGGAACCGGGCGCGATCCGGTCGCGGACGGCGTCGTCGTGATCGAGGATGGCCGCATCCGCGCGGTCGGCCCTTCGCGCTCGGTCGCATTGCCGCGCGAGGCGAGGCGGCGCGATGCGGCCGCGCGCACCGTGTTGCCGGGCTTCATCGACTGCCATGTGCACGTGACCTATCGCGCGCGCGACATGCGCCAGCACCTCCTCAACACGGCGACCTACAACGTGCTCCGCTCGACCCAGATCCTGGCCGAGACGATCGCCTGCGGTGTGACGACGGTGCGCGACATGGGCGGCGCCGACGCCGGCTTTCGCGAGGCGGTCGCCGAGGGCTTCATCGCCGGGCCGCGGCTCCTGATCGCGATCGTCATGCTGTCGCAGACCGGCGGCCACGGCGACTACTGGGTGCCGGCCGGGATGCGCATCCCGAAGCGCACCTGGCTCCCCGATCCGGTCGCCGACGGGGTCGGCGAGGTGCGCCGCCAGGTGCGCCACCTCCTCATGGCGGGCGCCGACTTCATCAAGATGTGCACGACCGGCGGCATCACCTCGGTCACCGATCACTGGGACGAGCCGCAGTTCACGGTCGAGGAGATCGCCTGCGCGGTCACCGAGGCGGCGATGAAGAAGAAGCGCGTCGCGGTCCACGCCGAGGGCGTCGCCGGCATCCGGAATGCGCTCCGCGCCGGGGTCTACTCGGTCGAGCACGGCTGGTTCATCGACGAGGAATGCGTCGCCATGATGCTGCGCCAGGGCACCTGGTGGGTGCCGACGCTCGCCCTCGTGCCGCTCTCGGTCGAGCACCGCCAGCGCAACAAGGCCTGGGGCGCGCAGCAGCTCGCGCAGGAGGACAAGAAGGACGCCGAGATCTACGACAGGATGCAGGGCCAGATCCCGCTCTGGCGCGATGCCGTCCGCCGCGGCGTCAAGGTCGCCTTCGGCACCGACCAGTCGCACCGGCTGATGGTCGGCGAGAACCTGGCCGAGCTCCGCTTCATGGTCGACTGGCTTGGCATGAGCCCGATGGAAGCGATCGTCGCCGCGACCTCGACGGCGGCCGCCTGCATCGAGCGGCCCGAGCTCGGCAGCCTCGAACAAGGCCGCATCGCCGATATCGTCGTCGTCGACGGCGATCCGCTCACCGATATCCGCATCCTCGAGGAGCGCGCGCGCATCCACCTCGTCATGAAGGAAGGCCGCGCCTTCCGCGACGCGATGGATGGAACCGCGCGCTAGACCCTTGCAACCGGAGAAACGCCATGCAGCTCAACCGTTTCATGATCCGCCCCTTCGTCGAGCAAGGTCTGCGCGAGGAGATCGGCCCCGGCGACACCACCGGTGGCTTCCTGGTCGGTGACGATCCGTGGCAGACCGGCCAGATCTACGCCAAGGGGCACGGCGTGATCTGCGGCCTCCTCCTCTCCGACGAGACGATCAAGATCGTGCAGCCCGACGCCGTCGTCGACGTGTCGGTCAAGGACGGCGAGCTGATGGAGCCGGGCACGATCCTGCTCAAGATCAGGGCTCGCGCCTCGACGTTCTTCATGATCGAGCGCTGCGCGATCGACTGGCTGCAGCAGATGTCGGGCATCGCGACCAAGACGCGGCGCTACAGCGAGCTCGTCAAGCACACCGGCGTGAGGCTCACCGATACGCGCAAGGGCTGGCCCGGCTTCCGCGTGCTGCAGAAATACGCCGTCCGCGTCGGCGGCGCGCACAACCACATCTTCTCGCTGCACAACTGCGTCCTGGTGAAGGACAACCACATCAAGATCGCGGGCGGGCTGACCAACGCGGTCGAGCTCCTGCGCGCCCGCGCCCAGCACACGTTCAAGATCGAGGTCGAGTGCGAGACGCTCGAGATGGTCGAGGAGGCGCTCCGCTGCAAGGCCGACGTCATCATGTTCGACAACATGGAGCTCCCCGAGATGCGGGAGGGCGTCAAGATGTGCAAGGGCAAGGCCATCACCGAGGCGTCGGGCGGGGTGCGCGAGACCACGATCGTCCCGATCGCCGAGACCGGCGTCGATGTGATCTCGATCGGCGATCTCACCCACTCGATCACCGCGGTCGACATCTCGCTCGACGTCAAGGACATCAAGCCGTCGGCGCAGCGCGACATCGCCCGGCTCAAGGCCGCCGCGCGCGCCGCGGAGTAGGCTCGTTGCTCCGGCGCGTCGATCTCGCGGGCCTCCATGACGTGACGCTCCGCGCGAGCCACGGCGTCATGCCGGCGCTCGATGCCGACTCGGTCGACGAGATCGCGCGCATCGTCGCCGCGACGACCCGCATCCCGGGTATCGTCGCCTACAAGCTCGGGCTCACCGCGACTCTCCGCCTCGGGCTCGAGGGCGCGATCCGGATGCTCCGGCGCGAGACCGACCTGCCGCTGATCTACGACCACCAGAAGGCCGGGCCCGACGTTCCCGACATGGCCGCGAAGTTCGCCGCGACCTGCCGCGCCGCCGGCGCCGACGGGCTGATCCTGTTTCCGGTCGCCGGCCCCCGCGCGGTCGACGCGTTCGTCGGCGGCGCGATCGCGAACCGGCTCTGTCCCGTCGTCGGCGGCGAGCTGCCGCTCGCCGATTATGTCGTCTCGGGCGGTGGCTATATCGCCGACGATGCGCTGACCCGCATCTTCGAGCGTGCGATCGACAAGGGCGCCGATCATTTCGTCGTGCCGGCGAACGATCCGGAGAAGGTCGCGCGGCTCGCCCGGTTCCTCCGGGAGCGGATCGACGAGCCGTCCTTGTTCCTGCCCGGGATCGGCGCGCTCGGCGGCTCGATCGGCGGCTCGTTCAAGGAGGCGACGGGTTGCCGCGCCTATGCCGTCGTCGGGCGCACGATCTATGCGGCCCCCGATCCGGGCGAGGCGGCGCGGCGGCTCGCCGGCGAGGCGCTCGCCTTCGCATGACCGCAACGCCGACCGGGCTCCTGATCGACGGCGCGTTCGCCGCTGCCGCCGACGGCGCGAGCTTCGCGGTCGCGAACCCGGCGACCGGCGAGACGGTCGCGACCGTCGCCAAGGCGGGCGTCGTCGATCTCGATCGCGCGGCCGCGGCCGCGCGGCGGGCGTTCGATGCCGGCCGGTGGTCCGGCATGCGCCCGTTCGACCGCGGCCGGGTCCTCCAGAAGATCGCCGACGGCATCCGTGCGGAAGCCGAGACGATCGCCGTCTGGGAGACGCGGACCGGCGGCAAGACCATCGCCAATTCGCGGAACGAGGTCGACGCCGCTGCGCGCGTCTTCGACTATTACGCCGGCGCCGCCGACAAGTTCTTCGGCGAGACGATCCCGCTCGGCGATCCGATCCTCGACTTCACGCTGCGCGAGCCGGTCGGCGTCGTATGTGCGATCACGCCGTGGAACTTCCCGTTCCTCGCCGCGTCGTGGAAACTCGCGCCGGCGCTCGCGGTCGGCTGCACGGTGATCCTGAAGCCGGCGAGCCACACGCCGGTCACATCGCTGATGCTGGGCCGGATCGCGCTCGCGGCCGGCGTGCCGCCGGGCGTCCTCGCGGTCCTGCCGGGACCGGGGCGCGGGCTCGGCGATGCCATCGCGACGCACAAGCTGATCGACAAGATCTCGTTCACCGGCGAGACGACGACGGGTGCGGCGATCGTCAAGGCCGCCGCCGACCAGATCAAGCGCGTGACGCTCGAGCTCGGTGGCAAGAGCGCCAATATCGTCTTCGCCGATGCCGATCTCGACAAGGCCGCCGCCACGGCGGTGCCGGCCTGTTTCGGCAACGCGGGGCAGAGCTGCTCGGCGCGCACCCGGCTCCTCGTCGAGGCCGGCGCGATGGACCGCGTGCTCGATCGGCTTCTCGCCGCGACCGCCGCGTTCCGGGTCGGCGATCCGCTCGACCCGGCGACCGAGATGGGTCCGCTGGTCTCGCCGGCGCAATGGGCGACGGTCGATGGCTATGTCGCGATCGGCCGCGCCGAGGGCGCCCGGCTGGTCGCCGGCGGCGGCCGGCCGGCCGGCTTCGGCACCGGGAACTACTACGCGCCGACCGTCTTCGCCGACGCCACCAACGCGATGCGCATCGCGCGCGAGGAGATATTCGGGCCCGTGCTCACCGTCATCCCGTTCGCCGACGAGGCCGAGGCCGTCCGCATCGCGAACGACAGCGACTACGGTCTCAACGGCTCGGTGTGGACGAGAGACATCGGCAAGGCGCTCCGCGTCGCCAAGGCGGTCCGGAGCGGCATGGTCTCGATCAACAGCCACGGCAGCGCGAGCCGCTACGGCCTGTTCGCGCCGTTCGGCGGCTATAAGCGCTCGGGCATTGGGCGCGAGCTCGGCACCTATGCGCTCGCGCTCTACACCGAGGTGAAGAACGTCTTCGTCGACCACAGCGCCTGAGGCCGCCATGTTCCCGAAACCGCATCTCGACCGTGCCGCCGCCGCGCTCGCCGCGGCGAAGGCGCACGGCATCCGCATCGCGACGGCCGAGACCTGCACCGCGGGCCTCGTCTCGGCCTGCCTCACCGCCGTGCCCGGCGCCTCGGCGGTGTTCGAGCGCGGCTTCGTTCTCTATCACGACAGCGCCAAGGCGACCGGGCTCGGTGTCGCCGAGACGGTCTCGGCCGCGCACGGCGCGGTGAGCGGCGAGGTCACCCAGGGCCTCGCCGAGGGTGCGCTCGCGCATTCGGGCGCCGGCGTCGCGGTCGCGGTCACCGGCTATGCCGGGCCGGGCGGCGGCTCCTCGACGCATCCGGTCGGGACCGTCTTCGTCGCCGCGTCGCGGCGGGGCGAGCGCACCCTGTTCGAGCGCCATTTCTTCGCCGGCGACCGCGACGCGGTCCGTCTCGCCGCGGTCGCGGCCGCGCTCGACATCCTCAACCGTCGCCTCGCCTGACCCCCGCCGCACTCGGGCCATAATCGGCCCGTATATCGGTCCGCAGCGAGCCAAGGGAGGGTTCGATGCGGTCCGTGACGAAGGCCCTCGGGGCCATGATCGCCGTCCTGGCGCTGATGCTGATCGCCGCGCCGGCCGAGGCGGGTGACTTCCGCGGCGGCTTCTCGCTCCACTTCGGCGACGGCTATCACCTCCCGCCGCCCTATTATCACCGCCACTATCACCGCCCGCCGCCGCGCCACTATCATAGCCCACGCACCTATGGCTGCCACCCGGTCGAGCGCGTGACGCGCGACTGGTACGGCCGACGGGTCGCCGTCGCCGCCACCCAGTGCTACGATGCCTGGGGCCGGCCCTATATCGTGGCCGGCAGCGAACGGCCGATCGGATATTGGTGATGGATGACGAGCCGGCGGGTCCGCCCGCCTTCGACCCCGCTTCGATCCCGTGGACCGAGCTCCGCGGGCTCGCGGTCTCCCATGCGGCCTACAAGACCCTGGTCGATGACGCCTATACCGGCGGCGCCTACGGGCTCGAGCTGACCCGGATCGGCCCCGGCGGCCGATCGCCCGAGCACACCGAGCCGTGGGCGCATCTGTTCTACGTCGTCTCCGGCGAGGGCCGGCTCGATGTCGAGGGCCGGACGGCGCCGCTCCGCGCCGGCACGGTAGCGCCGATCAGCGCCGGCCAGCGCCACAACCTCCTCAACACCGGCGACGAGGACCTCGTGATGCTCGTCCTCTATCACCCGCCGCGCAAACGACGCGCCCAGAACTGAGCCTTCGGCGCGTCGTCGATCCGGCCCTGTGCCGGCGCGATGGCGGCATGATGCGACAGCATGGGACGGACACGGCGCGCCGTGGCACGATGCGGCCTCCATCGAAGGAGACACCGCCATGGCGACCGTCGCGGAGATCGCGCCCGACATCTACCGCCTCACCGTCTACAACCAGGCGACCAACTTCCAGTTCAACTCGTTCTTGGTGAAGGACGCCGAGCCGCTCCTCTATCACACCAATCTTCGCCGCGCGTTCCCCGAGGTGCGCGAGGCGGCCTCGCGCGTCCTCGACCCGGCGACGATCCGCTGGATCGGCTTCAGCCATTTCGAGCCCGACGAATGCGGCGCGCTGAACGAGTGGCTCGCGGTGGCCCCGAACGCACAGCCGCTCTGCAGCTTCGTCGGCGCGCGCGTGTGCATGGCGGACTACTGCGACAAGCCGGCGCGCGTTCTCGCCGCCGACGAGCGTCTCACCACCGGCAAATATCGGTTCCGCACCATCGCGACCGCGCACGTGCCACATGGCTGGGACGCGAGCCTCCTCTACGAGGAAACCGCGCGGACGCTCTTCGTCTCCGATCTCTTCGGTCACAACGGCGACGTCGAGGCGGTGACGGAGAGCGACATTCTCGGCCGCACCGCCGCCTATACGCGCCAGCAATTGCAGGGGCCGATGGCGCATGCGATGCCGTGGACGCCGCGCACCGAGGGCATCATCGAGGGTCTCGCCGCGCTCGCGCCGCAGACGCTCGCGGCCATGCACGGCTCGTCGTTCCGCGGCGACGGCGCGGGCGCGCTCCGCGCCTTCTCGGCGATGATCAAGGAGACGATCGGCCGGGCCTGAGCCCGGCCGACCGCGCCTACTCGGCGGCCGCGCGGGCGAGCCCGTAGTCGAATGCCATCGGCTCGATGTCGCCCTTGTAGATCGCCTCGATCCGCGCGTCCGAGAGGGGATAGCCGAACTGGCCGTTCCGCATCTTGATGCGGAGCCGGAGCTGGTCGATGACGAGGGTCTCGAGCGCGGCCCATTCGGCCGCCGTCATGTCGTCGCCGTTCATCTCCAGCATGCCGCGGAGCATGTGCTCGACCTCGTCGTCGTAGACGCGCTGGCAGGCCGCCGCGATTCGGTCGTCGATGCCGCCGCGACCCTTGAGCCGCGCGCCCTCGCGGTAGAGCGAGCAATAGCCGCCCTCGGTGAAGTGGAGCGATTTCCAGCCGAACGCGCCGTGCTTCTTGCGCACCGCGATCCGGTAGTTGTCGAGCGCCTCGCCCTCGGGCCAGTTCTTGATCATCGCCGGCGTGAGCTTGCGGCCGTCGGGCGGCAGGAGCGCGTCATAGATGTCGGCGAACAGGCAATAATGATGGAACTCGGCGTACATCTGCTCGACCAGCCCGAGCATGTCGTGGCGGTCGAGGTCGCGGTCGAGCGCGGGGATCTTATCGAGGATCTCGCGCGACCACTCGCCCATCAATCCGACCGTGGGGTCGACGAAGCCCGAGCCCCAATACTCCTTGTACGCCTGATGGGCGAGCCATTTGCGGTCGGTCTCGGGCGTGCGCGTCTTGGCATTGAAGTAGGTGCGCGCGACCTCCGCCTCGCCCGCCCACAACAGACCCGACAGCGCGACGAGGTGTTCGAACTCCGGACGGATGCGCATGATCTCCTCCCTATTCATAGGCGCGGAAGACGTGGCGCGCGATCACCGAGCGCATGATCTCGACCGGACCCTCGGTGATCATGAAGCCGCGCGCATCGCGCCACATCTTCTGCGTCGGCATCTCGACGGTGAGGCCGAGACCGCCGTGAATCTGGAGGCAGCGATCCGCCGCCTCGAAGCCGAGCTCGGTGCCATAGACCTTGCACATGAAGGGCTCGTGCCGCTCCAGCGTGTCCTGGTCCGACCGCCACGCCGTACGGTAGACGAAATTCTGGCACATCTCGTGCTTCATATAAATGTCGGCGAGCATGAACTGGATCGCCTGACGGTCGGCGACCGGGCGGCCGAAGGTGACACGCTGCTTCGAGTACTTGACCGCGAGCTCGAGCGAACGCTGCGCGACGCCGAGGCCGCGGCACGCCTGGTAGAGCCGGCCCATGGTGAGCCATTTCTGGGCCCGCGCCATGCCGGCGCCCTCCTCGCCGATCAGGTTCTCGACCGGGACCTTGACGTCGTCGAAGGCGATCTCGAAGGTGAGATCGCCCATCATCTTGTAGGTCGAGCGCGTGATCTTGACGCCGGGCGTGTCCTTGTCGACGAGCAGCACCGAGAGCCCGCCGCGCGAGCCCTTGGAGCGGTCGGTCGCGCACACGACCTGGAGGAAGTCGGCGATATCGACGTGGCTGATGAAACGCTTGTAGCCGTTGAGGATGTAGTGGTCACCCTGGCGCACGGCGGTGGTGCGCATCGAGCCGGGATCGCCGCCGGCATCGGGCTCGGTCTGGCAGAAGGTCGCCTTCTTCTCGCCCCGCAGCACGGGGTAGAGATATTTCTCCTTCTGCTTCTCGTTGAGCATGAAGAGGATTGGGCGCGGGTCCGGCCCGAAGATCAGCGGCCCGCGCGGCGGCAGGCCGACCGTGCGCGCGATCTCCTCCCACACGACGACGAGGCCGAGCATGCTGAGGCCCTGGCCACCATATTCGGTCGGCACATCGAGCATCCAGAGACCGAGCTCCTTCGCCTTCTTCTCGAGCGCGGCGCGGACCTCGGGCTTGAGGTCGTGGCGGTCCATCGCCGTCATCTCGATCGGGATGATCTCCTTGTCGACGAAGCTCCTCACCGTCTGCTTGAGCATCCGGAGCTCTTCCGGCAGTTCGAAGTCCATGGGCGGTCTCCCGTCTCGATCGCGCGATCCACGCGGACGAGGGTGCACCAGCGATGGCGGATTGCCAAGGGCCGCCTCTCCGCGCGACGATCGCGCCGGCGAGCGGCGGGAGGACGGACGTGCGGCGCGGCGTGATGGTTCTGTGGGCGGCTCTTGCGCTCGGTCTCGCAGCGCGCGCTGAGGCGACCGAGTTCGTCGACCCGTGGCCGGAGGGTGCCGCGGTCGCGGGCATCGAGGGCCGCCGGGTCGAGTTCGCGACGCGGAGCCCGTTCGCGCTCGCCGACGTCCGCGCAGGCGAGGAGGCCGCACCCTCGACGCTCGGCCGCGCGACGCTCTATCTGCCACGTGGTTATTCGCGCGAGCGGCCGGCGCCGGCGGTGGTGATGCTGCACGGGGCGGGCGGCGTTCTCGGCGCGCGCGAGCTCACCTATGGTCCGCAATTCGCCGCGATGGGGATCGCGGCGCTCGTCGTCGAGACCTATGGCGCGCGGCGCGACCGCGCGACGACGTTCACCGAACGGCTGATCGAGATCACCGAGGCGATGTTCCTCGCCGATGCCTTCGCCGCGCTCGACTGGCTCGCCCAGGAGCCCGCGATCGACCCGCGCCGGGTCGCGCTGGTGGGGTTCTCCTACGGCGGCATGGTGGCGCTCCTCGCCGCGTTCGAGCAGGTCGCGCGCGCCTACGCGCCCGACGGCCGGCGCTTCGCCGCCCATATCGCCTATTACGGCCCCTGCATCGCGCGCCTGCGCGACCGGCGTGCGACCGGTGCGCCGGTACTGATGCTCTACGGCACCGCCGACGAGATCGTCGACCCGAAGCGCTGCGCCGAGGTGATGGGCGACCTCGAGGCCGGCGGCGCGGCGGTCCGCACGATCGCCTTTCCCGGCGCCTTCCACCAGTGGGACGGCGGCTTCGGCGGCCCGTACAGGATCGGGCGCACGCTCAACGACTGCCGGCTCACCGTCGAGGCGGACGGCATAGCGCGCGACGACAACACCTGGCTCGCCATGTCGGGGAGCTTCTCGCGCAAGATCATCCTCGGGCTCTGCGCCGGGTCGGGCGGCTATCTGATCGGCCGCGACGACGCGGTGCGCGCGCAATCGAACCGCGCCGTCGCCGAGTTCCTCGCCCGAGCCTTCGCGCGCTGAGCTATTCGGCGAACATGCCGAGCGCGCGCCACCAGAGGAAGTTCACCGGCGTGATCGCCACGAGATAGATCGCGGTGAACGACAGGCAGAGCCGCGCGACGCCGCCATAGGGCACGCGCGCGAGCAGCATCGCGGTCAGGATCGGCGGCGCCTCGTAGGGGAGGAGGATCGCGAAGAAACCGGGCACCTGCGCCATCACCGCCGTCTCGAGCGGCCAGCCGGCGGCGGCGGCGATGTCGGGGGCGAGCGGCGTCAGCATCGCCGGCACCGACGGGAAGGTCATCAGGACGCCGAGCACCGTCTCGACGACGATTATCGCGGCGAAATTGTAGAAATCGGCACCGGGCGCGAAGCCGACCGTGTCCAGCATCACCCGGCCGAGCACCTGCGAGAGCCCGGTATGCGACACGACCGCGCCGAGACCGATGATGCCGGCGAGCAGGAACCACGGCGAATAATTGGCCTCCCGCACCACCGCCTCGGGCGAGACCAGGCGGACATAGGGCAGCATGCACACGATCGCCGCGCCGAGTGCGACCCAGGCCGGCGCGATGCCGTGGACGACGTCGGTCGCCCAGAACGCGAGCGTGAGGACGAGGACGAGGGCGAGGCGGCGCTCCTCGGCGCCGATCGGGCCGGGCGGCTCCGGATCGGCGCGCACGCCGGCGCGGTCGGGGAAGATCACGACGACGAGGAGGATGATGACCGGGATCGCGAGGAGCCCCGCGACCCCGTGCAGGAACGCGAACGCGCCGTAGTGGAGGACGACGCCGTGGAGGCTCTCGGCGGCGCCGGCGAGCACCACGTTGGGCGTCGTCGCCGGCAGGAGCGACATCGCCGGCAGGATCGAGGACAGCCCGACCGCCATCGCCATGCCGTGCCGGCCGTTGCGGTCGGGCCCGAAGCCCATCCGATCGGCGAGCGATTGGACGATCGGGATCAGGATCACGACCCGGCCCATCGCCGACGGCAGTACGAAGGCGAGCCCGACACAGGCGAGGCTGATCCCGGTGATGGTGCCGAGATAAGAGCGCGGCAACAGGAGGACGAGCCCGGTCGCGATGCGACGGCCGAGCCCGGTCGCGTGCACCGCCATCCCGATCACGACGCCGCCGAAGACGAGCCACGTCGCGCCGGCCGCGAAGCCGGAGAACACCGCCGAGGGCGGCGCCAACGCGGTCACGGTGGCGAGGAAGAAGAAGAGGAAGCTCGTGACGTGCACCGGGATCGCGTTCGTCGCCCACAGCCCGACCACGAACACGACGAGCCCGAGTGCCTTCTGCGCCGCCGGCGCCATGCCGTGTGCGGGCGCGAGAAAGAGCGCGGTGCCGGCGATGACCGCGACGAGGGCGAGAAGGCGGGGCAGGCGGGACGGGGCAGCGGCCATCGGCGTGCGTGCGGCCCGGCAGCGGGACGCGGCCGGGGGCGTTGAGGGACGGATCGCGTTTCCTTATCGTGCGGCCGGGGCGGGGTCAAAGCCCCTGCGAACGGACGGGGAGAACGCCGGTGTGCGGGCGCTACAGCATCACGACCGCGCCGGAGGCGATGCGCCAGCTGTTCGACTTCGCGAACCAGCCCAATCTCGCGCCCCGCTACAATGTCGCGCCGACCCAGACGGCGCCGGTCCTTCGCCTCGATCCGGAAAGCGGCGGGCGCGTCCTCGTGCAACTCCGCTGGGGGCTCGTCCCGTCATGGTCGAAGGACGCGACCGGGGCGGCGAAGATGATCAACGCGCGCGCCGAGACCGCGCATGAGAAGCCCGCCTTCCACGCCGCGTTCCGCGCCCGGCGCTGTCTGGTCCCGGCGGACGGCTTCTACGAGTGGCGGCTCGAGGACGGGAAGAAGCAGCCCTTTCGGATCGGCCTCAAGGGCGGCGCGACGTTCGCGTTCGCTGGCCTCTGGGAGAGCTGGTCACCGGCCGGGCCCAAGGACCCGGCCGCCGCGCTCGAGACCTTCACGATCCTCACCACCGAGGCCAACGCCAAGCTCGCGCCGATCCACGAGCGCATGCCGGTCATGCTGGCGTCCGAGGCCCATGCGGCCTGGCTCGAACCGGCGAGCCCGATCGAGGCGCTCCGTCGCCTGCTCGTTCCCTTCCCGGCCGAGCCGATGGCGTTCTACCGGGTGAGCGCCCGGGTCAACAATGTGCGGAACGACGACGCCGACTGCATCCGTCCGCTCAACCCGAAACCGGCCTGAGCGGCCGCCCGCGCCCCTCCATCTACGACTTTGCAGGCGAATCCGGCCGTTTCGGCCGATAAACGTATTGCAACAATCCTGACGCAATATATAGTGGTCGCATTCCAATTATCCCCGACATCTGGAAAACGGGGACAGTGAGGGGGCGGCATGATGGTGTGGACTGCCGAACGCATCGATGCGTTGACGCGGCTCTGGGCGGATGGGTATTCCGCCCGGCAGATTGCCGACAAGCTCGGCGGCGTAACCCGCAACGCGGTGATCGGCAAGGCCCACCGCCTCAACCTCCAGCGCGGCGCGGTCAAGAGCCCGCCGCCGCCCGAGCCGGTGATCGTGGTGCCGGTCCGGATCGAGCCGCCGCCGATCGACGCCCCGGAGATGCGGAGCTGGATGTGCCGCTCACCGACCGACGATCCCGGGAAATACGGGCTCCACATCTGCGGCAAGACCTGCCAGCCCGGGCGCCTCTACTGCGCCGAGCACTTGACCGCCGCCTATGTACGGCGGAAGCGCACCGCCGCCTGAGCGACGGCGATCTCCCGGCCCCGCCTATTTCCCGGACTTGCGTGACGGCCATCACAGCTTCTGTCATGCGATCCCTCTACAAGGATCATGGGTGCCGGCGTCGGCGGACGTCCGGGGGAGACTGGGGGTAGTCGCATTCCCGTCTGGATCGTCCGCGTCAGTGGCGCCTCGCTTGCGTCGCGTCGGCGTTCAGTCATCGTGTCAGGAACCGCAGGGACGCGGCGGCCCACCGGGCCGCCGCGGATCTGTTCGGGGTCCCTGATCCGCCCGCCGCGCGTGCCCGTCCGCGCGAAGCCCGCTATAACCGGGCGACCGTCAACCGGCCGACCGTCCGGCCCTTCCGCGTCCCCCGGTGCTCCGCTCCCTGATCACGATCTCGGTCGCCGCCATGCTCGTGCAGCAGGCGCTGGCGACGATGAGCAACCTCGTCGTGCCGGTCATCGCGCCCGCGATCATCGCCGATCTCGGCATCGGCGCCGGCTATGTCGGGGCGTTCTCGGCGCTGACCTATGGCGCGGCGATGGTCTCCTCGCTGGTCGGCGGCGGCTTCATGCTGCGCTATGGCGCGCTCCGGGTGAGCCAGGCCTGCATCGTGGTGACCGGGATCGGGCTCGCGGTCGCGGGCGGCGGCAGCCTCGCGCTGTTCGCCGTCGCCGCGATCCTGCTCGGGCTCGGTTCCGGGCCGTCGACGCCGGCGAGCTCGCACATCCTCGCGCGCTTCGCGCCGCCGCGGCTCGCGCCCTTCATCTTCTCGGTCAAGCAGACCGGCGTGCCGCTCGGCGGTGTCCTCGCCGGGGCGCTCGCCACCGCCCTCGTCGCAGTGTTCGGCTGGCAGGGTACGCTCGTCGTGCTGTCGCTCGCTTATTTCGGCTTCGTCCTCGTGGTGCAGCCGATCCGGGCGCGGATCGACGACGACCGCGACCCACACCGCCCGGTGACCGTCGGCGATGTCGGCCGCCCGCTCCGCGCCGTCCTCTGGGAGGCGCGCATCCGCGAGCTCGCGATCGCGAGCTGCGTCTATACCGGCGCGCAGATCGTGTTCGGCGCCTTTCTCGTCGTCTATCTCGCCAAGGGCCTCGGCTATTCGCTCGCCGCCGCCGGCACGATCTACGCGGTCGCACAGGGATCGGGCATCATCGGGCGCGTCGTGCTCGGCTGGGTGGCGAGCCGCTTCGTCGCCCCGCGCACGCTCCTCGGCATCCTCGGGGTCGCGATGGCGGCGGCGCTGGTCGCGATCGCGCTCCTCGGCGGCCGCGACACGGGCGTCGTCGTCGCCGCCTGCCTCGCCTTCGGCCTCACTGGGGTGAGCTTCCAGGGCGTGCTCCTCGCCGAGGTCGCGCGCTGCGCGCCGCCCGGGCTCGCCGGCCTCGTGACCGGCGGCGTCGTCTTCTTCGCCTATGGCTCGATGGTCGTCTACCCGGCGGCGGCCGGCGCCTGGATCGGCGCGACCGGCGCGTTCCCGGCGATCTTCCTCGCCGCCGCGCTCCCCGCCTTCGTCGTCGGCGTCAGGTTCCTGGTGCGCCGGTCGGTCTAGGTGCTGCGATCGTCGCCGTCTCGACCGCGTCCGGTCGCGCCCGCACCGATCGGCGCGGCGACACCAAGGACGGCGTGATCGCGCTGGACAGCCCGCGCCTTCTCGGGGAACGTATCCGGCGCGCCTATGTCGCCTAAGTCTACGCGCCGCGCCGCGGATCGACCTCGACCAGCCGGACCGGTTCGCCCGGGTGGTGCGCGATCCTCGCGAGCGCGGCGAGGCCTTATCGTCAACAGCGGGAACGCGGCCGACGCAAGGCCGCCGACGCCCGCGCCAGGGGGACCGTCATGATCGTCGAGACACGCATCTACATGCTGCAGCCGGGCACCGCGGCGGCGGTGCAGAAGGGCTTCGAGGAAGGCTTGAAGCATCGCAACCGCTTCCCCGGCTTCTGCGGCTACTGGAACACCGAGATCGGGCCGCTCAACCAGATGATCCATGTCTGGCAGTATGACAGCGTCACCCAGCGCGACCAGATCCGGAAGGATGCCGCCGCCGCCGGCGGCTGGCCGCCCAAGATCCTCGAGCACGTCGTCGACCAGGACGTCCGCATCCTGATCCCGGCGCCGTTCTCCCCGCCGCTCGGCGAGAAGAAGCTCGGCAACATCTATGAGTTCCGCACCTACACCTACAAGGCCGGCACGATCCCGACCGTGGTCCAGCGCTGGGGCGAGATGATCGAGAAGCGCACCAAGCTCTCGCCGCTCGTCGGCGCCTGGTACACCGATGTCGGACCGCTCAACAAATGGGTCCATGTCTGGGCCTATGAGAACCTGAACGAGCGCATGCGCATCCGCGCCGAGGCGCTCAAGCAGGGCATCTGGCCGCCCAAGACCGGCGAGATCCTGCTCGACCAGCAGAATCTCATCGCGATCCCGGCGCCGTTCTCGCGTCTGTCCTGAGGTCGGTCTGCGCGGTCGCGTTCTCCGCCGTCGTCCGCGCGCGCGGCTAGCGGCGGCGGCGTGATCGCGGCGTGGCTTGGTCAGGGCCGGACCGCGGGCGTCTCGATCGTCATGCCCGCGGCGCGCTCCATCAGATAGAGCTCGATCGCGATGAACGCCGGATCGCCATAGGCGAAGGGTTCGGCGCGCACGCCGGTCATGCAATTCCGCAACCGCCGCTGCCGCGAGCCGACCGCCTGCCATTCCAGCCGGTAAAGCGGATAGCCGGTCGGATGCGCCTGCGGGATCGGATTGCCGGCGAGGCGCCGGCCCCACTGCGCGTCGTGGCACTGCGTGCAGGCGAGATCGAGCTGGCCGATCCGGGTCTCGTAGAGCGCGCGGCCCTCGGCGCGATGGGGCGCGAGGCGGGGATCGGGGTCGGGCGCGATCGCCTCGCCGCGCGAGGCGGCGGCGACGTGCGTGCCGAGCGCGAGGAGGGCGCGGCTCTCCCACGCGAGCGGCGCGGCCTCCTGGTGGCGCACACGGCAGAGATTGATCCGTCCGAGAAGATCGACTGGGCGGCCGTCGCGGGACTCCCACGCCGGATAGCGCGCCGCGACACCCTTCATCGTCGCCTCGGCCGCGCCGTGACAGTCGGCGCAGGCGCGCGCCGCGGCGCCCGCCTTTTCCGCCCACAGCGCCTCGCCCTCGCGCACCCACAGCATGCCGGGGTTCGCGAAATCGTCCTCCTGCATCGTCCGCGTCTCGCGCGACATGAAGGCCGCGCCCGAGAGCCGCTCGCCGGGCGGGATCGGATCGGCGTGCGCGGGCGCGACGGCGAGAAGTGCGAGGAGAAGCGCGGGAAGGCGGGCGTAGGTCACGCGACAACGGTGATCGGGGCGGTGTGAGTCCAGTGTTTTCCCGTGAGATCGGTCCAGCGGAACTCGAGCGTGCCGGTCTCGGTCGCCACCGTCGTGAACGCGACATAGGGATTGGCGGCGATCGCGGGCGCGAGCTCGGCGCGGAAAACCTCCTTGCCGTTATAGCGGCAGACGAGCTCGCCGATGATATCGCGCGGGATCAGCCGGCCGTTCTCGTCGGGGCGGTACCCGGTCTCCATCGGATGCGCGATCAGGGTCTTGATGGTGATGACCGCGCCCTTCCGCGCGGTCGCCGGCACATGGACGAGCGGTCGCGTCATGGCGCTACTCCAGGCACGCGGCGAGGGTGACGAGGACGTCCGTCGAGGCGCGCCACAGGCTCCCGTCGCTCATTGGCGCGATCGCGACGAGGCGTTGCGAATCGGCGAGGCGGACGCGCGTCGTCACCTCGGCGCGGCCGGCGCGCGGCCCGAGATGGAACACGGCGACCTGCGGCTGCGGGTTCTTCTGGTTGAACACCGCGATCGACCGCACGTGATCGGCCGCGGTCATCGGGCTCTCGACCGTGACCGAGAGATTGACCGAGTTGCCGTTGTCGACGAGCGGCGGCACGTCGAGCACGACGCGGCCGTCGCGCAGCGCGCCGCCCTGGGTGAAGGCGCGGATCGCGGCGTCCATCGTCTCGTCGCTCGCGCGGACCGCGGGAACGAGCGCGACCGCGACGAGCCCGGTTCCGCCGGCGAGCAGTGCGCGGCGCGACAGCGGCGGGCCATGGCGTCTCATGTCGCGCCCGCCCGGCTCAATCGCGGAGCGTCACGAGAAACGCGACCACGTCCTCGATCTCCTGCGCCGAGAGGACCGGCTTGCCGCGCCACGCCGGGCCGACGCGCGCGAGCCCGTCGATGCGGTGATAGGCGGGCATGATCGTCGTCGGGTTGAGGGCGCGGCTGTCGACCAGACGAAGACGAAGCTGGCCCGCGCTCCAGCGCGCGCCCGCGCCGGCGAGGCTCGGCGCGAGATCGCCCTGGAAGCGCTCCTCCGGGAACGGACCCGAATGACAGAGGAGGCAGAGCCCGCGCTGGCGCTGGACGACGATCGCCCGCCCGCGCGCCGCATCGCCGGGCGTCGCGGTGAGGGGTGCTGCGATCGCATCGCCCGTGACGATGTAAGGGACGACCGCCGGCTCCGACGCGATCGCCGGCGCCGCGGTCGCGAGCGCGGTCGCCATGCTGCACCACGCCGCGATCCTCCCCGGTCTCACGCCCGGCGCAAATCCGCCTTCGACAGCGGGAACTCGCGGATGCGTTTGCCGGTCGCGGCGAAGATCGCGTTGAGGACGGCGGGCGCCGCAACCGCGATCGTCGGCTCGCTGACACCGCCCCAGAACCCGCCGGACGGCATCACGATCGTCTCGACCGCCGGCATTTCGTCCATGCGCATGACGTTGTAGGTGTCGAAGTTCTCCTGCTCCATGCGCCCGCCCTTCACCGTGCACTCGCCGTAGAGGAGGGCGGAGAGGCCATAGACGAACGAGCCCTCGACCTGGGCCTCGATCTGGCTCGGGTTGACGGCGTGCCCGGGATCGGCGGCGGCGACGATGCGATGGATCTTGAGCGCGCCGCCGCTCGACACCGAGACCTCCGCGACGGCCGCGGTGTAGCTGCCGAAGCCCATGCATTGCGCCATGCCGCGGTGCACGCCGGGCGCCGCCGGCTTGCCCCAGCCCGCCTTCTCCGCCGCCGCCTCGAGGACGGCGAGGTGCTTCGGGTGGTTCTTCATCAGCGTGCGGCGGAACGCGAGCGGATCCTGGCCGGCCGCGTGCGCGAGCTCGTCGATGAAGCACTCGACATAGATGGCGTTCTGGTTGTGGTTGACGCCGCGCCAGAAGCCCGGCGGCACCGGCGGGTTGCGCATCGCGTGGTCGATCAGGAGGTTCGCGATCGTGTAGCCGAACGCGCCCTCGGCGCCGCCCGGGTTGAGGCCCTGGAACGTCACCGGATCGCGGCCTTGCTGCAGGTTCTGCGGAAACACGCCGGCGAGGATCGACTGGCCGGAGATGCGCATGTGGAGCCCGACGAGCGCGTTCGAGGCATCGAGGGCGCCGACCATCCGGCACTGCGTGACCGGGTGGAACCGGCCGTGCAGCATGTCCTCCTCGCGTGACCAGATCAGCTTGACCGGTGACCCCGGCATCTCCTTGGCGATCAGCACCGCCTGGCGCACCCAGTCATGCACCGCGCCGCGCCGGCCGAAGCCGCCGCCGAGATGGATCTTGTGCACCTCGCACTTGGCCGGCGGCGGTCCCGCCGCCTCCGCCGCGGCGGCGAGCGCGGCCTCGCCGTTCTGCGTCGGCGTCCACACCTCGCAGCGCTCGGCGGTGTAGAGCGCGGTCGCATTCATCGGCTCCATCGTCGCGTGGTTCTGATAGGGATAGGAGTAGACCGCCTCCACTTTCTTCGCCGCGCCCGCGATCGCCGCCGCGGCATCACCGGTGCGATTGCCGACGAAAGCCTCCGTCGCGGTGAGACCGTCCTTGAGCGTCGCCGCGATCGTCGCGCTCGAGACGCCGGTATTCGGCCCCTCGTCCCAGACGATCGGCAGCGCATCGAGCGCGGTTTTCGCCCGCCACCAGGTGTCGGCGACGACGGCGACCGCGCTGTCGCCGACACGGACGACCGCCTTGACGCCCCGCATCGACTTGACCTTGTCGCCATCGATGCTCTTCACCTTGCCGCCGAATATCGGGCAGTCCTTGATCGCGGCGTTGACCATGCCGGGAAGCCGGAGGTCGATGCCGTAGACCTGCTTGCCGGTGAGCTTCTCGGCGGTGTCGAGGCGCTTCACGCTCTTGCCGGCGACGCGCCAGTTCTTCGGGTCCTTGAGCGTGATCTCCTTCGGCGGCTCGACCTTGGCCGCCGCCTCGGCGATCTTGCCGTAGGTCGTCGTGCGCCCGCTCGGGCGATGGGTGATGACGCTGTTCGCGGCGCCGCACTCGGCGGCGGGGACGCCCCAGGCGGTGGCGGCGGCCTGGATCAGCATCTCGCGCGCGGCGGCGCCGCCCTTGCGCACATAGTCGTGCGATTCGCGGATGCCGCGGCTGCCGCCGGTCGAGAAATTGCCCCACACGCGGTTGCGCGCGAGGTTCTGGCCCGGTGTCGGGTATTCGGTCGTCACCTTGGACCAGTCGCACTCGAGCTCCTCGGCCGCGCCCGCGTGGTCGATCGTGACGACACCACGACCCTGGCCCGGCTCGAGGTCGCGGGCTATCCGGCGCGGGTCGAGCGGGGGATCGTGATCACGGTCGAGGCGTTCGACTGGAACTGCCCGCAGCACATCACGCCGCGGTTCACGATGGCCGAGATCGAGGCGCTGGTCGGCCCGCTTGAGGCGCGGACCGATGGGCGCGACGCCGCCGTCGTGACGCCGCGCTGAGCTCGCTGCCCAGGCCGGCCACCGCCCTGGCCGTGCGGGCCAACGGCTTCGTAATAGGGGTAGGACTGGTGGGCGCGGCTGGGATTGAACCAGCGACCCCTGCCGTGTGAAAGCAGTGCTCTCCCGCTGAGCTACGCGCCCGCTCCGCCCCTCTTCTAGCGAGACGGGCGGCCCCAAGGCAAGCGGCGCCTGCGCCGCGCGGCCGCATTTGCTACACTCGCTACCGCGTCAGGACATGCCGCGCCGAGACCGGCCGCGTCAGGACACGGGAGAACCGCCATGGATACGATCGAGGGCCAGTTCATTCGCTCGCTCGACGAGCTCGTCGCGCTTTATGACGCGCCGAGCGCGCGCGTGGCCGCCAAGGAGGTCGATTACATCAATCCCGCCGGGCGCGCCTTCATCGCCGCCGCGCCGTTCCTGCTCCTCGCGACCTCGGGCCGGCAGGGCGCCGACGTCTCGCCCAAGGGCGACGCGCCGGGCTTCGTGACGGTCGCCGACGACCGCACGCTCCTGATCCCCGACCGGCGCGGCAACAACCGGATCGACGGGCTCCGCAACATCGTCGAGAACCCCGAGGTCGGTGTCCTGTTCATGGTGCCGGGCGTCGATGAGACCTATCGCGTCAACGGCCCGGCGCGGCTCTCGGTCGAGACGGCGCTCCGAGCCCGCTTCGCCGTCCACGGCAAGGAGCCGACGGTGGTGATCGTCGTCACCGTGCGCCAGGCGTTCCCGCATTGCGCGAAGGCCTTCGTTCGGTCGGGCCTGTGGGCCACGGCGGGACAGAAGCGCCCGGCCGGCGTGCCGACGATGGGCATGTTCGCCGCCGCGCGCGACCCCGCGGTCAACGCCGCCGACTTCGACGTGAGCTACGCCAAGCTCGTGCCGGACGAGCTCTATTGACCGGCTGACCGGCCGGCCGACCGGCGGGGCGCTACTCGGCCTTGATGTTGTTCGCCTTGACGACAGCGGTCCATCGCGCGCGCTCGGCCGCGAAGTGGCGCGTCGTCTCGTCGGGCGTCAGGGTCCACGGCTCATAGCCCGCGGTCTTCAGCCGCTCGACGACCTCGGGCGTCTTCCAGCCCTTGGCGATCTCGGCCGAGAGCTGCTCGACGATCGGGCGCGGCGTCTGGCCGTGCGAGACGAGGCCGAACCAGTTCGTCCACGCCGCGTCCTTGACCCCGAGCTCGGTGAGCGTGGGCACATCGGGGAAGGCCGGCCAACGTTCGGGCGTCGTCACCGCGATCGCCCGCGCGTGGCCGCCGCGGATAAGGTTCAGCGTCGTATTCGGGACGTCGAGACCCCACTGGATCTCCTTCTGGATCATGCCCTGGCCGAACGGTCCGCCGCCGCGATAGACGATGTGCTGGCTCTTGAAACCGAGCTGCGACTTGAGGAGCTCGGAGGCGAGGTGGAGAAGGGTGCCGATTCCGGGCGAGCCGTAATTGACCTTGCCGCGGTTCGTCTTGGCCCAGTCGACGAACTCGCCGAGGTTGCGCGCCGGCACGTCGGCATTGACCAGAATGATCATCGCCGAACGGACCAGGACGGTCACCGGTGCGAAATCGGTCGCCGGGTCGTAGGTCATGTCGGGGTACATCGACTTGGCGACCGACATGACCGCGAAGTTGACGAGATTGAGCGTGTGGCCGTCTGGCGCCGAGGCGACGAGCGCCTGGCCGGCGACGACACCCGAGGCGCCGGTCCGGCTCTCGACGACGAAGGGCTGCCCCATGGCCTTGGTCAGGTAGTCGGCGAGGATGCGGCCGACCACATCGGTCGGCCCGCCCGGCGCGAAGCCGATCAGGATGCGGACCGGCTTGGTGGGATAGGTCTGGGCGGACGCCCCGGCCGGAACGAGCGCGAGGGTGGCCACCACGGCGAGCACGAAGGCGAGGGGGCCAAGGGGGCGCATCGGATCCTTCCCAGATGGGGCCCGGTTGGGGGCCGGGCCAACCTACAGGCCGGCCGGCGCACCGCCAAGCCCGGTCGCGGCGGGCGGATTCGGCGAAACAGGGTTAACAACCCATTGCCAATCCGGGGCCGAGGTCAAATACTGATCAAATGCCGGCGGCCGATGTTGTCGTCCGTGCCCGTCGGCGCTGATGCGCGGCCTGAGCGAGGGTCCCATGCGTGGTCGATCGACGATGAGAGCCATGGCCGGCGGGCTCTTCGCCGCCGCCATCTTCGTCGCCGCGCCGGGTGCGCAAGCGAGCGAGGCGGCCGCCAAGGCGGTCGACGAGGCGGTGGTCGCCGTGCCGGTCGACGGCCGCACCGTCAAGCTCCGCTACGACATCTTCGTCGGCGGCGTCTATGCGAGCGGCGCCGACTTCACGATCGCGCTCGCGCCGTCGAGCTATGACGTCGCCATCCGGTTCGCGATCGACGGCTGGGCGAGCCGGCTGGTCGAGGGCTCCATGAGCGCCTATTCGCGCGGCAACCTGATCGAGAAGGGCGTGCAGCCGGTCGAGGCCGGCTCGGCGAGCAAGTGGAACCGTAAGGAACGCTTAATCACGCTCCGCTATTCCGCCGATGGCGGCGTGGAGCTCGCGAAAGCGGTGCCCCCGGTCGGCGACGGCGGCAAGGGCGTGCCGGATGAACATCGGCGTAACACCTTCGACCTGTCGAGCGCTATCCTGGCCCTGGTCAAGGGGTTCGAGAAGGGTGGGAACTGCAACGGGACGCAGCCGGTGTTCGACGGCCGCAAGCGCTACGACCTCGTGGTCGAAGATCTCGGCGCCGACACGCTCGATCGCAACCGCTATTCGATGTTCCACGGGCCGGCGCATGCCTGCAAGGTGTCGTGGGAACGGATCACGCGGTTCGATCCCGATGAAGCCTCCGAGTACCAGCGACAGACCGGCGAGAGCCCGGATTCCTCGCGCGAGCTCACCGCCTGGCTTGCGCCTCTCTCGAAGGAATTGCCGCCGGTCCCGGTCCGCCTCGCGATGCCGCTCCCGATCGGCGGCGCGCGCGTCCATCTCGTCCGCGCCGAGGTGGTGGACAAGACCGGCACCTATCCGCTCCGCGTGGCGACGCGCTGACGGCCCGGCCGGCGCGTCCGGCCCTCTGTTCCACCGACCGTTCGCCGGCGCCCCAGCCGGTCCCAGAGGTGTGCGATGACTGACAAGACGACCGCGGCCGTCGTGCTCGCAGCTGGGCTCGGCACGCGGATGAAATCCGCGCGGCCCAAGGTGCTGCACGAGGTCGCCGGCCGGCCGATGGTCTGCCACGTCCTCGATGCGCTCCGCACCGCCGCCGTCGATCGCACCGTCGTCGTGATCGGGCCCGAGATGGGTGCCGTCGCCGCCGCGGTCGCCCCCGCCGCGACCGCACTGCAGGCCGAACGGCTCGGCACCGCGCACGCCGTTCTCGCCGCCCGCGACGCGCTCACGGCATTCGGCGGCGACATCCTCGTCCTGTTCGGCGACACGCCGCTCCTGACCGCCGAGACCATCGCGGCGATGCGGCGGCGGATCGAAGGACCCGACCGCCCCGCGGTGGTCGTCCTCGGCTTCCAGCCGCGCGATCCTGCCGCCTATGGCCGGGTGATCTTGGCCGCCGACGGCTCGCTCGCCGCGATCGTCGAGTACAAGGACGCGACCGAGGCCGAGCGCCGGGTGCCGCTCTGCAACTCGGGCGTCATGGCGCTCCGCGGCGATGTCGCCTGGGCGCTCCTCGATGCGGTCGGCAACGCCAACGCCAAGGGCGAGTACTACCTCACCGACGTCGTCGCGATCGCCCGCCGGCGCGGTCTCGGGAGCGCGCTGGTCGAGGTGTCCGACGAGGGCGAGGTCATGGGCGTCAATGCGCGCGCCGAGCTCGCCGTCGCCGAGGCGATCATGCAGGACCGCCTTCGGTCGCGCGCGATGGCGAACGGCGCGACGCTGATCGATCCCGCCTCCGTCCATCTCAGCTGGGACACGACGATCGGCCGCGACGTCACCATCGGCCCGCATGTCTTCTTCGGCCGCGGCGTCCGGATCGGCGACGATGTCGATATCCGCGCCTACTGCCACATCGAGGGCGCGACCGTCGAGCCGGGCGCGATCGTCGGTCCGTTCGCGCGGCTCAGGCCCGGCGCGCGGATCGGGCGCGACGTCCACATCGGCAATTTCGTCGAGATCAAGGAGGCGCTCGTCGAGACCGGCGCCAAGGTCAACCACCTCACCTATGTCGGCGACGCGCGCGTGGGCGCCGGCGCCAATGTCGGCGCGGGCACGATCACGTGCAACTACGACGGCTTCGCCAAGCACCGGACCGACATCGGCGCCGGCGCCTTCATCGGCTCGAACGCCGCGCTCGTCGCACCGGTCACGATCGGCGACGGCGCGGTGGTCGGTGCGGGCTCGGTGATCACCGGCGATGTGCCGGCCGATGCGCTCGTCATCACCCGCGCGCCGGTCAAGGAGGTCGCCGGTTGGGCGGCGAAGAACCGGGCGCGCAAGGGGGCGGGGGCGGCGAAGCGGAAGCCGGCCGCGACGGCGCCCAGATCCGACACGAGCGCGCCGGCCGGCGCATCGGGCAGAAAGAAGGCGGGCTGAGGCGGCGTCTTCGGCCGGGGGTGGGCGCATGTGCGGGATCATCGGCATCATCGGCAAGGGCGAGGTCGCGCCGCTCCTCATCGAGGGGCTGCGCCGGCTCGAATATCGCGGCTACGATTCCGCCGGCATCGCGACCCTGGTCAACGGCCACATCGACCGGCGGCGCGCCGAGGGCAAGCTCGTCAATCTCGACCGTCTCGTCACGCGCGAGCCGCTGCCCGGCACGGTCGGCATCGGCCACACGCGCTGGGCGACGCACGGCGTTCCCAACGAGGCCAATGCCCATCCGCATTCCGACGGCCGCGTCGCCGTGGTGCACAACGGCATCATCGAGAACTTCCAGGAGATGCGCGACGAGCTCGCAGGCGACGGCGTCAACTTCGCCTCCGACACCGACACCGAGGTCGTCGTCCACCTCGTCTCGCGCAATCTGAAGCGCGGCATGGCGCCGCGCGCGGCGGTCGCCGACGCCCTGAAGCGGCTCGACGGCGCCTTCGCGCTCGCGATCCTGATCGCGGGCGACGACGGGCGCATGTACGGCGCGCGACGCGGCTCGCCGCTCGCGGTCGGCTTCGGCGACGGCGAGATGTATATCGGCTCCGACGCGCTCGCGCTGTCGCACCTGACGCAACACATCGCCTATCTCGACGAGGGCGACTGGGTCGAGCTCGCCCGCGACGGCGCGACGTTCTACGACGAGGGTGACCGCGAGGTCGCGCGTTCCGTGACGCTCTCGTCGGTCTCCGGCGCCATGATCGGCAAGGGCAACTACCGCCACTTCATGCAGAAGGAGATCCACGAGCAGCCGGCGGTGATCGGCGACACGCTGAACGCCTTCTTCAACCCCGCCAACCGCTCGATCACGCTGCCGAAGCTCCCCTTCGACCTCGCCGCGATCGATCAGGCGACGATCGTCGCCTGCGGCACGTCGTACTACGCCGGCATGGTCGGCAAGTACTGGCTCGAGCGCTACGCGCGCATCCCGGTCGACATCGACATCGCGAGCGAGTTCCGCTACCGCGAGGTGCCGATGCGGAAGGGCGGTCTCGCGCTCTTCATCTCGCAGTCGGGCGAGACCGCCGACACGCTCGCCGCTCTCCGCTATGCCCGCGCGCAGGGCCAGCACGTCGTCTCCGTCGTCAACGTGCCGGAAAGCACAATGGCGCGCGAGTCCGACGTGGTTCTGCGCACCCATGCCGGGCCCGAGATCGGTGTCGCCTCGACCAAGGCCTTCACCACGCAGCTCGTCGTCCTCGCCGCGCTCGCGATCGCGACCGCGCGCGCGCGCGGCGGGCTCGATGCGGCCTCCGCCGCAAGGCTCTCGGCCGCGCTCGCCGAGGTGCCCTCGCGCGCGGCCGACGTCCTCCATCACGACGAGACGCTGCGCCAGCTCGCCGAGGAGGTCGCCGAGGCGCAGGACGTTCTCTATCTCGGCCGCGGGCTCGGCTATCCGATCGCGCTCGAGGGCGCGCTCAAGCTCAAGGAGATCTCCTACATCCACGCCGAAGGCTATGCCGCCGGCGAGATGAAGCACGGGCCGATCGCGCTGATCGACGAGACGGTGCCGGTGATCGTGATCGCGCCGTCCGACGATCTCTTCGACAAGACCGCCTCCAACATGCAGGAGGTGATCGCGCGCGGCGGCCGCGTGATCTTCCTCTCCGACGCGCCCGGGATCCGGAAGCTCGGCGGCAAGGCGGTCGCGACGATCGAGCTGCCGCTCGTCGACCCCTTCGTCGCGCCGATCCTCTACGCGATCCCCGTCCAGCTCCTCGCCTATCACGTCGCGGTCCTGAAGGGGACCGACGTCGATCAGCCGCGGAACCTCGCCAAGTCGGTCACGGTCGAGTAGAGATCGTCTCGCACCCGCCCTCACGCGATGGCCGCGGGCGCGGGGAGGGCGCGATGACGGGCGAATGCTTCAGCGAGACGCTCCGCGCCGCGGCGGAGCCCGACTGGACGCGGGCGACGACCCATCCGTTCACGCGCGCGCTCGCCGCCGACACGCTCGAGCTCGCCGTCTATGCCCGCTATCTCGTCCAGGACTATGTCTTCCTCGACGCGCTCACCGCCCTCGTCGGCGCCGCGGTCGCCGCCGCGCCCTCGATGGTCGAGAAGAAGCGCTTCGCCGGTTTCCTCGCCGTCCTCACCGGCGACGAGAACGCCTATTTCGGCCGCGCGTTCGAGGCGCTCGGCGTGTCGCCGGCCAGCTGGCGCGCTGCGGCGCGCGCGCCCGTGACACATCGCTTCGAGGGGCTTCTCGCCGAGGCGCGCCGCGGCGATTACGCCGACATCCTCGCCGTCCTCGTCCCCGTCGAGTGGGTCTACGAGACCTGGGCATCCGCGGTCGCCGATGCGCGGCCGTCGCGCTTCTATTATGCCGAGTGGATCACGCTCCACACCGACCCCGGGTTCCGCGACTTCGTCGCCTGGATGCGCGCCGAGCTCGACCGCCACGGCCCCGACGGCGGCGTCGATCGGGTGGCGGGTCGCGTCGCGCTGTTCCGCCGCGCCGTGGCGCTCGAGGTCGCGTTCTTCGACGCGGCCTTCGCCTCGAAATAAGAGGTTGTTAACTCCTTCGGCACCGAATTCGGTTTGCCAGTGCCGCGATTGGAACTATATTAGAAATGGAGGCTTTGTGGCGCTTCGGCGTTGCATCGCCTTTTTTCTATTGTGAGTCTTCGCTCTCGTCGCGCTCCATTCGGGTCCTGAGTCCGTGATGTGGGCGAAGCTCCAGATGACGAAATCCGGACGACCTTGTCGCTCGCGCACCGCCCTGTAGCGCAGCCGTTCGATCTGGCCGACATAGGCCGACAACTCGGTTCGCGCCGGCTTGGTCATGCGCGGAAGCCGAAATGCCCACGAGAGACAATAGGCGACAATGTCGGCCAACTGGATCCCGGTCGTCAAATCGCTGTGGACGAAGAAGGGCTCCGGGATGATCCGGCTGGCACGATGTCGCCCCGTGGCGCTATCGCGGAAGTAACGCTGGGTCTGCTCGATGAGGATATGGCTCTTGGATTTCTCGAGCTCGTCGAAGACGACAACGCCGAACTCCGCCTGGGGCTGATCCTCGAGAAAATAGAAGAACCGTTCGAACAAGTACGCGTAGTCCTTCCGCAGCCCATCGGACGCGGTTGGCCGGGCATCGGTTTCGACGATGCTCGCAAAGGCCCGGCAGCGGAAGTTGGAGCAGATTTCCAGGATCGCGCGGACATAGGTCTGCTTTGCGTGAGCGAGGGCCTTGAGGTGACGCGCATCGGCGGCTTCGCCGTGCTCCAATGCGTACTTGGCGAGATCTCTGACGTCCTGTTCGTCGATGGATGCGCCCAGCGCGGCGTGCAGAAACACTTTCCTCTTGAGAAGCTTGCGACCTTTCAGCTCGTCGGTACCGGCGCTGTAGCGTCGCCCGAAATGCTGCAGCTCCGCGTTGTGCACCGCATTGATCCGATTCCAGAGGTCGCGATCCTGAATAGCGACTCCGGCCAACACGGCATAAGGCGCCTGACCCGCGTCGTGCCCGCTCTCGTCAATGAACAGAAACCAAGCCATCAAATGAGCATAGGCTGCTCGGGGGCCTGCGAGAATAGGACCGCCGCCGCCTTCGCCCGAGGCTGACGAGCCCCGGGAGGGCCGGCTATAATCCCCCTTCATCCGACCATCGGGGGACTGTCATGGCGACCGAGGCGCTGACGCTCAAGGATCCGAAGCTCTTCCGCGAGTCCTGCTACATCGACGGCGCCTGGGTCGGCTCGGGCGCGAACCGCACCATCGACGTCACCAACCCGGCGACGGGGAGGAAGCTCGGCACCGTGCCGAAGCTCGGCCCCGCCGAGACCCGCGCGGCGATCGAGGCGGCGAACCGTGCCTTCCCGGCATGGCGGGCCCGGACGGCCAAGGAGCGGGCGAGGATCATCCGCAGCTGGGCCGATCTCATGATCGCGAACCAGGACGACCTCGCGGTCATGATGACCGCCGAGCAGGGCAAGCCGCTCGCCGAATCCAAGGGCGAGATCGCCTATGCGGCGTCCTTCCTCGAGTGGTTCGCCGAGGAGGGCAAGCGCGTCTACGGCGACACGATCCCGTCCTTCGCGCCGGGCAAGCGCATCCTCGTCACCAAGGAGCCGATCGGCGTCTGCGCCGCGATCACGCCGTGGAACTTCCCGGCCGCGATGATCACGCGGAAGGTCGGACCCGCGCTCGCCGCCGGCTGCACCATGGTGTTGAAGCCGGCGACCGCGACGCCCTACTCGGCGCTCGCGCTCGCCGAGCTCGGCGAGCGGGCGGGACTGCCCAGGGGCGTGTTCTCGGTCGTCACCGGCGGGTCGGGCGATATCGGCGGCGAGATGACCGCCAACCCGATAGTGAGGAAGCTCACCTTCACCGGCTCGACCGAGGTCGGCAAGGTGCTGATGCAGCAATGCGCCGGCACGATCAAGAAGCTCTCGCTCGAGCTCGGCGGCAACGCGCCGTTCATCGTGTTCGACGACGCCGATCTCGACGCCGCCGTGCAGGGCGCGATCGCATCCAAGTACCGCAACACCGGCCAGACCTGCGTCTGCGCCAACCGGCTCCTCGTCCAGGACGGCGTCTACGAGGCGTTCACCGAGAAGCTCAAGGCCGCGGTCGCCGCGCTCAAGGTCGGCGACGGCCTCAAGGGCGAGACACAGCAGGGCCCGCTCATCGACATGGCCGCGGTCGAGAAGGTCGAGGAGCACATCGGCGATGCCGTGGCCAAGGGCGCCCGCGTCGTCATGGGCGGCCGCCGCCACACGCTCGGCGGCACGTTCTACGAGCCGACCATCCTGACCGGCGTCACCACCGACATGAAGGTGACGAAGGAGGAGACCTTCGGCCCCGTCGCCCCGCTCTACCGCTTCAAGACCGAGGACGAGGCGATCCGGATGGCCAACGATACCGAGTTCGGCCTCGCCTCCTATTTCTATAGCCGCGACATGGGCCGCATCTGGCGCGTGATGGAGAAGCTCGAGTACGGCATCGTCGGCATCAACGAGGGCATCATCTCGACCGAGGTCGCGCCGTTCGGCGGGGTCAAGGAATCCGGCCTCGGCCGCGAGGGCTCCAAGTACGGCATCGAGGACTATCTCGAGATCAAGTACGCGCTGATCGGCGGCATCGGCGCGCCCTGAGGCGGCTCATCACCCGCGCACCGACCCTCCGCCGTCGCGGTGGAGGGTGCGGACGCGTGCACACCCGCACGAACCCGGCGCGGGCGCGGCATCGAAATGTTCGGAGACGGCGATGGCGAGCTACGACTACGACCTGTTCACGATCGGCGCCGGCTCGGGCGGCGTGCGGGCGAGCCGCATGTCGGCGTCCTACGGTGCCCGCGTGGCGGTCGCCGAGGAGCGTTTTCTCGGCGGCACCTGCGTCAATGTCGGCTGCATCCCCAAGAAGCTCCTGTCCTACGCCGCGCATTTCCACGCGGATTTCGAGGATGCGGCCGGATTCGGCTGGTCGGTCGGCGCGACCGGATTCGACTGGGCCCGGCTGATCGCCAACAAGGACAAGGAGATCGCGCGGCTCAACGGCATCTACCGGAAGCTCCTCGAGGGCGCCGGCGTCACGCTCTACGAAGGCCGCGCGCGCATCGTCGATGCGCACACCGTCGAGGTCCTGGGCAAACGCTACGCCGCGGCCAACATCCTGGTCGCGACCGGCGGTCGGCCGGTCGTTCCCGACATCCCGGGGCGCGAGCTCGCGATCACCTCGAACGAGGCGTTCTTCCTCCCGCGCCGGCCGGACCACGCGATCGTCGTCGGCGGCGGTTACATCGCGGTCGAGTTCGCCTCGATCTTCAACGGCCTCGGCTGCCGGACGACGCAGCTCTATCGCGGGCCGCTCTTCCTCCGCGGCTTCGACCACGACGTGCGGACGACGCTCGCCGAGGAGATGCGCAAGAAGGGCGTCGATCTCCGCTTCGATGCCGACATCGCGCGCCTCGACGCGGCGGGCGGGCGCATACGCGCGACGCTGAGGGACGGTTCGACGATCGAGACCGACCTCGTGATGTTCGCGACGGGGCGCAAGCCCAACACCGCCGGGCTCGGGCTCGAGGCGGCGGGCGTCGCGCTCGATGCCGAGGGCGCGGTCGTAGTCGACGACCATTTCGCCACCAACGTGCCCTCGATCCGGGCGCTCGGCGACGTGATCGATCGTGTCCAGCTCACCCCCGTCGCGATCGCCGAGGCCATGGCGCTGTCGCGAACGCTCTTTCGCGGCGAGCCGACGACCATGAACTACGCCAACATCCCGACCGCGGTGTTCAGCCATCCCAATATCGGTACCGTCGGCCTCACCGAGGAGGCGGCGCGCAAGCGCTTCCCGGCGGTCGAGATCTTCCGGGCGACGTTCCGCGGCCTCAAGCACACGCTGTCGGGCCGCGACGAGAAGACCATGATGAAGCTCGTGGTCGACAAGGCGACCGACCGGGTGCTCGGCTGCCACATGGTGGGGCCGGAGGCGGGCGAGATCGTCCAGGGCCTCGGCATCGCCCTGAAATGCGGGGCCACCAAGGCCCAGTTCGATGCCACCGTGGGCATCCACCCGACCGCGGCGGAGGAGTTCGTGACCATGCGGACCCCGGTGCCGCAGCCGGCCGCCCAGGCGGCGGAATAGCGCGGCCGACCTTCGCCGGTGGAAACGCCGGCAAAAAAGCCGTATATGCTTGACTTTGCGGGGCGATTCGAAGGCCCGTCCCCGTGTGGTATGAAAGTGAGGACGTGATGGCTGCGAAATGGTCGCCGGACAGCTGGCGCGCGCTGCCGATCCAGCAGGTTCCCGACTACCCTGACGCGGCGGCGCTCGCCGCGGTCGAGTGCAAGCTCTCCGCCTATCCGCCGCTGGTGTTCGCCGGCGAGGCGCGGCGTCTCCTCAGGAGCCTCGGCGATGTCGCCGAGGGACGCGGGTTCCTCCTTCAGGGCGGCGACTGCGCCGAGAGCTTCGCCGAGTTCCACCCCAACAATATCCGCGACACGTTCCGCGTCCTGTTGCAGATGGCGATCGTCCTCATCTTCGGCTCGGGCCAGACGGTGGTGAAGGTCGGGCGCATGGCCGGCCAGTTCGCCAAGCCGCGTTCGGCGCCGACCGAGAAGATCGGCACGCTCGAGCTGCCGAGCTATCGCGGCGATTCGATCAACGGCATGGACTTCACCGTGGCGGCGCGACGGCCCGACCCGGAGCGGCTGGTCCAGGCCTATAACCAGTCGGCGGCGACGCTCAACCTGCTGCGCGCCTTCGCGCAAGGCGGCTATGCCGATCTCCACCGCGTGCACGGCTGGAATCTCGAGTTCGTCGCCAACTCGCCGGCGGCCTCGCGCTACCAGGACCTCGCCACGCGGCTCGACGAGACGCTCGCCTTCATGGCCGCCTGCGGCCTCACCTCCGAGACGACGCCGCAGATCCGCGAGACCGATTTCTACACCTCGCACGAGGCGCTCCATCTCGGCTTCGAGCAGGCGATGACACGCGTCGATTCGACCACCGGCGACTGGTACGACACCTCCGCCCACATGGTGTGGATCGGCGATCGCACCCGCCAGCCCGACGGCGCCCATGTCGAGTTCATGCGCGGCATCGGCAACCCGGTCGGGCTCAAGGCCGGGCCGTCGACCGAGGCGGACAGCCTCCTCCGTCTGATCGATGCGCTCAACCCCGACAACGTGCCGGGGAAGCTCACCGTCATCGCGCGCATGGGAAGCGACCAGATCCTCAAGAAGCTGCCGCCGCTGGTGCGCGCCGTGCAGCGCGCCGGCCGCGTCGTCGTGTGGGCGTGCGATCCCATGCACGGCAACACCGTCAAGTCGTCGTCCGGGTTCAAGACACGGCCGTTCGAGCGCATCCTCGACGAGGTGAAGGGCTTCTTCGCCGTGCACGCCGCGGAAGGCACGCACGCCGGCGGCGTCCACATCGAGCTGACCGGCCAGAACGTCACCGAATGCACCGGCGGCGCCCAGGCGATCACCGATGCGACGCTCGCCGACCGCTATCACACGCATTGCGATCCACGGCTCAACGCGAGCCAGTCGCTCGAGCTCGCCTTCCTGATCGCCGAGGCTCTGAAGGCCGAGCGTGACCAGAAGAACGGCTCGGTCCGGCGCGCCGCCGCCGAGTAGCGCCGGCGGCACAAGGGAGGGATCGGCGGCCGGGTGACGGCCGCCGTTCCGCGATACCGGATGACCGACAGACTCGCGATCGCGCTCGCCCAGCTCAACCCGACGGTCGGCGACATAACCGGCAACATCGCGCGGCTCCGCGAGGCGCGGAACGAGGCGGCGTCGCTCGGGGCCGATCTCCTGGTCGCGAGCGAGCTCGTCGTCGCGGGCTATCCGCCGGAAGATCTCGTCATCCGGCCGGCCTTTCTGGACGCGGTCGAGGCGGCGGTCCAGGCGCTCGCCGCCGAGACCCATGCCGGCCCGGCGCTCCTGTTCGGGGCGCCGTGGCGTGACCAGGGGCGCGTCCACAACGCAGCGCTCCTCCTCGACGGCGGCCGGATCGCGGCGGTCCGCTTCAAGCACGATCTGCCCAATTACGGCGTCTTCGACGAGAAGCGTGTCTTCACCGCGGGACCCTTGCCTGGGCCGATCAATTTCCGCGACGTCCGTCTCGGCGTGATGGTGTGCGAGGACATGTGGACCGAGGACGTGACCGAGTGCCTCGAGGAATCGGGCGCCGAACTTCTCGTCGTCCTCAACGGCTCGCCCTTCGAGACCGAGAAGCTCGACCGGCGGCTCAACCTCGCGGTCGCACGCGTCACCGAATCGGGGCTGCCGCTCGTCTATGTCAACCAGATCGGCGGCCAGGACGAGCTCGTCTTCGACGGCGCATCCTTCGTGCTCGACGCCGACTGCGCGCTCAAGGCCCAGCTCGCGGGCTGGCGCGAGGAGATCGCGCTCACCGAGTGGACGCGCGAGGACGGTGCCTGGCACTGCGCGCGGGCGCGGCTCGCGAGGCCCGCCGACGGCCTCGAGTCGGTCTACCAGGCGCTCGTCCTGGGTCTTCGCGACTACGTGCAGAAGAACCGCTTTCCCGGCGTCATCATCGGGCTTTCGGGCGGCATCGATTCGGCGATCACCGCCGCGATCGCGGTCGACGCGATCGGGCGCGAGAAGGTGCGCTGCGTGATGATGCCTTCGCCCTTCACCTCGCGCGAGAGCCTCGAGGACGCCGAAGGCGTCGCGAAGCTCCTCGGTGTCCAGCTCGATTTGATCTCGATCGAGCCGGCGATGGCGGCCTTCGGCGAGATGCTGAAGGACGCCTTCGGCAACCTGCCACCCGACACGACGGAGGAGAACATCCAGGCGCGCGCCCGCGGCATAACGCTGATGGCGCTGTCGAACAAGACAGGGTCGATGGTGGTCTCGACCGGCAACAAGTCCGAGATGAGCTGCGGCTACGCGACGCTCTACGGCGACATGTGCGGTGGCTACGCGATCCTGAAGGACGTCTACAAGACGGCGGTGTTCGCGCTATCGCGCTGGCGGAACGCGCATCGGCCGGAGGGCGCGCACGGGCCGGCCGGCCCGGTAATGCCCGAGCGCGTCATCACCAAGCCGCCGACCGCCGAGCTCAAGCCGAACCAGACCGACCAGGACACGCTGCCGCCCTACGATCTCCTCGACGCGATCCTCGAGCGGCTCAACGAGCGCGACCAGGGCGTCGACGAGACGGTGGCCGAGGGCTACGACCGCGACATGGTGCAGCGGGTCTGGCGCATGCTGCTCAATGCCGAGTACAAGCGCCGCCAGGCGCCGCCCGGCGTCAAGATCACGCCGCGCTCGTTCGGCCGCGACCGCCGCTACCCGATCGTCAACGCCTTCAAGCGGTGAGGCGGTGACGCTCCAGCTCTACAACACGCTGACGCGGAAGAAGGCCGAGTTCATCCCGATCGATGCGGGCCATGCGCGGATGTATGTGTGCGGGCCGACCGTCTATGCGCCCGCCCATATCGGCAACGCGCGGCCCGTCGTCGTGTTCGACACGCTGTTCCGGCTCCTGCGGCGGATCTATCCCCGCGTCAGCTACGTCCGCAACATCACCGACATCGACGACAAGATCATCGCCGCGGCGACGCAGTCGGGCGAGCCGATCGCGGCGATCACCGAACGCTTCACGGATCGTTTTCACACCGACATGGACGCGCTCAATGCGCTCCGGCCGACGATGGAGCCGCGCGCGACCGGGCATCTGCCGCAGATGATCGCGCTGGTCGAGACGCTGATCGCCCGCGGCCACGCCTATGCGGCGGACGGCCACGTCCTGTTCCACGTGCCGTCGATGCCCGACTACGGCGCGCTCTCTCGCCGCAATCGCGACGAGATGGTGGCCGGCGCCCGTGTCGAGGTCGCGCCGTACAAGAAGGATGCGGCGGATTTCGTCCTGTGGAAGCCCTCGACCGCCGACCAGCCGGGCTGGGAGAGCCCGTGGGGCCGCGGCCGGCCGGGCTGGCATCTCGAATGCTCGGCGATGAGCGAGGCCCATCTCGGTGTGCCGTTCGACATCCACGGTGGCGGGCTCGATCTGATCTTCCCGCACCACGAGAACGAGATCGCGCAGAGCCGCTGCGCCCATCACGGCGGGCCGTTCGTCCGCGTGTGGATGCACAACGGGTTCCTGTCGGTGTCGGGCGAGAAGATGTCGAAGTCGCTCGGCAACATCGTCACCGTGTCGGAGCTCCTCGGCGATTGGCCGGGCGAAGCGATCCGGCTCGCGCTGCTCTCGGCCCATTACCGCCAGCCGCTCGACTTTTCGGAGGCGACGATGGCGCAGGCCAAGGCGACGCTCGACCGCTGGTACGGCGCGCTCCGCACGGCGGCGGTCGCGCCGGGCTCGACGGAGGCGCCGCCGCCCGAGGCGGTCCGCGTCGCGCTCGAGGACGACCTCAATACGCCGCAGGCGATCGCGGCGCTGCACGAGATCGCCGGGGCTCTCAACAGGGCGACCGATGCGGCCGAGCGTCGGGACCTCGCGGGCGCGCTTCGGGCGGGCGGGGCTGCGCTCGGCCTCCTCGCCGGCGCGCCCGAGGCCTGGTTCAGGGCGGCGCCCGCGACGCTCGCCGCCGTCGATATCGACGACCGCATCGCCGAGCGCCTCGCCGCCCGCAAGCGGCGCGACTTCGCCCGTGCGGACGCGATCCGCCAGGAGCTCGCGGACGCCGGCGTCGTGCTCGAGGACAAGCCCGACGGCACGACGCTCTGGCGTGTGGTACGGTGAGCGCCATGAGAGGCTTCGGGTCGCGGCGCGAAAGAATTACCGGGTCCTCCGGCTGAGCCGGGGGACACCGACGACCACGCGCACCCGCCGGCCCGGCCCGGACGGGGCAACCGACCCGAACCACGAGCGATTCCGATGTCCGACCGCGTCTATCTCTACGATTCGACACTGCGCGACGGCGCCCAGACCCAGGGCGTCGACTTCACCGTCGCCGTCAAGCGCGCCATCGCGCTCGCGCTCGATCAGCTCGGCATCGACTATGTCGAGGGCGGCTGGCCCGGCGCCAACCCGACCGACGACGCCTTCTTCCGCGAGGCGCCGGTGCTCCGCCACGCGCGGTTCACCGCGTTCAGCATGACCCGCCGGCCCGGCCGCAGCGCCGAGAACGACCCCGGCCTCGCCGACCTGATCGGATCGCGCGCGGGCGCGGTGTGCATGGTGGGCAAGTCGTGGGACTTCCACGTCGATGTGGCGCTCGCCATCCCGCGCGAAGAGAACCTCGCGATGATCGCGGACTCGATCGCCTATGCCAGGACCAAGGCGCCCGAGGTGCTGTTCGACGCCGAGCACTTCTTCGACGGCTACAAGGCGAACCCCGACTACGCGCTCGCCTGCGTCAAGGCCGCCTATGCCGCGGGCGCACGCTGGGTCGTCCTCTGCGACACCAATGGCGGCACGCTGCCGGACGAGGTGACGCGCATCGTCGCGGCCGTCGTCGAGCATGTGCCCGGGAGCCGGCTCGGCATCCACTGCCACAACGACACCGAGAACGCGGTCGCCAACTCGCTCGCCGCGGTGCGCGCCGGGGCGCGCCAGGTCCAGGGGACGCTCAACGGCCTCGGCGAGCGCTGCGGCAACGCGAACCTGGTCTCGATCCTGCCTTCGCTGATGCTCAAGATGGGCTTCGCGACCGGCGTGAGCGAGGCCGGTCTCGCCCAGCTCACGCGTATCTCGCGCCTTCTCGACGAGAGGCTCAACCGCCCGCACGTGCGCAACGCCGCCTATGTCGGCGAATCCGCCTTCGCCCACAAGGGCGGGCTCCACGTCTCGGCCGTCGAGAAGGATCCGCGGAGCTACGAGCACGTCAGGCCGGAAGCGGTCGGCAACGCGCGGCGCATCGTGGTGTCCGACCAGGCGGGGCGCTCCAACATCCTCGCCCGGTTCCGCGAGATCGGGATCGAGGTCGACCCGGGCCATCCCAAGATCGGCGATCTCCTGCGCGAGGTGAAGGCGCGCGAGTTCGAGGGCTATGCCTATGACGGCGCCGATGCGAGCTTCGCGCTCCTCGCCCGGCGCGCGCTCGGCGAGGTGCCCGAGTATTTCCGGCTGCAATCCTTCCGCGTTCTCGACGAGCGGCGCTGGAACACGAAGGGCGAGCTGATCACGCTGTCGGAGGCGACCGTCAAGGTCGATGTCGGCAAGGAACGGCACATGACGGTCGCGGAAGGAAACGGGCCGGTCAACGCGCTCGACAACGCGCTCCGCAAGGCGCTCGTTGCGATCTATCCCGCGCTCGCCGACATGGTGCTCGTCGACTACAAGGTGCGCATCCTCACCCCCGACGCCGGCACCGCCGCGGTGACGCGGGTGATGATCGAGAGCGCCGACCGCTCGGGCGAGCGATGGACGACGCTCGGCGTCTCGGCGAACGTGATCGATGTGTCCTACAACGCGCTGTTCGACGGCATCGTCTACAAGCTCCACCGTGACGGGGTGGCGAGCGTCCGGTGAGCGACAGGGTGGACACCCCGGCTGTCATCCTCGTCGAGCCGCAGCTCGGCGAGAACATCGGCGCGGCGGCGCGCGCGATGCTCAATTTTGGGCTGACCGATCTCCGCCTCGTCCGTCCGCGTGACGGTTGGCCGAACCACGCCGCGATCAACACGGCCGCCGGCGCCGATCGCGTGCTCGAGGCGGCCAGGCTCTATCACTCGACCCGGGCCGCGGTCGCCGATCTCCGGCTCGTCGTCGCGACGACCGCGCGGGTGCGCGACATGGTCAAGCCCGCGCTCGGGCCGGTGGAGGCCGCACGCCGCCTGCGTGCGGCGAACGCCGAGGGCGCCAGGGTGGGGATCCTGTTCGGACCGGAGCGGACCGGGCTCCACAACGACGATCTCACGCTCGCCGACGCGCTTCTGATCATCCCGACCAATCCGGACTTCTCCTCGCTCAACGTCGCGATGGCGGTGCTCCTCGTCTCCTATGCCTGGTCGGTCGCCGCCCTGCCGCCGGAGCCGGCCGACCTCGTCCGAAAGGAGGCGGTGCCGGCGACCAAGGAGGAGCTCCAGGGCTTCTTCGACCAGCTCGAGGCCGAGCTGGACCGTGCCGGCTTCCTCCGGCTCGCCGCCAAGCGGCCGCGGATGGTCCGCAACATCCGGAACATCTTCAACCGCGCCGGGCTCACCGACCAGGAGGTCCGCACGCTCCGCGGCATCGTCTCCTATCTCGTCCAGGGCCGCGGCGGGTCGGGGAAGGTTTGACAACCGCGCCCCCGTCCCTATACTCCGCGCCCTCATTCCCGAGAATGCGGGTATGGTCCCGGCCCCGTGAGGGGGCCGACGAAATGGGACGCCATACCCCGTCGCCGGCAGGGTCCGGGCCGAACTATCGGGACAATCGAACCGGCAAACGGTGGCAACGATGAGCAAACGCGAAAGCTCGAAATACAAGATCAACCGACGGCTCGCCGTCAATCTCTGGGGCCGCCCCAAGAGCCCCTTCAACAAGCGCGAATACGGCCCCGGCCAGCACGGCCAGCGGCGCAAGAAACCGTCCGACTACGGCCTCCAGCTCCAGGCCAAGCAGAAGCTCAAGGGCTATTACGGCAACATCACCGAGCGGCAGTTCCGCAAGCTCTACGCCGAGGCGGTGCGCCGGCGCGGCGACACCTCGGAGAACCTGATCGGCCTTCTCGAGCGGCGGCTCGATGCCGTCGTCTACCGCCTCAAGCTCGTGCCCACGGTCTTCGCCGCGCGCCAGGTCGTCAACCACGGCCACATCAACGTCAACGGCAAGCGCGTGACCATCCCGTCCTACCAGGTGCGGGAAGGCGACGTGATCGAGGTGCGGGCGAAGGCGCGTACCATGGCGCTGATCCAGGAGGCGATGGAATCGGGCGAGCGCGACGTGCCGGAATATCTCGAGCTCGACGCGCCGCACTTCAAGGGCAAGTTCGTCCGCTCGCCGCAACTCGGCGAGGTGCCCTATCCGGTGCAGATGGAACCGAACCTCGTGATCGAGTTCTACTCGCGCTGACGCAGAGGCGCCGATCCGAGCGACGATCGAGGGCGGCCCGGCGAGGCCGCCCTTTCTCGTTCGGCGACCCGCCCTCGCGCTGGGGCTCCGGCGCAAGGTATTGTTAACGGCCGCGAAACCACTCTCGGGCGGGAGGGCGGTGGGGGAGCCGGGCGCCGCGCATGCTGTTCCATTCCTTCGAGTTCATCCTTGGATTCCTGCCGATCGCGGTGGCGGGCTTCTACCTTCTTGCCCATCGCGCCGGGCGCGCGCCGGCGGTCTTGTTCCTCGTGGTGGCCTCGCTCTTCTTCTACGCGTGGTGGAACCCGGTCTATTTCCTCCTGATCGCGTTCTCGCTCCTGTTCAACTTCGCGATCGGGCGCGAGATCGGCCGGCGCCGGCGCGACGGCCGCGCCGCGCGCGCGGTCCTGTGGCTCGGGCTCGCTGGCGATATCGGGCTCCTCGGCTATTTCAAATACGCGAACTTCTTCGTCGCCGCCGCCGAGGACGCGACCGGGATGCGCTTCGTGTGGGACGCCGTGATCCTGCCGCTCGGCATCTCGTTCTTCACGTTCCAGCAGATCGCCTATCTCGTCGACGTCCACGAGGGGCGGGCGGCCGAGTACGGCTTCGCGCGCTACGCGCTCTTCGTCCTCTTCTTCCCGCAGCTCATTGCCGGCCCGATCGTCCATCACCACGAGATCCTGCCGCAGTTCGATCGCGACCAGGTGTTCCGCTTCGATATCGCCAATCTCGCGCCCGGGCTCACGATGTTCGCGATCGGCATGTTCAAGAAGGTGGTGATCGTCGACGCGCTCGCCTGGTATGCCGATCCGGTCTTCGCCGGCGCGGCCGCCGGCGGCGCGGTGACCCTGGTCGAGGCCTGGCTCGCCGCCTTCGCCTTCACCTTCCAGCTCTATTTCGACTTCTCGGGCTACACGGACATGGCCGTCGGGCTCGCGCGCCTGTTCGGCGTGAAGCTGCCGATGAACTTCAATTCGCCCTACAAGTCGGTGAGCTTCATCGATTTCTGGCGGCGGATGCATGTCACGCTGTCGCGGTTCCTCCGCGATTACATCTATGTGCGGCTCGGCGGCGCGCAGTACGGCTTTCCGCACTAGGCGGCGGCGCTCGTGATCACCATGGCGATCGCCGGGTTCTGGCACGGCGCGGGCTGGACCTATCTCCTGTTCGGCGTCGCGATGGGCGTCTTTCTCGCTGTCAACCACGGCTGGCGGCTCGTCACGGGCTCCTCGTCCGAGCGCCGCGATGCGGCCGGCCCCGCCCGCCGCGCGCTCTGTTGCGTGTCGTTCTTCGTCTTCTTCGCCGTGTCGCTCGTGATGTTCCGCTCGGAATCCCTCGAGGCGACATGGCTGATCTGGAAGGCGATGGCCGGCGCCAATGGCATCACGCTCTATCCCAACTACTACGACGCGCTCCGCCCGATCTTGCCCGTGCTCGGCAGTCTCGGGATCGAGGTGCAGTCCGACCGGATGCTCTACTGGCGGAGCATCGACGGCGTCTATCTTGTGGCCGCACTCTTTCTCGTCGCGTGGTTCGCGCCCAACAGCCAGGAGATCCTTGCGCGCGCGACCCCGCTTCTCGACTTCCGCGCCGACAGCAACCGGCCGCTCTTTCGCGTGCCGTGGGCGCCGACGCTCGGCTGGGGCGTCGTGACCGGGATCGTCCTATTCGTCGCCGGGCAGACTGTGTTCGCGGTGCTGCGCGCCGAGTTCATCTATTTCCAGTTCTGAACGGCGATGCGCTTCGTCGTCGGCGCCATTATCGGGCTTCTCGTCGCGGCCGCGTTGTGGGTCGGCGCCGTCCTGTTCCAGCTCGGCGTGCCGACCGAGCATTCGCGCTGGCACGCCGAAATCATCGCGCGGAAACACGCCATCGCGGACGCGACGCCGGGGCCGCGGCTCGTGATCCTGTCGGGTTCGAGCGGGCTGTTCGGGCTCCGCGCCGAGACCATCGAGCGCGAGACCGGGATGCGCACGGTCAATTTCGGCATCTCGGCGCTCCTCGGGCTCGACTACATGGTCCGGACCGGCATGCGGGTCGCCAAGCCCGGCGATACGGTCCTGTTCACGCCCGAATACATCACGCTCCTCGAGCGCGGCCGGTTCCGAGAGGACTTCATCGATTAGGTGCTCGCGCGCGAGCCCGGCTATCTCGCCCATCTCGGGGTCGTGGAACGCGTGCGGCTGTTCTTCGCGGTGCCGCTCCGGCGGCTCGCGCAAGGCGTGCGGGCCCGGATCGTGCCCGAGCGCATCGTGCTGCAATACTATGATGCGAAGACGCTCAACGCGCATGGCGACGAGACCAACAACCGGCGCGACACGGTGACGCCGCGCGTCAGGACGTTTCTCCGCCAGCTCCGGCCCGTGCAGCACTGGGCCCTCCACGACCCGGACGATCCGGCCTGGGATCGCATCCGGGGCTTCGCGGCCTGGGCCAAGGAGAACCGCGTCCGTCTCCTCGTCTCCTATCCCAACTATCTCCGGTTCGACGTCTATTTCAGCGAGCCGGAGAAGCGCTTCTTCGACGCCGTGGTCGCGTTCTATGCGAGCCGCGGCGTGCCGGTGCTCGGGACGCCCGAGGCGTTCATGCAGGGGCCGGATCAGTTCTTCGATCTCGTCTACCACCTGAACGACGACGGTGCCGCGGTCGCGACGCGCCGCATGCTCGATTATTTGCGGCCGCATCTCGCCGCGCCGTCGCGATGAACGGGCGCGGCGCGACGACGGCGGCGATCGCGCTCGCTCTCATCGCGGCCGCCATCCTCGCCTGGGCGCGCGTCCATGCGGGCTTTGCCGATGCGGTCGACATCGAGCTCTGGGACGAGACGGTCTACCTCGCCCGCGGCCTCGGCTGGCCGGTGCAGTCGCTCGCCGACGTCGCGTGGGACGGCGCGCTCTACTCGGCCTATTACAATCTCCTCGCAGCGCTCCTCGGCGGCCCGATCGCGGCCTTCGACTGGGCCTGGCGCCTGACGGGCCTTCTCGCCGTTCTCTGCCTCGGTGGCTATGCCGCCCTCATCGCCGGGCCGCGCGCGGTCATCGCCGTCGCGGTGCCGGCGTTCATCCTCCTGGTCTCGATCCGCCAGATCGAGCTCGCGCCGCGGATCACCCTGTTTTTGGCCGCGCTGGTCCTGGCTGGACTCGTCCTCGCGCGGCTCGTCCGCGGGCGGGCGGCAGGCTTCGTCGCGATCGCGGCGGTCGCGCTGGTCGCGAGCTATGTCCGGACCGAGATGGTGATCGCCGTCCTCGCCGCCGTCGCGGTCGCGGTCTTCCTCGCGCGGCGGGACCGGCGCCCGCGCGCTCTTCTCGCTTCGCTCGCGGTCCTCGCGGCGTTCGCAACCGTCGTCGCGCTCGGCGTTCATCCGGTCGCCGACCCGATCGGGCGGATGCATGTCGCGATGAGCCAGCACGTGGCGCTCAACTGGGTACGCTGGACCGGTGCGCCCGACGATCCGTTCACCGACCACGAGGAGATCATCGCCGCACTCTTTCCCGGCGCGGCGCGGTGGTGGGCGTGGTCGGCTTCGGATCCGGCGGCCTTTCTTCGCCATCTCGCCGACAACGCCGTCCGCGCGCCGCTCGCACTCGCCTCGATCTTCGTCCACCCGCCGATCATGCTGCCGGGCGCCTCCCGCACGGCGATGACGATCGAGGCGGCGGTTCTCTCCGTTCTGTGCGTCGCGGCGATCGGGTGGGCCTTCGTCCGCCACCACGCCGCGATGCTGGAGTGCTTCGGCGTCGACATCGCGAAGCTCGCGATCCTCGCCGCGCCCGGGCTCGCGGTCGCGGTCCTGATCCATCCGCGCCCCCACTATCTCCTGGTACCGGCCGTCCTGGTCCTCGCTGTCCTCGCGATGGCGCTCGCGGCCGTCGTCGGGCGTCGACCGGCGAGGCTCGCCGCGGCGCTCCTCGTCGTCCTCGCCCTCGTCGCCGCGGCGCCCGCTGCCTTCGCGCCACGCTATGGCGTCGCGGCCGCGCCCGATGCCGGCCGGTTGCCGGTTCGTGCGACGATCGCGACGCTCCGGGGCTTCGGCTTCGATCCGCTGGTCGAGTTCGGCGACGTCGTCGGGGCGGTGTTCGGTCCGGGCGCGCCGTGGTGGCGCTGGCCGCTGGTCGCACCCTCGGTCGTGGTCGACCATGTCGCGCATAATCTCGCGATGCTGCCACGCGAGGCGGTGCGTTTTCTCGCCCATCCGCCGCTCCTGGTGCCCGCAACGATCGAGCATGGCGCGCGGATCGAGGCGGCCGCCATCGGCATCACGATTCTCGCCATCGTCGCCGCCGCGTTGATGCGCCGGCGCGTGGCGTTCATCCGGCTCGCGCGGCCGCTCGCGGCGCGGCTCGCGGTCGTCGTCTCGCCCGGCATCATCGCCGCGATCCTTCTCTATCCGCACCAGCATTATCTCTTCGTCGGCTTCATCGCCGCGCTCGCGCTCCTCGGGACTGCAATCGGCGCGCTCCGGCTCGGGGCGGGCTGGTCGCCGGGGGTCGCGGCCCTGGTCGCGCTCGCCCTTCTCGCCGCGACGCCGGCGCCGTTCACGAGCCATCTCGAGCGACGGTCACCCGCCGAGGCCAAGCCGCTCGCGACCCGGGCGACAATCGCAGCGATCGGCGCTCTCGGGCTCGCGGGTCCCTATACACTCCTCGCCGACGGCCTCGGACTGCGCGCCTATCTGCCCGGCGCGACGGGGGACGCGATCCTGATCGACAAGGGCCGGCGGCCCTTCGCCGCGTTCCTCGCCGCCGTCGACCCCGACCTCGTCGTCCACGCTGCGTGGGTCGGCCGTCTCCATGACTTCCGCAACGAGGCGACGCTCGCCGCCTTCCTCGCCGATCCGGGCGCGGCGGGCTTTCGCGCCGTTCCGGTTCCGGGGACCGATCGGACGGTCTTCGTCCATCGCCGTGTCGCGTGTCCATGCTGCCCATGACGCTGCCTCGGCCAGCCGCCGGTTGATAATTCCCGCCCGCGGTGCCACGCTCTCCGCGCGGCGCCACCAAAGAGAAGACGGACACCATGCCCGAACAATATGGCCGCGGCCCGGTCATCGTGACCGGCGCGGGAAGCGGGATCGGGCTTGCGCTCGCCCACCGGCTCCTCGCCGACGGACGGCCCGTCGCGGCGTGGGACACCGCCGAGGGCGGGCTCCGCAGCGTCTCGGCGCGCGGGCTCTCGTTCACCGCGCTCGATGTGCGCGACCGCGGCGCGATCGTGTCCGCGGTTGCGGCCGTGCTCGACCGCCACGGCGCGATCGACGGCCTCGTCTGTTGCGCGGCCGTGTTCAAGGCCATGCCGTTCCTCGAGCTCGACGAGGCGACGTGGGATGCCCATCTCGACGTCAACCTCAAGGGCACGTTCCTGTGCTGCCAGGCCGTGCTACCGGCGATGCGCCGCGCGCGTCGCGGCTCGATCGTGCTGTTCTCCTCGAGCATCGCGCGCAACGGCACGGTCGCCGGCGCCCACTACGCCGCGAGCAAAGGCGGGATTCTCGGTCTCGCACGCTCGCTCGCGGTCGAATCCGCCGTCGACCAGATACGGGTCAACATGGTCTCGCCCGGCATCACCGACACGCCGCAGCCGCGCGGCAACATGTCCGAGAACGAGATGTTTGCCCGCGCCGCCGACATTCCGCTCGGGCGGATCGGCCATGTCGACGATATGGTCGAGACCGTCATGTTCCTCCTCGGCGAGGAGTCGAGTTTCGTCAGCGCGCAGGACATTCGCGTCAATGGCGGCCGGGGGATGATATGAGCGCCAAGGCTCCGCCGGACGGCGCCGTCCTGGTGACGGGTGCAGCGAGCGGCATGGGCCGCGCGGCGGCGCTCCGCCTCGCCCGGCGTATGCCCGTGATCGCCGTCGACCGCAACGGCGACGCTGTCGCGGCGACCGTCAAGGAGATCGCCTCCGCCGGCGGTCGCGCGCGCGCGTTCGCGCTCGATGTCCGCGACGCGGCCGCGATCCGCGCCATGAAGGAGACCGTGGCGCGCGAGATGGGGCCGGTCTCGGCCGCCTTCAACTGCGCCGGGATCAGCCGGCGCATGCCGGCCGAGCGCATCTCCGAGGACGACTGGGACGACATGATCGACATCCACGTCAAGGGCACGTTCCTCTGCACCCAGGCGGTGATCGGCGACATGGTGAAGGCGCGCCGCGGCGCGATCGTCAACATGTCGTCCGATTTCGCCGTCATGGGGATCGCCAATTTCGCGTCCTATGCGGCCGCCAAGGCCGCCATCTATTCTCTGACCAAGTCGCTCGCGCTCGAGTTCGCGCCGCACGGCATCCGCGTCAACGCCGTCGGGCCGGGGCCGATCGACACCAATCTCCTCAAGGACGGGCGCACGGTCGCCGAGTACGACGCCACGGTCGCCCTCCATACCGCACGCATCCCGCTCGGCCGCCTCGGCCGACCCGAGGAGGTCGCCGCGGTGGTCGATTTTCTGCTCGACGATCGGTCCGGCTACATGACCGGCCAGCTCGTCCACATCAATGGCGGCCTGTTGTCCTGGTGAGCGGCGCGACGGCCCTGCAGCGGAGACCCGTCATGAAACTTGGAATCTGGACCCCGCTCCCCCACACGATCCGGGCCGAGCCGGAGATGGACGCGGCGATCGCGCAGCTCAAGACGCGCGGCGGTCCGCGCACCGAGGATCCCTCGTTCCGCTTCGCGATCGACATCGTGCGTCGCGCCGAGGCGATCGGCTTCGAGACGACGCTGATCGCCGAGCGGCTGCTCGGTCCCGATCTCGAAGCCTGGATCGTCGGCGCCGCGCTCGCGCGCGAGACGCGCGCGATCGAGCTCATGGTCGCGATCCATCCCGGCATCGTGCATCCGCAGATGATCGCGAAGATGGGCGCCGCGCTCGACCGCGTGAGCGCCGGGCGTCTCGCGCTCAACATCGTCAACGGCTGGTACAAGGAGGAGTTCGAGCTGTTCGGCAACGGCGCGACGCTCGATGCCGAGGACGGCCGCTACCGGCGCATGGACGAGTACATCCAGGTCATCAAGGGGTTGTGGACGAGCGAGAGCTACACGCTCGACGGCGAGTTCTACCGCGCCCGCGGCGCGAGCCTGCCGATCAAGTCGGTGCGCGAGCCCTATCCACCGATCTACGCCGCGAGCCGGAGCCCGCTCGGGCGCGACGTCGTCGCACGCACCGCCGATGTCTGGTTCGTCACCTACGAGCCCTATTACGGCTTCGCGATGCAGAACCTCGAGACCATCGCGCGCGATGTCGCGGACATGAAGGCGCGCGCGGCGTCCTATGGGCGCGCGCTCGGCTTCGGCATCAGCGCGCACGTGATCTGCGCGGAGAGCCTCGCCGCCGCCGAGCGCGAGGCGGAGGCACTCGAGGCCTACGGCAAACGCGACCCGGTCTCGATGGTCGCGGCGAGGGCGCTCGGTCCCGGACTGGTCGGCACGCCCGACATGATCGCCGATCGCATGCGCGTCCTAGAGGCGGCGGGTGTCGAGATCTTCATGATCCACTTCCATCCGATGCGCGAGGGGCTCGAGACCTTCGCGCGCGAGATCATGCCGCGCCTCGGCATCGCACGCGGCGCGGCCTGAGGCGATCAGGCCGGCCGCCGTTCGGGGCGGGGCGGCGGCGTGTCGGGCGGCGGGCCGAGCTCGGGATCGAGCCCGATCCCGTTGAGCGTGCGCCGGCAGACATATTCCTTCCACCGCGCGCCGCGGGCGCCCGTCCACACGCTGTCGAGCGGCCGATCGGTTTCGTCGACGAACTGGATCAACCCGTCCGCGCGCCCGAGGCTCACGCAACGGAAGCTGTAGCCGAAGGCGAACGGCGCCGGGATGGCACCGGTCGCGACGGCGCCGACCGTCGTCGCACCGTGCGCACCCATCGGGCGTCCGACCGCGCAGCTCATCCGCGCCGGCCCGCCGGGCTCGGTCCGCACCTCGGCCGCATCGCCGATCGCGATGATGTCGGGATGGCTCACCGAGCGGAGCGCATGGTCGGTGACGACGAGGCCGCGCGCGTTGACCGCGATGCCGGCCTCGCGCGCGAGCGACGGCACGCCGAAACCCGCCGCCCAGACCGCGAGGTCGAACGGGAGGGACTCCCCGGTCGTGATCGTCGCCGCATCCGGCGCAAGCCGCGTGATGCGGGCCCGCACGATGCGGACGCCGAGGCGGGCGAAGCATGCCTCGACATGGGCGATGGCCGCCGGCGACAGCGCGCCCGGCGTGCTGGCGGGGCCGAACGTCTCGCCGACCGCGATCGTCACCGCGTGGTCGGGCCAGCGTTCCGCGACCTCCGCCGCCGCCTCGATCGCGGTGAGCCCGCCGCCGGCGATGACGATGCGCGTGCCGCGCGGTCCGGCGGCGAGACGCCGGCAGATCGCGCGCGCCTCGGCGAGCGTGTCGAGGCGGTGCGCATATTGGGCGGCGCCGGGCACGGCGCCGGGATCGGTCCGGCTGCCAAGCGCATAGACGAGGACGTCATAGCCGAGCGCCGCACGCGTCCCGTCCGGGCGGTCGATCGTGACGAGGCGCGCGGCGGGATCGAGGATCGCGATCTTCGCCTGCTCGAATCCGACGCCGCGCAGGGCGAGGAACGGGGCATAGGGCAGCGCACGCGGCGTCGCGCCGGCGGCCACCTCGTGCAGCCGGATGCGCTCGACGAACTCGTCCTTGAGATCGACGAGCGTCACCGAGCCGGTCGCGCTCTCGCCGAGGCGCGCGGCGGCGGTCAGCCCGGCATAGCCGCCGCCGAGCACGAGAACCCGTGGCCGATCCTCTATCGTCATCGCGCGCTCCGATCATGGTGGCGGGGCTGACGCTAGCCGGAAAAATAATCCGTGTACAGACGAATTTCCCGATCCCTCTCGGCCTGGACCCGCGCGTCACCGCATGCGTTCGGCCGCCGCGCTCTGGTCGTGGGTGTGGACGGCGCCCGAGACGAGATCGACGACGACCAGAACCTCGCGTGCGGTGTGCATCGGATCGCGCCGGGCCGCGCCGGTCTGGGGCTGGAAAAGCCGCCCATAGAGCACGATCGTCTTCGTACCCGGCATCACCGCCTGGAGAACTGAGAGCGGCAGGGCCGCGTCCCACACGACGCGTCCCTCCGGCCCGGCGACGCGGGTGAGCCTGAGCTTGCCCTCCTCGCCGAGCTTGTCGCGGTGGAGGACGAGCACGCTGTCGGGATCGCGGAGCCAGATCGGCCGCGCGCCGTTCACGACATAGCGGCCGAACAGGCCCGCCTGGAGGAACTCCGGGCTCGCCGGCAAGGGCGCGAAGGCGGAGAAGCGGGCCCTCGTTCCCCAGTTGTCGGGCAAGTGGCGCGGCCAGTCCGGCGGCGCGGCGGAGACATGGTCGACGCGCGCCGACCACAGCCGGTATCGCCCCGGCGACGAGAACGCGGCGAGCGGCGCCGGGCCCATCTCGGCGATCCGCGTCGCGCCGGCCGGCGGGGCGCTCAGCCGGGCCGCTTCGTCGTCCGTCAGGACGCCGAGCCAGTGGCGACCGAGATCGAGACCGCGCGCCTGGAAGGTGTAGCTCGCGTTCGGGGTGTGGTAGGCGGGCGGCACCTCGTCGCCGTCGGCGCGGAACGGCACGAGCGCTCCGCCGCGGGCCGGGCGGGCGGCGAGCGTCTTCGGATCGATCCGCCACATCCGTGCATCGGTCGCGGTGATGCGGAGCCCGTCGCCGTCGAAGGCATAGAAATGGGTCTCGCGCGACAGCTTGCCGGCGAGCGGAGGATTGGTCGCCTCGATCGCCGCCCCGTCGCCGCGCTTGGACCCGTCGCGCTGGGTCTCGATCCGGCGCCGCCACAGGGTCGCCGCGCTCGCGGCATCGAACGCCCACAGTTCGACGTGGAGATCGGTGATCGTGCGGACGATGGCGGACGTGCGGCCCGAGCCCGCGCGCTCGTGCCAGGTCACCCACTGCCCGGTCAGGAGGAACACGCGATCGCCCGCCGGTGTCGTGATCCGGATCGGCGGGCCGAGTGTCTCGGGCGCGGTCAGACGGCGGCCATCGAGGAGGGCCCAGACCGCCGTGCCGATCCCGACGACGGCGAGGAGGAGGGCGATCGCGAGGATCGCGCGCCGGCCACCGCGGCGACGCCCATCGCCGGGCCGTTCGATTGCGCGCGGGCGGTTGGTCACGTGGGCGCGCGGAGCACGCGGTCGAGCCAGGTGCCGAATGCGGCCGCACCCTGGCGAAGACAGACCGGCGCCCAGCGTTGCGTGTCGGCGCGAAGCCCGGCGACCGAGACGCCCGGCGCGGTCGCGATCTCGAGCGTGTGACCGATCAGCCAGCGCTCGACGCCCTCGGCCGTCACCTCGGGATGGAACTGGAGCGCGAGCGCCCGGCTTCCCCAGGCGAACGCCTGGTTGGCGCAGATCGCGGTCGAGGCGAGGCACGTCGCGCCGGCGGGGAGGTCGAACGTGTCGCCGTGCCAATGGAGAACGGCGGTCTCGGCGCCATCGAGCGGCGCGAGCGCGGATTGGCGTCCCGCCGCGGTCAGGTTGAGCGGCGACCAGCCGATTTCCTTGACGCCCATCGGATAGACGCGCGCACCGAGTGCTGCCGCCATCATCTGCGCGCCGAGGCAGAGGCCGAGCGTCGGCCGGTCGGCGCCGAGCCGGCGGGCGACGAGGCGGATCTCATCGCCGATCCAGGGATAATCGCCCGCCTCGTAGACGCCGATCGGCCCGCCCAGGATCACGATCAGCCGAGGCTCCAGGGGATCGATCGCCGCGAGGTCGTCGACGCCCGCCTCGACATAGCGCACTGTGAGGCCGCGCGCGGCGAGGAGCGGTTCGAGGAGGCCCAAGTCCTCGAAGGCGACGTGCCGGATCGCGAGCGCGGTCCGGCCCGGCGCGTCAGCGCTCAATGGGCACGACCTTGAGGCGCATGCCGTTGGTGGTGAGCGCGATGCGGCCATGCTTGAGCGCGAGCGCGTCCTCGCCGAACAGCTCGCGTCGCCAACCGTGGAGCGCCGGCACGTCGGCCTCGTCGTCGCGTGCCAGCGCCTCGATGTCGTCGCTCGTCGCGACCAGCTTCTGCGCGACGCCGTGCATCTCGCATTTGAGCTTGAGCAGCACCTTCATGAGCTCGATCGACGGCCCGGCATTGGGGAGGTTCTCCTCGCGCGAGGGAACCCGCGGCAACGCATCCTCGGGAAGATTGAGCGCCTCGTTGACGATCGCGATGATCTCGGACGCGACGCGCCCGCGCGTGTGCTCGCCGGTCGCGCTCCGGAGCGCGGCGAGCTCCTCGAGCGTGGTCGGCGCGTGCGCGGCGATCTCGGCGATCGTCTCGTCGCGCATGACCCGGCTCCGCGGGATGTCGCGGCGCTGCGCCTCGCGCTCGCGCCAGGCGGCGAGCCCGCGCAGCACGGCGAGATAGCGCGGCTTCGAGCCCTTGGAGCGGATGCGGCGCCAGGATTCCTGCGGATCGATGGTGTAGGTCTCGGGGTCGGTGAGCTTCGCGAGCTCCTCGGCGACCCACTCGGTTCGCCCGCTCTTCTCGAGCCGGTCGGAGAGTTTCTGGTAGACGAGGCGGAGATGGGTGACGTCGGCGATGGCGTAGTCGAGCTGCTTCTTGGTGAGCGGGCGCCGCGCCCAGTCGGTGAAGCGCATCGTCTTGTCGATGCGCGCCTTGGCGAGCCGCGAGGCGAGGCTCTCGTAGGAAACGGCCTCGCCGAACCCGCACACCATCGCCGCGATCTGGGTGTCGAACAGGGGGGCCGGCACCTTGCCCGACAGGCGATGGAAGATCTCGATGTCCTGGCGCGCGGCGTGGAAGACCTTGAGCGGCTTCGGCGCGAGGAGGAGCTTGAGCACGGGGCCGAGATCGACGTCGGGCGCGAGCGTATCGACGGCGACCGCCTCCTCGGGCGTCGCGATCTGGATCAGGCACAGTTTCGGCCAGTAGGTCTTGTCGCGCAGGAACTCGGTATCGACGGTGATGAACTCGGCCTTCGCGGCCCTCTTGGCGAAGGCGGCGAGGGGTTCGCTTTCCGTGATCAGATTCATGACGCATGCTATACACAGAATCAGGGGGGTGGCAAAGGGACGCCCGGGCGCCCGTCAGGCCCTTCGCCTGGACCCTCGCCGCGACCCGAAAAACTTGACAGAACAAGGCGTTCCGTGTGCTTCTCGCGGCCGTCGCCGCGCCGTTTTCCGCCGAGGCCTACCGATGCATGCCTATCGCACCCACACCTGCGGCGCGTTGCGCCCGTCCGATGCCGGAAAGACCGTCCGCCTGTCGGGATGGGTGCACCGCAAGCGCGATCATGGTCACCTTTTGTTCCTCGATCTCCGCGACCATCACGGCCTCACCCAGTGCGTCGTCGACACCTCGAGCGCGGTCTTCCCCGAGGTCGAGAAGGCCCGCCTCGAGTTCGTCGTCATCGTCACGGGCAAGGTCGTTCCGCGCTCGGCCGACACCGTCAATCCGCAGCTTCCGACCGGCGCGGTCGAGGTCGCGATCGCCGACTTCCGCATCGAATCGACCGCCGAGCCGCTGCCGCTCGAGGTCAACAGCGACCGCGACTATGGCGAGGAGGTCCGGCTTCGCTACCGCTTCCTCGATCTCCGGCGCGAGAAGGTCCACCGCAAGATCCTGTTGCGCTCGCAGGTCATCGCCTCGATCCGCCGGCGCATGATCGAGCAGGGTTTCACCGAGTTCCAGACGCCGATCCTGACCGCGACCTCGCCCGAGGGCGCGCGCGACTTCCTGGTGCCGAGCCGTCTCCATCCCGGCCATTTCTACGCCCTGCCGCAGGCGCCGCAGCAGTTCAAGCAGCTCATCATGATCGCGGGCTTCGATCGCTATTTCCAGATCGCGCCCTGCTTCCGCGACGAGGACGCGCGCGCCGACCGATCGCCGGGCGAGTTCTACCAGCTCGATTTCGAGATGTCGTATGTGACGCAGGACGATGTGTTCGCGGCGATCGAGCCGGTGCTGCACGGCGTGTTCGTCGAGTTCGGCGGCGGCCGTCCGGTGACGCCGCTCCCCTTCCCGCGCATCCCGTTCGACGAGGCGATGGCGAAATACGGCTCCGACAAGCCCGATCTCCGCAACCCGATCCTGCTCGCCGACGTCTCCGAGGTGTGGCAGGGCACCGAGTTCAAGACCTTCGCTAACCAGATCCCGAAGGGTGCGATCGTCGTCGCGATCCCCGCGCCTGGCGCCGCATCGCGGCCGCGGAGCTTCTTCGACAAGCTGCAGGACTGGGCGAAGGCCGAGGGCGCGGGCGGGCTCGGCTATATCACCTTCGAGGGCGGCGAGGCGAAGGGGCCGATCGCGCGCTTCCTCGACGCCGGGCGCATTGCCCGGCTCAAGGCGATCACGGGCGCCGGCGAGGGCGATGCCGTGTTCTTCGCCTGCGACCAGCCGGGCCGCGCGCGCAAGTTCGCCGGCCTCGCGCGGAACCGCCTCGGCGACGAGCTCGGGCTGATCGACCGGACGCCGTTTAAGTTCTGCTGGATCACCGACTTCCCGATGTACGAGCGCGACGACAAGACCGGCAAGATCGAATTCAGCCACAACCCTTTCTCGATGCCGCAGGGCGGGCTCGACGCACTCGAGAAACAGGATCCGCTGACCATCAAGGCATTCCAGTACGACATCGTCTGCAATGGCGTCGAGTTGTCGTCGGGCGCGATCCGCAACCATCGCCCCGATATCATGTACAAGGCCTTCGCGATCGCCGGCTACGGCAAGGACGAGGTCGAGAGCCGCTTCGGCGGCATGCTGAGCGCGCTCAAATTCGGCGCCCCGCCGCATGGCGGCTCGGCACCCGGGATCGACCGCATCGTCATGCTGATCGCCGACGAGGCCAATATCCGCGAGATCACCATGTTCCCGATGAACCAGCAGGCGCAGGACCTGATGATGCAGGCGCCCGCGACGGTGCCGGCCGACCGTCTCGAGGAACTCCATATCCGGCTCGCGCCGGCACCGGAAAAAAAGGGCTGAACGGCCTGAACCGCTGGACGATCGTCGCCTTGCCGCTTCTCCTCGGCGGCTGTCTTCTCCCGCCCGCCGCGGCGCTCACCGTCGTGACGCTGTCGGGCATGTCGATCGTCTCGACGGGAAAGAGCCTCCCCGATCAGGCGATCTCGGCGGCATCCGAGCGGGATTGCTCGCTGTTCCGTCTCGCCGTGATGGCGCCGGTCTGCCGCGACTATCTCGAGGGCGAAGGGAACAGGCTCCTCGCGCTCGCCAAGGACTGGGAGCAGGGACCCGAAATCGTGGGCTATCGGGATGCCGACGGCCGGCCGGCCGCGGACGAGCACGCCGCCTTCGATGCGACCTACTTCCCGACCGTGCCCGCAACCGGGCCGGCGCTGGCGCGACGCTGAACTACTCTATTCCGCCGCGGTCCGCGCCATCGCCTTCTCGGCGGCGGCGCGGCGGCGCCGCTTGATCTCGTACATCGCCATGTCGGCGCGCGCGATCAGGCCCTCGACCCCGTCCTCGGGCCCGCAGGCCTCGTAGCCGAGGCTCGCCTTGAGCAGGACCTCGACGCCCTCGACGCCGATCGAGGTGCGCTCGAGCAGCCATTGCAGCGTGCGGGCCCGTTTGGCGCCGTCGCGGCGGCTGGTCTGGATCAGGATCACGCCGAACTCGTCGCCGCCGAGCCGGCCGACGATGTCGCTCTCGCGGACGGAGGAGGCGAGCGTCGTGGCGGCGCGCTTGATCAGCGCATCGCCGGCGGCATGGCCCCAGCGATCGTTGACGCGCTTCAGGTTGTCGAGGTCGCAATAGATGAGAAGCCCCGTCTCGCCGTAGCGGCGCGCGCCGGCGAGGACGCGCTTGAGCTGTTGGATGAAGCCGCGCCGGTTGAGGAGCCCGGTCAACTCGTCGGTGGTCGAGAGGCCCTCGAGAAAGGCGATCCGCCGCTCCTGATCGGCGATCCGCCGTTCGGCGGCCGCGGCATAGGCGAGCGCGCGCTCGAGGAGCGCGGCGCGTCCGGGCTCGGCCTCGTCGGGAAGCGTGCGCGCGAGCTCGGTCGCGATCAGCCCGAGCGCATCGGCGATCTCGGGATCGGTGGTCGTGAACTCGGGCATCGGCGGGGCCATCAACCAACTCCGGCCAGCACTACGGGGACGTCGTCCCGAAATTCATCGCAAGCCGCGTGCCAGGACCGGCCGATGCCGAATCAACACGTTGCGCGCCGCCGCCATTGGGCAGATATTGCCGGCGGGCAAGCGCTGCCACGGCCGACGGGCACGGATTGCCCGGTCGCACCGCCTGGATCGCCGCCGCCCGCCACCACATATTCCGGATGCGGTCGCGGCGATCCGCGCCGCGCGCCCGCCGCCATGCTGCGATCAAGGACCTCACGGTGCGCCAATTTCTCCTCGCCGGACTGCTGACCGGCCTCGTCGCGGGCGCGATCCCGGCGCCGGGCCGCGCGACCGAGTTCGTGCCGCATCAGGCGCTCTATGCCCTCACCATGATGTCGGCGCGCCAGGGCAGCGGCATCGCGACCGTCTCGGGCGAGATGCACGCCGACTGGACCGAAGACTGTGACGGCTGGGTGTTCAATCACCAGTTCGCGCTCGACGTCGCCTACACGACCGGGAGCGCCGGGCGCATCACCTCGAACGTGACGACGTGGGAATCGCGCAACGGCACCGAGTACCATTTCAACGTCCGCAATTTGACCGACGACCAGGTGATCGAGGCGATCGAGGGCATGGCCCGTCTCGCCGACGGCAAGAAGGGCATCGCGGTCTTCGAGCAGCCCGAGGCGAAGCGGATCGACCTGCCGCGCGGCACGATGTTCCCGATCGCCCACACCGAGCTCCTCCTCAAGCTGACCGAGAAGGCGCCGACGATCATCGCCCGTCCGGTGTTCGACGGATTGAGCGAGGACGGCGCGTTCGAGATCAACGCCGTCATCGGACCGGCGATCGCGCCGTCCAAGGCGACGACCGGCGCCCAGGCGACGCTCGCCGACCGCCGCTCCTGGTCTGTGCAGATGGCCTTCTTTCCGATCGGTTCCAGCGACGCGCAACCCTACCACGAGATCGGGCTCCGCCTCTACGACAACGGCGTCGCGGATGATTTCGTCATCCGCTTCGCCGAGTTCTCCGTGCGCGCCCGTCTCCGCGAGATCGAGTACTACAAGCGGCCGGTCTGCACCGCCCAGTAGGCTTTCCCGCGCTCAAGGCTTTCCCGCGCTCACAAGACGCCCGAGATGTAGCGCGGCACCAGCGGCGTACGCTCCGCGCGCGCCTTGCTCGGGGTCGGCGCGAGCCGGGCGAAGAGCCGCCGCATCATTTGGGCGAATGCCTCGGCGCGGGCCTGGCGCGCGATGCGCTCGGCCTGGATCCAATCGTTCCGGATCAGCGTGCGCTCGGTCACGGGGGCTTCCAAGACGGGCGCTTCCAGCCGGTTGCTCATCGTCTTGAACAGCTGGGCGAACGCCTCGGCCCGGGCCTGGTGCGCGGCATGCTCGACCTCGATCCAATCGTTCCGGATCGGCATGCGCTCGGTGACGGGGACTTCCAGCCGGTTGCTCATTGTCTTTCCTCCGGTAAGGCACGGCGCGGTGCCGTGCTGTTGGAGGAAACTATGCTTTGCGCTGGCTGACGATAATATATGATTGCGGCAATTATTTATTGCTCATGGTGCAAAAATGGACCGGTTTGAATCGCTCCGGCTGTTCATTCGCGTGGCGCATGCCGGGAGCTTCTCGGCGGCCGCCCGGGCGGAGAACCGATCGGTCTCGTCGGTGACGCGCCAGATCGCGGCGCTCGAGGACACGCTCGATGTCCGGCTGATCAACCGATCGACCCGCCGCCTCGCGCTCACCGAGGCGGGCCAGGTCTATGTCGCGCGCATCGAGCGCATCCTTGCCGAGCTCGACGAGGCCGACCACGCGGTCGCGTCACTCGCGCTCGCACCGCGGGGCGTGCTCCGCGTCAACGGGCCGATCTCGTTCGGCCGGGTCCACATCGCGCGCCACGTGCCGGCGTTCCTCCGCCTCTATCCCGAGGTCGAGGTCGATCTCACGCTCACCGATACGTTCGTCGACGTGGTCGAGGAGGGCGTCGATGTCGCGGTGCGGGTCGGTGCGCTCCGCGATTCGAGCCTGATCGAGCGCCGTCTCGCGGGCAATGTGCGGCTTCTCTGCGCGAGCCCCGACTATCTCGCGCGCCGTCCGGCGCCGACGCTCCCGTCCGACATCACCGATCACGATTGCCTCACCTTCAAGTTCCGCACCATCGGATCGGTCTGGCGTTTCGCCGGCCGCGCCGGGATCGAGGAGATCGCGATCAAGGGGCCGTTCGTCAGCAACAATTTCGACGCGATCTACGAGGCGGTCCTGGGCGGGCTCGGATTGTCGATCCTGCCGCTCTGGATGGTGGGCGAGGAGCTCCGCACCGGACGCCTGATGCGCGTGATGGCGGACTATCGCGCGAGCCCGTCCGATCTCGACACCGCGGTCTACGCGGTCTACCCGCACAACCGCCATCTGTCGGCCAAGGTGCGCGCGTTCGTCGACTTCCTCGCCGCGCGCTACGCCGAGACGCGCGACTGGGTCGAGGAATGACGACGCTCAGCGGCCCGGCCACAGCCATGCGGCACCGCGCACGCCGCTCGTATCGCCATGGGCAGGCGGAAGGATCTTCGTGGTGACGCGGTCTGAGAAAACGTGACGCGGCAGGAGCGCGGGAACCGTGTCGTAGAGCCGCGCGATCTGCGACAGCCCGCCGCCGAGGACGATGATCTCGGGATCGAGGAGGTTGATCACGGCCGCCAGAGCCCGCGCGAGCCGGTCCTCGTAGCGGGCGAGGCTCGCCGATGCGATGGCCTCGCCCGCCGCCGCGGCCGCGACGATCGCCGCGGGTGTCCGCACCGCGCCACCGCGCGCCGCATCGTCGCGGGCGAAACCCGGCCCCGACAGGAAGGTCTCGATGCAGCCGCTGAGGCCGCAATAGCAAGGCGGACCGGGTCGTTCGTCGTCGTTCGGCCAGGGCAGGGGATTATGGCCCCATTCGCCGGCGATCCGATTCCGCCCGACGAGGAGCTTTCCGTCGATCACGATGCCGCCGCCGACCCCGGTGCCGAGGATCGCGCCAAACACCACGCCGGCGCCCCGCCCGGCGCCGTCCGTCGCCTCCGAGAGCGCGAAGCAGTTGGCGTCGTTCTCGAGCCGGACCGGTCGCCCGAGCGCCGACGCGAGATCGGCCTCGAGCGCCTCGCCGATCAGCCAGGTCGAATTCGCGTTCTTGACCCGACCGGTCGCCTCGGCGATGGCACCCGGGATGCCAACGCCGACGGTTCCCGTTTGCCCGGTCTCGGCCTCGATCGTTGCAACCAGGCCCGCGACGGCCGCCAGCGTCTCGGCATAGACCAGGCGCGGCGCGGCGATGCGCCGGCGGGCGAGGATGTGTCCGTCCGCGCCGAGCGCGATCCCCTCGATCTTGGTGCCGCCGATGTCGATCCCGATGCGCACGTCCGCCTTTCCCCGCCGCGACCGGCCTTGATGCATGTTAGTGTTCATACCGGAGCGCACCAGTTCCATACCAAAACTTAACCTTCTTCGTTGAGGCTCCTGCTCGGGGACGCGCCGGGCACGGCTGCAAGCAAGGGTGCCCCGGCGACGTGTTGCGCGGGTTCGAGCGGCCGTCATCCCCATCGGGCGCGAATGATCGGAAGGATCGATGTCCAAGAAAATCCTGATCGTCGAGGACAACGAGCTCAACATGAAGTTGTTTCACGACCTGCTCGAGGTTCACGGCTATGAGACGCTGCAGACCAAGGACGGACGCGAGGCGCTCGCCATTGCCCGCGAGCACCGGCCGGATCTGATCCTGATGGACATCCAGCTCCCCGAGGTCTCGGGCCTCGAGGTGACGCGCTGGATTAAGGAGGACGCCACGCTCAGATCGATCCCTGTGATCGCGGTCACTGCGTTCGCGATGAAGGGCGACGAAGAAAAGATCAGGAATGGGGGGTGCGAGGCCTATATCGCGAAGCCGATCTCGGTTTCGAACTTCCTCGAAACGATCCAGAAGGTTCTCGGGTGACAGGCCGATGTCGGCACGTGTCCTAGTCGTCGACGATATCGCGGCGAACGTTCGCCTCCTCGAGGCGAAGCTCCTGATCGAGTACTATGACGTCATCACCGCGAACGACGGCCCGACCGCGCTCGCGCTCGTCGCCGAGCGCTCGCCCGACATCGTGCTCCTCGACGTCATGATGCCGGGCATGGACGGCTTCGATGTGTGCCGGCGAATCAAGGCCGATCCCGCCACCGCGCATGTGCCGGTCGTGATGGTCACCGCGCTGAGCGAGGTGAGCGACCGCGTGCAGGGCCTCGAGGCCGGCGCCGATGATTTCCTGACCCAACCCGTCAACGACATCGCGCTGTTCGCGCGCATCAAGTCGCTGGTCCGGCTCAAGCGCGCGACCGACGAATGGCGTGCGCGCGAGACGACGATGCTGCGGTTCGCCGAGGCCGGCGACGACCGCATCGACGTCAACGCGCCGGGGCGCATCGTGCTCGCCCAGGATGAGAACCGTTGGTCGGGACGCATCCTCGAGACGCTCGCCAAGCACGGCCACGAGCTCATCCACGTGAGCTCGTCCACTGCCGCGCTCGCCGAGGCGCGCAAGTCCGATCCCCATCTCGTCCTCGTCGACGACCGCGTCGGCGGCGAGGATGCGCTCCGCCTCTGCTCGCAGATCCGCTCGAACGAGGAGACGCGTCACATCCCGATCCTCCTGATGATCGATCAGGGCAACGACCGGACGCTGGTGACCGCGCTCGAGCTCGGCGTCAACGACTACCTGCCGAAGCCGGTCGATCGCGACGAGCTCGTCGCGCGGAGCCGGACCCAGGTGCGCCGCAAGCGGTTCGAGGACGGGCTCCGCGCCAAGTTCCAGCAATCGGTCGCCGCGGCCGTCACCGACAGCCTGACCGGGCTCTATAACCGGCGCTATCTCGACGCCCATTTCGAGGCGATGTCGAGCCGCCTCGCCCAGGCCGGCAAGATGCTGTCGCTCGTCGCGCTCGATATCGACCACTTCAAGGTCATCAACGACACCCACGGTCACGCCGCCGGCGACGAGGTCCTGAAGACGCTCGCCGAGCGCATCCTCGCCAATCTTCGCGGGCTCGATTCCGCGGTCCGCCATGGCGGCGAGGAGTTCGTGATCCTGATGCCCGATTCCCCGCTCGCCTCGGCCTCGGCCGCGGCGGAGCGGCTTCGCGTCGCGGTGGCGGCCGAGCCGATCAAGATCGGTGCGCCCGCCGGCGCGGTCTCGGTCACGGTCTCGATCGGCGTTGCGAGCGCGACGGCGGGCATGGTCTCGCTCGAGGATCTCATCTCGCGCGCCGATGCGGCGCTCTACGAGGCCAAGCGCTCGGGCCGCAACTGCGTCATGCGCGGGATCGAGAACGAGCCCGACGAGGCGCCGCGCCCGATCGCAGCGACCCGCTGACGCCGGCGGCGAGGCCTGGGCGAGGCCCGAGAATCGAAAGGGCCGCCCCGATCCGATCGGCGAGGCCCCGGAAACGGGTGCGGGTCGGCTTCCTTACTTGATCTTGCCTTCCTTGAACACGACGTGCTTCCGCGCGACGGGGTCGTATTTCTTGAACTCGAGCTTCTCGGTCGTGCTGCGCGCGTTCTTTTTGGTCACGTAATAGAAGCCGGTATTGGCGCTCGACACGAGCTTGACGACGACGACGTTGGACTTGGCCATGGGCGGGTCTCCGGCGGGCGGACGGCGGCTCTCGGTGGGCGGAACATAGGCGAGGGAGCCGGGCTCCTGTCAAGTCCGGCGTCCCGGCATCCCATCTCCGCCCGCTGATCCTCGCCGACCGGAGCGGACGATCGGGTTAACGAAGCTGCTCGGCGAGCGAGGGTCGGCTCGCGTGGAGCGTCCGCGCATAGACCGCCGGGAAGGCGAACAGATGGCGGGCGAGCTCCACGTCGAGCGGCTTCTCGTCGTTGGAGGGCGGGCAAGCCGCCCGCCGGTCGGTGCCGCTCAGAGGCCGGTCGCTGCCGCCGGCGGCGACGCGGACATGGCGGATGAGGCCTTCGCCGGCCGCTTCCTCGCTGCCGCGCACGGCCGCCATCAGCGCCGAGGTCCGCTCGGCATCGCCGCTGGTGCAGACCGACGGCACGACGCCCTGGTCCTGCAACGCAAATCCCGACGGCGCGAGGAGCCGCGCCCAGGTGAGGCTCATCTCGCCGCCGTTCGGCATCGGCAGGATCGTCTGCACGGTGCCCTTGCCGAACGAGGACGAGCCGAGGACGATCGCGCGACCGCCGTCGCGGAGCGCCGCCGCGACGATCTCCGATGCCGACGCAGACCGGCCGTTGACGACCACGATCATCGGCACGCCGGCAAGCCGCGCGCTCGCCGTCGCATCGTAGACCTGGTAGCTCTCGTGGTGGCGGCCGCGCGTCGAGACGATGCGGCCCTGGTTGAGGAAGATGTTCGAGATCGCGACCGCCTGGTCGAGGAGCCCGCCCGGGTTGCCGCGGAGATCGAGGATGATGCCGCGGAGCGGCGGCTCCTCGCGTTCGATGCGGCGGATCTCGCGGCGGAGATTGGCCGCGCTCGCCTGGTTGAACCCGGACAGCTTGATATAGAAAATGCCGCCCTCGATGCTCGTCGTCACCGTCGGCGGCACGATGTGCGCGCGCACCAGCCGGACCTCGTTGATCTGAGCCGCACCGCGCCGCACGGTCAGCGCGACCGGCGTGTCGACCGCGCCGCGGAGCCTGAGGATCACGTCGTTCTGGTCGAGCTTCTCGAGCGCCTCGCCGTCGACATGGGTGATGCGGTCATCGATCATCAGGCCGCCACGCGAGGCGGGCGTGTTGGGATGCACCGCGATCACCGTCGTCGTCGCGTCCTCGACGCGGATCGAGATGCCGATGCCACCGAAACCCTCGCGCGCGGCGCGGAACTGCTTGGCGCGCTCGCGGCCGGCATAGCGCGAATACTTGTCGAGACCGGCGAGCGAGCCGCGGAAGATCTGCTCGTAGTTCGCCTCGATCCCCTTCGCGCGGATCTCGGGCGAGGTCTCGCGCACGGCCTCGAGGAGGCGCGCCGCGGCGTCGGCCCAGGCCTGCGTCTCCCACTCGCCGGGCGCGCGCAGCTCGGCGACGACCGAGCCCGTCCGCATCAGGCGCATCGCCTTCTCCTCGGCGACGAGCGCGAGCGCGGCATCGTCCTTGAGGAGCTCCTTGAACCCGTCGAGCGTGACCGTGCGCAGGTTGACCGGATCGAGATAGCGCTCGTTGATGTGGTTCCAGCCGGCGAGGAAGATGTCGCGCGAATCCGTCTCGCGCACGACACCGCCGGTGACTGGCGCGCAGCCGACGGTCGCGACTAGGACGAGCGCCTGGAGCGCGTGGAGGAGAAACCGGGGACGGATCGACTGCTTCGACATGAGCGGACGCGAGGGCCTTGCGAGGACGATACGGGCGAAGGGCGACAATACTACACAAATGCTCACTATTTCGCTGCCGGGGAGCGCAAGAATTCCGCCGCTCCCACCACCCGCGGGAATTTGCCGGTGGCCGGTGGACGGGTACAGGGTTAAGACCTAGATCGCGTTCGGCTCAAACCCAGCCCGGAGCACGCCATGGCCCTTCGCCGACAGCTAGTTTCGACCATGATGGCCCTCGCCGTGGGGGTCGCCTGGGGTCTTCCCGCGGCGTCCCAGACCATCGGTATCGGCACCACCCAGGCCGGTGCCACGAATCAGATCGCGACCGCTATCGCAAAGGTGGTGTCCGAGAAGTCCGGATTCCAGATGCGCATGCAGCCGATGGCCGGTGCCGCGCAATACACGCCGATGGTGAACGCGGGCGAGCTCGAGTTCGCGATCGCCAACGTGGTCGAGGCGGTCTATCTCCGCGACGGCCAGGTCATCCTCGAGGGCAAGCCCAACCCCGAGCTCCGCATTGCGGCGCGGCTCTTCCCCTTCGTCGCGGGCCTCCTCGTCCAGAAGGACGCGCCGATCCGCTCGGTCGCCGATCTCCGCGGCAAGCAGGTGCCGACCGGCTTCACCGGCAACCCGCTCGGCCGCGTCATCATGGACGCCTTCCTCGAGAACGGCGGCCTCACGATCGCCGACGTCCAGCAGGTGCCGGTGCCCGCGTTTCCGCGCATGTTCGATCTCTTCCGCGGCGGCACCACGGCGACCTCGATCGGCGCACTCGGCGCCGGCCCGCTCCGCGAATGGGACCAGGCGCTCGGCGGCATCCGCTATCTGTCCTTCGATGCCTCGCCGCAGAAGCGCGCGATGATCGAGAAGCGCCTGCCGCGCGCCTCCTTCGTCGAGATCAAGCCGTCCGCCGGCCAGACCGGCGTGATCGAGCCCGTCAACCTCGTCCAGTATGATTACGTCTTCTACACCTCGACCAAGGTGCCCGACGCGACGGTCGCGCGCGTGGTCGAGGCGCTCTATCGCAATCCTGGCGATCTCAAGGCGACCGGGCCGCTGTGGGCCGAGTTCGACCCGGCGCAGATGGGGATCGATGCCGGCATCGCCTACCATCCCGGCGCGATCGCATTCTACCGGGCGCAGGGTATCTGGCGCGACCGGTGAGGATCGCCTCGGGCGAGGCACCGCCGGCGGCCGCGCCGCCGCCGCCGCTGGTGCCGGTCGAGAACGGCGGCCCGCTGGTCGCGATCGCCGCCGGTGCCCTCACGGTCACCGCGATCTTCTGGGGCACCGATCTCCAGATCCTCCTCGGTGTGGCGATCTACACCGAGCAGTTCCTCTGCGTGATGCTCGGGCTCGCGCTCGTCATCGGCTATGCGCGGGCGGCGCGCACGGCGTGGGGACGGCGGATCGATACCGGCCTCGCGATCCTTTCGGCATGCGCCTGCGGCTACCTCGCCTGGCGCTATCCGGTGCTCCAGGCCGAAGCGTTCTTCCGCCGCGAGGAGGCGGTGGCGGTCAGCCTCGTCGTAATGGCGCTCGTGATCGACAGCGCACGCCGCTCGACGGGACTGCCGCTGGTCCTCGTCTTTTTCGGGCTCTTCGTCTACGCGCTTCTCGGGCCGCTCCTCTCCGGCATATTGCAGACGCGCGTCATCCCGTTCGGGCGGCTTCTATCCTATCTCGGGCTCGACACGGCCGCGCTCCTCGGCACGCCCCTGATCATCGCGACGACGACGGTGATCGCCTTCATCTTCTTCGGCCGCGTCCTGCAGGCCGCGGGCGGCGGGGAGTTCTTCACCGACATCGCGGCCGCGCTCCTCGGCCGGTTCCGCGGCGGCTCCGGCAAGGTCGAGGTGGTCGCCTCGGCGTTGTTCGGGACGATCTCGGGGAGCGCGGTCTCGAATGTCATGTCGACCGGGATCGTCACCATTCCGATGATGAAACGCGCCGGCTACCGGCCGGAGACGGCAGGGGCGGTCGAGGCGGTGTCGTCGACCGGCGGCCAGCTCATGCCGCCGGTGATGGGCGCGGCCGCCTTCCTGATGGCGGAGAACCTGCAGCTTCCCTACACCGAGGTCGCGATCGCGGCGATCGTGCCGTCGCTCCTCTTCTATTGGTCGGTGTTCGTCCAGGTCGACGGAGAAGCGGCGCGCGACCGGATCCGCGGCCTCGATCGGACCGCCCTCCCGAAGGCGCGCCATATCATGAAGGCGGGCTGGTTCTTTCTCCTGCCGTTCGTGTTTCTGTTCTCGGGTCTGTTCTCGCTCAACATGTCGGCCGAGCGCGCCGCGGTGATCGCGGCGCTGATCCTGGTGCCGTTCGGTGCTGTGGTCGGGTATCGCGGGCAGCGCCTCGGGCTCCGGAGCTTCACCGGCGCGCTCGTCGCCACGGGTCGCGATTCGGTCGAGATCATCCTCGTCTGTGCCGTCGCCGGTCTCGTCATCGGCGTCCTCAACATCACCGGGCTCGCCTTCGCGCTGACGCTCGGTCTGATCCAGGTCGGGCAAGGCAGCGTCCTCGTTCTCCTCGTCTCGGTGGCGCTGATCTGCATCGTTCTCGGCATGGGGCTGCCGACGACCGGCGTCTATCTTCTCGTGGCGACGCTCGCCGCGCCGCCGCTCATCGAGCTCGGCGTGCCACCGATGGCCGCGCACATGTTCGTCTTCTTCTTCGGCTGTCTGTCGATGATCACGCCCCCTGTCGCGCTGGCCGCCTTCGCGGCGGCGAATATCGCGCGCGCCAGCCCCATGGCCGTCGGGTTCAAGGCCTGCAAGCTCGGCTGGCCCGCCTTCGTCGTGCCGTTCCTGTTCGCCTACTCGCCCTCGCTTCTCCTCGCCGGCGACACGATCGAGGTCGTCGTCGCCGTCATGACCGCGATCGCGGGTGTCTGGCTCGTCTCGGCCTCGCTCAGCGGATTGCTGTTCGACGCGCTCGGGCCGGCCCGCCGCGTCCTCTTCCTCGTCGTGGGCGCGGCGCTCCTGGTGCCGCACACGCTGGTACCGGGCGGCTATGTCGTCGATGCCATGGGGCTCGTGCTGGCGGCGCTTCTCGTGATCGCGGCACCACGCCGGAGGTCCGCATGATCCCCGATCCGCTGGCCGAGCTCGAGGCCCCGACGCTGGTGACGGCGGTCCGCGATGTCGCCGGGCTCCGCGTCGTATCGGCGCGCGCGGAGGCGGCGGCGGCGGATGCGCCGGCGATGCTCTTCATCCACGGCGCCTATCACGGCTGGTGGGTCTGGCGCCGCTGGATGCCGATCTTCGCCGGCTTCGGCAACGACTGCCATGCGCTGTCGCTTCCCGGTCACGAGGGCTCGGCGCCGCTCGCCGTCGCGGACTATGTGCGTCTCGGCCAGGCCGACTATGTCGCGGCGGTCCGCGCGGTGCTCGACTGGATCGGGCGGCCCGCGGTCCTGATCGCGCATTCGATGGGGGGGCTCACCGCGCTCAAGGCGGCGGAGGCGGGCGGCGTCACCGCGCTCGTCCTCGTCGCGTCGGCATCGCCGAAGGAGGTCGGGCGCATGCGCGAGTATCATCTCGACCCGACGCGACCGGTGCTGCCGCCGGCGGCCGAGCTCCGCGACAAGATGTTCGCCACCATCGACGATGCCGCCTACGACGCGTTCTATGCCCGTCTGGTTCCGGAATCCCCGACCGCGCTCAACGATTCGGGCGAGGCGCTCGTCTCCGTCGACCGCACCCGTCTCGCCTCTCCGCGGCTCTTCGTCCGCGGCGGCGCGGACGCGAGCTTCAACCACGCGGCCGACCGACTGGCGCGCGCGCTCGGCGGCGACTGGATTGTGATCGAGGGCGCGGGCCACGACATGATGCTCGAGCCGTGCGCGTTCGAGGCCGCGCTCGTGGTCGAACGCTGGCTCAACCGTGTGCTTCCCACCGACGACGGCGTGCGGGCTGAGCCCTAGGGTCTGGACTCATTTGCTCCAGTAGATGAGGGCGGCGGCGAGGAAGGCTGCGCTGAGATAGTTTGCGGCGAGTTTGTCGTATCTGGTTGCGATGAGCCGCCAGTCCTTGAGACGACACCACA
>Ga0194132_10000502_pt1 | contig 79836 bp, 83 predicted proteins | sample TA2KigOf80mmetaG_FD_148612 | JGI IMG/M metagenome (GOLD analysis project Ga0194132, IMG submission 148612) | Freshwater microbial communities from Lake Tanganyika, Tanzania - TA2015054 Kigoma Offshore 80m | ecosystem: Environmental > Aquatic > Freshwater > Lake | place: Tanzania: Lake... | reverse complement strand
GAAGACCTCTCGCCGGCGGCCGCGGCGGCCATGACGAGCTATCTCGACGAGCATCCGCACGGCGAGCACGGTCCGCACACGTACTCATTCGAGGATCTCGGACTCGACGCCAGTGAGCTGCGCGAGCGGTTCGCGCCCTACATCGAGCGCTACCTCACATAGCTCGTCAGGACCGCCTTGCGGTGCTGCTCGCATGCGTCGCGAGCAGCGCATCCGACGAGGTGGTCGTTCACGACCCCGAGCGACTGCATCGCCGCATATGCGGTGGTTGGTCCGACGAATCGGAACCCGTGTGCCTTGAGCTCCTTGGACAGCGTCGTCGACTCCGGCGTCTTGGCCAGGACGTCGGCGAATGTGCGGGGAGCCTTGCGACGACCGCGTGGTGCATGCGACCAGAACAGCTTGGCGAGCGAACCGCCTGACGCTTGGAGCTCGACGACGGCTCGCGCGTTCGCGATCGCCGCTTCGACCTTGCCTCGGTGCCTGACGATGCCGGCATCCCCGAGCAGCCGCTCTACATCACGCTCGTCGAAGCGTGAGACCTTCACTGGATCGAAGCCGGCGAAGGCGCGGCGGAATCCTTCGCGCTTGCGCAGGATCGTGAGCCACGAAAGCCCCGACTGGAAGCCTTCGAGGCACAACTTCTCGAGGATGCGCACTCCGTCGGTGACCGGTCGACCCCACTCGTCGTCGTGATACGCCCGGTAGTCCGGAGGGTCGGCACCCCAACGGCAGCGCTTCGCCCCGTCGTCACCTCGGACGAGGTCGGTCACTCCCGCGCCATGTTGGCGAACTTCACGAAGTGGGCCAAGAACGCGAGACGCGTCATGCCGGTCGGACCGTTTCGGTGCTTCGACACGATGACTTCCGCGGTGCCGCGCTGTTCCGACTCCGGGTTGTAGATCTCATCTCTATAGAGAAAAATCACGACGTCACTATCTTGCTCGAGCGAGTTATGTGCCACGACTCCATTCGCGATGAAGTTGTGTGTGTCTTCGACCGTCGCATCGAATGTAGGCATCTCGCCGAGCGATGCAATCTCTAGAACCTCATCCCAGTAGACATCTGAGGTGGCCAGGTCGTGCAGTTCTTCACTGCGCGTTTCCGTAGCGATGATCTGTAGCCGGCCGCGCGAGAACCTCCGCGGCCTTTCCGCAGATCCCAAGAGGTAGGAACCGCAATAGCGCTCACCAAGGGCCGCCGCGATCTGACGGTGCCCGATACCTGCCGCCTCGAGAGCCTTCTTCACGCGCAGCGCGACCTTCCACGGAATCAGATCTGTGTTGGGGTTTGGCTTGATCGTTGCGAGCCGCTCAAGCGCGAGGGGTACCCGGTCGCCGCGTTCGCCGTGACACCCGACAATCATGAGGAAGCGCTCGCTGTTGTCCTTGGCTTGGACATGCACATGCCACGAATCCCGGTATCCAGCCTTCCGTGCCCGATAGACACGGCTGCGGATGTCCATTCGAAGCAGCAATCGACGAACGTCGTCGGCCAAACGTCGGCTCGTCGTCACGTAGTAGATGTTCACGATCCGCCCACGGCGATTGCGACTTAGAGTGATCGAACCGTCGGTTGCCCAAAGGTGGCGCAAGAAGAGCGCGATCTTGTCGTTCGGCTGTTGAAACACCTCTTCAGGCACGAACTTGTTGTGAGAGCGGGAACCCCACAGCCCGAGGGGCTCGAGCCAACCTCGGACCGGGTGATAGCGACCGTGCGTCAGCCGGTACGGGCTCGGGAACCAGAGCTGCCACGTATTTCCCTGCTTCTTTCCGCTCACCTCGATGTTGAACAAGCGACGCGCTGCTGCTTCGACGATCTCTTTGTTCGCTGGATCGGCGGTCGCGTACTTGACTGACGTTGCGCCGATCGTTCCATCACCGAGCAGGTGCGCCAAGAGAATCAGCTCGTCGTCCTCCCAGCTCGCGTTCGGGGACTGCGGCTCGGGCACCCTGCGTGGCACGGCGATCGCCTCGCCCGCGTTCAGCTCGTCAAGCCGACGCCACCCGTCAATCGTGCGGAACGGGTGATTGCCTGAGGCCTCGACCTCGTAGCCAGAGCGAAGGCGCAGGCGGAAGACGGGCTTGATGCCCGAGGGAAACGCCCGGACCAGCCGCCTAGGGGCCATGCGCCAGTGCTCGTCTAGCGACCACACGAGTGGTTGTTCCTGACTCAGTACCAGCTCTCCGAGCGTGACCTCTGTCCCTGTGTCAGCGCGCATGAGACGCGTGCTCGCCGGCATGCATCCGGATTCGCGAAGGTCGGCGAGCATCGGGCGCTTGTCTTGGCGGTACTCGAGCTGGCGGTTGAGCTGCGACAGCGCCATCACAGGTGTGTCGAGCTCGCGGGCGAGGATCTTCAAGCCGCGTGAGATCTCCGCGACCTCGACCTGACGGTTCTCCATGCGCTTGCTCGTGCTCGGAGTCATGAGTTGGAGGTAGTCGACGACGATGAGTCCGAGGTCGCCGTGCCGCGCCTTCGCTCGACGCGCCTTGGCGCGCATCTCCATGACCGTGCAGTGCGGGTTGTCATCGATGTAGAGCGGCGTCTCGCCCAGACGGCCGACCGCGTGCGCGAGCCGGCCCCAGTCCGCCTCGGGGATGTTGCCGGTCTGGAGCCGCCGCGCGTCGACGCGCGCTTCGCCCGCGAGCAGACGCTTGGTGAGCTCGAGCACACCCATCTCCATCGAGAAGAACATGACGGGTCGACGCGCTTGCATCGCGACGTTGGCCGCCGCGCCAAGCGCGAACGCGCTCTTCCCGGATCCAGGTCTTGCCGCAACGACGATCAGGTTCGACGGCTGCAGGCCCAACAAGAGCTCGTCGAGGTCGGTGTAACCCGTCTGGACGCCGGTGATCTCGCCGTCGCTGCCGTAGAGCGCCTCGAGCTGGTCGAGTGTGTCTTGCAACGCAACCGAGACGCCGACCATCGAGTCCGACACGCGGCGCTCCGCGACCTCGAAGACGAGTGACTCGGCGCGGTCGAGCGTCTCTGCGACCTCGCCGGAGTCGTCGTAGCCCATCTCGGCGATGTCGCCCGCCACTGCGATGAGTCGCCGCAGCAGTGCGAGCTCGTTGACGATCGTCGCGTAGTGGCTCGCATTGGCCGATGCAGGGGTGCCGGTCTGCAGCCGAAGCAGCGTGTTGCGCCCACCGAGCGCGTCGAGCAGGTCGGCGCGGCGCAGCTCGTCGGCAACCGTGACGGGATCGACCGGTTCGCCCTGCCCGTAGAGCGACATGATCGCTTCGAAGACGTGGGTGTGAGCCGGCTTGTAGAAGTCGCTCGCGTCGACATGCGCTTCGGTGGCCGCGGAGATCGCATCGCGCGACAGGAGCATGGCGCCGAGGAGCGACTCCTCGGCCTCGAGGTTGTGGGGCGGGACGCGACCGGGCCCGCGGCGTGCCGCGGGATCTATCGCCTGTACCACCGCGTGCCCTCCCCATCGTCCGGTGACGCCCGCCGGGAGCCACGCCGGTCGGCGCGGACGCGGAGTATCCGCGGTGGAGCCTGGGGATCGATAGAGCGATTTCCTTGTGGAATAAGGGCTTGCTCATCCCCAGGGGTGTGGAGAACCGAGACCATGCAGACATGGTCACCGGAGGGTGTGACAGGCCTCCGCAGGTCGCTGACCTGCGGGATCGCGCTATCCGGCGACCACCTCGACCTGGATCGTCGCCGCGACTTCCGGGTGCAGGCGCACGGGAACCTCCGCCGCGCCGAGCTCCTTCAAAGGCTCGGCAAGCTCGATCTTGCGGCGGTCGAGCTCGATCCCGCTTTGCGCGAACACCGCGTCGGCGATGTCACTCGACGTGACCGACCCGAAGAGCTTGCCGCCCTCGCCTGCGCGCGCGCCGATCTCGATCTTCACGCTCTGGAGGCGAGATGCGAGCTCCTCGGCCGCACCGCGATCGCGCACGTCGCGCGCTTCGCGGCTGCGCTTCATCGCGTCAGCCTGCTTGACGATGCCCTTCGACGCCCTCAACGCGAGCCCGCGTGGCACCAGGAAGTTCCGCGCGTACCCATCGGCCACCTCGACGAGGTCGCCCTTGCGTCCGAGGTTGTCGACGTCTTCGCGGAGGACGATCTTCACGACGTCTCCTCGGCATCCGCGCCTTCCTCGACGGCCACGGGTGCGTCGTCCGTCGCGTCATCGACCGGCGGAGCCTCCGGTGCCGACTCGAGCAGCACGTCGTCGTCGGTCATCACGTCGGTTGACGGCATGCCTTCCGCGCTCTCGCCACCGAGGTCGACGCCTTCGGTGGTGTCGGGCCTCGGATCACGCGGGAAGTCGCGCAAGACGCCGCCGTCGCGGTCCCCGCGCTTGCCCTTGGACCGGTGCGTCACCTGCCGTACCGAGTACGGCAGCAGCGCCATCTCGCGCGCGATGCGAATCGCCCGTGCGACGGCGCGTTGCTGCTGCGCGTCGTTGCCGGTGACGCGGCGGGCGCGGATCTTGGCGCGCTCCGACATGAACCGGCGCAGCAAGTTGACGTCCTTGTAGTCGATCCATTCGACCGACTCCTGGTCGAGGATCGACACCTTCTTCTTGGGCCGCCGGTCGCGGTCCTCTCGCTTCGTACGGGTTCTCGGTCGGGCCATGGTCAGAAAGGCTCCTCGCCGAACTCGTCGGGCGGCGCCGAGGGCGTGCGCGCCGGCTCGCCACCGCCTCCGCCCCCACCACCGCCGGGACCGCCACCGCCGGGACCGCCACCGCCAGGACCGCGGCGCTCGTTCTTCTCCACCGTGCACTTGGCCCAGCGCAGGCTCGGGCCCACCTCGTCGGCCGCGATCTCGATGACGCTGCGCTTCTCACCGTTCTCGGTCTCCCACGAGCGCTGCTCGAGGCGACCGGTCACCACGACGCGGGCGCCCTTGCCGAGCGACTCCGACACGTTCTCGGCCATCTCACGCCAGCACACGACGTTGAAGAAGCTGGTGCGCTCCTCCCACTCGTTGGTCTGGCGATTCATCCAGCGCCGATTGACGGCGATGCCGAAGGTGCAGTTCGCCGCGCCCCCTGCCGTGTAGCGCATCTCAGGGTCGCGGGTGACGTTCCCGACGACGGTGACGGTGTTGTCGGCCATCTCGGACCTTCTTCCTCTTCGTTCAGCCGTTACGAGCCCTTGACGGTGGCGGCCTTGCCGTACACCGACTCGGGGATTCGCAGGATCTTGTGGCGGAGCACCTCGTCGGCCAGCGACAGCACGCGGCCGAGCTCGTCCATCGCATCGGGTTCGGCACGCGCCTGGAGGACGACGTAGTAGCCCTCCCAGCGGTGCTTCAGCCGGTACGCGAAGCGCCGCTTGCCCCAATGGTCAATGGTGCCGACCTCAACACCCTTGTCCTTGAGCGACTTCGCGTGGCGGTCGACCGCGGCCCGGATCTCGTCGGGCTCGGTGTCCGCGTCGAAGATGACCATGACTTCGTACGGCCGCATTCAGCCGTTCCTCCTTTGGACCGCCGGCCGGGCCGGCGGGCTCCCCTCGTCGTGGACGATGCCGCGCGGAGGAGCAGATGGTGTGATCGAGCGAACGAGGCTACCAGCGGCGGCCTCGGGCTCCCAATGGGGTGGAGTTCGACGCGGATCCATGAAGACGAGCGTACGAACGGGGTGTGACATCCACTTCAGCTACTCCAGTCGGGGAGCCCGAAGGCGGCCACGGGGAAGCTCACCTGCCAGGGCCTCGACGGCGTACTGGAACGGGCCTACAGCGGCGTACAGCAGGCACTCGTCTTCGGTGCCCGCGCACGGCTCCATTCGGGTGCGCGACACGAGGCGCCCGTCGGCGTCGTACCAGCTGATGTCGAGCGCAACCGGAACCGTCGACATCGTGAACGAGGTCGTCGTCGGCTCCGTGTACGCGAAGAGCATCACGTCGTAGTCGCCCATCGTCTCCCGCTCCCGCATCCCCTGGCTCCGCTCGCCCGGCTCGTCAGTGACGACGGCGTTGACGCGTGACTTCCCGATCTTCAGGCGCGTCTCGGTGAGTTCGGAGAAGGGATCGTCCGCGGGGGCAGCGTTCACGACCGCGTCGGCCAATCGCGCCGCGGGCGAACCGGGCGAAGGGTCACCACCGCCTGCGAGGATCGCAACCGCGGCGAACACCGCCACATTGAGCGCCACCATCCCGAAGATGATGACGCGGTCGACCGGTCTACGTAGCAGGCGCGCGCTCGCTCGGGGTGTCCTCGGCCGCTTCACCGGTGTAGAGGTTCAGCGACTCACTCACCGTGTCGGCGGCGTGGTACGTCTCGTCGCTCGACGGGAACCGACCGTTGCGCACGTCGTCCGCGAAGTGGCTGACCGCCGCGATCGCGTCGTTCGCCAGATCGGCGTAGCGCCGCACGAACTTCGGCGGCTTGCGGTCCTCGAGCCCGAGCAGGTCGTGCATCACGAGCACCTGGCCGTCGCAGTGCCGGCCCGCGCCGATCCCGATGGTCGGCACTGCGATCGTGTCGGTGACCAGACGAGCGACGGCGTCGGGGACGCATTCGAGCACGACGGCGAAGCACCCAGCCGCGGCCAGCGCCTCGGCGTCGTCGACGATCGCCCGGGCCGTGTCGAGGTCCTTGCCCTGCACCCGGAACCCGCCGAGGGCGTGCACCGACTGCGGGGTCAGGCCGAGGTGACCCATGACAGGGATCTCGGCGTCGAGGATCGCCTGCACGGCTTCGAGGCGCTTGCGGCCCCCCTCGAGCTTCACGGCACCGGCGCCGGCGCGCACGAGCTTCGCGGCGTTGTGCACGGTCTCGGAGGTCGAGACGTGGTAGCTGAGCCACGGGAGGTCACCGACCACCAGCGCTCGGGGCTCGGTGCGAGCCACCGCGCCTACGTGGTGCGCGATGTCCTCGGTGGTCACCCGGAGCGTGTCCTCGTAGCCGAGCACCACGTTGGCGACCGAGTCGCCCACGAGGATCATGTCGACGCCAGCAGCGTCGGCGATCCGGGCGGTCGGCGCGTCGTACGCGGTGACCATGACGAGGGGGCTGTCGGTCGACGTGTGGGCAGCCACCGCGGGCGCGGTGACCCGACCCTTGGTCGGAGTGCTTGCGGCCATCTCGTGACCTCCGTCGTCCAGGGCACGGACGGCTCCCGGCGACACCAAGAGATTACCCAACTTCTCTCGGTCAGTCACTCGGCGCCGGGGGTATCCAGCGCCGCTCTCCGAGCCCTTCCTTTCCTTGGCGAGTGCCTCGGCTCGCAAGGCTCGCTCCGGCACCGCGCGTCTCGGCGGCTGCACCCGGCGCGTCTCAGACGGCCCAGCGCCGCCCGTGGAGCTCGTGGCGCTGGAGGTGGTTCCAGCGACAGTCGAGGCACACCTCGACGACGTAGCGAGAGAACTCTTCGTGCCGTGCGTCGAGCTTCGCGAGCTCACCATCCGAGGTGATGCAACGCCCGTTGGCATGACGGAGTGCGTCGCCGTAGACGTAGGACACCAGACGAAGATCGGACGAGCCGCACACCGGGCAGTCGGTGACGGCCCGCTCGCCCACGTTCCGCCCCGCCCGCAACAGCTCAGGGTGCGCATCACAGACGTCGTGCTTCTCCCGCCGGCCGCTGCGCAGATCACGCAGCGCGGCCCTACGCACCAGCACGTAGTCGACGTTCCGCATTGGGTGGCGAGTGTATGCACGCCCTACGACCGAATCGCGCGCCACCTCGACGCAGATGAGGACAAGGCCCCGATGGGCTTGACCGGGTGGACCGGATGGTTCATACTGATATCTCGATATATCGCGTCGATATATCGGATCGCACTCAGGAGTCCTCGTGCTGGAACTCGCCGTCCTCGGCCTGCTCAAGGAGCAGCCCCTCCACGGCTACGAGCTGAAGAAGCGGCTCGGGGAGACCCTCGGATTCCTCTGGGGCGTCTCGTACGGCTCCCTCTATCCCGCCCTTCGACGCCTCGAGCGTGAAGGGGCGATCGAGAGCGTCGAGCCGGGGCCCGCGCTGGTCAGCGCACCGGTCCCGACGGGCTCGTTGACCGGTGACCTCTCGGCGGCTCGACACCGCACCGGCGCCCGGAGGGCCGAGAGCTCACGGCGCACGCGCAAGGCGTACCGGATCACCGAGCGAGGTGATGCTCGCCTCGTCGAGCTCCTCCTCGAGGACGACGAGCGGACCGATGACGACAAGGGGTTCGCCATCAAGCTCGCGTTCTGCCGGCACGCTCCCGCCGACGCCCGCCTGCGCTTCCTGGAGCGCCGCCGCGACACGCTGCGCACCCGCACCGAGCACGTGCGCACGCGGCGCGGCCGCGAACGCACCCCCCGCAGTCAAGACCGCTATCTCACCTCTCTGTTGGAGCATCGAGCCCGAGCGACGGCCAGCGACCTCGAATGGGTCGAGCAGCTGATCGCCGAGGAGCGGACCGTCGACACCACCGTCTTGGGTCATCAAGAAGGAGCGACCGCATGAGCGCCGCAAATGACAAGAAGGTCCGAGTCGCGATCGCCGGCGTCGGGAACTGCGCGAGCAGCCTCGTGCAGGGCGTCGAGTACTACCGCGATGCCGACCCGAAAGACGAGGTCCCCGGCCTCATGCACGTCGACCTCGGCGGCTACCACGTGCGCGACGTGGAGTTCGTCGCCGCGTTCGACGTCGATCTCGCCAAGGTCGGCCTCGACCTCGGCAAGGCGATCTTCGCGGGCCCGAACAACACGGTGAAGTTCGCCGACGTCGGCGGCGTCGGGGTGCAGGTGCAGCGCGCGCCAACGCTCGACGGCCTCGGCGAGTTCTACCGCGAGACGGTGGAAGAGTCACCCGCCACGCCGGTCGATGTGGCGCAGGTGCTGCGCGACTCGAAGGCCGACGTGCTGGTCAGCTACTTGCCGGTCGGCTCCGAGGAGGCCCAGCGTCACTATGCGCAGGCCTGCCTCGAGGCGGGTGTGGCGTTCGTGAACGCCATCCCGGTGTTCATCGCGAGCAACCCCGAGTGGGCGAAGAAGTTCGAGGACGCCGGCATCCCGATCGTCGGTGACGACATCAAGAGCCAGGTCGGGGCCACGATCGTGCACCGGATCCTCACCCGCCTCTTCGAGGACCGTGGTGTCGAGCTCGACCGCACGTACCAGCTGAACTTCGGCGGCAACATGGACTTCAAGAACATGTTGGAGCGCAAGCGACTCAAGTCCAAGAAGATCAGCAAGACGCAGTCGGTCACGAGCCAGATGGACCACGGCATCGAACCGGAGAACGTGCACATCGGCCCGTCCGACCACGTGCCGTGGCTCGACGACCGGAAGTGGTGCTACATCCGCCTCGAAGGCCGCAACTTCGGTGACGTGCCGCTCAACCTCGAGCTCAAGCTAGAGGTGTGGGACTCACCGAACTCAGCCGGCGTCATCATCGACGCCGTGCGCTGCGCCAAGCTCGCGCTCGACCGCGGCATCGGTGGTCCGCTGTTGGGCGCGTCGGCGTACTTCATGAAGTCGCCGCCGGTGCAGTACCGCGACGAGGAAGCCCGCGAGATGGTGGAGGCGTTCGCCCGCGGCGACTGATCCGCGTGATCATGACGGGGTGACCACCCGTCAGCATGTGTTCGTCGGCGCGGACGCGTTCATCGACGCGCTTCGCGCCGACATCGCCAAGTGTCGCCACACGCTCCGAGTGCAGTTCTCGACGTTCGAAGGCGATGAAGCGGGGCGGGTCTTCGCCGGCTTGTTGCTCGAGCGGAAGGCCGCCGGCGTCGAGGTCGAGGTGATCCTCGACGGGTACAGCGATGTGATCGCTGATGACGTGTACCCCTTCTCGATCCGCAACCGGAAGACGCTCACCACCGAGCGGCGCAAGCGAAGCGAGCTGCTGGCACAGCTCGAAGCGGGCGGGGTGCCGATCCGGCGGGTCAACCCCGCGGGCCGGTTTCACCGATACCTCTTGTTCCGGGACCACAAGAAGGTGGTGATCGTGGACGACCGGGTGGGCTACGTCGGCGGGCTCAACGTGTCCGAGCACAACTACGGCTGGCACGACTTCATGGTCCGCGTGGACGGGCCCGCGGTCGTGGGCGATCTGGTCGTCGACTTCTCCAGCACCTGGGCCGGGGCCACCACCGCGCTCACGCAACGTCACGAGAGCCGCGACTACGTGCTGAACCACGCTCCGGGGCGACCGACGGTGCTCGACGCGGCGCTCGATCTCATCGCACGCGCGCGGTCGCTGATCGTGATGGAGTCGCCGTACCTGTGCGGGGACCGGGTCGAAGGGGCGCTCCTCGCGGCGGCAGGCCGGGGCGTGCAGGTGAGGCTCGTCACCCCCATGCACCCGAATCACCTGCACAACCGGGTGTGGATCCGCAAGCTTCGGCGGCGGCTTCGCCATGAGAACATCGAGCTCTTGGGGTACACGGGCTCAGACGGCATGACGCACGCCAAGCTGCTGGTGGTCGACGACGAGATCGCGGTGTTCGGGTCGCTGAACTACCAGGAGATCGAAGCGCTCGCACAGAAGGAGCTGAACGTCATCACGCGCGACCCAACGCTCGTCGCGGAGCTGACCGCCCTCTTCGACGATGACGCGCGGTCGAGCGAGCCGGTGCCGATCCCGCGCACCGCGTTCGGCTGGTTCACGTATCGGTTCATCCACTGGTTCGTGCGGGTGTGGGCCGGTCGTCTCGTGCGAAGGCCTTCATGGCGCGCCACGTATAGCTGAGGCGGCGGCATGCGTGAGTGGGCGCGGCGACACCGCGTCGAGATCAAGTACGTGCTGATCGGCGTCGTGCTGCTCGCCATCTTGATCACGCTCGATCGAACGGAGGTCCTGGGCAACCTCGATCACGTCGTCGTGGACGTGCTCGACGCGACCGAAGGGCTGGGCGCCCTGGGGATGTTCGTGCTCGCGCTGGTGTCGAACTGCGCGGTCTTCATCCAGATCCCGTACACGTTGCCCTTGCTGTCGGCGGCGATCGGCGGGTCGAGCTACCTCGACATGCTCATCCTCGGGGTCGCCGCGGGGATCGGCGCTGGCTTCGGCGAGACCGTCAAGTACCACGTCGCGCACCGCGTCCTCAGCAAGAAGCCGAACCTTCATCACAGCGGCCTCTACCAGTGGGTGACCCGCCAAGCGGCGGAGAATCCCAAACGCGTGAAGTGGATCGTGTTCCTCTGGGCCGGCTCGGTGCTGCCCGACGACACCGTCGTGATCCCGCTGGCGATGATCAAGTACGGGGTCCGGCGGATCGCACTGCCGCTCTTCCTCGGCAAGGTGTTCCACAACGTGCTGTTCGCGTCGATCTTCTACGCGATCAGCGACACCGCCGACGACCTCGTGCGCAGCGGCCTGCGCATCGATCTCGCGTTCGGCTTGCTCGTGACGTTCTTCCTGGTGGTCCTGTACCAAGTGGAGAAGGCGATGCGCGAGGGCAGCGCGGATCCGGTGACGGACGCCCTCGAGGCGGAGGTCGAAGCCTCGAACGACTAGGCGGGGGAGGTGCCGCGCTCGCGCGCCCAGGCCGCGAGACGCTCGTACGCCTCGGCCTCTTCGATCGGGCCTTCGTCGAGCCGTAGCTCGAGCAAGAAGTCGAGCGCCTCGCCGACGACACGACCGGGCTCCACGCCGAGGAACTCCATGACCTGACGCCCGTCGAGGGGCGGTCGGATCGAGTCGAGCTCTTCCTGCGCCCGCAGCTCATCGATGCGGGCCTCGAGCTCGTCGATCCGCTTGCCGAGCATCGCGGCCTTCTTCTTGTTGCGCGTCGTGCAGTCGCTGCGCTGGAGGTGGTTCAGCTCATCGAGCAGATCCCCGGCGTCGCGCACGTAGCGGCGGACGGCCTTGTCGGACCAACCCATCGCGTACGTATGGATGCGCAGGTGCAGGTAGACGAGCTTGGTGACGTCGTGCACGAGATCGTTCGCGAAGCGCAACGCGCGCATGCGCTCTTCCGTCATGCGCGCACCGACCACCTCGTGGTGGTGGAAGCTCACGCCACCCCCGGCAAACGACCGCGTCTTCGGCTTCCCGATGTCGTGAAAGAGCGCCGCGAGGCGCACCTTCAGCTCGGGTCGCGTGTTGCACACCACCGCGATCGTGTGCGCGAGCACGTCCTTGTGGGAGTGGATCGGGTCCTGTTCGAGCCGCATCGCGTTGAGCTCGGGCAGGAACTCGTCGGAGAGGCCGGTCGAGCACAGCAGCCAGAGGCCGGGGGCGGGGTCCGGTACCACGAGGAGCCGTGACAGCTCCGCGGCGATGCGCTCCGCGCTCACGATCTCCATGCGGTGACGGTGCTCCTCGATGGAGTGCACCAGCTCGGGAACCGGTTCGAGCTCGAGCGCAGCGATGAATCGCGCCGCCCGGAGCATCCGCAGCGGATCGTCGGTGAACGACACCTCCGGGTCGAGAGGCGTTCGCAGGACGCGCGACGCGAGGTCGACCGCGCCGCCGAACGGGTCGACGAGTCGCGGCTCAGGGAGCTCGAGCGCCATCGCGTTGATCGTGAAGTCCCGGCGCGAGAGGTCGGTCTCGAGGTCGTCGGCGAACTCGACGTCGGGCTTCCGGCTGTCCTCGTGGTACACGTCGCCACGGAAGGTCGTGATCTCGAACACCACGCCGTCCTTGCGGGCACCGACCGTCCCGAAGCGCTTGCCCTGGAGCCACACGTCGTCGGCCCACTTGCTGACGACCCCCTCGATGGTGTCGGGCCGCGCGTCGGTCGTGAGGTCCACGTCGGCGGCAGGGTCGGCCCAGTCGAGGAACGCGTCCCGCACGGGTCCGCCCACGAGGTAGCACTGGTGCCCGGCCGCGACGAGACGGTCGGCGAGGTCGCGCGTCGGCGACCCGGGCTCGTAGAAGCGGGCCAGCCGCTCGGGTACATCCATCCCAGCCCATTCTCGCGGGCGGCACCGGCCACGCTTCGCTCAGATCTCGGAAGTGGCCGCCTGGCCCCGGTGTTACGTTCGACAGCGAGTCGAGACGAGAGGTGCAGGTGGACGGCGACGATTGGCGCTGGATCTGGCTGGGCTTGACCGTCGCCTTCGCGGTGGGTGAGCTCGCGATCCCTGGCACCTTCTTCGTGCTCTCGTTCGCAGTCGGAGCCGGCATCGCCACGATCGCTGCGTTCCTCGACGGGAGCACGGGGTTGCAGTGGGCGCTGTTCGTCGGGTTCTCGACACTCGCGATCTTGCTCCTCGTCCCGCTCGGGCGCCGCCTCGCCAAGTCGGAGGGCCCGGAAGCGCAGGAAGGCGCCACCCGCTGGGTCGGCCGCGTCGCGATCGTGACCGAGGAGATCCCGGCATCACCGCATGCCACCGGTCGGGTCCGAGTCGAACGAGACGAGTGGCGCGCGGAGTTCGACGGCGACGACGGGATCGCGAACGGCACGCGCGTGAAGGTCGTCGCGGTTCGCGGCACACGCCTCGTCGTCGCGCCGCTGGAATCCAACGAGAGCTAGGAGAAAGCCGTGGACTCCGGACTGATCGTGCTCGCCGTCATCGCGGTGTTGCTCTTCCTGATCGCGTTCAAGTCCATCCGCATCGTGCGGCCGTACCAGCGGGGTGTCGTCGAGCGACTGGGCCGGTTCAAGGCCACGGTGGACCCCGGACTGCGCTTCATCTTCCCGTTCATCGACCGGATCCTGATGGTCGACATGCGAGAGCACGTCACCGATGTGCCTCCGCAGGAGGTCATCACCTCCGACAACGTCGTCGTCTCGGTGGACGCGGTGATCTACTACGAGGCCACCGACCCACAGCGCCTCGTCTACAACGTGGCCAACTTCCAGCTCGCGGTCACGAAGCTGGCGCAGACGAACCTCCGCAACGTCGTGGGCGACATGGAGCTCGACTCGGCGCTCACGTCGCGGGAGACGATCAACACCAAGCTTCGCGAGATCCTCGACGACGCCACGGACAAGTGGGGCACTCGCGTCGTGCGCGTCGAGATCCAGCGCATCGACCCACCTCCCGACGTCGTGGCATCGATGCACCATCAGATGAAGGCCGAGCGTGACCGCCGCGCCGTGGTCACCGAGGCGCAAGGTGTGCGCGAGGCGGCGATCACGCGGGCCGAAGGCGACAAGCAAGCCGCGATCCTCGAGGCGCAGGGCCAGGGTGAGGCGATCGAGCGGATTGCAGACGCCGAGAAGTACCGGCAGGCGACCGTCGCCGAAGGCGAGGCCTCGGCGGTGAGGCAAGTGTTCTTGGCCATCCACGAAGGCGGCGCGACCAACGACGTGCTCGCGCTGAAGTACCTCGAGGCACTGGAGGCCATCGCGGACGGCCAGGCCACGAAGATCTTCTTGCCCACCGAGATGTCGGGTCTGTTCGGCGCGATCGGCGGCCTCGCCGAGCTGCTCAAGACCGACGACAACGGCGACAGCAACAACCAGGAGCGCCCGGCGGTCGAGGCGCCCGCGCCGGCCTGACCACACGCGCCGCTAGGCGAGCGGCGTGGCCATCTCGCTGGTTGGCTCCGTGACCGGCATCTCTGGGCGGGCCGCGGCCATCGCGGCGCGGGTGCGGTCGGCTTCGTCGAGCATGACCGAGACCGCAGGCTCGTAGGTCGCGTGCGCAAGGGCGTTCTCGCGCGTGACCAGCCCTCGGCGGTACAGCGCGGCGAGGCTCTGGTCGAACGTCTGCATCCCCCACATCTCACCTTCGGCCACGAGCGCTTGGATCTTCTCCGGGCTCTCTGAGTCAGCCAAGGCTTCTGACACCGGACCGTTGGCCACGAGCACCTCGACCGCGGGGACACGGCCGCGGCCGCCGGCGCGCGGCAGCAGTCGCTGGCAGAGCACGCCCTGCAACGTCCGCGCGAGCAACGAGCGCACCGGCGCGCGCTGGGCCGGCGGGAAGCGATCGATGAGGCGGGTGACGGCATCGGGCGCGCCGACCGCCTGCGAGACCGCGAGGACGAGTCGACCCGCGCCCGCGACCTCGAGCGCGCTCATCGCGGTGTCGGCGTCGGGGAGCGCGCCGACGACCACCACATCCGGGTCCTGGTGCGCCACCGCGCCCAGCGCGATGGCGAAGGTCTCGGTGTCGCGGCCCACTTCACGTTGGTCGATCACCGCTCGCTTGTCGGTGTGCACCACCTCGATCGGCTGCTCGATGGTCACGATGTGCGCGCTGCGCGACGAGTTCACATGGTCGACCATCGCCGCGAGCGTCGACGTCCGCCCGGAGCCGGCCAGCCCCGACACGAGCACCAGCCCCGAGGGCGCGTCGGCCAGCGTCGTCGCCACCGGCGGCAGGCCGAGCGCGTCGATGCCGGGCACGCCGGGGACGATGCGGCGTAGCACGAACGCCACCTGACCTTGCTGACCGAACGCGCTCACCCGGAATCGGCCGACGCCCTGGATGGAGTAGACGCCGTCAGCCTCCCGGCCGTAGCGCAACCCCGCCGCCTGGTCCGACGGGAGGATGCGGCCGGCGAGCTGCTCGGTGTCGTCGGGTGCGAGCACCTCTTGCGCCGACTCCCGCAAGGCGCCGTCGACCCGCACGTGCGGGCGGGCGCCGACCTTCAGGTGGACGTCGGACGCGCGCTCTTCGACGGCGAACCGGAGCAGTCGATCGAGATCCAGCATCGAGGTCGTACCGACACTTCCCGCCTCGAGACCTGAGCCAGAGCGGGTTTTTGCGCCGCGCGTCCACCCCTACGGTGGAGACGCGGCGCCGAAAGCCGCTGGTCAGGCCAGCTGGTGGACCTCGCGGGCGGCCTCGATCACCTCGCTTCCGGGGCCCCCGCTGGTCGGCGGCTGGCTCGACGAGACCGGCTCACCCAAGAGGGCAGGCAGCGTCGCGGACACCGACTCGCGGAGGGCGTCGAGGTCGTAGCCACCTTCGAGGAAGACGATCGTGCGGCCCTTCGGCGCCAGCGCGACGGCGCGGGCGGCCAGGATCCCGTAGTCGCCGGCGCTCAGCGCCAGGCCGGTGAGCGGATCGTCCCGATGTGCGTCGTAACCAGCCGAGACCAGCACCCAATCCGGCGCGAAGCGCTCCACCATCGGCTCGATCACCTCGTCGAACGCCCGGAGGTACACGTCGCCCGTAGTGCCCGCGGGCAGCGGGACGTTGCAGGTCGTCCCGGCCCCTGCGCCGGCTCCCGTGTCGTCGATCCGACCGGTCCCCGGGTAGAGCGGCCACTGGTGCAGTGAGATGTAGAGCACCCGCGGATCGGACCAGAAGATGTCTTGCGTCCCGTTCCCGTGGTGTGCGTCGTAGTCGAGCACGAGCACCCGCGCGCCCCGTTCGGCGAGCGCAGCCGCGGCCACGGCCACGTGGTTCACCAAGCAGAAGCCCATCGGCGTGCGTCCGGTGGCGTGATGACCCGGAGGGCGGAGGCCAAGGAACGCCGCAAGACCGTCGCCCTGCTCGAGCGCGTCGACCGCCGCGAGCCCGGCTCCTGCGGCATGGAGCGCGGCGTCCCACGAACCGACGGAGGCCACGGTGTCCATGTCGATCGCGCCTCCGCCGTTCTCACAGAGCTCAGCGACCCGATCGATGAGCGCGGTGTCATGCACGAGCTGGAGCTCGTCGCGCGTCGCGACGCGCGACGGGAGGAGGACGATTGCATCGTCCACGCGCGCCTTCCGCACGCCGGCTTCCACGGCCGCCAATCGCTGGATGCGCTCGGGATGGCCTGGTCCGGGATCGTGTTTCGAGAACTCGTCGTGATCGGCCACCAACAGCACGCTCATGACGATATTCGTCCTCATCACGTGGCATGCATCGGCGGCTTCGCCGACCGATGCATTGCGCGAGCCCGAAGCTTGCGAGGGCGACCAAACGAGCGCGCCACGGAGCCCGCGAGGCGATGCGATTACGCTCGTCGGCCGTGGCCGAGCGCGCACGCCGTCACTCCTTCGGATGGGCGCGGGTGACGTCATGGCACGGCCGCCACGATGTCGCACATCTGGTCCTCGCCGAGGGCACTCCGCCGACGCGCGCGGAGGTCGAAGAGTGCGTCGAGCGGCTGCGACACGCCGGCTACACCGCGATCGTCACGAGCGCGCTCACGGCCGCTGACTCTCTGCCGTTCGTGGACTCCGGATTCGGTGTGCACGAGCGGCTACATCTCCTGGAGCACACGCTCGACGAGCTGCCCATGCCGGCGGCCGATCCGCCAGCGCTGCGACGAGCGTGGCGAGCTGATCGCTCGTCCGTGCTCGGCGTCGATGCACTCGCGTTCGACGCCTTCTGGCGGCTCGATCCCGACGGACTCAACGACGCATTGCACGCCACCCCGGCGGTCCGATTCCGCGTCGGCGATCTCGGGTCGCGACCCGTTGCCTACGCCATCACCGGTCGAGCGGGGCGGCGCGGCTACCTCCAACGTGTGGCCGTGCATCCCGACGTGCGTCGCGCGGGATGGGGACGAACCCTGGTGCTCGACGCGCTGGTCTGGTTGCGGCGGCACGACACCCAGCGCGCGCTCGTGAACACTCAGTGGACGAACGATGGCGCGCTCGCGCTGTACGAGTCGTGTGGGTTCCGGCGCCTCCCGGTCGGGCTCTGCGTGCTCGATCGGGACCTGTGACCCAGACGCGACGCGTGTGGCGCGCGGTCGCCGCCGCCGTTGCTGCGCTCGTCCCGAGCGTGGTGCTCGCGCCGTCCGCGACCGCGGGGCCGACGCCGTCGATCGCGCTCGTCGCGCAAGATGCGTGGACGCTGACCGGTGGTGATGTCCACGCCAAGCTCGACGTCCAGGGCGCCGCGCCGGGTGCGTCGATCTGGTTCATCGCACACCAGTCGTTGCAGTCGCGCGATGCGTTCGACTCGACGCTCGAAGCCGAGGGGGATCTCGGCGGCACCAACGACACCGTCGTCGTGCCGGTCGATGCGTTGCCTCTCGACGCGAACGGCAACCGAGACCTGACGTTGCGACTCGAAGTTCCGGGCGGCGTGCGTCTCGCGGAGACGCTCGGCGCACGTGGACCCGGCGTGTACCCACTTGAAGTCGAGCTGCGCGACGCCGACAACGAGACCCAGGCGGGCTTCATCACCTATCTGGTCGTAGTCGGGGGCGCGGGCGCGGATGCGGCGATCACCTCGCCGTTGGGTGTCGCGTGGATCTGGCCGCTGAGCGCGCCGCCGGCCACGTTGCCGAGTAACGGCCTCGATCCCGAGGTCGTCAACCAGCTCGAGCCCGACGGCCGGCTCGGCCGCCAGGTCTCCGCCCTCGACCGAACGGCCGGCGTGCCGCTGACGATCGTGCCAGGGCCCGAGACCCTCGACGCTTGGGTCGACAGCTCTGGCAAGCAGTCGATCGCCAACGGCGTCCTCGCGCTGCAGCGTGCGCGCGCCGTGCACCAGGTGGTCGCGAGCGCGTACATGCCGATCGACCTACCGTCGTTGCTGCGCGCCGGGATGGCCGGCACGGTCGATGCGCACCTCGCCGCGGGTGAGGAATCCCTGCGCGTCTTCTTCGGCGAGCGTGTCGACCCGCGCACTGCGCTCGCTCGACCCGTCGACGGCGCCGCGCTCAGTCGGCTCCGCACAGGCGGGGTCGATCGACTGATCGTCGAGACCGACGCGCTGGCAGCCGATGAACCCGTCGAGGTGCCCGACCGACCGTTCCTGCTCGAGCCCCCACCATCGCTGGTTGCCGCCGGCCCCATCACCGCCGTTGCCTCGGACTCGGCGTTGGCCCGACTCCTGAGCGGCGACGACCCGCCAGCGGTGCGGGCCCAACGACTCCTCGCGGGCCTGTCGGTGATGGCCTACGCCGAGACGGCCGGCGACCCTCGCGCGGTGACCATCGCGAACCCCGCCCAGATGGATCCGCCCGAGGAGCTCATCGACGCAGTGCTCGATGGCCTGCGCGCGAACCCGCTGCTCACACCGACGACGGTCGACGCCGTCTTCGAACAGCTCCCGGTGGACGTGAACGACGAGTCCGTCGTCACCCGCGAGCTGGCGACCTACGAGCCGCCCGCCCCGCCGGTGCCCGCACTGGCGTACGAGTCGACGCGAGCACGTCTCGCCTCGTTGCGGGGGTTCGCCCCCGGGGTCAACGGGATCGACGTGGCCGAACGCGCGCTCCTCTCGTCCGTGTCGTCCGCGTGGAGCTCCCCCGACGGCGCGGCGCGCGCCGAAGCCGAGCTCGCGAGCGTCGAAGCGCTGATCGGTGGGTTCCTGGCGCGCATCGAGGTGCCCGAGCCCTCGACGATCACCCTCACCGACCGGGCCGGGGACATCCCGTTGACCTTCCGCAACGACACCGAGCAGACGGTCACCGTCCTCATCCAGCTCCAAAGCCCGAAGCTCTCCTTCCCCGACGGCATCGAGCAGGTCGTCGAGCTCCAGCCGCAGAACACGACGGTCCACATCGCGGTCGAGTCCCGCACCTCGGGATCGTTCCCGCTCAGCGTCACCGTGACGTCGTTCGACGGCGCGCTGACCATCGCCCAGGCCCAGATCCAGGTGCAGGCCACCGAGGTGAGCGCGGTCGGGCTGGTGCTGCTTATCAGCGCGGCGGTGTTCCTCGCACTCTGGTGGATGTGGCACACCCACCGCGAGCGCGCACGCAAGCGCGTGCCAGCGCCGGTCCCCGAACCCGCCACGTGAGCACCACCGAGCAAGGACGGCACGACACCGGGCGCCTGCTCAAGTCAGGAGCGATCGTCGGCCTCGGCACCGCGCTGTCGCGCGTCACCGGGCTCATCCGCGTTGCGGCGATCAGCTACGCGTTCGGGGCGTCCACGCTCGCCGGCGTCTACAGCTGGTCGAACGAGACCCCGAACATCATCTACGAGCTGCTGCTCGGCGGGGTGCTCACCGCGACGCTCGTGCCCCAGTTCGTGCGTCACCTGCACGACGATGACGATGACGCCACGAGCGCGGTGTTCACGACGGCGATGCTCGGGCTGCTCGTGATCACGATCGTGGGCGTGCTCGCCGCGCCGTTGCTGGTGCGCGTGTACCTGCTGTTGGTACACGGCGGAGTTCGTGATGACCAGCAGGAGCTCGGCACCGCGTTCATGCGGCTCTTCATGCCCGAGATGCTCTTCTACGGGTTGACGGCGCTGGCCACCGCCATGTTGCAAGCGCGCCGCCGCTTCGCCGCGGCCGCCCTCGCCCCGATCCTGAACAACATCGTGGTGATCGCGATCTTCTTCACGCTCCCCCGCGTGTTCGACGGCCCGTTCTCGGTCCGCCAGGTGCTCGAGGACGACATACTCCTGCTCTTCATCGGGCTCGGGACGACCGCCGGGATCGCGGCGATGGGCCTTGCCCTCCTGCCAGCCTTGCGGCGGGCCGGGGTGCGCCTCCGGTTCCTCGCCGACTGGCGCCACGAGGCCGTGCGGCGAGTGATGCGGCTTTCGGGTTGGACGATCGGATATGTCGCCGCGAACCAGGTCGCGCTGTGGGTCGTGATCGTGCTCTCGAACGGTGTCCGACTCGCGTCGGGGAACGGGCACGGTGGCGCGTTCGTGTACTTCAACGCGTACCTGCTGTTCGTGCTCCCCTATGGGCTGCTCGCGTTCCCGATCATGACCGCGGTGCTGCCCGAACTCGCGGCCGCGGGACGCCGGATCGATCGGCCCGCACTCCGTCACCGATTCGCGCGCACCTTGCGGCTCAGTCTGACAATCCTGATCCCGGCCGCGGCCGTGTCCGTCGTGTTGGCGCGTCCGATCGTGACGTTCATCATGCAGCGCGGCGCGTTCACGCCCGCCGACGCCGACATCGTCGCCGACACGCTCGTCGGGTTCGCCGTGGGTCTGCCGTTCTTCTCGAGCTACCTGTTCGGCCTGCGCGCGTTCTACGCGCTCGACGACACGAAACGACCGTTCCTCTTCGGTTGCTTCCAGAACGCCGTCAACGTGGCGCTGGCCATCCTGTTCTTCGAGGTGTTCGACATGGGCATCCCCGGCCTCGCGTACGCGCACTCGGGTGCGTACGCGTTCGGAGCCGCGATCACGTTGCTCACGTTGAGCCGACGCTCACCACGCGGGATCGGCAGCCTACGAGGTCGCGGCATCGAGCTGATAGCGGTTCGGGTGATCGCCGTGACCGTCGTTGCCGGGTTCGCGGCGTGGGTGCTCGGGAAGTCCGTGGGCTGGGAGACGTCAGGTGAGGCCGCGGTGTCCACGTTCCTCGGCCTGCTCGGCGCCGGCACGATCACCGTGGTGGGGCTGCTCGCGCTTCGAGTCGAGGAGTTCTCCGAGGTGCTCGACCTGGTGCTCCGTCACTTCCGCCGGGGCCTGAAGCGCACGAAGGCGTCGCCCTCGCACGCACCGCCAGAGGACTCGGCATGAAGCGAGTGCCCGCGCCGTAGGGAGGCGAAGCCCGCGGAGCCGACCAGACATGCAGGTACCCTGCGGCGCAGCGAGCGGGGCCTAGCGGCCCGGCGCTCGCGCCGAGAGCGAAAGGATGAGGTCGTGAACGTGCGGGTGGTCACCGACAGTGCGTGCGATCTGCCGGAGCAGCTCGTCGCCGAGCTCGGGATCGAGATCGTCCCGCTGACCATCCGCTTCGGCGCCGAGGAGCTGGTCGACCGCGTCGAGCTCAGCACCGACGAGTTCTGGGATCGACTCCGTTCGTCCGAAGCGCTCCCGGAGACGTCCGCACCATCGGCGGGCGCGTTCGAGGCCCGGTTCCGCGAGCTGATCGCCGACGGCGCCAGCGGCATCGTCTGCGTCAACCTCTCCTCGCGCCTGTCGGCCACGATGCAGGCTGCGCAGGTAGCCGGCGCGGCGGTCACCAAAGACTGCCCAGTGCACGTGATCGATTCGATGACGTGCTCGCTCGGTCTCGGCAGCCTCGTGCTGACGGCAGCGCGCCGTGCGAGCAACGGAGACGCGATCGACGACATCGTCGCCGAAGTGAGCGATCGCCGCGACCGGACGCGTCTCTTCGGCAGCCTCGACACCCTCGAGTTCATCAAGCGTGGCGGGCGAATCGGCAACGCCCGCGCGCTCCTGGGCACGATGCTCTCGATCAAGCCCGTCATCGAGGTGCGCGACGGTGCGGTCGAGGAGTCGGGGCGCGTGCGCACCCGCTCCCGGGCGTTGCGCCTCCTCGCCGACAAGGTCCGTGAGCAGCGGGTCGATTCGGTCGCGCTGCTGCACGGTCAGGCCTCCGACGTCGACGAGCTGTTGGAGCTCCTCGAGGCGATCGTGCCGCGTGACGAGATCGTCGTCAGCGTGGTCGGGTCCGTCATCGGCACCCACGCCGGTCCCGGCGTGATCGGAGTGACATTCCAAGTCGCCAAGGGCTGACGACACCAGACGCGAAGGCGGTCGCCGGGTTGTAACCCGGTAGCGTGCATGCAACGGTGGCTTTGCCGTCCGTTTGCAGTGCGCGAGCCCGAAAGCTTGCGAGGGCGACCAAAGGAGACGCGTGACGACCGCCGCCGCGCCCGGGCGCGTCCTGAACAACCGCTACCGCTTGGTCGAGCGGCTGGCTCGCGGCGGGATGGCGACGGTGTGGGTCGCCGAGGACACGCTCCTGGCGCGCAAGGTCGCGGTGAAGACCTTGCACCCGGAGCTGTCCGTCGATGAAGGCGTGCGGGCTCGATTCCGCAACGAGGCGATCTCGGCCGCCGGCCTCGCGCATCCGGGCATCGTGACCACCTACGACACTGGTGAGGACGACGGGGTCGCGTACATCGTGATGGAGCTCGTCGAGGGGCCGAACCTGCGCACGTTGCTCGACGAGCGCGGGCCCTTGCCCGTGCCCGACGCGCTGCGCATCGCGCGCGGCGTGGCCGCCGCGCTCGAAGAGGCGCACCGAAGCGGGATCGTGCACCGCGACATCAAGCCGGCCAACGTGCTCGTGCCTCCGAATGGACCGGTGAAGGTGACCGACTTCGGGATCGCCAAGGTGTCAGGGAAGGGTGACCTCACGAGCGCGGGCACGATCGTGGGGACCGCGCGCTACCTAGCGCCCGAGCAGGTGCGCGGCGAGCCCGCCGATGGCCGCGCCGACGTGTACGCGGTTGGGCTGCTGTTCCACGAGATGCTCGCCGGTGAGCTGCCCTTCCACGGCGACACCGAGATGGGTACGGCGCTCGCTCGCCTGAGCATGCCGCCCGACCCGCTCCCCGCGAGCATCCCCGCTGATGTCAAGGCGATCGAAGCGCGCTGTCTCGAGCAGATCGCAGGCGCGCGCTGGCCGAGCGCGCATGCGCTGGCCGCCGCGATCGACGCCGTGCTCCGCGGTGACGCGCTCCCGCCGGCCGAGGGCGACCCGCCGACGCGCACGGTGGCTCCCCCGCCGCCCGCGGCGCCGCCGACTCCCACCACCACGGCACCGCGCCCTCGTCCCCACGCGCGACGCTCCGGCCGGGCGTGGCCGTGGGCGATCCTCGGCGGCATCATGCTCGGCGCGGGTGCCGTTGGCGGCTACCTCATCCTGCAGGAGCTCGACAAGCGCGGCGGGGACACGATCGATCCCGGCGATGCGGCCCAGATCGTCAGCGCCGACGACTTCGACCCATTTGCCGACGTCGAGCACCCCGAGCTCGTCGACAACGTGTTCGACAACGACACGTCGAGCGCATGGCGCACCGAGACGTACTCCACCCCCGAGCTCGGGGGGAAGCAGGGCGTCGGGATCTATGTCGTCCTCGACTCGACGGCTGACGTCTCCAGCGTGGAGGTGCTGACGAACCAGAGCGGATGGGATGCCGAGATCTACGTGGCTGCGAGCCCGGCGACCGAGCTGAGCGGGTGGGGATCCCCCGCGGCGACCGGGACGAGCCTCGGCACGTCGCACGTGTTCGATCTCGATGAGTCCGGGGGCGCGGTGCTCGTGTGGCTGACGCGAGTCCCCGAAGGAGGCCGGCTCGAGATCACCGAGATCCGCGTTGGCTGACCTCGCCGGCGGTGCGCGGCCCACGCCGGACGGTGTGCGAATGGGTGGCGCGGCCGGGGTCGTCGAGGACAAGGCCCTCGCCCGCGCCGCGGCTCGAGGGGATCGTCGATCACTCGAGGTGCTCCTCGACCGGCACGCCGATCGCGTGCACGCCGTGTGCCGCCGGGTGATCGGACATCCCGAGGACGCGCTCGATGGCACACAAGAGGCGCTCGTCGCGATCGCCCGCGGGATCGGATCCTTCGACGGTCGGTCCGCGTTCACGACCTGGCTCTACCGGGTGGCGACCAACGCGGCGCTCGACGAGCTGCGGCGCAAGCGCCAGCGACCGGTCCCCGTCGACGAGCTCCCGGAGCCGGCGGCCGGTGGCTCGTCCGTCGCCGACCGGGTCGGCGCGCAGGTCGACATCGACGCGGCGCTCGCACAGCTGCCCGAGGAGTTCCGTGTCGCGGTCGTGCTGCGCGACCTCGCCGACCTCGACTATGCCGAGATCGCGGCCGTGCTCGACATCCCGCTGGGAACGGTGCGGTCGCGGATCGCTCGGGGCCGCGCCGCGCTCGCCGAGGTCCTCGGGAACCCCACGACCGTCGCCGACCGTCCAACTGAGCAGCCATGAACGAACCTCTCGACCCCGACATGCGCGACGAGGCGCTGGCCTCCCAGCTCGAGGTCGCGCCGGTCGACGAGGTGACTCGCCGACGCTTGGTGCGCACCGCGCTCGAGCGTCCTGCGGCGGCGCCGTCCACCCGTTGGATGACGGCGGTGTCGGTGGCCGCCGCGCTCGCGATCGGCGCGTTCGTCGGCGTGGTGCTCGTCGACGAGCAGGCGCCGCCGGAGTCGACCACCGCGCAGCGTGCGCCGACCGCGTCCGACGTCGAGGCGCTCGAGAGTGTGCCGGCCGCGGGCGCCGACGCGGCGTCCGGCCCGGTCACGCTGCTCGGTGACCTCGGCGACGTGACCAGGCTTGCCGACCTCCGGGCGGCGATCGACGTCAGCTTCGAACGGGCCGCGGGGCCGATGGAGAACGCGGTCGCGGCGTACGGATGCGGCGACCAACCGCCCGGAAACTTCGGGTTGGTGGCGACGAGCGCCGCCGGGACCGGCACCTACGAAGGCGCGCCGGTCACGGTGTTCATCGGCACCACCCCCGAGGGGCAAGCCCTCGCGGTCATCGTCCGGGCGGGTGACTGCACGGCCGTCGCGAACGTGTCGCTCGACCCTCGCTGATCCTCCCCTCACGGCAGGCCGCGGTTCCACGGCTGTGCCACGATGCGTCGGCGTGATCGCGGCGCCGACTCTCTCGCTCGTCCGCCGCTTCGGGCTGCTCCTCCTGCTGACCGTCGCGCTGCACGCGGCCGCGTTCACGGTCGAGCTGTTCAACCCCGACGAGGCCTTCGTGGGCACGCAGGCCCGCGTCGTGCTCGATGGCGGGTCCGTCTACGACGACACCGCCGATCGCAAGGCTCCTGCGCTTCCCTACCTCTATGCCGCCGCGTTCGCGGTGGTTGGCGACGACTCGCTGGTCGGTCCGCGGCTGCTCGCGATGCTCGCGCTCGCGCTGACCGCCTTCCTCGTCTTCTTGGAAGGTCGCGCCCGTTGGGGCGAACGCGCCGGGTGGGTGGCCGGGCTGCTCTGCGTGTTCGCCGCCACGGCGTACCTGCCTGGCGACGGGCAGGCCGCGAGCTTCGAGCTGTTCATGCTGCCCGCCACCGTCGGGGCCGTGGTGCTCGCGCGGCACGGTCGGTGGGCATCCGCGGGCGCGGCCGTCGGACTGTCGGTGCTCGTCAAGCAGACCGGCGGCGTGACCTTGCTGCCCGTGGCCTCCCGCGCCTGGCGGGCGCGTCAGCCGCGACCCTTCGTCCTCGCTGCGCTCGGGTTCGCCGCGCCGGTCGTGCTCGCGGCGGTGCTCATCGGGCCCGGCGAGTACACGCGGTGGAACGTGCTCGGCACCGGTGGGTTCGCCGCGCCGCCGCCGTTCGGCGAGGCCGTCCAGCTGCTCGGCGAGCAGGTCGGCCTCTGGATCGGTTTGAACGCGCCGCTCGTGCTGCTGCTCGCGCTGGCGTGGCGAGATCGTCGGCATCGGTCCGGCGCGCCCCCGACCGAGAGCTCCGGCGACAACGACCTCTGGATCTGGCTCGTGGGCGGCATCGTCGCGGTCGCGCTCGGGTGGCGCTTCTACGGGCACTACTTCCTCCAGCTCGTGCCACCGGTGAGCCTTCTCGCCGCCGGCGCGCTCGCGCGGCGGTCGACCCGCGTGCGCATCGGGGCACTGCTCGCGACCGGGGCCACCGCGACCGGCTGTGCGCTCGGGGCGCTCTTCGCGCATCCCGCGGACATCATCCGCCCGGAGCTCACCGACGGCGCGGCCCGTGCCATCCGTGCGCACTCGGGGGCCGACGACCGGGTGCTCGTGTGGGGCCTCGCACCGGAGCTCTACTGGGAGGCCGATCGGCTGCCCGCGACGCGCTTCGTGACGACGCTGTCGTTCCTCGCCGGGGTCCAACCGAGCCGCGACGAGCCCCGCGCGGAGCCCGCGCGCGCCAACCGGAAGAACTGGGATGACTTCCTCGCCGACTTCGACGCCCACCAGCCACGGCTCGTGCTCGACACTGCGCCCGCGGCGTTGAAGGACGCCGAGCTCGCTCCGATGAGCAAGTACTCCAGCCTGGCGATTCGGATCGTCGGCGACTACTGCTTTGTCCGCGAGGTCCGCGGCATGCATCTCTACGAGCGCCATACCCGGCCGGACGCCGACGCGGTCGGGTACCTCGCGAGGCCCGACACTCCGATCGCGCCGCCTTGCGGGCAGACCGTCGGCCGGGGTCGATCGACCCCCTGACAAGTACGCTCGCCGCCCTATGGCACGCGACGACTGGCCGAAGCAGGCCGCCGACACGATCGAAAAGGTCGTCGTCGCGGTCCGCGACAAGACCGTCGTCCCGGCCCAGAAGGCCACGAAGGCCGTCGTCTACGGGCTGCTCGCCACCTTCTTCATCGGCACCGCGCTCACCCTTCTCACCATTGGCGCCTTCCGGGGCCTGGTGATCCTCACCGGTGAGGTGTGGGCGGCCTACGGGATCTGCGGCGGAATCCTCGTGCTCGCCGGGGCGTTCTGCTGGTCACGGCGGATGCGACCGCCCAAGGACGAGGAGCAAGCGTGAGCGAGCAACGCAAGGTCGTGATCGCAGGATCGGGACCCGCGGGCCTCACCGCGGCGATCTATGCCGCCCGTGCCCTGCTCGAGCCGATCGTGATCGAGGGCATCGAGGCCGGCGGGCAGCTGATGCTCACGACCGACGTCGAGAACTACCCGGGGTTCCCCCAAGGGATCATGGGGCCCGACCTCATGACCAAGCTTCGGGAGCAGGCGGTCCGGTTCGGGGCTGAGTTCGTCACCGCCGACGTCGACCGGGTCGACCTGTCGGAGTCGCCGTTCGGGGCGTGGGTCGGCTCCACCGAGTACCGCGGCGACGCGCTCATCCTCTCTACCGGCGCGAGCGCGCAGATGCTCGGGCTCGAGTCCGAGGCCCGCTTGCTCGCCAAGGGGGTCTCGACCTGCGCGACGTGCGACGGCTTCTTCTTCCGGGGCAAGCCGATCGGGGTGGTCGGCGGCGGCGACACCGCCATCGAAGAGGCGCTCTTCCTCACGAAGTTCGCGACCAACGTCACCGTGATCCACCGCCGCGACGAGCTGCGGGCCTCGAAGATCATGGCCGAGCGGGCCTTCGCCAACGACAAGATCGACTTCCGCTGGAACTCGGTCGTCGACGAGGTGCTCGGCGACGACCGCGTCGAAGGCGTGCGGCTCACCGACACCGTCACTGGTGAGGAATCGCGCCTCGAGCTCGACGGCCTCTTCGTCGCGATCGGGCACACCCCCACCACCGACCTCGTGAAGGGCCAGATCGACCTCGACGCCTCCGGCTACGCGATCACCGCGGCCAACTCCACGGCCACGTCGGTCCCCGGCGTGTTCGCGGCCGGCGACGTGCAGGACCACGTCTTCCGGCAGGCGGTCACCGCGGCGGGCAGCGGCTGCATGGCCGCCATCGAGGCCGAGCGCTGGCTCGCTGCCAGAGAACACGGCTGAGAGAGCGGCGTCGGAGGCGATCGACAGGGAGCGAGCGGCCGCGAGGCGGGTTTCCCCGACTCGCAGCAAGCGACCGCATGCAGCAGGAATGCCCGGGACCCCAATCGGCGTTGGGGCCATCGGTACACTGCAACGCCCGTCCAGACGCCCTTCCAGTCCCCAAGGGAGGCCCCCGTGGGAGCCAACATCCAGATCCTCACCGACGACACCTTCGACGAGACCGTCGGGGGCGCCGAGAAGGCGGTGCTCGTCGACTTCTGGGCGGAGTGGTGTGGTCCTTGCAAGATGATCGCCCCGGTCCTCGAGGAGCTCGCCACCGAGTACGGCGACAAGCTCGACATCGCCAAGCTCAACGTCGACAACAACCCGACGACGGCGATGAAGTACAACGTGATGAGCATCCCCACCCTGTTGGTGTTCAAGGACGGTGAGCCCGTGAAGCGCCTCGTCGGCGCCAAGGGCAAGGGTCGGCTGCTCCAGGAGCTCGCCGAGTACGTGGGGTAAGCCCCTTCTCGCCCGGGGGAGACCCCGGGCACGCGAGCACGTTGACCTGAGCACCTTGGACGGGAAAGGGAGTTCCCATGCCCGCTGAGCTCCGGCCGGGCAGCCGCGGTGAGGCGGTCCGAGACCTCCAGGCGCGGCTGGTCGCGCTCGGCCACGACATCCACACCGACGACCTCGGTGACTTCGCCGACGGCACCGGCGCCGCGGTGCGCTCCTTCCAGGAGGCGCGCGGGCTGCGCGTCGACGGCGTCGTCGGGCTCCAGACGTGGAACACGCTCGTCGAGAGCGGCGTCGCGCTCGGCGACCGCCTCCTTTACTTCCGGCGCCCGATGCTCCGAGGCGACGACGTCGCCGGGCTCCAGCTGCGGCTGAACGCGCTCGGGTTCGACGCCGGTCGAGAGGACGGCATCCTCGGCGAGGAGTCCTACCAAGCCCTGGTCGAGTTCCAACGCGCCTCCGGCCTTCGTCCTGATGGCATCTGCGGACCGATCACACTCGCCGCCCTCGACCGCGTCGGCTCGTTCGCGGACGGTTCCGCCGCGTCGCTGCGCGAGCGCGAGCGCCTCCTCGCCGGCCCGCGCCATCTCGCCGACCTCCGCGTGTACGTGGCCGCGGAGCCCGGCCTCGCCGCGCTCGCCGAGCAGGTCGCCAAGAGCCTCGTCGACGCCGGTGCCGCGGCGATCCTCGACCCGTCCGGTGAAGAGGACGCGGTCGTCGCCGACGAAGCCAACCGCTACGGCGCCGACCTCTTCCTCGCGCTCCGCACGGGCGACGCCCGGTGCCGCTGCGCCTACTTCGCCACCGGCGACTTTCGCTCCGAAGCGGGTCTCGCCGTCGCGACCGCGATCCACAGCTCGCTCGCCGACGTCCTGCCGAGCGACGCGCAGGTCTGCGGCAAGGCCTACGCCGCACTCCGCGAGACCCGGATGACCGCGGTCGTCGTCGACGTCGTCCCCGAGCGCGACATCGAAGCCATGCGCATGTTGGTCGCAAAGGCAGGGGACGCAGGCCGAGCAATCGTCAAAGGCATCCAAGCAGCCATCGAACACCCCGACTCCGCCTGACTGGGCTACTTCCTGAGCAGTCAGACTTGGGGCGTGCGATTGCCGTTGCGCTGGCTCATTGACGAAGTGACCGCGCTCTGAGCTGGTGGGCTTGGTGGCTCGTGTGGACAGGTTTCGGCCTCGTCCCCACCGGGATCTACTTCGTCATCGACGCGGTCGTTCCAGGTCGGCGCAACGAAGTGCGTCGTCGACGGGTCCACGAGCGACTTGGGTTGACCCCTGACGCAAGACGCAGCGCCGGTCCGCCCTCGCCGGAGCTGACGCCACTCGAAGCCGCATACCGCGACGGCGTGTTGGGCGGCGACTTGGTGCCCCATGCGTTCGAAGGTCTCACGGCCAAAGACTGGTGTCTCTTGGTCATCGGATGGCTCATAGGCAGTGCGCTGCTTGGACCGCTGCTACTGCCGGTGTGGTGGCTCGCCGTCAGCTGGCTCGAGTGAGTTCGATCTTTCGCTGAGTTGAGGGCGGAGGACCCGGTGCCCTCTTCGCGAAGCAGTGGGACCGATCGACCGAGACCCGGCTCGAAGAGCCGACGGCCGGTCCGCCTGTGGCGGACGGCCGGCGCAGGGGCTCGGGCGAAGTTAGGTTCCGCTGAGCGAACGGGGGCACCGGCATGCTCCGGCCGGAGGTGAACGCACGGTACGAACGTGCGCGAAGCGGCGAACGTGCGGGGGTTCAGCCTGCCTTCGACCGCGGGGTCGCGGCGCGGGCATCGGTCATACGGCGGTAGATGCGCTCGAGGTCATCGAGTCCGGCGAACTCGCACGTCATCGAGCCCTTGCCGCCCTTCCCCATCTTGATCTTCACCCGCGTCTCGAGGAAGTCGCTCAGCAGCTCCTCGAGCTCGGCCAGACCCGGCGGCCGCATGCGGCCAGGCGCGGTGACCTTGTCGCCGATGTCGACGCCGTCGTTGCGCGCCCGCACGGCGTCCTCGACGGCGCGCACGGTCAGCTCCTCCTTGATCGCGCGCTTCGCGAGGGCTTCCTGGAACTTGCGGTCGGGCGTGCCGAGCAGCGCGCGTGCGTGGCCCATGGAGAGCTGCTGCTCGCGCACGGCACGCTGGATCGACGGCGGAAGCTGAAGCAGTCGCAGCGTGTTCGAGATCGCGACCCGGCTCTTGCCGACGCGCGACGCCACCTGCTCGTGCGTCATCTTGAAGTCCTCGATGAGCTGCTGGTACGCCGCGGCCTCTTCGAGGGGGTTCAGGTTCTCGCGCTGGACGTTCTCGACGAGCGCCTGCTCGAGCGCGGTGTCGTCTTGGGTTTCACGCACGAGCGCGGCGATCGACTGGAGCCCCACCCGGCGCGCGGCGCGCCAGCGCCGCTCACCCGCGATGAGCTCGAATTCATCGCCGGCCGGGCGGACCAGCACCGGCTGGAGCAGCCCGACCTCGCGGATCGAGTCGGCCAGCGCGCCGAGCGCCTCTTCGTCGAAGACGTCGCGCGGTTGGTACGGATTCGGTCGAATTGCCGCGATTGGGATTTCTCGGTACCCCGAGACCGCCTGGACCGGGTGGTCCAAGGTGCCAGGTGGAATGAGGGCGCCGAGCCCCCTACCGAGGCCGCCGGGTCGCGCCACTGCTCACCTCTTTCGCCAGATCGCGGTACGCCTTCGCGCCCCGCGATGCCGCGTCGAACACGATGATCGGCTGGCCGAACGACGGCGCCTCCGAGAGGCGCACGGTGCGCGGCACCACCGTGGAGTACACCCTGTTGCCGAAGTACTCGCGGACCTCGTTCACGACCTGGTCAGCGAGCTTCGTGCGCGCGTCGTACATGGTGAGGATGATCCCCCGGACATCCAGATCGGGGTTCAGGTTCGCCTGCACGAGCGATACGTTGCGGAGCAGCTGCCCCAAGCCCTCCAGGGCGTAGTACTCGCACTGGATCGGCACGATCACGTCGTCAGAAGCGGCGAGGCCGTTGACGGTGAGGAGGCCGAGCGACGGCGGGCAGTCGATGAGCACGAGGTCGTACTGATCCCGGATGATGTCGAGGGCTCGCTTGAGCTTGAGCTCCCGGCTGATCTGGGGCACCAGCTCGATCTCGGCGCCGGCGAGGTCGATGGTCGCGGGGACGACGAAAAGGTTCTTGATGCTGGTTGGCTCGACTGCGTCCTCGACCGAGGCGTCGTTCAGCAGCACGTCGTAGATCGAGCCCGAGAGGTCACGAGGGTTCAGGCCGAGGCCCGTCGTCGCATTCCCCTGGGGGTCGAGGTCGACCACCAGCACCCGGAAGTCGAGCTCGGCCAGCGCGGCGCCGAGGTTGACGGCGGTGGTGGTCTTGCCCACCCCGCCCTTCTGGTTGGCGATCGCGATGACCCGCGGCAGCACCATCGGCGCCAGTGCCGCGATGCCGGTCGTGACCGGCAGGGTCTGCGGATCGAGGATGGGTCCGTCGGGCAGCTGCCCGAGGACTCCGACGAGGTCGTCCTCGACGTGCTTCGTCTTGGCCACCACAGCCTCCGAGGCTTGTTCAGGCTTGACCTGAGGTTGAGGGTCGAACCATAGAGCCTCCGCGAGCGCTTGACCAGAGGTGCGGGAAGATTTTTCTCTTCTCGGTTCGCGACCCTGCTTCGGGCTCGGTCCGCAGTCTGGCCACCTCCGGCCGGAGCCCACCGGTGCCCCGTCCGAACCGGCTGCACCTCGCCTCGTCCAACTGCCTCCCGGAGGGGCTCCGGTGCCCTCCGTCCTCCGCGCTTCGGGCTAGCTCCTCGATCCGAGTCGTCGCGATCTGATCCGCGGTCGTTGCCGCTCTTCGCAGTCTGGTCAATCGTCGAGGTGAGGCTTCGAGGCAGGGGTGGTTCCGTGGCGATTCGGGTGGTTCGTTTCAAGATCCGCTTGCAGGTCGGTTCCCCGACCCTCTTCTGGGTGTTCCACGTGGAACGTCCCGCGACCTGGCGGGTCGGGTGGTTCGATGTTTCACGTGGAACGTGGGTTACCAGAGGGGGCGCTTGGTGGGGTGGTTGGCGCCTCGTGGGATGTGGAGGCGTGGGGGGTGGGTGAGCGTGAGGAGGGCGACCGTGACTCCCTCGCTCCTTCGGAGCTCGGGAGGGGTCAGACCGAGCTCGGCGATGCCGGCCTCTGGCCACCTGGTCGTCGGATCCGAGTCCGGGGGCTCGCTGACCGCGAGGCGACCGCCGACGTGCAAGAGGGCGCTCGCGCACTCGGCGGTGGCGGCGGGTGGTCCGAAGCCTCTCGCCACGACGAGGGCGTAGTGAGCCCGGTGGGCGGGGTCGTGGGCGGCGGCTTCGGCTCGGGCCGTGAGCACCTGAATCCGGTCTGCGAGGCCAAGGTCGGTGAGGGCTCGGGCGAGGACTCCGGTCCGACGGACCTTCCCGTCGAGGAGCACGCCGGTCGACTCCGGCCAGGCGAGGGCGAGGACCAGTCCGGGGATGCCGCTGCCGGTGCCGAGATCCAGGAACGGGCCCGGTGGAGGACCGATCGCCGCGGCCATGCCGGCGGCGTGGTCGATGTGGTCCTGGACCGGGCCCGGACCGAGGAACCCCCGACGGCGCGCCTCTTCGAGGATCTCTGTCACCGCCCGCGGAGCTGTGCCGTCAGGCGCGGTGGATCACCACCCAGCGTCGGGGCTCTTCGCCCTCTGAGGCGGTGCCCACGCCGTCGACCTCGGTGATCGCGTCGTGCACGACCTTGCGGTCCGAGGCGTTCATCGGCTCGAGCGCCAGCTCCTCGCCGGACTCCAGCACCTGCTGGGCCTGCTCGACCGCGAACCTGCCCAGGGCCTCCCGCCGCTTGGCCCGGTAGCCGCCGACGTCGACGTTGATTCGGGCTCCCCGCCCCTCCGTCTGGCGCTGGACCGCGGTGCGAACCAGCTCCTCGATCGCCTGGAGCGTTGCGCCCTTGGGCCCGAGCAGCAGCCCGACGTCGGAACCCGTGACGTCGACCAGGACACCGTCGTCTTCGATGCGGGCCTTCGTGGCCGCCCCCACCTCAAAGGCATCCACGATCCCGCGGGTGAACTCCTCGGCCGAGGCTCGTTGCTCCTCGAGTGAGACCTCGTCAATCTCCTCGTGCTCCATCGCTCCCTCTCCCCTCGCACTCGCCGGGCGCTCCTCACGACGTTCGCCGCGTCCCCGACCTCGACCGCCCCGACGTCGGCGCCGGGTCGCCGGCCGAGCCCCGTCATCCCCGGTCACGGCAACCGCCGCACCGTCACCGCCACCGCCACTGCGCCGCCGCGATCCGCCCGTCGACCGACTGTCCTCCCGGTGGGCCGAGCGACGCCGCCGCTCCCCGGGCTTTTCACGGGAGACCGGCTTGACCCGCGCCCGGATCCGGGCACCGCGCCGTCCGAGCAGCCCGCCTTTGGGCTCCTCAACGACCTCGTACTCGACTTCCTCTTCGTCGACTCCGAGCTCGTCGAGCGCGGTGTCGAGCGCCTCAGCGACCGTTCGGCCGGTCGTCTCCACCCATTCCATCGCCCGGCCTCAGCGCTTGCGCTTCTTCTTGTTGCGCCGCCGTGGGGTGCTCGACCGGTTCCCGCCGGTCGACTCCGACGACGGCGCCGGGGACGTGGGCCCCGAAGGACCGCGGCCCGTGGGCCCCGAAGCCGGGGGCGCCGACATCGAGAGCATCCCTCGGAGACCGGAGGCCTTCGGGCCCGCAGCCGCGGGCGCGCGATCGGGCGCCGGGCCGGAACGGTTGCCGTCGGAATGCTCCGGCGCCGGCTCCGCCACGCTGGCTTCGATCTCCTCGGGGGGCGCGGCCTTGCTCGGGCGCACCGAGCTCTTGGCCTCGAGCGCCTTCCCGCCAGGGCCGTGCAGCGCCGATCCGTGGCGACTGAAGATGACCTCTTGCTGGCCGAGGCGCCAGAGGTTGCTCACGAAGAAGTACAGGACCAAGCCGGCAGGGAAGTTCAACGAGATGAGCCCGAAGAAGACGGGGAGCACCTTCATCAAGGTGCCCATGCCCTTGTTCGTCACCGGGGTCCGCTTCTGGGCCTGTCGGCTCTGCAGGTAGCCGGTCAGCATCACCAGCACGACCAGCAGGAAGTACGGGAGCGCGTCGAAGAACCCGCCGTGCGGGTCGGTGGCGGTGAGCTGGAGATCGATGCCGAGGAACTCGAGGTGGTTGACGAACTTGTCGCCTCGCTCGAACTCGGGGAATGCTTGGGCGAGGGTCCTGCCGACCGTGTCTCCGCAGCGCCCGACGAAGTCGCCGAACCCGGCGCAGAGGGCGTCGCGCAGCCCGCTGAGCGATCCGGTCCGGGGCACGTACTTCTGCGGGTCCCGCAGGACCCCGAACAGCGAGATGAAGATCGGCATCTGCGCCAGGAGCGGCAGGCACCCGGCGAGCGGGTTGACCTTGGCCTCCTGGTAGAGCTTCATCATCTCTTCGTTGAGCTTCTGGCGGTCGCCCTTGTACTTGGCCTGGAGCTTCTTGATCTCTGGCTGGAGCCGCTGCATGGCCATCATCGACTTGGCCTGCTTCGCGGTCAGCGGGTACAGGATCAGCATCACGGTGAACGTGAGCAGGATGATCGCGACCCCCAGGTTGGGGACCACCGAGTAGAAGAGCGACAGCAGCCAACCGATGGCGTCGTAGAGCGGGTCGAGCATCGAAGACCTCTCTCAGGCGGTCGCGGCAGGCGACCGGGGGGAACGTACGTTCGATCTAGGTGGGACGGGGTCGAGCCCGCCCGGGTTCCACGGGTGACAACGCCCGACCCGACGGGCAGCCAGCCAGCTGCCGCGGGCGGCGCCGTGGACCGTCAGGGCCTCGAGCGCATACGCCGAGCATGACGGGTGGAAGCGGCACCGTGGGGGCAGCCGCGTGCTCACCACGCGCCAGCCCCGCACCGGCAACATCACGAGGCGCGCCGGCACCGAGGCGCCCCTTGCGGACATGGGCTCGGTCATCCGGGCTCGTCCAGCTCGGCCACGAGCCCCTCGACTGCCGCGATGAGCTCGGTGAAGGGCATCGTCAACACGCCCTGATCGCCCCCGAACAAGTACGCGCCGGCCGGCAGGCGTACGTCGAGCTGCTCGATCGCGGCGCGCAGCCGGCGCCGCGCGCGATTTCGCGCGACGGCACCGCCCATCGGGCGACCGATCGCGTACGCGACGCGTGGCGGACGACCCTGCGGGTCGGGGACGTGGCGCAGCGTGAGCGGACCACGGCGAAGGCGGCGGGCCCGTGAGAGGGCCGCGAAGGCTGCACGGTCGCGAACGCGCCAGATCAGGCTGACAGTCGCTTCCGGCCGCGCCGTCGGCGCGACCGAATCACCGCGCGTCCACCCTTGGAACGCATGCGGAGGCGGAAGCCGTGGGTCTTCTTCCGCTTTCGAGTGTTCGGTTGGAACGTGCGCTTCACCCGTTGCCTCCTCGTTCCGGCAGAACCCCTCGACCGAGGTTGGGGTGGGGGTCGCGAGCCGGTTCGCCGACGAGTCTACGAGTGCGGCGAGGGGACCGGCAACGCGGGGCCGCGCGCGCTCGAGGCGCGCGCCCCGTCTCGACGCGCGCGCCGCGACGGTTCTTCGCGCTCCGCTTGCACATGCGCGCCCGCGGCACTACGTTCCGCCGCGTACCGCACGAACCGGTCCCGTGCGGCGAGTTCCTCGGCGGGGGTTCCGGCTCCTCCGGGCCGGACCAGCCCAGGGGGAGGCCCGCGGCCGACCCCGCAGTTCTCCACAACTGTGGACGTGCCTGTGGACAACCTTGATTCGGTCGCGGCGGCGGCCGACGACCTCGCTGAACGCATCTGGGAGCAGGCCGCGCCCCATCTCAGGGCTGAGCTCGCCGACGCCACCTGGCACGCCTGGTTTCAAGGGGTGCGGCCGCTGCGCTTCCAGCACGACGTCCTCGTCCTCGCGGTGCCCAGCGCCCTCGCGGCCGAGCGGATCCGGTCGGCGTACCACCCCATGCTCGACGGCGCGCTGCGCGGCGCGACGGGTCGAGACGTCGCGGTCGAGTTCCTCGTCGACACCGACGCCCGCACCGACGACCCTGTGCGGCCCGCCGGCCCCGTGCCTGCCGCCGAACCGACGGTGGAGACGGCGGTCGCGCCGTCGTCACCCAGCGAGTCGACCTGGGCGTCAGGCACGCTGAACCCGCGCTACACGTTCGACCAGTTCGTGATCGGCGCGTCGAACCGGTTCGCTCACGCGGCCGCGCTCTCGGTCGCCGAAGCCCCCTCCCAGGCCTACAACCCGCTCTTCATCTACGGGCCCGCCGGCCTCGGCAAGACCCACCTGCTGCAGGCGATCGGCCACCACGTCCGCAGCCTGTACTCCAAGAAGCGCGTCCGGTACGTGTCCACCGAGTCGTTCATGAACGACTTCGTCGAGGCGATCCGCGAGCGCACGCGCATGCCCGTCTTCAAGCGGCGCTACCGCGACCTCGACGTGCTGCTCATCGACGACATCCAGTTCCTGGAACGCACCCAAGAGCTCCAAGAGGAGTTCTTCCACACGTTCAACCAGCTCCACAACGAGGGCGGCCAGATCGTGATCTCCTCCGACCGCTCCCCCAAGTCGATCGCGACGCTCGAGGACCGGCTGCGCACCCGATTCGAATGGGGCCTCATCACCGATATCCAGCCGCCCGAGTTCGAGACCCGCCTCGCCATCCTCCGAAAGAAGGCTGGCATGGAGAAGCTCGACGGGATCCCCGACGAGGTCCTCGGGTTCATTGCCAGCAACGTGCGCGACAACATTCGCGAGCTCGAGGGCGCCCTGATCCGGGTGGCCGCCTACTCCAGCCTCAACCGCGCCGCCCTCTCGGAGGAAGTCGCCCGTACCGTGCTGGCCGACCTGCTGCCCGCGACCCAGCCGCGAGCGATCACCGCCGACCTCATCCTCGACGAGTCCGCCAAGATGTTCGGCTTCACCGTCGACGATCTCTGCGGGAAGAGCAGGCGCCGGCCCCTGGTCACCGCCCGGCAGATCTCCATGTACGTGATGCGGGAGGTGACCGACTTCAGCTACCCCCGCATCGCCGCGGCCTTCGGTGGCCGCGACCACACCACCGTGATGTACGCCGTCGACAAGATCCGCGAGCAGATGGCCGAGAAGCACGTGACGTTTGAACAGGTCAGCGACCTGATCGGACGAGTCCGCCTCGGCAGCAGTGGATAACGCTGTGGAGGACTGGGGATTGCCGGCGCGATTCGGGCAGGGAGCGTATGGATCGCGGGGTCACCACTGCCGCACCTGGGGACCATGGTGGAGAGTCTGTGGACGGGCATCGTCACACTCACCTGCGACGATGACTCTCTCTCCACAATCCACAGCCCCTACTACTGCTACACCAAAGATCTCTTTTTTGTAGAGACAGGACTGGGAGAACCACTACGTGAAGTTCGTCTGCGAACGGGACACGCTCGAGCGAGCCGTCAGCACCGCGTACCGAGCGGTGGCCTCGCGTGCCGGCGCCCTGCCGGTGCTCTCTGGTCTCCAGGTGACCTTGAGTCCGGGCAGTGTGGAGTTCACCGGTTCTGATCTCGAGCTCACCATCCGGTCACGGGTCGATGCCGACGTCGAAGGGGAGGGCAAGGCCGTCCTCGTGGCGCGACTACTGGTCGACACGTTGGCCAAGGTGCAGAGCGGTCGGGTCACGGTCGAGATCGGTGACGACCAGGCGAAGATCGAGGCGGGCAAGTTCCGGTCCGAGCTGAGGACGTTGGCAGCGAGCGACTTCCCGCGGTTGCCCGAGCATGAGGGCGATCCCGTCAAGGTGGCAAGCGGGCCGCTGGCCGAAGGGCTCCGGCAGGTGGTGCCGGCGGCGTCCCGTGACGATGCCCGACCGATCCTCACTGGCGTGCTGGTCACGTCGACGGCCGATGGAGTGCGGCTGGTCGCGACCGACTCCTACCGCCTCGCGGTGCGTGACCTCGCCGGCATGTCGTTGCTGCCCGAAGGCCAGAAGGTGCTCGTCGGCGCGAAGGGGCTGGGCGAACTCCAGCGGCTCCTCGGTGACGACGATGTCGAGGTGTTCCTGGGGGAGCGCGATGTGACATTCCGCCTCGCGAACACCGAGGTGTCGGCGCGGCTGATCGAGGGCGACTTCCCGAACTACCAGCAGCTCATCCCCAGCGGCTACCCGAACAAGCTGACCGTCGAGCGCGACGCGCTCACCAGCGCGGTCGAGCGGGTGAGCCTCGTCGGGGGCACCAACCGCGACTCGTCGCCGATCCGCCTGGCCATGTCGTCCGACGGCCTCGAACTCTCGGCCACCGCACAGGACGTCGGCCAGTCGTTCGAGCCGGTCGAAGCGAAGTACGAGGGCAGCGATCTCACCGTCGCGTTCAACTCGCGATTCCTGCTCGACGGGGTGGCCGCCGCCGCGGCGCAGGAGATCACGATCGAGTCCACCGACCCGCTCAAGCCCGCTGTCCTGCGGGGGGGCGACGCGGAGTTCCTCTACTTGTTGATGCCCGTGCGCATCGCCTGACGGCGCACGGTGCGCGTCACCGCGCTCTCCCTCGCCGACTTCCGGAGCTACGCCTCGGCCGACCTCGAGCTCGCGGACGGTGTGACCGCCGTGGTCGGGGGCAACGCCGCCGGCAAGACCAGCCTCCTGGAGGCGATCGGCTGGGCCGCGCTCGGTAAATCGTTCCGGGGCGTGCACGATTCTGCACTCGTCCGCAGCGGGGCGGAGCAGGCTGTCGTCCGGGCCGACGTCCGGGCGGCGGGGGATCGGCACCGAACGGTTGAGGCCGAGGTGCGGGCGGTGGGCCGGAACCGGATCCTGGTCGACAAGCACTCCATCGCTCGCACCCGCGACCTGCTCGACTGCCTGCGGGTCACGGTCTTCGCGCCCGATGACCTGTCGCTCGTCAAGGGCGCACCTGGTGGTCGGCGCGACTACCTCGACGACCTGCTCATGGCGACGGCGCCGCGCTTCCAGGCGACGTGCAAGGAGTACGAGAAGATCGTCCGCCAGCGCAACGCGCTGCTCAAAGGCGGACTGCGCGACCCCGACGCGCGGGCCACCCTCGCGGTGTTCGACGACCAGCTCGTCCAGACCGGAAGTGAGCTCGTGGTTGGCCGGCTGGCCCTCGTCGCGCGGCTGGGGCCGCTGCTCGATGCCGCGTACCGCGCACTCGCGCCGGCCACGGAGTCGATCGGCGCGCGGTACGCGGCCGAGTGGGCCGAGGGCGGCACTCCCGAGCACGACTCGGTACCGGAGCTGATGCGCGGTGCGCTGGCGCAGCGCCATCGTCAGGAGGTTGACCGCGGCCTCACGCTGGTCGGGCCGCACCGCGACGAGTGGCGGCTCGAGGTCGGCGGGTTCGACAGCCGGACCCAGGCGTCCCAGGGCGAGCAGCGCACCCTCGCCCTGTCGATGCGGTTGGCGGGACACCGACTCACCGCCGAGGTCCTCGACGACCCCCCCGTGCTGCTGCTCGACGACGTGTTCAGCGAGCTGGATCCCGACCGGGCCGACGCGCTCGTGCGCGAGCTCCCGCCCGGTCAGACGATCGTCACGACCGCGGGCGTATTGCCCGACGGCGTGCATGCGCAGCAGCGAGTGCAGGTCGGGTCGGGTCGTTTGGTGACCGAGTGAACCCCCCGCGCCGAGCGCGCCGGCCCCGTGCCCATCCCGACGAGGATCCGGTCTCGATCGGCGAGGCGCTCGGCGAGGTCGGCGAGGAGCTCGGGCTCCCAGCACCCGACGCGATGACCGCGCTCAGCGAGCGCTGGGTCGAGGTCGTGGGTCCAGCGGTCGCGCCGCACGCGCGGCTGCGCGGGGTCCGCGACGGAATCGCAACGATCGCCGTCGACGCGCCGGCCTGGGCGACCGAGCTGAAGTACCAAGAAGAGACGCTCAAGGCGCGCATCGAGGACGTCACCGGTCGCGACGTCGTACGTAGTGTGCGAGTGGTGGTAGACCCCACTCCCTGAGCGCGTTCGAGCCCCGCCGTGCGCGTCGATCAGGGCAGTCTTCTGGTACACTACGAGGTGTCAGTTTGGGCCTCTGACCTGCACTTTTGCGGATCAGAGCCCGATTCGGCACCGCTCTCCCCCAGCCCCTAGCGAGCCCCCGAGGACCAGCGCGCGTTGAGCCCCGCGAAGTCTGCGAAAACGACCAAGAAGACCCCGTCGCGCGTCGCCAAGAAGACCCCGTCGCGCGCCACGAAGGCGACCACCCGGAGCGCCAAGTCCGCCACGCGTGCCCCAGCACGCGCCTCCACAAAGAGTGCGTCGGCCACCAAGTCGCGGTACACCGCGAAGGACATCACCGTCCTCAAGGGTCTCGAGCCGGTCCGGGAGCGTCCCGGCATGTACATCGGCTCGACGGGTCCGTCGGGGCTCCACCACCTCGTCTACGAAGTCGTCGACAACTCCGTCGACGAGGCGATGGCCGGTGAGGCGACCCGCATCGACGTGACGATCCTGCCCGACGGTGGCTGCCGGGTCACCGACAACGGCCGCGGCATCCCCGTCGACGCGCACCCCGACAACAAGAAGAAGTCGGCCGCCGAGATCATCCTGACCACGTTGCACGCCGGCGGGAAGTTCGGTGGCGACGGCTACAAGATCTCGGGTGGTCTCCACGGCGTCGGCGTCTCCGTCGTGAACGCGCTGTCGAGCCGGCTCGAGCTCGAGGTCCACCGCGAAGGCGGGAAGTGGGTGCAGAGCTACGCCAAGGGCGGCGTCCCGCAAGGCGCGCTGAAGCGAGCGGGCCCGTCGAAGCAGCGGGGCACGACCGTCACCTTCTGGCCCGACCCGACGGTGTTCGAGGAGACCGACTTTCGCGCGCAAACCCTCTTGGAACGGCTCCAGGAGATGGCGTTCCTCAACCGCAACCTCGAGATCCACTTCCGCGATGAGCGCACGAGTCCCGCGCACGAGCAGGTCTTCAAGTACGCCGGCGGCATCGTCGACTTCGTGCGCCACCTGAACGAGTCGAAGGAGCCGCTGTTCCGGCGCGTCGTCGATTTCAACGAGGTCGGCAAGGACACCGAAGTCGACATCGCGATGCAGTGGAACTCCGGCTACTACGAGGGCATCCACTCCTTCGCGAACAACATCGCCACGACCGAGGGCGGAATGCACGAAGAGGGCTTCAAGAAGTCACTCACCAACGTGCTCAACCGCTACGCCAAGGGCAAGGGCCTCATCAAGGACAAGGAAGACAACCTCCAGGGGGAGGACATCCGCGAAGGACTCACCGCGATCGTGTCGGTGAAGCTGCGCAACCCGCAGTTCGAAGGCCAGACCAAGGCGAAGCTCGGCAACACCGAGATGCGGTCGCTGGTCGAGAAGGTCACCAACGAGAAGCTCGCGGAGTGGCTGGAGCAGCACCCTTCCGAGGGCAAGGCGATCGTGAGCAAGTCGCTCCAAGCCGCGCGTGCACGTGTCGCCGCCCGTCAGGCGCGCGACCTCACGCGGCGCAAGTCACTGCTTGAGTCGTCCGCGATGCCGGGCAAGCTCGCCGACTGCTCGTCCAAGGAACCCACCGAGTGCGAGCTGTTCATCGTCGAGGGCGACAGCGCCGGCGGCAGCGCGAAGCGCGCCCGCGACCCGCGCGTGCAGGCGATCCTTCCCATCCGCGGCAAGATCCTCAACGTCGAGCGCGCGCGCATGGACCGCATGCTCAAGAACGAAGAGATCCAGTCGCTGATCCAGGCGATCGGCACCGGCATCGCCGAAGACTTCGACGGCAGCAAGCTCCGCTACTTCAAGATCATCCTCATGGCCGATGCCGACGTCGACGGCGCACACATCCGCACGCTGCTGCTCACGTTCTTCCACCGGCAGCTGCCCGAGCTGGTGCGCTACGGCTGCATCTACATCGCGCAGCCCCCGCTGTTCCGGGCCGACATCGGGAAGGAACGCACGTACTTGAAGGACGACGCCGCGCTGCGCAGCTTCGAAGGCGCGCACAACGGCTCCAAGATCGAGGTCAACCGGTTCAAGGGTCTCGGTGAGATGGACTGGCAGGAGCTCGGCGAGACCACGATGAACCAAGCGACGCGCTCGATGCTGCGCGTGTCGGTGGACGACGCTGCGATCGCCGACGGCGTGTTCTCGCGGTTGATGGGTGACGACGCGGAGCAGCGCAAGCAGTTCATCCAAGAGAACGCCAAGGACGTCCGCTTCATCGATGTGTGAGGAGATGCAGCGGAGGCGTGGCCGGACGGTCGGGACGCTGGAGCGGAATCGACCAGACGCGGAGGTAGCGCGAGCTCATGCCTGACGATCTGGCCCAAGGAACCCTCGGCGACAGCGGAATCGAGCTCGTCGAGATCCGTGAGGAAGTCGAACGGTCGTTCCTCGACTACGCGATGTCGGTCATCACCGCGCGTGCGTTGCCCGACGCGCGCGACGGGTTGAAGCCCGTGCAGCGCCGGATCCTCTACGGGATGTTCTCGCAAGGCCTGCGGCCCGACCGCAAGCACCAGAAGTCGGCGCAGGCCGTCGGCGAGGTGATGGGCAAGTACCACCCGCACGCGGGCGAAGCGATCTACGACGCGCTCGCACGCATGGCGCAGGACTTCTCGCTGCGATACCCGCTGATCGACGGGCACGGGAACTTCGGGTCGCCCGACCCCAACGACCGTCCCGCCGCGCAGCGCTACACCGAGGCGCGGCTCGCGGCGCTCGCGATGGAGCTGCTCGGTGAGATCAACGAGCGCACGGTCGACTGGGACGCCACGTACGACGGGCAGAACGAAGAGCCGATGGTGTTGCCGGCGCGCTTCCCGAACCTCTTGGTGAATGGCGGCGGTGGCATCGCGGTCGGCATGGCGACGAACATCCCGCCGCACAACCTCGGCGAAGTCATCGACGCGGCCGTTCACATGGTCGACAACCCCGACGCCAAGGTGTCGGACCTCATGAAGATCGTGAAGGGTCCCGACTTCCCGACCGGCGCGCTCATCCTCGGCAAGGACGGGATCAAAGACGCGTACACGAAGGGTCGCGGCTCCATCAAGATGCGCGCCGTCGCGGAGATCGATGAAGGCAAGAAGGGTGAGACGCGCATCGTCGTGAGTGAGGTCCCGTTCCAGACCTCAGTCGAGGTCATCGGCCAGCGCATCGCCGAGCTCGTGAACGACCGCAAGATCGAGGGCATCCGCGACGTGCGCAACGAGTCGGCTGGTGACACGCCGCGGCTCGTGGTCGAGCTCCGTCGTGACGCGAACCCGAATGTCGTGCTGAACCAGCTCTTCAAGCACACGCCGATGCAGACGAACTTCGCCGTCAACATGCTGGCGCTCGTCGACGGCGTGCCGATGGTGTTGAGCCTGGATCGCGCGCTCATCGTCTACGTGCACCACCAAATGGAGGTGGTGACGCGGCGCACGCAGTACCGCCTCGACGAGGCGAACAAGGACGAGCACATCGTCGAGGGCCTGGTGAAGGCGCTCGGGATGATCGACAAGATCATCGAGTTCATCAAGAAGTCCGCCGACGCCGACGTGGCGCTCGCCGGCCTGATGAAGAAGCCGTTCGACTTCACCGAGATCCAGGCCCGCTACATCCTCGACATGCAGCTCCGTCGGCTTACGCAGCTTGAAGGCAAGAAGCTGCGCGACCGACTCGCCGAGCTCCAAGCGCTCATCAAGGAGCTCGAGTCGATCCTCAAGAGCAAGACGAAGCTCCGCAAGGTCATCAAGGACGAGCTGCTCGAGCTGAAGGGGCGGTACGCCGACGCGCGTCGCACGAAGCTCACGGTCGACGTCGGCGAGATCGACGTGCTCGACCTGATCCAGGACGACGAAGTGGTGGTCGTGCTCACGAAGCAGGGCTACATCAAGACCGTCGCGGCTGAAGCCTTCCGTCGCCAGGGTCGAGGCGGCAAGGGTGTGCGTGGTAGCCAGTCCAAGGACGACGACTACGTCGACAAGCTGCTCACCACGACCGCGCACTCGTACCTGCTGCTGTTCTCGAACCGCGGCAAGGTGTACCGGCTGCGGGCCCATGAGATCCCGATGAAGGTCCGCACCGCGCGCGGCACTGCGCTCCCCAACCTCATCACGCTCGCGCAGGACGAGCGGATCGAGGCCATCATCGACACCCGCACCTACGAAGAGGGCGCGTACCTCCTCTTCGCCACCAAGAACGGCGTGGTGAAGAAGACGCGGATGACCGAGTACGACACGTCGGTGCGTAGCGGCCTCATTGCCATCAACCTCGCCCGCAACGACGAGCTCGTGCGGGTCATCCAGACCACCGGCAAGAACGACGTGGTCATGGCCACGCGCAACGGGCAGACGATCCGCTTCAACGAGTCCGGCGTACGGTCGATGGGGCGTGCCGCCGGTGGGGTGCGGGGCATGAAGATGAAGCCGGGCGACTCCGTGGTCGGCTGCGACGTCTACCGGCGGGGCGGGGTGATGCTCTTCGTGAGCTCCAGCGGCCACGGGAAGCGCACCAAGCTCGACCTGTTCCACAAGCAGGGCCGGGGCGGGCAGGGCGTGCGGGGCATGAAGGTCACCGAGGCCCGGGGCGGGGTCGTGGACGCTTTCACGGTGAGTGACGACGACGAGGTTCTGGTGTTCTCGTCAGGTGGCAATATCATTCGCCTGCCTGTGGGTGAGATCTCGATGCAAGGTCGGGACGCCACCGGTGTGCGGGTCGCCCGCTTGGGCGACGGTGAGACCATCGTTGCGGTCGCCCCCGTCCTCGAGGGCGACACCGGAGAGGGCTTCTGAGCGACCGTACGCGCCGCAGGTAACCTGCGGCCCCAGGGAGCGTGGCCCGAGCGGCCCGGCCCGTAGGGCCGAGAGCGGAGAGAAAAACTCTTGTCCAAGACCCCCGAAGACCTCACCGCCCCTTCTGGCGCGCCCGCTGAGGGTGTTCGCATCGACGCGCCGCGCGCGCCGAGCAAGGGTGGATCGGTCTCCTCTGGCGCGGGCGGGCCCGGCGCACCGCCTCCGCCCCAGCGTCCTTGCCGCGACCCCGACTCGCCCAGTCCAGCGGCTGCTCCTCCCGAGGACCTCCAGCCGCCCGCGCCGAAGCCGACTCCGCCTCCCGCACCCGCCCCGTCCGCACCCAAGTTCGCCGACCCGATTGCCGACATCGCTCCTACCGAGCTCGACCTCGAAGCCGACGAAGAGGACGCTCGTCCCCGTCGCAGCCGGCGCCGCGCCGCCGCTCGACCGGTCACCACCGTGCGTCCCACGATGGCGCCGAACTCACAGCGGCAGTACCGGCAGACCTTGGTCAAAGTCGACCTGTGGTCGGTGACCAAGCTCTCGCTCTGCTTCTACCTGAGCGCCATGTTCGTGACGCTCGTCGCGCTGATCGCGCTCTGGGTCATCGCCGACGCCACCGGCATCATCGGTGACATCGAAGAGTTCATCGGCGAGCTGCTCTCGGCCAAGAAGGACTCCTTCCAGTTCCTGTCGGCGGAGGTGCTGCGCGGCACGATCCTCATCGGGCTCGTGGTCGTCGCGATCCAGGTGATCGTGACGGTGGTCGCGGCGTCCTTCTACAACATCTTCGCCGAGCTCTTCGGCGGCATCGAGTTCATCGTTCGCGAAGAGGAAGCGTCACCGCGCCAATAACCATCGCCTTCATGGTCGACGCCGCGAGCTGCGTCGGCGCCGTGGCGTCGGAGGCAGAGTCACACGACACCACTACACTTCTTCACTCGCTTCCGGGGCTATAGCTCAGCCGGTTAGAGCGCATCCCTGATAAGGATGAGGTCCGTGGTTCGATTCCACGTAGCCCCACTGGCTCTTCGTCGCCGGGTATCCCCGCGGGATTCGTCAGTACACTCAGCGCCGTGAAAGGGTCGTCGCTCCGTCGCGGACTCCTGGTCGCGGTGATGGCTGTGCTGGTCGGTCTCGTGGTGCGCACACGCGGCAAGGGTGTGGCAGTCACCAGCGGCGGCTGGCGGGAGCTCGAGGGCCCCGACTTTCGGTGACCCGAGTCCTGCTGGTGGGAGCCGGCGCGGTCGGCGCCCGGGCGGGTCGTCAGCTCGTCGACACCGAAGGCGTCGACGACGTGCTCGTCGCTGACCGCACGCCGGAACGAGCGCAGGCGCTTGCACGAGCGCTCGGGCCTTCCGCGCACGTCGCGCCCTGGCCACCGAGTGGCCTGGATGAAGTGGACGCGGTGGCCACGGCACTTCCGGGCGCGCCGTCGCTTCCTGTCGCGCGCGCCGCGGTCTCAGCGGGAAGACCCGTCGCGGTGGTCGGCGACGAAGAGCCCGCGCTGGCAGCGGCGCTGGCACTCGACGGTGCCGCGCGCGACGCGCGCGTAGCGGTCGTCGCAGGATGTGCGCTCGTTCCCGGCTTGAGCGAGGTGCTGGCACGACACGCTAGCGACGCACTCGAAGCGGCGGACGAGGTCCACGTGGCCCGCGCCGGCGTAGCGGGCAAGGAGTGCATCGCCGCGCTGCGCCGTATCCGCCGGGACAAGGCGCTCGAATGGCACGACGGCGAATGGCGATCCGAGCGTCGCGTCGGACCCCAGCTCGTCTGGTTCCCGGACCCAGTCGGTGCGCGGGAGTGTGAAATCGCAGCCGCGGGCGTGTCGCTCATGCGCGACGCGGTGCCCGGAACGCTGCGCGCCACGGTCCGCGTGGCCGAGCCGCCAGTCCGAAGCCCCGTGCTCGCAGTGCTCGGCCGCCAGCAGCTCGATGATGGGTGGGGCGCGCTTCGCGTCGAGGTGTGGGGCTGGCGGGGCCAGGCGCGTGAGTCGATCGTGTACGGCGCGATCGAACGCCCGGCGGTCGCGGCGGGCACCGTGCTTGCGGTGACCGCGGCGCGGCTCGCGGGCGCGCTTCCAGAGATCGCGTTCCGCGCCGAGCCAATTGGGGCGCATGGTCTTGGAACTCTCGTGGAACCGGCGCCGTTTCTGGCGGAGCTCGCGCGTCGCGGCGTGAAGGCGGCTGCGTTCGAAGGAACCGCCGCCGCCTGACCGTGCGCTACGTCGCGTGTTGGCTCGTGCACGCGCGGTGAAGGCGCGCTGCGCGGCGCAGACAACACGTTGAGCGACCGCGCGGCGGCAATGCCGCGCGCGGTGGGTGGCGCGGCCGTAATTTGTCCGCCGTGAGCGAGGGAGCGGGCCAGCTCGCGAACGAATCCGTGTCCTTCTGGTTGCACGCAGCCGGCGTGCTCTCCGAAGGGATCGTCGTGCGCGAGGAGAACGGACGCGTCGTCTTCATCAACAGCGCCGCGGAGCGAATCCTCGGTCCCGCGGCCGAAGCAATCATCCACGGCCGCGTCGGCGCAGGTGACGTCCGCTTCATACATGTAAGGCGGTTGTCGCGCTTGATCACGCGATTGCTGACGGGGTTGTCTTGGTGCCCCGGCTGGTTCGGGGGAGGCGGTTGAAGTTCATACTTGGGAACGATGTTCAGTCGTTGCCCTGGAGTCGTGTGTGCCTCCTCGGTCCGGCCACGAAGGACCCGGATAGGGCTTGGATTGCGGCTCGTTGAGGTCGTGATCGGTTAGCGACATGCGCCTGAGCCGCGCGCTGCGTGGCTGTGAACGCGTAGTTGACCGTCGAGCTCTTGCCCTGGAGCGTGTTCGGCGCTGCGCTCGGCAGCGTCAAGGTCACGCGCAGGTAGTTGTCGGCACCGGCCGTCAACGTGAGGTTCGATAGCGCGAGGTTGGTGCCGATGACCGGCGCCGACGCCGGCACGCTGGTCGTGGTGCCACCACACGTGTACGTGTGCGGCGGGCCAGCACCCGACTCGGTCCACGCGACGCTGCACCGCTCGATCACCATCTGAAGCCCGTTCGTGGTGTCGGTGTCCAGCAACGAGCTGGTCGTCGCCGTCGTGGTGAGCGTGATGCTCGCGAGGTCGATCGAGCCCGTTTCCTTCAGGTTCACGGCACGCTGGATCGTGTCGCCGGCGGCGATGTTGCTTGCACCGATGCTGAGGCGGTCGTTCGCACCGCTCACGTTGATCGGTTGCAGCGTCACGGTGCCCGACGACGTTGCTTGCGACACTGCCGCGGTGTCGGTGAACACCGCGAACGCCCCGATGCCTACGACCGACGCCGCGACCATCACCATGGCCACCGACAGCATGAGCTTGCGGGTGATCACGGCTCGACCGACCCGTGAGGTCGTCCCCTTCATTGCAGGTTCCCTTTCTTCCTGTCCGATCCCGAGCGCGAAGTGGCTGCGGGCCAAGGGCTTGCTTCGGCTCGATCCGGATCCCGCCGCAGACGCGGGAGGACCCGATCTCAAATGACGCGTTCGCATCACGCGCCATGAGACGAGAGCGCGGGACGCCGCCAATACTCTCTGTGGCCGAACGTCCTGGATGGGGAGGGAAGTGATCACGGAGCGCGCGACACCCACGCGAGTCCTCCTTGTCGAGGACGACCGGATGTCACCGAACTCCTGCGCACGGCGTTGGAGACGCACGAGGACATGACCGTGACCGGGTGGGCCGCAGACGGCGCCGACGCGGTCGAGCACGTGACCGCGGCACCGCCAGACGTCGTGGTCCTCGACTACCGCCTCCCGGGTGACGACGGCGCCACCGTCGCGAGCCGCTTGCGCCGGATCGTGCCGGCCGCCGCCCTCGTGATGCTCACCGGCCTCCAGGACGACGCCGTGCTGCACGAGGCGATCGGCGCGGGGTGCACCGGCTTCGTCAGCAAAGACGAGGCGTTCGACGAGCTCGTGGGCGCGGTGCGCGTGGTGCGCGACGGCGGCGCGGCGATCAACGCGAAGCACATGGCGCGGCTCGTCGCCAAACCACGACCGTCGTCGCGCCAGCGCAACCTCACCGCGCGCGAGAACGACGTGCTCAAGCTGCTCGCATCGGGCAGCTCGAGCCGACGCATTACGGACACGGTCTTCATCAGCCTGAACACCGTGCGCAACCACGTGCAGCGCGTGCTCAGAAAGCTGGACGCGCACTCACGACTCGAAGCCGTCGCGATCGCGCGACGTGAGGGTCTGCTCGATCCGTAGACGACCGCGAGTCGCGGCCCGGTAACCTTGAGGCCCTGGGGACGTAGCTCAGCTGGCTAGAGCACCTGCTTTGCAAGCAGGGGGTCGTGGGTTCGAGTCCCATCGTCTCCACCAGCATCTCTCGTTGCGCGCGAACGAGTTACCGCTGAATTGGTGCAGAGCCGCGCCGACGACCGGTGCCTGGTATAGCCAGCGGTGTAGCCGCAGACGCGCTCCGCGCTACGGCGAGGTCAACTCCGACGCTACGGCGTCGCAGAACTGCTCCTCTGCTGGCGTCGGTCGGCCACACCGTGTCGGCCGGGTCGCTCCGTCCGCTTCGTAGAACAGGGTGTGAGCGAGCTCGTGACCGAGTCGATAGGTGACGCGTGGCGACCGGTCAGCACGCCGATACTCAGGATCGCTCCCGGCGAGGGGGGCGTCTCCGGGGGAGGGTCTGGGATCGACCAGAACGATGAAGCCGGTTGCGCTGGGCACTAGCAAGAACCCGCTCACCGACCTGGATGCCGTCGGCGATGGTCTCGCACGTTGCCGGCTTCGGGTCACCGGCCAAGGCCGCGACCATCGAGGGACACGCCTCGGCCTGCATGCCGATCAGCTCGACGTCGGGCGCGAGCTCGCGGGCGACGAGCGAGACCCCCGACAGCATGCCGCCGCCACCGACCGGGACGATGATGGCCTCGAGGTCGGGGTGGTCGGCGAGCATCTCGATCGCGATCGTGCCCTGTCCGTCGATCACTCGGGGCTCGTCGAACGGATGGACGTACACCAGGCCGTCGCGCGCCGCGAGCTCACGGGCGTGCGTGGCCGACTCGAGCACGTTCGCGCCGTGCTGCACGACCGTGGCACCGAGCGACGTCGTGCGCTCGACCTTCACGAACGCGGTCGTCTCCGGCATCACGACGGTCGCTCGGATCCCGAGCCGGCCGCCGTGGTATGCGATCGCCTGCCCGTGGTTGCCTGCGCCGCGGGGACCGCGGCGGGGTCGGGTCGTAGGCTTGCCCCGAGTCGGAGGTGGCGGATGTCGATGGGGGTGATCGGGAGGCGGGCGCTCGTCGCACTCGCCGTGACCACGATCGCGCTCACCGGAGTGTTCACAACCGCCGCGGGCGCGGTGCAGAACGAGCCGCCGGGGTGGGTTCCGCAGCCCGGAGACGAATGGGTCGCATTCACGCTGGACGACTACTCGCCAGCTCCGTCCGGTCGAACGGGTCATGAACCCGTGACGTTGCGCCGTGAGTCGGCCGCAGGATTCGATATCTCGTGGTTCAGCAACTGGGACGCTCTCGACACCGACGGCGTCGGTGGCCCCGACCAGTTCCCTTGGCCCAGTGTGTGGGAGGCGGGCGGCATCCGTCTCGAGCGTGTCGATGCGTGCGACTGGACGGCCAGCGAGTGCCGCTACTCGGTGGTGTCGGGGAGCGGTCAGCAGTTCTGGTTCTTCGCCGGTAACCCACCAGTGGACCCGGGCACGGGTCAACCGGTGCCGAGCCCGAACGACTACGCCGGACCTGCCATCGACCTCGCGGCAGGGCCGACGATCACGATCGGTCCACTCGGCGCGGTCGGCGTCGCGGGGACCGGCGGCGCAGCCGGGAAGATCCAACTCGACGCGCTGGGGACAGTCGATGGTCTGGCGGGGACCACGCTCACGTACCAATGGAAGCTCGTGCACGTTGACACGGGAACCCCGTACGACAGCGGTGCCGGCGCGGGTGACTCCTTCGAGTTCACCGTCCAGCACGACGGGAACTACTGCGTCGAGGTCACGGTCACCGCGTCTGACGGGCACAGCGTGGGCACGCCGACCTGCGCGTCGGGCACCGGCGCGCTCTTCAACATCACCGGCGTCGCGCCTGCTCCGTCCGGCGGCGGCGGAGGAGGCGGAGGCGGCACACCCCCACCCGGTGGAGGAGGCGGTGGTGGCGGCGGCGGCGCGCCCGGCATCGGGTTCTCCAACCCGGTGAGTCGCGCGCCGTCGGTGCTCACCGGTGGTGGATCCGCGAGCCCGACCGTCGTCTGGTTGTGGCGACCCGAGTGGTACCAGTCCGAGCCGACGGTTGAAGAGCGACCGCAGACCGCGGGTCGGCCGGAGCTCAACGAACGGCGTGACATCGTCATCACCGGTGGGTCGCGCGCCGGCTCGAACGCCGGCCCGTGGCTCGCCGGTCTGGGTGTTGCCGGGCTCCTCGGTGGTGGCTGGCTCGTCAGCCGACGCCGACGGATGCGGATGCTGGCCGAGCTCTGACGCGCAGCCACACCCGTTCGACCACCAGCGCCACACCAAGCCCGGCCGCGACGACGGCCCATCCTCCCGGCACGTCCAGCAACCAGTGGTTGCCGGTGACGGTGATGCAGAAGATGACCGCCAGGAGGTAGGCGACCATCGCCACCTTCATCCAGTGACGGCGTAGGAACGACCACAGCGCGGCGGCGGTGAACGTGCTCCATCCGATGTGGAAGCTCGGCATGGCCGCGTACGGGTTCGCGTACTGGTCGAGCGTGGCTTTGGTCGGCGTGCCATCGCGGTTGAACTCGAGCTCTCGCCGCGGCCCGAGGTTCGTGTAGCCAACCGCGGTGTCGACGACGCACGGCTTGCTTCCCGCGCACCCGTACCCCGGCGGCATCAGGCGCGGCGGCATGAGGGGGTAGAGCCAGAACACGAGCACGCCGATCGCCCACATGGCGAGCAGCGTGTTGCGCCAGCGCAGATACCGCGCGGGCGCGCGCCGGTAGAGGAACACCAATGCGGCCGCCGGCAGCAGGAAGTGCACGGTGCCGTAGAACCAGTTCCAGAACGTGATGAACCAGTCCGTGTCGAGGAACGCCTGCTGAATGGAGCGCTCCCAGAGGATTCCGAGCCAGCGCTGCGCGTCGACGATCCCCTCGGCGTTCGCGAACGCTGCGGCGGTTCCTCCGGCAACGAGCTCACGTCCGAGCTCGTACAGCTGGAAGAGCCCGGCCATCACGCCGACTTCGACGAGCCAGCCGTAGCGCCACCGCTTGGACGCGGGCGCGAACACAGCCGCGTCGCCGGTGCCAGCGACGGTTGCCGTCATCAGGACTGCTTGCGGCGTACGAAGAACGTGCCGGTGGCGCGCGAGACGACCTCGCCGTCGGGATCGCGCACCGTCGATTCGACGTATGCGACCTGGCGGGTGACACGCACGACTTCGCCCCGCACCGCGAGCGCACTGCCGGCCTCAACGCCCTTCATCGTCTGGTACGCGACATCCAGGGTGGCGGCGCGGTCGCCCGAATCGAGCGCGCTGTTCGTCGCGAAGTTCATCGCCGCGTCGTGGATCACGCCGTAGACCCCGCCGTGCACCTGCCCGAGCGGGTTGCAAGCCAGCTCGGTCGGCGCCCATGCGGCGGTGACCCAGCCTTCGCCGTAGTCGTCGAATGACACGCCGAGCTGTCCGAGCAACGGCATCCCGCCATCGCCGAGTGAACGCGCCATGTCCCGAGGCACGGCCGGAGGCTACCGATCGGGCCGGAAGTAACGTTGGCGCCGCTGCGAACGCCCGAACTCAGGAGGTCCCTCAGATGCCAACCGCGGTGATCGTCGACGCCATCCGCACACCACTCGGCCGCCGCAATGGCTCACTGGCGGACTGGCACCCCGTGGACCTCGCCTCGCACGCACTGCGCGCGATCACCGACCGCAGCGAGCTGGATCCCGCGCTCGTCGATGACGTGATCATGGGCTGCGTCTCGCAAGTCGGCGACCAGGCCGCCAACATCGGCCGCAACGCGGCGCTCGGTGCCGGCTTCCCCGAGTCTGTAGTCGCCACGAGTGTCGATCGGCAGTGCGGGTCGTCGCAGCAGGCGACGCACTTCGCGGCCCAGGGCGTGATGGCCGGCGCCTACGACGTGGTGATCTCCGCGGGCGTGGAGTCGATGACACGGGTGCCGATGGGCGCGTCGCTCCTCCCCGGGAGCAACCCGTTCGGGACGAAGATGATCGAGCGCTACCCGGGTCTCGTTCCCCAAGGCCTGTCGGCGGAGCTGATCGCCGAGAAGTGGAGCATCAGCCGCGAGGAGAACGACGCGTTCTCTGCCGAGTCCCACGTGCGTGCCGCGCGGGCAACCGACGAAGGCCGCTTCGAGCGCGAGATCGTGCCGGTGAAGGTGACCACCGACGAGGGCACGAGTGAGCTCAGTCGCGACGAGGGCATCCGGCCCGACTCGACGGTCGAGAAGCTGGCGCAGCTGAAGCCGGCGTTCAAGGACGACGGCGTGATCACCGCGGCGAACTCGTCGCAGATCACCGACGGTGCGGCGGCCGTGCTGATCATGAGCGAAGAGAAGGCGTCGTCGCTCGGACTCACGCCGCGCGCGCGGTTCCACCAGTTCGCGCTGGCCGGTGTTGATCCGGTGATGATGCTGACGGGCCCCATCCCGGCCACGAGCAAGATCCTCGAGAAGAGCGGGATGAAGATCGAAGACTTCGATCTCATCGAGATCAACGAGGCGTTCGCGCCCGTCGTCATCGCATGGGCACGCGAGCACCACCCCGACATGGAGAGGGTCAACGTGAACGGTGGCGCGATCGCGATCGGTCACCCGCTCGGGTGCTCCGGTGCCCGCCTCACCGCCACGCTGCTCAACGAGCTCGATCGCACCGGCGGACGGTGGGGGCTTCAGACGATCTGCGAAGGCGGGGGCATGGCCAACGCGATGATCATCGAGCGGCTGGGCTGACCGTCACGACCGTGCTCGCGATCTCGGTGCTCGGCTGGATCCTGCGGGTCGCCGTCGGCCTCATCGTCGTCGTGTTCGCCTACACGGTGATCGCGTCGATGCTGGCGAAGTTCAAGATCGCACCCGATCAAGAGGTCGATCCGGAGGCGGTCGTGCCGGTGAACCTCCGCTACCGGTGCATCGTCTGCGGCGCCGAGGTGACGATGACGGCCGCCCAAGAAGGCGAGGAACCCGACGCCCCCCGCCACTGCCGTGAGGACATGGTGCTCATGTCCCTAGGTCCATAAGAGGAGCCGGATGACCCCGATGGATCCCACCCGAGAGCCCGACCCCAACGACGCCGTCCCCGACGAGCTCGACGAAGCCGCCGCCCAGAACGCCGAGTACCCAGGCGACGACACCGACGAGGGCTGACCCGAACCATTCTGGGGACCCTCAGGTTCCCAGAGCGACCCTGAGCGTCCCCAGAACGCAGGATCGGCGGGTTCTCCATAGGTTGTGGAGAAGTCTGTGGGAAGTTACAGCAATGGGATTCGGGTGTGACCTCGGTCAGCGGTACTGGGTGGAGAGTGCGAAGCCGCCGATGAGCATCCCGAGGCCGACGAAGAGGTAGCTGTTCTGGGCCTCGCCGCCCGGAAGCAGGCCGAGGTAGTTCATCACGATGATGATGACGCCGGTCAGGAGCGCGGCGAACATCGTCGACGGCACCCACAGCGGGCTCGACTTCGCCGACTGTGGCGTCGGCGCCGTGTAGCGCCCGGGCGGGGGTGGTTTGACCGTCGGCTTCTTGCGGCGCACTGCCATAGGGCGGCGACTGTAGGCGAACTCCGCGTCGATCCCGCGGGCAGCACAAGTACCGTGAACTGCGTGGGCGCACGAGTGCTGGTGATCGACAACTACGACTCGTTCGTCTACATCCTGGTGCAGTACCTCGGTGAGCTTGGCGCCGAGCCACTCGTGCACCGCCACGACGACGTCGACCTCGATGAGCTCGTGGCCCTGTCGCCCGACGCCGTGCTGGTGTCACCCGGGCCGGGTCGGCCCGAGGACGCCGGCGTGTCGAACGCGGCGATCCGCGCCTTCGGCGAGCACGGAGTGCCGGTGCTCGGGGTCTGCCTGGGTCACCAGTGCATCGGACAGGTCTACGGCGGCGACGTGGTGCGAGCACCGAAGGTGATGCACGGCAAGACGTCAGAGATCAAGCACGACGGCAGGCACGTGTTCACCGACATGCCGAACCCCTTTACCGCGACCCGCTACCACTCGCTCGTCGTGGACCGCGACTCGGTGCCTGACGTGCTCGAGGTGACGGCCGAGAGCGAAGACGGACTGGTGATGGGGCTGCGCCATCGCAAGCACCCGATCGAAGGCGTGCAGTTCCACCCCGAGTCGATCCTCACCGAGTCGGGTCACACGCTCGTCCGCAACTTCCTTGCAACCACGGACGTGCGTCTCTGAGACGGAACAACCGGCTGAGGGACGCATCGATGGGTCTTAGGGGAGGCGGGCGGTGTCGCCTGCGATGGTGGCGAGTCCGTCGGCGACGAGCGACTTCAGCGCCTTTGCGTCGAGCAACGCGGTTGGCGTTGGTCCAGTGCGCAGGCGCGCGAGCACGATCCCTCGCTCCTGACGGAACGAACCTTCGAACGGCGCCTGTCGGCGCGGGGTGACGCCGTCGACGAATGGACCGCGCGTCGCGCACCGCGTCTCGAGTGGGCACTCCGCGCACTTCGGTTCGTAGGGTCGACAGACGAGCGCGCCGACGTCCATCAGCGCGAGAAGCCGGTCACGGCCGACCATCGGCGCGCCGACCTTCACCATCGCGGCCTCGGCTTCGCGTTGGGTGAGCCGGCGGCCCTCGACGCGCTCGAGGACGCGGCGAGTGTTCACCTCGATCGCGGGCAGGTCTGCCGCATCGGCCTGAGCGCGCACCGCTTGCGCGGTGTAGCGACCGACGCCGGGCAGCGCGGTGAGATCGTCGGGCCATCCGTCGTCGGCGATGCGCACGGCCGCCTCCCACAGACGACGCGCGCGGCGCGGGTAGCCAAGGCGACCCCACGCCTCGATGACCGCGCCGGGACCTGCATCGGCCATCGCGTCAGGAGTAGGGAAGCGCGCGATGAACTCCTCCCACACGCCTTCGACGCGGGGCACCTGCGTCTGGTGGAGCATCACCTCGGAGACGAGCACCTCCCATCGGTCGCGCGTCGCGCGCCACGCAAGCGCGTGCCGCCCATGACGCACGTACCACGCGGGAAGGGCGGTAGCTGGCGGGAGCGTCAGAGCGTGCAGTTGACCGTCACGCTGCTGCCCGGTGGCGCCGCGCTCCCACCCGCCGGGCTCTGGCTCGCGACCGTCGACGCCGGGTTCGCCGGCGTGCCGTTGACCGTCACGTTGAAGCCAGCCGCCGCGACCTGGTTCGCGCCAGCACCGCACTGCTGCCCGACGACGTTCGGAACCGGCACCGACGTGGGGCCCTGCGAGATGAACAGCGTCACCAAGGAGCCCTTCGGGACCTTGGTGCCGGCCGCCGGGTTCGTGCCGATCGCGTTGCCCGCCGGGATGGTGTCGCTCGGCTGAGCCAGGATCGTCGGCGACACCCCCGCGGCGGTGAGTGTGTTGGCGGCGGTCGCCTGGTCCATCCCTGCGACCGATGGGATCGTGACGTCAGGATCCTTCACCACGTCGACGCGCACTTGCGAGCCCTTGGAGACCTTCGTGCCCGCGGGAGGGTCGGTGCCGATCACGGTGCCGGGGACCTTGGTGGGATCTTCGATCTCGTTCTTCACCGCTCCGAGGTTCCGTTTCGTCAGCGCGGCCTCGGCTTGGTCATACGTCAGGTTCGCGAGGTTCGGGATCGTGACTTCGCTGGCGCTCACGGTCAGGGTCACGGTGCTGCCCTTGCGGGCGAGCCGCCCGGCTTCGGGGCTCTGCTTGATGACCTCTTCCGCAGGCGCGTCGCTCAGCTCGTCGCGGCGCACGACCTCGAAACCGAGTGCAACGAGCTCCGCTTCGGCCTCGGCGTAGGTGCTCCCGACGACGTCAGTGATCTCGACCCGCTTGCCGGTCGTGCTCGTCGGTCGTTCGCTGCCCGACAGCAGCGCGAACGCGATCACGGCTGCGAGCATCCCGAGGCCGAGGATCACCGTAAGCACCGGTGCCCACCGACGTGGCGGCTCTTCCCACATCGGTGAGACCGCGGGTTCGGGCGCGCGAGGCGGAGGCATCGCGGCGACCGTCGGCGCTTCGTCGACCGCGGCCATGGCCGCGACCGGCGCAGTGACTGGCTGACCGCGTCCGAAGCGCACGAGGTCGGCGCGCAGCTCTTCCGCCGACTGATAGCGCGTGGCGAGATCCTTCGACATCGCCTTCAGCACGATCCGCTCGAGGTCGGGCGGGAGATCCGCGACGTACTGGCTCGGCGGCACGGGCTGTTCGCGCACGTGCTTCATCGCGACCGCCACCGGACTCTCGCCGACGAACGGCGCGCGTCCAGTGAGCATCTCGTACAGCACGATGCCGAGCGCGTACACGTCGGTGCGCCCGTCAACTTGATAGCCCTGCGCCTGCTCGGGCGAGAAGTACGTGGCGGTGCCGATCACCGCGCCGGTCTGGGTGAGGCCTTGGCGAGCGTCGGTGGGGTTCGCGGCGATCCCGAAGTCGGCCACCTTCACCTGACCCGACGCGGTCATGAGCACGTTGCCGGGCTTGATGTCACGGTGCACGACGCCGACGCGGTGGGCGAAGTCGAGCGCGGCCGCGGTCTCCGCGGTGATGCGAGCGGCGGTGATCGGTGGGAGCGGACCCTCCTCGGTGAGGAGGTCTCGCAGGGAGCGACCCTCCACGTACTCCATCACGATGAAGTAGGTGCCACGCTCCTGCCCGTAGTCGTAGACGCCGACGATGTTCGGGTGGTTGAGCATCGCCGCGTTCTGGGCCTCGCGGCGGAACCGCTCGACCAACGCCTGATCCCGAGCGAACTCGGGGAACAGCACCTTCACCGCCACCGATCGGTCGAGGAATTGGTCGCGCGCGAGGAAGACCTCGGCCATGCCTCCACGCGCGATCGGTCGTTCGATGGCGTAGCGGCCTGAATAGACATCCGCGACCTGCGTCATCTGCCCACCAGAGTAGTTTTGGAGGTCCCCGCTTCTCGGGCGGGCGTTCAGCGCCCCAGGTGCGCTCGCATCACCGCCGCGGCGATGGGTGCGGCCACCCGCCCACCGGTCGCCTCGCTCCCAAACGACCCGCCGTGCTCGACGAGCACCGCGATGGCGATCGTCGGTGCCTCTGCCGGCGCGAACGCAACGAACCACGCGTGCGGATCACCGGTGTCGGTCTGCGCGGTGCCGGTCTTGCCCGCGACGGTGACGCCCGAGATCTGCGCGGCGGTGCCGGTGCCGTCTTCGACGACGCTGACCATCATGGCGCCGACCGCTTGGGCCGTCACCGGCGAGATCGCGGTCTTCCACTCGCGTACGGGGATCGTGCGCACCACATCGCCGTCGGCGTCGCGGATCTCCTTGACGACGTGCGGCTCCATGATCACGCCACCGTTGGCGATGCCGGCGGCGATGAGCGCCATCTGGAGCGGCGTCGTCGACACCGGTCCCTGACCGATCCCGGCGAGCGCGAACTGTGGTTGCTCGTCCTGGAACGTGCCGGCGCGTGGGCCGATGCTCAGCGCGGCCTCGGGCACCAGATCGATGGGCGGGACGTCACCGATGCCGAACGCGGCGGCACCGGCCACGAACGCCTCGGCGAGGTCGAGCCCGATCTGCCCGAAGGTCGTGTTGCACGAACGTCGGAAGCTCACCGCAAGCGTGCCGCCACAGCTCTGACCGCCGAAGTTGCTGAGCTCGGCATCGGTCAGCGGAAGGTCGAGCGATCTGATCTCGGGATAGGGAGTCTCGGGTGTGGCGAGGCCGGTCTCGAGCGCCACCGACGCGGTGACGGTCTTGAACGTCGAACCTGGCGCGTAGCGCTCGCGATAGGCGCGCGAGAGGTCGGGCTTGTCCGGTAGCGCGCTGAGGAACTTGTAGACCTGGTTGATCTGCTTGGTGTCGTGGCCAGCCAGACCGCTCGGGTCGTAGGTCGGGTTGGAGTACATCGCGAGGATCTCACCAGTCGTCGGGTCGAGGGCGACGACCGATCCGCGCTGATCACCCAGTGCGTCTCTCGCGATCTCTTGGAGCTGGTGATCGAGCGAGAGCACCACCGTGCCGACCGCTTCCTGGCCGCTGAAGACATCGCCGATCCCTTCGAGCCGCAGGGCGGGATCGCGACCGACGAGATGATCGTTGTACGTGCGCTCGACGCCAGTGCTGCCGAGCACGAACGACTGGTAGCCGACCACCTGCGGATACAGGTTCCCGTGCGGGTACTCGCGCTGATAGTCGAACTCGGTGCCGTCGTCGACGGGGACCGAGCGGGCGACCACCTCTCCGTCGGTGGTGACGATCGGACCGCGAGGCAGGTTGATGTCCTTCAGCGCGGCGCGGACGTTGCGCGGGTCGTTCGCGAGGTCGTCGGCATGGATGACCTGGAGATAGGTGAGCATCCCGACCAGCATGAGCATGAGCGCGATGACCGCGGTGCCGACCCGCCCGATGGCACGGTTCATGAGGGCGTCGCTCCCGTGGGTGCGGACGTTCGTCGTCGGACGAGGCCGCGCGCGCGGGCGTTGTCGTCGGAGATGCGCAGCAGCAGCCCGAGCACGACGAAGTTGGCGACGAGCGACGACCCGCCGTAGGAGATGAATGGGAGCGTCACACCGGTGAGCGGGATGACGCGGGTGACACCACCGATGATCACGAAGGTCTGCACGCCCATGATCACGGTGAGCCCGGCCGCGAACAGCTTCGGGAATGGCCGCTCGGCCTCGAGCGCGATGCGGAAGCCCGAGCCGACGAACATGAGGATCGCGGCGATCACGGCCACAGCGCCGATGAGCCCGAGCTCCTCACCGATCGCGGAGAACACGAAGTCGGTCGGTGCGTTCGGGATCAGCTGCGGGTTGCCGCGTCCGAGCCCGGTGCCAGAGAAGCCGCCCGTCCCGAACGCGAACCACGACTGCACGACCTGGAACCCTTCGTCGGCTGCGACCGGCCACGGGTCCAACCAGGTGGTCACGCGGTCTTGCACGTGGTCGAACAATCGGTGCGCGATCGTCGCGCCACCGACGAACAGCACCAGCGCGGTGATGAGGTACGCAGCGCGCTCGGTGGCGGCGTAGAGCATGGCGCCGAACACTGCGAAGAACAGCAGCGATGAGCCGAGATCCTTCTGCATCACCATGACGAGGATTGACACGGCCCACGCGAGCAGCAGCGGGCCGAGGTGCTTCACGCTCGGAAGCACCAGGCGCCCGAGTCGGCGGCTACCGCTGGACAGGAGCTCGCGCTTGTCGACGAGATACGCCGCGAAGAAGATGACGAGCAGGACCTTTGCGGCTTCGCCAGGTTGGAAGTTGATCGGCCCGATGCCGACCCAGAGGCGCGCACCGTTGATCGTCTTGCCGATGCCGGGTGCGAGCGGCAGCAGCAACGCGAGCAGTCCGAGCAGCAAGAAGGTGTAGCGGTAGCGCTCGAGCGTGCGAATCCGCCGCACGACCACGAGCGTGCCGAAGAACGCCGCCATGCCTGCTGCCATCCAGCCGACCTGCGTGCGCGCGAGATCGGGATCGAGGCGCGAGATGGTCACGAACCCGATCCCGTTCAACATCGCGGCGAGCGGCAGAAGGGAGGGATCGGCGTTCGGCGCGAACTGAAGCACAGCCATGTGGGCGAGCACATAGAGCCCGACGAAGATCGTGACGAAGAACCAGAGGTCGGCGGGGATGTCCGACTTCTCGGGCAGCTGCACGAGCACGTACCCGAGCCCGGTGATGCCCACCGCGAGCAGACCGAGGCGCAGCTCGACGTTGCGGCGGCTCTTCATCGTCGGCGACGGAAGATGCCGTACCGGCGCTTCCCGCCACCGCCCGACTCGACGGCAACTGACCCGATAGGTGCGTCGTGCGCGTCGATGACCACGACCGTGATGTTGTCGACGCCACCGGCTGCGTTTGCGAGATCGACGAGCCGCTTCGCTGCGACGTTGGGAGCTGCCTCGCTCGCGAGCACTTCGGCCATCGCGACATCGTCGATCATGCCGTTGAGCCCGTCGGAGCACATCATCACGCGATCGCCGGGCACCAGCGCGACCGGGTACAGGTCGACGTCGACGTTGGCGTCGAGACCGATCGCGCGCGTGACCATCGATCTGCGCGGGTCGAGCTCGCGCTCTTCCTCGGTGAGCTCGCCGGCCTGAATGAGCTCCTCGACCACGCTGTGGTCGGTGGTGATGCGCGTCAGCTCGCCGTCATGCCATAGGTACGCGCGGGAGTCGCCGACGTGGCCGATGAGGAGCGTGCCGTCGTCGCCGAGCACGCCCGCGGTGAGCGTCGTGCCCATGCCGCGCAGGCCCTGGTCGGCGGACGCTCGCTCGAACACCGCGGCATTCGCGGCAACCACCGCGTCGTGCAGGCCACCTTGCTCGATGAACGAGGCATGCAGCGCGTCCAGCGCCGTCGCGCTGGCGACCTCCCCGCCGCGGTGGCCGCCCATGCCATCGGCGAGCGCGGCGAAACGCAGGTCACGGTCGACGATGTAGCCGTCCTCGTTGTGCTCGCGGACCCGACCCGTGTCGGTGGCCTCGCCGATGTCGAGGACGATCGTCACCGCTGCACCTCACCGACGGTCTCGCCGAACTGCACGCGGTCGCCGCGCCGCAGCTTGGTAGGAGTCTCGATCTTCTGGCCGTTCACGAAGGTGCCGTTTCGCGAGCCCAGGTCTTCGACGAAGAGGTCGTCACCGCGGCGATAGAGGCGCGCGTGCACGGTCGACACGAACTGGTCGTCGGGGATCACCACCGCGCAGCCGCCGCCCCGGCCGACGGTGAGCTCGTCGGTGAGCGTGTACGACTCGCCCTTACGCTCGGCCGGTTCGATGATTCGCAACCGAGCGCCCTTCTTCGGTGCCTTGCCGGCAGGAGCGGGCGCGGCGCCCGGTGCACCCGCGAGTGCTGGCGAGCGCAGCTCGAGCACAACGACGCGCACCACCCGCGCGAGGAAGAGGAACAGGAGCGCGAGGAAGACGTACTTGAGCGCGTCGAGCGCGGCCTGGGAGATCTCCGCGCCGAACGGTGCCCCGAGCACGGCGGTCGAAGCCACGGCCGCGGCGCGCTAGCTGGCCTCGAAGTGCAAGACGGTGCTTCCGAGGCGAATCTCGTCGCCGTCTTGCAGGTGGTGCTCGCGCACAGGGTTGCCGTTCACGACGGTGCCGTTCATCGAGCCGAGGTCGTTGAGGACGAAGCCGTGACCGATCGGCTGGATCTCGGCGTGCTGACGCGAGGCGCGCGGGTCGGCCAGCACCACGTCGCAGTCGGACATGCGCCCCATCACCACGCGCTTCTCGCCGAGCGTGAAGCGGCGGCCGTCGGGCAGCACAAGCGACCCGACGCGAGTGCCTTCGTGCACCTCGGCCGCGATGTCGCACTCACCGGCGCGCAGCTCGTCGTCGGACACCAGCGTGACGGTGACGGGTCCCACGAAGTGATAGCCCTCGGCGCGCGCGTGCTCCCGCGCGACCTCCGCGAGCTCGCGGGCGAGCGCGTCGGCGAAGGCGGAGAACCGCTCGAAGTCGTCAGGAGAGAGGTAGACGCCGATGTTGTTGGGCGCGATCGGCACGCCGTCGACGCCCACGGCCCGATCGGCGTCGAGCGCACGCGTGACCTTCCGGCCGACTTCCACCGGCTCGAGCCCGCTGCGGAAGGTCTTGTTGAACGTGCCTTCCACGAGCTTCTCGAGCCGCTTCTCGAATCCCTGCATCGCCATGGTCGCCGAGTGTACGGCCGGGCCAATCCGGCAGAGCGTTCGGGGGGCCGCTGGTACCCTCGATCCCTCACCGGCCGCCCGTGCGGCCACGGGCGAGTGGCGGAATTGGCAGACGCGCAGGCTTCAGGTGCCTGTGTCCGAAAGGATGTGGGGGTTCAAGTCCCCCCTCGCCCACACTCACTCCTCGGTCGCTCACTGCGGGCCGGAATGCCCGGCCCGCGGGCGGACGGCGTGCAGAAGCGCACGCTCGCTCGAGGTCGGGTGCGACCTCCTCCAAGGACACCTGATCGCGCCGGCACTGCCACCGGCGGCGGTGGAAGAGCTGCTCGACGCGCGTGGCGCGTCGGTGAGCGGTCCGGCGCTCAGCCTTCGCGCGGTGTGAGGTCTAGCGACAGCGAGTTGATGCAGAAGCGCTGACCGTTGGGCCCCGGGCCGTCGTCGAACACGTGCCCGAGGTGACCACCGCAGCGACGGCACAGCACTTCCGTGCGGATCATCCCGTGAGAGTGGTCGGACCGTGTCTCGACGGCATCGGCGACCATCGGCTCGGTGAAGCTCGGCCATCCGGTGCCTGAGTCGAACTTGGTGGAGGCGTCGAAGAGCTCGGCGCCGCACGCCGCGCACCGGTACGCGCCGTCGTCGTGACAGTCCCAATACTTACCCGTGAACGCTGGCTCTGTGCCCGCTTGGCGCAGCACCTGGAACTGCGCGGGTGTGAGCTCCTGCTCCCACTCGGCGTCGGTCTTGGTCACGTCTCGGCTCGGTGACGCAGGTTCAGCCATCGCGCAACTCCTTCACGTCGATGCTCACGCTTCCGGGCGGTTCTGGGGCTTGCAGACCCATGCCTCGATCTCGTACCTCGCGCCCATGGGAAGCCACGCGACACCAATGGTGCTGCGCGCCGGCCGGGCATCGCCGACGACCTCGGCGTAGATCTCGTTGACCGCGGGCATCGGTGCCGGACTGTCGGTTGCCACGAACTGCGTGACCTTGGCAACGTGGTCCCACGTGCACTCGCAGTCGGCGAGGATCGCCGCGAGGTTCGCAAGCGCCTGACGCGCTTGGGCCTCGATGTCGTCCGCGACGAGCTCGCCAGACTTGGGATCGAGCCCGATCTGGCCTGAGATCACGATCCAGTCGCCGGCGCGCACGGCCGGCGAGTACGGCCCGACGGCTTTGGCGCTGGGCGTTGGGAGGGGTTCGACGGAGTCCACGTCAGATCCCCGGGTTGTGCCAGCCGTCGCCGCCGTGGATCAGGCCTTCGGCCTGGGCTGGCCCCCAGGTGTGCGGCTTGTACGGGTGCGCGCGTTCGTGTTGCACGAGCACATCATCTACGACGCGCCACGCTTCCTCGACTCCGTCCTCACGTGCGAACAAGAGGTTCTCTCCTTCGATCGCGTCGCCGATCAGTCGTTCGTAGGCCGTCATCTCGTCGGATGTGTCCTCCGTGAACGAGAGCTCGATGGGCTGGCCCTTGAAGCTCTCACCGGGCAGCTTCACTCGCGCGCCGAGCGCGATCTGCACCTGGGGGCTGAGCCGGAACCGCAAGTAGTTGGTGTCTCGCGGGAGCTCTTCGTACTCGGCGAACACACGCTGTGGTGGCCGGTGCAGCTCGACCCGCACCTCCGTCGCGCTCACCGGGAGGTTCTTGCCGGCTCGGATGTACCAGGGCACGCCCGCCCACCGCCACGAGTCGATGTGCACGCGCACGGCGGCGTAGGTCTCGACGTCGGAGTCGGCGGCCACGCCTTCTTCGTCGCGGTAGCCGTCGAACTGCCCGCGCACCAGGTCGGCACGGGTGAGTGGGCGCATCGCGCCGAACACCTTCTCCTTAGCGTCGCGCAGGTCCTCGACTTCGGTGCCGACGGGTGGCTCCATCGCCAACAGCGCGACCGTCTGGAGCAGGTGGTTCTGCACGACGTCGCGGAGCGCGCCGACCTCTTCATAGAAGCGGCCACGCCCGTCGACGCCGAAGTCCTCGGCCAGCGTGATCTGGACTTGGCGCACGAAGTTGCGGTTCCACACCGGCTCGAGGAAGGAGTTGGCAAACCGGAAATAGAGGATGTTCTGGATCGCTTCCTTGCCGAGGTAGTGATCGATGCGGAAGATCGACCGCTCGGGGAACACCTGGTGCAAGACCTCGTTCAGCTCTCTCGCCGAGCGTTCGTCTCGACCGAACGGCTTCTCGACGACCACCCGCGCGTTCTTGGCGCAATCGGCAGCACCAAGGTGCTCGACCACGACGGGGAAGAGGCTCGGCGGGATCGCGAGGTAGTACGCAGGCTGTCGCGCGTTGGGCAGCTTCTGGCGCAGGGCCTTGTACGTCTGAAGGTCGTTGTAGTCACCCGACACGTAGTCGAGGAGCTCGGCGAGGTGCCCGAACGCCTTCTCGTCGTCGACACCCCCGCCGTGCTTCTCGATCCCGTCACGGGCGCGGTCGCACAGCTGCTCGACCGTCCATTGCGACGACGCAACCCCGATCACGGGGATGTTCAGTGCGCCTCGCTTTGCCATGTTGTAGAGCGCCGGGAAGATCTTCTTGTGCGCGAGGTCACCGGTCATCCCGAAGAACGCGATCGCGTCGGACGGGACGGGCTTCTTCACGTCGATTCACCGGTGTCGGGCGACTCGGCATGCCCACCGAACTCCTTGCGCATCGCGGAGAGGAGTCGGTTGGCGAAGTCGGCCTCACCGCGCGACTCGAAGCGAGCGAACAGTGCGGCACTCAGCACCGGTACGGGCACGCCCTCGTCGATCGCTGCGGCGAGCGTCCAGCGACCCTCGCCGGAGTCCGACACGCGGCCGGCGAAGTTGGCCAGGTCGGGCGACTCGCTGAGTGCGTGTGCGGTGAGGTCGAGCAACCACGACGCGATGACGCTCCCGCGCCGCCACACCTCCGTGACCGCCGGAAGGTCGATGTCGTACTGGTAGTACTCGGGATGGCGCATCGGCGTGGTCTCGGCATCGGTCACGTGCGCTTGGTTCCCGACGTTGGCGTGGTGCAGCACGTTCAGCCCTTCGGCGAACGCAGCCATCAGCCCGTACTCGATGCCGTTGTGCACCATCTTGACGAAGTGGCCGGCGCCGTTCGGTCCGCAGTGCAGGTAGCCCTGCTCGGCGGTGGTCGGTTCACCGGTGCGTCCTGGTGTGCGCGGCGCGGCATCGACGCCGGGCGCGATGGTGGCGAAGAGTGGATCGAGCCGGGTGACGACATCGTCTTCGCCGCCGATCATCAAGCAGAACCCGCGATCGAGGCCGAACACACCGCCGCTCGTGCCCACGTCGACGTAGTGGATGCCGCGCTCCTTCAGTTCGACGGCGCGCCGCAAGTCATCGAGGTAGTACGAGTTGCCGCCGTCGATGACGATGTCGCCTTTGTCGAGGAGCGGGATCAGCTCCGCGAGCGTCGAGTCGACGACGCCTGCCGGCACCATGATCCAGATCGCGCGCGGCTTCGTGAGCTTGGCGACGAAATCCGCGAGGTCAGTGGCCCCGGTTGCTCCTTCGCCTTCCAGGGTCTTCACCGCATCGGGGACCACGTCGAAGGCCACGCACCCATGCCCACCGTGCATGAGCCGACGTACGAGGTTGGCCCCCATCCGTCCGAGGCCGATCATCCCGAGCTGCATACGAGCTTCTTCCTACCCGATCACTGCTTGCCTCGAAGTCCGCGGTACTTCGAGATCAAGGCATTGGTGGATGAGTCGTGCTGGAGCTTGGGCTCCAGGTCGCCGCTGAGCTCGGGGACGATGACCTCGGCGAGGGCCTTGCCGAGCTCGACGCCCCACTGGTCGAACGAGTTGATCTGCCACACCGCGCCTTGGGTGAACACGCGGTGCTCGTAGAGCGCGACGAGCTGACCGAGCACTCGCGGCGTGAGCCGCTCAGCCAGGATCGACGTGGTCGGGTGGTTTCCCCGGAACGTGCGGTGCGGCACTTGCTTCGCGGGTACGCCCTCGGCCGCGGCCTGTTCAGCCGTCTTGCCGAACGCGAGCGCCTCGGTTTGCGCGAAGAAGTTGGCCATGAAGAGGTCTTGGTGGTCCCCGAGCTCGTGCGCGCCGCGTGCGAACCCGATGAAGTCGCACGGCACGAGGCGAGTTCCCTGGTGGATGAGCTGGTAGTAGGCGTGCTGCCCGTTGGTACCTGGCTCGCCCCACACGATGGCGCCGGTGTCCCATCGCACCGGTGAACCGTCGAGCGTGACCGACTTCCCGTTGCTCTCCATCTCGAGCTGTTGGAGGTACGCAGGGAAGCGCGCGAGGTACTGGCTGTAGGGCAGCACGGCCTGGCTTTGCGCACCAAGGAACGACGCGTACCAAACATCGAGCAACGCGAGCAGCACCGGCACGTTCGCTGCGAGCGGCGTCGAGCGGAAGTGCTCGTCGATCGAGTGGAAGCCGTCCAGCATCTCGCGGAAGTGCTCGTCACCGATCGCGACCATCAGCGAGAGTCCGATGGCGGAGTCGAGCGAGTAGCGACCGCCCACCCAGTCCCAGAGCTCGAACATGTTCGCGGGATCGATCCCGAACTCGCGCACCCGAGCCGCTTCCGTGGACACCGCCACGAAGTGCTTCGCCACGCCCTGCTCGTCGCCACCCAAGCCGTCAACCAGCCACGCACGCGCGGTGCGCGCGTTCGTGAGGGTCTCGAGCGTGCCGAACGTCTTCGAGCACACGATGAACAGCGTCTCGGCCGGGTCGAGGTCGTGGGTCGCCTCCCAGAAGTCAGTTGAGTCCACGTTGCTGACGAACCTGAACGTGAGCCGCCGATCGGAGAAGTCGCGCAGCGCGTCGTAGGCCATCGCCGGCCCGAGGTCGGAGCCACCAATCCCGATGTTGACGACGTTGCGCACGGGCTTGCCGGTGTGCCCGAGCCACGCGCCCGATCGGACCTGGTCCGAGAACGTGGCCATGGCGTCGAGCACCCGATGCACCTCAGCGACTACGTCGACACCGTCGATCTCCAAGCGCGCAGTGCGTGGCGCGCGAAGCGCGACGTGGAGTACCGCTCGGTCCTCGGTAACGTTGATCTTCTCGCCGCCGAACATGGCGTCACGGCGCGCCGAAAGGCCGACGCGCTCGGCGAGTGCGAGCAGGAGGGTCAGCGTCTCGTCGGTGACGAGCTGCTTCGAGCAGTCGACGGTGATCCCGCCGAGGTCGAACGTGAAGCGCGAGGAGCGATCAACATCGTCGGCGAACAGGTCGCGCAGATGGACCGCCGAGATCTCGTGGGCATGCGCCACAAGTGCAGCCCATTCCGGAGTCTCATCGATCAGTGTCGGCACGGCTTGCCATCCTGTCCGATCTCGGTGACGCTCAGCGTTGCATGACGACGACGCTCGGGATCGACATCGGCGGCACCGGCATCAAGGGCGCCCCGGTCGACACTGCGACGGGGGAGCTGATCGCACCCCGCCATCGGATCCTCACGCCCGACCCGGCGACGGTCGACGCGGTTGCGGGCGTCGCCGGCGAGGTCGCGCGTCACTTCGACTGGACCGCAGCGATCGGCGCGACGTTCCCAGGGGTGATCGCGGACGGCGTGATCAGAACCGCGGTCAACGTCGACAAGGATTGGATTGGCACCGATGTCGCGTCAGTGCTGTCCGATGCGTGTGGAGGATCGCCAGTGACGGTGCGCAACGACGCTGACGCCGCGGGCATCGCCGAGATGACGTTCGGTGCGGGCCGCGGCCGCACCGACACCGTGATCATGGTCACGCTCGGCACTGGCATCGGGAGCGCGGTGTTCGTCGACGGCCACCTTGTGCCGAACACCGAGCTTGGCGGCTTGCCCATCCGCGGCAAGGTCGCCGAGAAGCGCGCCGCCGACAGCGTGCGCGAGCGCGACGGGCTCTCATGGAAGCAGTGGGCAAAGCGCCTCGAGGAGTACCTCGGCCTTCTCGACGACCTCTTGTGGCCCGACCTGATCATCATCGGTGGCGGCGTCAGCAAGAAGCACGACAAGTTCCTGCCGCTGCTGAGCACACGTGCCGAGCTCGTGCCGGCGCAGCTACTGAACGAAGCCGGCATCGTCGGCGCGGCGGTGTCGGCGACCGTCTAGGTCGGCGGTTCGGAGAGCGGTGTACGGCCCGCGAACCCGTCCTCGGGCCAGTGCCACCACTCGATGGCGTCCTCCCCGTCGAGCCAGCACAACAAGTAGGTGCGGCCATCGTCGGCTCGCGCGGGAAAGTCGATGAGACCGCGCTCCGGGTCGCGCACGATGATGCCGCGCCCGGTGAGTTCTTCGAGCACGTCGCGCAGCTCCGCGGACTCGGGTTGCACTGCCGGTCCGTGTCCGTTGCGCGAAGCCTTCGCGCCGTTGCCGCTTGCGCTGGTGCGAGCCGCGGCGACCAGCTCGCGCAGCCTGCTCACGAGCGCGCGCACTTCGGGCAGCACCGTGGTTGCCTCTTCGAGCGTCCAGAACTCCACGGCGCGAACTTAGGTCCGTTGCGCGACAAAAGGGAGCGAGGGATTCGCAACCCTCGCAAGTACCATCGAGCGCGTGACGCGCGTCGGGTTCCTCGGCCCTCACGGGACCTTTGCCGAAGAGGCGCTGCTCACGCAGCCGGATCTCGCGGCCGCGGAGCAGGTGCCGCTGCGCACCGTGCCCCAAGTGCTCACTGCGGTCGAGCGCGGTGAGGTCGACGTCGGACTGGTGCCGTTGGAGAACTCGATCGAGGGGACCGTCACCGTCACGCTCGACACGCTCGCCTTCGACACGGATCTGTTGATCCAGCGCGAGGTCGATCTCCCGATCTCGCTCCATCTGTGCGCGCGACCGGGCACGAAGCTTGCCGAGGTGCGCACGATCGTGTCGCACCCGAACCCGCTCGGCCAGTGCCGCGCGTGGCTGGCGAGCAAGCTGCCCGACGCCGAGCTGATCGCGTCGAACTCGACTGCGGAAGCCGCGAGCCAGGTTGCTGCCGACGAGCGCGCCTATCTTGCGTCGATCGGCACCAAGTTCGGCGCCGAGCTCGCTGGTCTCGAGGTGCTCGCCTCGGAGATCGAGGACCATCCGGAGAACGAGACGCGCTTCGTGCTCGTCGGCGCGGGCATCCCGGCGCCGACGGGACACGACAAGACATCGATCGTTTGCTTCCAACGCGAGGACCGACCCGGTTCGCTGCTCGCCATCCTCCAAGAGTTCGCGGCGCGTGCGATCAACCTCACCAAGCTCGAGTCGCGACCGACCAAGCAAGGGTTGGGGGAGTACTGCTTCTTCATCGACTTCCGCGGTCACGTCGCGGACGAGCTGATTGCCGACTGCTTGCGCAACCTCGTGGCGAACCAGGCCGAGGTGAAGTTCCTCGGGTCGTACCCGGTCGCGGGCGAAGAGGGTCACGAGCAGCGTCAGAAGGCTACGAAGTCGTGGAAGGCCGCGGTCGAGTGGCTCGACGGCCTGCGCACGCAGATCCGCGACGCATGATCCGAGCGTTGTGACCCTGTGATCGATCTCCGTCGGCTTCGGACCGACGACGCCTATCGACGCGGCATCGAACGCAAGCGTGTCGATGCAAACGTGATCGATGAGGTGCTGGCGCTCGACGCCGATGCACGTGAGAAGCGCCAGGCCGTCGAGGACCTGCGCTCGCAACAGAAGGCGATCTCGAAGGAGATTGGCGGCGCGGCGCCGGACCAGCGCGACGCCAAGAAGGCGGAAGCTTCGGAGCTGAAGGACCGACTCAAGGGTGTCGAGGACGAGCTGACGACGCTCGAAGACAGAGTGCGCGCGATCGCCGTCACGATCCCGAATCCCGCAGACGACGACGTGCCCGACGGCGGCGAAGACGACGGTGTGGTCCTGCGCACCGTGGGTGAGACGCCGGCCGCGCCAGCGCTCGACCACGCTGCGTTCGCCGAGACACTTGGGTTCGTCGAGACGGAGCACGCAGTCGAAGCCAGCGGCAGCCGGTTCGCATCGTTGATGGGGCGTGCGGTGCTGCTCGAGCTCGCGCTCGTGCGCTGGGTGACCGACCGTCTCGTTGCCGCGGGCTTCACGCCGGTGGTGCCGCCGGTCATGGTTCGCGAAGCGACGATGGAAGAAGCCGGCTTCTTCCCCACGGATCGCAGCCAGGTCTACGAGGTCGACGGCGGCGAGCTGTTCCTCGTCGGAACGAGCGAGGTGCCGCTTTCCACATTGCACCGTGGTGAGCGGCTCGACGCGTCGACCCTGCCGCGGCGGTACGCCGGGATCTCGACGTGCTTCCGACGCGAGGCCGGCACCTACGGCAAGGACACGACCGGCATCTTCCGGGTGCACCAGTTCGACAAGGTCGAGATGTTCAGCTTCGCCGAGCCGACGCAGTCGGATGCCGAGCACGAGCAGCTCGTGGCGATCGAAGAGGAGATCATCAGCGGCCTCGGGCTTCCGTATCGCGTCGTCAACATCGCGAGCGGCGACCTCGGCGCGGCGGCCGCGAAGAAGTACGACCTCGAGGTGTGGCTTCCATCGGAAGGGCGTTACCGCGAGCTCACGTCGTGCTCGAACTACCGCGACTACTCCGCCCGGCGCCTCGGTACTCGGGTGAAGGGCGATGGCGGCACGGAGCTCGTGCACACGCTGAACGGCACCGCTTGCGCGGTCGGTCGCACGCTCGTGTTCCTCTTCGAGCACTACCAAGAGAACGGCGCGTTCATCGTGCCCGACGTGCTGCGCGATCTCGCGGGGTTCGACCGCGTCGATCCCAAATAGCCTGGTGTCCGGAGGGATGCCGGAGCGGCCGAACGGTCCCGCCTTGAAAGCGGGTGAGGCGAAAGCCTCCGTGGGTTCAAATCCCACTCCCTCCGCCAATACACTCCGCCCATGAGCGAGTGGTGGCGAGACGCGGTCTGCTACCAGATCTACCCGCGCTCGTACATGGACTCGAACGGCGACGGTGTCGGCGACCTTCCGGGCATCACGTCTCGACTCGACCACCTGCAATGGCTCGGCGTGGAGTGCATCTGGCTCTCCCCGACGTTTCCGTCGCCGAACGAGGATTGGGGCTACGACGTCGCCGACTACTACGGCGTGCATCCCGACCTCGGCACGCTCGCCGACATGGACGCACTCATCGAAGCGGGGCGTGAGCGCGGGATCCGGATCGTGCTCGATCTCGTGCCGAACCACACGAGCGCAGCCCATCCTTGGTTTCAGGACGCGCGATCCTCGCGGACGTCGGAGCACCGCGACTGGTACGTGTGGGGCGACTCCAAGGTCGAAGGCGAACCGCCCAACAACTGGACTAGCAGCTTCCTCGGCTCGGCATGGGGGTACGACGAGGGCGCCGGCCAGTGGTACCTGCACAACTTCTTGCGTGGGCAGCCCGACCTGAACTGGTGGAACGCCGACGTTCGCGACGAGTTCGACCGCATCTACCGGTTCTGGTTTGACCGCGGCGTCGCGGGCTTCCGCATCGACGTCGCGCACATGATCATCAAGGACAAGGAGCTGCGCGACAACCCGCCGCCCGAGGACAGCGATTTCCTCCTCGACCACATCCGCGGCCAGGTGCCGCTCTACAACTCGAACCGACCGGAAGTCCACGAGATCTACCAGCGCTGGCGCGCCCTCGCCGAGGATTACGACGAATCGAAGATGCTCGTGGGCGAGACGTTCGTGCCCAGCCTCGATCAGCTCATGGCGTACTACGGCCAGGGCGATGAGCTGTCGCTCGCGTTCAATTTCCCGTTCCTCACTGCGCCGTTCGAAGCCGACGGGCTGTGCGCGCTCGTCGAACGAACGGAAGAGCTCTTGCCGAACGGGTGCGTGCCCGTGTGGACCGGAAGCAACCACGACATGTCACGACTTCCCACACGCTGGGCAGGTGGTGCCCCTGATCGCACACGGTGCGCGCTGCTGATGCTGCTGGCACTGCGGGGCGCCGTGTTCCTCTACTACGGCGACGAGGTCGGGCTGCCCGACACCGATGTGCCACTCGATCGACTGCTCGATCCGGTCACGATCAAGCTTCAACCAGTTCTCAACCGCGACGCCGCGCGCACGCCGATGCAGTGGGAGGCATCCGATGGTGCCGGCTTCACGACGCCCGGTGTCGAGCCCTGGCTGCCGTTCGGTGACGTCGCCGCGTACAACGTGGCCAGCCAGCGCGACGACCGGAGCTCGACGCTGCACTTCGTGCGCGATCTGATCGCGCTCAGACGCGAGCGCCCCGAGCTCCGGACCGGCGCGTACACGACGCTCTACAGCCGTGACGGGCTGTGGGCGTGGCGGCGCGGCGACTCGACCGTGTCGGCGGTCAACCTCGGCGAGTCAGCGGCCAACGTCGACGGTGCGCGAGGCACCGTCCTGATCGGCACGGATCGGGCCCGCGACGGTGAGAAGGTGGACGGCGCGCTTCGCCTCGAACCGAACGAGGGTGTGCTCGTGGGTGAAGAGCTCTCCTCGTAGAAGGCGCGCGCCACTTCGGGGTCCGGGACGATCGGGCTGAACCCGGCAACGAACAGGATCTCCACCGCAGGCCCGGTCAGCCGTGCGCGCCAGCCCACGCGAGCAAGTTGTCGACCGCCCACGTGTTCACGATCCGTTCGATCGGAACGCCGGCCTCGGCGGCGCGGTGGCATCCGTAGTGCTGCCACTCCAGTTGCCACGTTGCGTGCGCATCGGAGTCGATCGAGATCTTGGCCCCCGACTCGATGAGGGCCGGGATCATCCGCATCGGAGGGTCGAGCCGCTCGGGACGCGAGTTGAACTCGATGGCCTTGTCGAAGTGCGCTGCCGCCGTGAAGACGAGCTCGTGGTCGAACGTCGACTCGTCGCGACCGCGACCCACGACGAGTCGCCCGGTGCAGTGCCCAAGGATGTCGACGTGCGGGTTGGCGAGCGCGGCCACCATGCGATCGGTCATGGGCTGCGAGTCCATCTTGAGCTTCGAGTGCACGCTTCCGACCACGACGTCGAGCCGGCCGAGGAGCTCGTCGACCATGTCGAGCGAGCCGTCCTCGAGGATGTCGACCTCCATGCCGGCGAGCAGCCGGAACGGCGCGACCTGTTCGTTGATGCCGGCGACGACGTCGAGCTGCGCTTCGAGTCGCTTGGCGTCGAGCCCGTTCGCCACTCGCACGTACGGAGAGTGGTCCGTGATGGCGAGGTAGTCATGACCGAGCTCGATCGCAGCCTTGGTCATCGCTTCGATCGAATGACCGCCGTCGGACCAGTCGGAGTGGAGGTGGAGATCACCCTTCAAGTGGGTGCGCAGCTCGTCGGCGCGATCGGTGGGCGGTCCGCCGCTCTCACCGATCTCACGGAGGTACTCGGGCGTCTCACCAGCGAGCGCCTGCGTGATCACCGCCGCGGTGCTCTTGCCGATTCCCCGAAGGTCGGTGAGCCGACCGCGCGTCGAGAGATCACGCAGCTCGTCTTCACTCAGATCGCGAATCACGTCGGCAGCGCGCCGGAATGCCTGTGACTTCTGGAGCGAGTTGCGCACGCGTTGAAGCAGCTCGGCAATGCGCTCGAGCGCTTCGACTGGCGACAACACGTCGTCGTGTTCGGACATCACATCGAACGTACCCCGTCGTGCTCCATGGTCGGCGTTGGCAGGCGACGCCTCTTACGTGGCCGATCGGCAAAGCCGGCGTCCGCGCGCTCACTTACAATGACAAGGTTTGGAGGGATGACCGAGAGGCCGAAGGTGCTCGCCTGCTAAGCGAGTAGGGGGCTAATACCTCCTCGAGGGTTCAAATCCCTCTCCCTCCGCCAACCGAAACACGGATTCCCTATGCCCGACCAGAGTGATGTCGCCCGAACCTTGCTGGAGCTCGGCGCGGCCACGCTCGGTGAGTCCGGCGGTCGTCCGATGCGGGCGCGCATCAAAGCGGCGTGGGCCGGCGCCCGGCTTGCCGCGCCCGCGTACCCGGTCAAGTGCGCCCCCGGCGACAACCTCGCGATCCATGTGGCGGTCACGCGTGCGCCGAGCGGGGCGGTCCTCGTCGTCGACGTCGGCGATGAGCGCGAGCTGGGCTACTGGGGTGAAGTGCTCACGAACGCGGCCGAAGCGCGCGGGCTCGCGGGTTTGGTGATCGACGCGGGCGTGCGAGATGTCGCCGCGCTGGAAGCGCACGGCTTTCCCGTGTTCTCGGTCGGGACCGCGCTTCCGGGGGCGACAAAGCAGCAAGAAGGCGCGATCGGGCGGGTCTCGACCGTTGGCGACGTCGAGGTCAGCCTTGGCGACTGGGTGGTTGGCGACGCCGACGGAGTCACCGTCGTCCCTGGCAGCACCCTCGACGACGTCATCGCGGCGGGCCGTGCGCGCGAAACGAAGGAAGCTGGCTTCTTTGCCGCGTTGCGCGAGGGAAGCACGACACTCGAGTTGCTCGACCTCGACGCGACCAAGATCGACGTAGCCGACACCTAGGCTGCATCTTCCATGCCCCGGCAGGCTGATCCGATCGTTCGCGCTCGTCACCGGTCTCGCGCTCGCTGGTTCGTTTGCGCCAGCGACGGCGAGTGCAGCCGTCGGGCGCGCGCCCCTCACGGATGAGTACTGCGATGCGTTCGGTGAGTACTTCTCGGGGCTTCTGCTGATCGAGCTGTCCGTGCAGCTGTTCGAGCTGCTCTCCGACGCCGGACTGACGACGGCACAGCTCGGTGAGATCGCCAACGCACCTATTGAGCCGTCGACGACCGAGGTCGCGGCAGTCACCGGTGACCTCCAATCGACCATCACTGACGACGAGCTCAGCGAGATCGCGAACACGTTCCGCGCCGCAGTGGAGGAGCTGGACTTTCTCGAGTTGTCGCAGAGGCAGAACGCCGCGCTCGAACGCTCGGTGAACGAGTGCGGTGTGCTGCCGAGTGACGACTACGACTGTGACGACGTGCTGCCGGTGGCCGAAGTGGAAGCCGTGCTCGGAGGCGAAGCAACGTTGGAGGACGACGGTTGCGCGTACTCCGGTCCAGAGCCATTCGAGGGCCACACCCCCGAGATCGAAGTGGTTGTCTACGACAGCGCACGTTCGCTGGAGTTCCTCACAAGCGCGCTCGATGTCGTGGACGTGAATGGCGGCGGCGACCAGGCCGTCTCGATCGAAGGGTTCAATGCGAACGGCCGAAGCATCACCTGCGGCCGGACCCTCCATGTTGCCGACGGCGATCTCACCGTGGTCGTCGCACTGTGTCTGAGCGACGAGGATCCTGAGGTCGCCGACGACCAGTTCGCCGAGATCGCCCAAGGCGTTCTCGAACGGATCGCCTAACCGGCGTACACCAGGTTCGGCGGTCGCTTCCCGGCGAGCACCGCGACGACTCCTTCGCACGCGAGCTGCGCCATGCGCGTGCGCGTCTGGGTTGACGCCGATCCGACATGGGGCAGCAGGACCGTGCGCGGTGCGGCGAGCAGTCGCGGGTGCACCTCGGGCTCCCGTTCGTACACGTCGATGCCGGCCGCAAAGATCTGATCTGCTTCGAGCGCAGCCGCGAGTGCGTCCTCGTCGACCACCGGGCCGCGCGCGGTGTTCACGAGCACCGCGGTTGGCTTCATCAGAGCAAGGCGACGCGCGTCGATGAGATGACGCGTTTCGTCGTTGAGCGGCACGTGCAGCGTGACCGCGTCGCTCCGCGCGAGCAGGTCGTCGAGATCATCTGTCCAACCGGGCACACCGGTGTCGTGACGAGTGTGGTGCAGCACGTCCATGCCGAAGCCGGTTGCGCGACGCGCGACGGCCTGCCCGATGCGGCCGTACCCGATGACGCCGAGGGTCGCGCCGTGGACGTCGCGCCCGAGGTACTGGTTGATGCCCCAGCCGTGCCAGCGGCCCGACCGCAGATCGGCTTCGGCGGTGGACGCGAGGCGCGACGCGGCGAGCACGAGCAGGAACGCCAAGTCCGCGGTGGTCTCATCGAGCACGCCCGGCGTGTTGCACACCGCGACACCAGCCGCGGTTGCTGCACCGACGTCGATGTTGTCGTAGCCGACGGCAACGTTGGCGACGACCTTCAAGCGGTCGCCACCCGCCGCGAACACGGCATCGTCAACGCGGTCCGTCAACAGGCAGACGACAGCGTCTACATCGGTGACCGCGGCGCAGAGCTGCGCGTGGGTGAACGGCTGGTCCTCGTCGTTGGTGACGAGCTCGTGCCCAGCTTCGACAAGCGGATCGATGCCGCCGTCAGGAAGCCGACGGGTGACGAGAACCCTGGCCACCTATCCCGCTCTCGGCGCTTCGCGCCGGGCCGCTCGGGCCACGGCTCCCTGCGCCGCAGGATACCTGCGGCGCGGTCGGTCGCCTCCGGGTGCCACTAGTGGTTCGTGTAGTCGACCTCGCCGGCGTCCTTGACGCCTACGGCGAAGCAGAAGCAGTGGATCGGTGCGTTGTCAGTGACCGGACGCAGGCTGTGGACCAGGTTGGGCGGGATGTGCACGAGGTCACCTTGCGCGATCTCGCGCTCTTCTCCGTCGATCATCATGATCCCGCGCCCCGACGTGACGTAATAGAACTCATGCGTTGGGTGCGAGTGCGGGTCGACCAGACCGCCACCCGCAACCTCGAACTCGCTCACGAGCTCGAGGAAGCCACCGTCGGTGATCTCCTTCATCTCGCGCGGGCTCACCAGCCACCACACGGGCACCGTGCCGTTGTGTTCGACGACTGGTGCAACATCCTCGATCGACCTCACATCCATCACACCAATGTAGACCTGCGACCTTCTGCCATCCTTTGACGTGTGGGCGAGATGAAGATGGTGACGCTCCGGACGCAGCCGCTGACCGCGGTGGCCTGGGAGCCGTTCGGGTGGCTGCCGGTGGCCGACACCGATCCGTCAGACGGCACGAACACACTCACGTTCGAGTGGGCGGATCCGCACCTCAACGTCATCAGGCATACGTACGACGAGATCGAGCACACCGAGCTCGGTGCGGTGTGCGATCGCATGTTCCGCCACGCCACGCACACCCAGGCGCTGATGCCGCTCAACTGCGATGCGATCGTCGCTGTCGCACCGCCTACTGCGGAGTTCGGGGACGCCGACGACCTGCAAGCCATTCGAGCCTTCTTGCTGCATCCCCAAGACGTGCTTGTGCTGCACCGAGGCACGTGGCACTGGGGCCCGTTCCCGATCGCGACTGACCCGGTTCATCTCCTCAACGTGCAGGGCCTGCGGTATGCGGAAGACAACGAGTGCGTGGTGCTGGCCGACGCCGCCGGCTCGGTCGTCGAAGTCGTCGTCTGACGTCTAGGAGAGCGCGCGCACTGTCGCGGTCGCCGCCGCGGCAGCCACCACCACGACGACGAAGTTCGCCCGGCGCCACACGGCGAGGCCTGCCACCGCGAGACCAGCCGTGCGAGCGTCGAAGACGAGCGAACGCTCGTCACCAAACGCGGAGATGACGATGAGCGCGCCGAACAACGCAGCGGGAAGCAGGGCGAGGAGACGCGTGATCCGCGCCGAGAGCTCTCGACTCCCGAGCGCGAGCAAGCCGGTCACCTTCAGCGCGTAGGACCCGAGCGCGAGCACGGCCAAGTGCGGCCAGCCCCAAGTCATGCCGCGTCTCCGGTCGGCGGATCCTCAGCGCGGACAAGTCGGGCCGCGAGCAACGCGCCGATGCCTGCCGTGATGATCGGTACACCGGGCGGTGTGAAGGACCCCAGCGCCAGCGCGATCGCCGCCCCCGCAACCGCGGCGAAGCGTCCATCGAGCCGGCGAAGGTGGGGCACGAGCAGCGCGAGGAACGCGGCGGGGAACACTGCGTCGAGCCCGAGATCACCGGGATCTCCGAGCGAGTCGCCAAAGGCGGCACCGAGGAGCGTCCCGAGGTTCCAGCACACGAACACCGAAAGACCGCCCCACCAGAACGCACCTTCCGCTAGCGCCGGGTCTTCCTGAGCGGTGGCCATCGCGGTGGACTCGTCGATCAGGAACTGCGCGGCGAGGAGCCGTTTCCGGCGCGAGGCCGGGAGCAGACGATGGAGCGCGAGTCCGTAGCCGACGTGGCGAGCTCCGAGGAGCAGCCCGCTCGCGATCGCGGCGATCGGCGTGCCGCCCGACGCCAGCACACTCACCGTCGCGAACTGCGTGGCGCCGGTGAACACGAAGATCGAGAACGCGCACACCATCGGCACCGAGAGCCCCGCGCCGGTTGCGACCACACCCAACGAGATGCCGAAGACACCGACCGCGGCACCAAGCGTGATGGCGGCGCGCCGCACGTCACGCGGGGTCGGAGGCACGGCCGGACACTAACGGCGCCCCCAGCGCGGACAGCCCGAGAATCTTCGGCGTGGGTCATTGACGGGCGACGACGTACACTCGACGCACCCAGCGCTCGTAGCTCAATGGATAGAGCATCTGACTACGGATCAGAAGGTTGGGGGTTCGACTCCCTCCGAGCGCGCCAGACTACTTTCGCCAGATGCGGCGACTGAACCGCCATTTGTGGCGCACTTCTACCACACGACGAATTGGTGCTGGCCAGAGAGATTGCAGTGCTGAGGCGATGGGGACCAAGAGATCAGTTCATCTAACGCTTGGCCCACACCAGTCGCTTCCCAGATTTCTTACAAACGAGTTTCGTCTTTCCGGCCGTGGCGGTGACACCAGCCTTCGAACAGGCGCCGCCGATTCGACGGCGAGTCCGCTTTGTTGCCACAGACGAAGCGGGTGTACAGGCGGCGCAAGAGATTCCAGAAACATTGAGCGCTACACCCGGACTTTCCGCCTTCGTTCCGAGCCCGATTGATTGCGCTGTAAGCACGGTTTGAAATGATGCAATCGAGGCGATACCTGAAGTACTCGTCGCCATTCGAATCTCCGTCGACGAACCAACCGAGCTATGCACGTACGTTGCAATTGACCCATCAGATAGTTGTAGTGCCGATGGCACGCCACCGAGATTGTTCGAAACGATCCCACGAAATCCATACGAGCCCTGGATTGACGATGACGTGTACGCATGCACCGAAGGACCGCGAGAGACATACACCACCCACTCTGATCCGTTGTAGAAGATGTCGGGATCACTAAACGAACCAGAAGTAACGGTCTCAGAGA